>Ga0134126_10014139_pt1 | contig 10081 bp, 11 predicted proteins | sample KB31752_FD_96881 | JGI IMG/M metagenome (GOLD analysis project Ga0134126, IMG submission 96881) | Terrestrial soil microbial communities with excess Nitrogen fertilizer from Kellogg Biological Station, Michigan, USA - KB3-175-2 | ecosystem: Environmental > Terrestrial > Soil > Unclassified ...
CCGGAGACGGGGATCGTCGACTATGTGCAACTCACCGAGACTTACGGCAAGCTGGCGTCCGGGCACGGCGCCGCGGTCCGCCTCGATGCTTGCGTGCGGACGATCGAGCGGCGCAGCGATGGTCTGACGCTCATCACGCCCTCGGGCGAGTTCCGTTGCAAAAACCTGATCGCCTGCGCCGGCTTGCAGGCCGACCGCGTGGCTTGGATGTGCGGCGTCGATCCGGGCGTGCAGGTCGTGCCGTTCCGCGGCGAATACTACCAACTGACGCCCGACCGCGAGAGCCTGGTGCGGAACTTGATCTACCCCGTGCCCGATCCGCGATTTCCGTTTCTCGGCGTGCATTTCACGCGGATGGTTCGCGGCGGCATCGAAGCCGGGCCGAACGCGGTGCTGGCCTTGAAGCGGTACGGTTACACGCGGAGCAGTTTTTCCTTGAAGGACTCGCTGGAGATGGCCCGCTTTCCGGGCGTCTGGCGGCTGGCCGGCAAATATTGGAAAACCGGCATTGGCGAACTGTATCGCTCGTGGAGCAAGCGGGCCTTCGTGCATGCCCTGCAGCGATTGATTCCCGAGTTGCGGATGGAAGACGTGCGGCCGGCGGGCGCCGGAGTTCGCGCCCAGGCGATGACCGCCGAAGGCAAGCTGGTCGACGATTTCCACATCGTGCCGGCGCCGCGGATGATTCACGTGCTCAACGCCCCTTCGCCGGCCGCCACGGCCTCGATCAGCATCGGCCGCAGCATCGCGCAGATGGCGGTGGTGAATTTTGGATTGCAATAAGCAGCGAGCCGAGAGGCCTCAGCCTCCGGAGGCGGCGACTCAATCGGGTTCCCGTTTCTTCCTGCTCACCAGGGCGACGATGATCGCGGCGACGATTGCGGTCAGCAGCCCCAGCCCCACCACCGCCCAAAACAGAAGCCAATTCCGAAGCGCCTCTTGGGCAGACATTAAGAAGTCCTTCCCACACTGGAGATAGTTCGCCCTCACAACCCCTGCGGGCGGCCCGCCAATACAGCGCTCGACCCGTTGCATCGCGGCCAATTATCGAATACTAACGCATCGCTCATCGAAGCCTAACAAAATCTCTATAGCCTAGGGCGGATGAGAACGAATTCGAGCGTCTGGGCGGGCATATTGTTTGGCTCGGCGTGGCTGGCGGCGGCTGTGGCACAGCCCGCATTGGCCGGCGACCCGACCCAGAAGGCCGTCGCCGACGCAGGCGCCGCCATCGAGTTGGCGCCCGCCGCGGAGCTGGCGTATTACCACCGCGGACGAAGCTGGTCGCAGCAAGGGCGGTCCGAGCAAGCCATCGCCGATTTCAGCCGGGCGATTCGGCTGAATCCGAAGTTCTCGGCGGCCTATAACAGCCGAGCCAACGAATTCTTCCGCCTCGGCGACTATGAAAAAGCCATCGCCGATTACAACGACGCCGCATTTCTCGACCCGAACCCAGGCATGGTCTACTGCAACCGGGCCGGCGCCTGGTTGAAAAGCGGCGAGGTCGAGATCGCCATCGACGACTACGGCGAGGCGATCCGCCGTAATCCGGCCTATGCGCCCGCCTTCCACGGCCGGGGCAATGCTTGGGTCGTGAGCGGCGAATACAAAAGCGCCCTGGCCGACTACCGGCGGGCCATCGAACTCGATCCCAAGTATGCCGAAGTCTACGACAACCTGGCTTGGCTATTGGCCAGCGGCCCCGCGGCCGAACATCGCGATGGAGCGGAAGCCGTGAAGCTGGCGACGAAATCGTGCGAACTGACCGTTTGGAAATCCGCCGGGCCGATCGCCACGCTGGCCGCAGCCCATGCCGAAGCGGGCGATTTCACGAGCGCCGTGCGTTGGCAAAAGCGGGCCATTGAACTAGCGCCGGAGCAAACGCGGTTGCGAACGCGGCTCGCCAGCTATCAAATCCGCAAGCCTTACCACAGCCGGCCGAGCGACGGTTTTTAGTCTCTCAGCCGCTGCCGTAGCTGCGCTGGTCGCTGATTTCGCCGGGCGTGGGCGCCTGATAGAACCGCTCCGATTCTTCGGCCGGTCCCCGATATCGGGGCCGCGCGGCGGGCCGGCTCAGCACGGAGCGGCGCGCGGCAAGCACCGCCGACAGCGTACCTTGCAAGCCTTTGCGATCGATTCGCACGTTCAGCGTCTCGCCCGGCTGGCTGTTGGCGACGAGTGCGATCACGTCGCCGCTCTGCGAAATCGTCTCCCCGTTGATCGACAGAATCCGGTCGCCCGCGCGGAGCCCCGCCGCGGCGGCGGGACTATCGGGGGCGACGCTCAGCACGCGGACTCCGGTGTAAGTTCCATCAAAAAGGGAAACGCCCAACATCGCCTGCTCGCCATTGGCTGAGGCGCCCGTTCGCTTGCGGACGACCAGATCGCGCAAACCATCGCGCTTGGCCTCCGGCACAAGCCACAAGGAGCCTTGCAAGCCTTCGCGGTCGATTTGAAATTTGAATCGTGCGCCAGGCTTGCCGTCCCGAACCAAGCCGATCAATTCGGCAGCCGTCGAAATCGGACGTCCATTGACGGAAACCAGGCGATCGCCCGGCTGGACCCTCGCCTTGGCGGCGGGGCTCTCCGGTTGGACGCTAATGACGCGCACGTCTTGCGAGCTGTCGTCCGACAGCGTGAGACCCAGCACAAGCGGCGCCGCGGGGATGTCGTCGCTCGAAGATGAAGCCAGTGTTGCGGAACTAGGCTGCGCAGCAAAGGCGCTGTACGGCAAACTGGTAACTAGCGCAACCGCCCCGGATAAAAATGCTTTCGTGAACTTGGGCGACTTGCGGTTCATTTCCATGCCTCAAGAGCGTTCTTTGTGCAGAGTCTCGCCGAACAGTCAATCAACTCTAGGTTGCTTATCGATCGCCTGGCAAATCAATCGCTAACCTAATCTTAGCAGTTTTCTAACAATTGACCAATAACGCCGCCCGGGATACTCGCTAAAACGGGCGTCTTAACTCGGCCAAACCCGCATCGCCAACTCGGCGACGGATTTCAATTGGGCACGACTCGCGCCGCTGGCGGCTTGGACGGAAAGCCCCCAGATTACCGTGATCAGGTATCGGGCAAGCTTGGCGGGATCGGCCCCAGGGGGTAAATCATCCTCTGCAATCGCCCGCTCGAGACGGCGACGGACCGCCGACTCGGCCGCGGCCCGGCGCAGGCCCAATTCCTTCCGGATCGAGTCGGCAGCGGGCCCCGTAGCGAGGCCCCCCTGCACCAGTAGGCAGCCATCGGGATGACGCGGGTTCATGGCCATCTCGATGGCGCCATGGAAAAGTTGTTCCGCCGCGCGGCGGGCCGTAGGTTCCTTGAGGGCGGTCGGCAGGTAGGAGGCCGGCTTTTCCAGATACCGGTCGAGGGCCTTGCGAAAGAGCGTCTCCTTGTTGCCAAAGGCGGCATATAGACTGGGCGTATTGACGCCCATGGCCTTGGTCAGGGCGGCCAGCGAAGCGCCTTCATAGCCGTGTCGCCAAAAGAGCAACAGCGCCGCATCGAGCGCCTGCTCCATGTCGAACTCCCTCGGACGCCCTTTGGGCATCGGCCTCCTCCTTAATTATTTATCGATTGCTATAATATGGCTCTTGACGGGAGGGTTCAAGCCTTTTATTTTTAGCGCTCGCTACACAATCTGCCGTTCGGCCCGCGATTCCGCCAGCCTCAAGAAGGAGATGCGATGCAAGTCCAACCCTACCTGTTCTTCGACGGCCGCTGCGAAGAGGCGATCGAGTTCTACCGCGGCGTCCTGGGCGCCGAGGTAGTGGGGTTGATGCGATTCAAGGAAAGCCCCGAGCCTGCTCAGCCCGGCATGATCCCACCGGGTTCCGAAAACAAGGTGATGCATGCCAGTTTCCGTATCGGCGACACGACCGTCATGGCTTCCGACGGTCGATGCCAAGGAAAACCAAGTTTCCAGGGTTTTTCGCTGTCGCTCATCACGGCGAACGAGGCCGAGGCCCAGCGGCTGTTTTCCGCCTTGAGCCACGGCGGCCAAGTGCAGATGCCGCTCACCCAGACATTCTTCTCTCCGGCCTTCGGGATGGTGGCGGACCGTTTCGGAGTCTCCTGGATGGTCCTCGTGCGAGCGTAAACGCCGGTCCTGCTCTTCCTCTCTCAAACGAAAAAGGCGAAATCATGTCTGCTGATAGGACTGAAACCGGCGCGACGAGCGCCGCGGGGCCCGACAAGCCGGCCGCGTGTTGCGGGGGAAAACTTTCGGTGCTCAAAAAGATCTTCCTCGGCCTGATCTTGGTCGTTGCGGCATTGGCGGCCATGATTGCCATGCAGCCCTCGGATTACCGTATCGAGCGGAGCGCAGCGATGTCGGCGCCGGCATCGGCGCCGTTTGAGCAGGTCAACGACTTTCATAACTGGGAGGCCTGGTCCCCGTGGCTCGAAGCCGATCCGGAGGCCAAGGTGACCTTCGAAGGACCGCCATCGGGAGCAAGCGCCATCTACCGCTGGGAGGGTAATGATCAGGTCGGCTCGGGGAGCATGACGTTGCTGGAAAGTCGTCCGAACGAGTTGATCCGAATTCAACTCGAATTCCTGAAACCCTTCCCCAACGCCTGCACCGCGCAGTTCACGTTCGAGCCCGAAGGCGATCAAACGGTCGTGACGTGGAGCATGTTCGGCAAGAACGGGTTTACCGGCAAGGCGATCCACCTGGTCATGAATATGGATAAGATGATCGGCGATCAATTCGACAAGGGGCTGGCCAAGATGAAAACCGTGGTGGAAGGCGAGCCTAAACAGGAAGCTGCGGCTGAAAAAGAAGCGGAGTCCGCGGGGGATGTGCAATGATCGCTCAAAACAAGGCTTTGACTTGGACCGGCCGTGGTGTTACGGCCTTGATCGGTCTGATGATGATTTTTAGCGCCGCCATGAAGTTGGCGAACTCGCCGGAGGTCGCCAAGGAATTGGTCGGCCGCTTGGGCTATCCCGAAGATGTAACTGTCATCCTGGGCGTCGTGGAGCTCGCTTGAGAAAGGAAAAAAGGCAATGAGTAGAGTACGGGTCTTGGTCGGCACGCGGAAGGGCGCGTTCGTTCTCGCCTCCGACGGCAAGCGGCAGAAGTGGGATGTCAGCGGGCCGCATTTCGGCGGTTGGGAGATCTACCATCTGAAAGGTTCGCCCGTCGATCCGGACCGCATCTATGCGTCGCAGTCGAGCGGCTGGTTCGGGCAGTTGATTCAGCGCTCCAACGACGGCGGCAAAACCTGGGAGGCGGTCGACAACAAGTTCGCCTACGACGGCGACGCCGGCACGCATCTTTGGTACGACGGCACACCGCACCCTTGGGAGTTCAAGCGCATCTGGCATCTCGAACCATCGCTCACCGATCCCGACACGGTTTATGCGGGGGCCGAAGACGCCGCCTTGTTCCGCACGACCGACGGCGGAAAGTCGTGGCATGAGCTTGCCGGCCTGCGCAGGCAGGGATCGGGCAAGTTTTGGCAGCCCGGCGCCGGCGGCATGGGCCTGCACACGATCCTGATCGACCCCAGCGATCCCAATCGCATTTTCATCGCCATCTCGGCGGCCGGCACGTTTCGCACCGAAGACGGCGGCCAGACGTGGAAACCGATCAATCGCGGGCTTGTCTCGAAATACGAACTGCCCGACCCGAACGCCGAGGTCGGCCACTGCGTTCACCGGATCGCCATGCACGCCTCGCGCCCCGGCGTGTTGTTCATGCAAAAGCATTGGGACGTGATGCGCAGCGACGACGCGGGCGATTCGTGGCGCGAGATCAGCGGCGACCTGCCGACCGACTTCGGCTTTGCGATCGACGTCCACGCGCATGAACCGGAGACCGTTTACGTCGTGCCGATCAAGAGCGACTCGGAACATTACCCGATCGACGGCAAGCTGCGCGTTTACCGCAGCCGCTCCGGCGGCGACGAGTGGGAGCCGCTGGGCAAAGGACTGCCCGAACGCGACTGCTACGTCAACGTGTTGCGCGACGCGATGTCGGTCGATTCGCTCGATTCGTGCGGCATCTATTTCGGCACCACCGGCGGCCAGGTCTACGCCTCGACCGACGCCGGAGACAGTTGGGCGCCGATCGTCCGCGACCTTCCGGCCGTCGTTTCCGTCGAGGTCCAGACGCTGGCATGATTCGCATCGTCCTTCCGCACCACCTGCGCACGCTGGCGCGCATCGTGGGCGAGGTGCAACTCGACGTCGACGGGCCGGTCACGCAACGGTCGGTGCTCGACGCGCTCGAAGCCCTCTACCCGGTGCTGTGCGGCACGATCCGCGACCACGCGACGCACCAGCGCCGGCCTTTCTTGCGGTTCTACGCCTGCCTGGAGGATCTTTCGAACCAATCGCCCGACGCCCCGCTGCCCGACGCCGTCGCGAGTGGGGCGGAACCACTCTATGTTGTGGGGGCGATGGCGGGAGGATAGACGGGCATGGGAACAGACCGTGGCGGGCCATGCCCATCCGCCCAGGAATTGGCCGATCGGCATCCGGCAGCCGCCGCGAAGATATGAGTTCGCATGAAGTTCCGCCTTCATGCGTTACTCGAGAAATCCTACGGGAACTATACCGCAAGGAAGCGCAACGGGTTTAAGAAAGAGAATGCGGAGGCAAATAGGAGATAAGGATATACGGTTGCCTTCTGTAACCGTCGCTATGACTTAACCATCCGACATCCAATCTCCCCAATGCCTGATATCACTGGGGCTCTCGGCGAAAGCGAGCGATGGTACGCGCGTGGCGCACAACAAATACAACGCACCAAATTGCCAGGCCGCATGCGGCTGGCCAAACCTTTGGCGCCGCTGGCGTTTGAAAGAGCCGCTGCCGCACCCGAAGCGCCTGCGCATCCCAAAGATCCACGCAATCGCTGTCGGAGGTGATGAATGTGTCGCCGTGCAATCCTGCCGCCATGCTCTGATTCGGTATTTCTGCAAGGTTCCCGGCTTCCAGCGTCTTCGCATCAAGCAATGTCATAGATAGGCTGCCATCCGGTACGGCTAGAGTTCGGCCCCCTGGCAAGTAGCTAGCTTTCATTCCGTGCAAGGAGAATTCGTCCAACACACGCACTGTTCGCACCGCGTCGCTGGCAAGATCGCGCTCTTCGATCATTTCGACGTCTTTTTCGCGGCTCCGCGATACAGAAACGATCGTCTGGCCGCGCGGCGACCATGTCACCTCGCTAAAGAGAGCCGTGCCTTCGCCGCCCAATGAGCGAGTCAATTCCAAAGTTTCCACGTCATATAAGAGAACCTCGCTGGCGGCAGTGCCTACAGCAAGCATTTTTCCATCGGGAGAAAATGCCGCGCACGTTGATTTAATTGGAATTGTGCGGACATCTCCGTTCGCGTCGAGAGAACAAACATGCACTGCCTGCCCCAGATCCGCCACGACAAGTAAATCCTCGGATGGCGAAAATTCAAAGCTGGTTAGCTTGAACCGTTCGGGAAATGTATGGTGAAGTTTGCCGGCATCAATCGCCCAGATGTCGATTTGCTCGCCGGCCTTCGAACGCCAATTACGCGATACAGCTGCAAATGTTCCGTCGCGGGACAGCGCGAGGGCGTCGCCCTCTGTGATGAGGACCGCCCTAAGCGTTCCGTCGCGATTCCAGACAATCACTCTCCCATCGTGCATTAGTGCGCCGAACGTAGCACCGTCGGCTGAGGCCGCCGCATCTTTCACGGAATCAGCTCCTGACTTTCGCCTTTGCAGGTGGCCATATCTTGGGATGACGATTGCCAGCACCAAACCGATGAGCGTCACCCAAGACAGTATTCCGATGTGGCTAAAACGTCGCATTTTCATGCCATGTAGCGAAGCGGTTAGGGAGCTTTCTCGCAATGTTGTAGTTTCATAGGCAGTTCCAGGCATCCATCAGAATTCATATCGGTTCGAGCCAGTTGCCGATTTGCCCGGCGATTTCTTCGATCAGCGTTTCCAAGCTTCCGGGAGCCAACAAAGCGATCGTCTCTTGATAGATGCCGGTTCCATAGACCTCGCGCGGCGGCAGGTAGGTGTGCAGCGAACCGTTGACGATCGTGGCGACGACGATGACGACTTCCGGGAAGCGCTCGCGCAAGCTGCGCTGCAGCAATTGATAATGCTCCGATTCGACGGCGACCCAAATCGCGGCGCCGATTTGCCAAAGATGCACTGGAAACGGATAGCTTGTTGCCGCGGAGATCGAGCCAAGCCGCACCAACTGCCGGGTCATGATTTCGACCTTGGCGCGGCAGTCGCGGGCCAGCGCTTCGTCGCCCGCCGCGCGGGCCGCGACTTCGGCGGCTTGATGTCGCTCGCGCTCGGCCATGATTTCCGCCGCGGTCGGAATGCCGGGCCGATAGGCCAAGTCGACCGTCCAGCGGCGATGCCGCCAGAGGCCCTCGTCGTGCATGCCCTCAGCCGAGGTCGGCTCGTACTTCCAAACGCCGATCGTGGCCCCCGAAACGACCGGCCCAGAATAGCGATACTCCGTGGCGGGAGGCGGCAACGCTTCAAGCGCGGCCAATGCAGCGTAGCCCAACTGCCGGCCGTTGCGGTCGGCGACCTCGGTATCGCCGACATAGCCGTCGCGCGGCCCCAGATCGCCCGAAGCGCCTTGGATGAAAAAACACGGCGCCGAAGTGGCTTGCTCGACGACCTCGCGCATGGCGCCGGGATAATCCGGGCTGATCAGCGTGTTGTCCCAAGCGAGCGTCGTCGGGTGGCAGGCGTAATTGACGACCGTGCCCAGCGAGCGGTTTTGAAAATCGGCGATGCGGGCGACGACGAGCGTATCGTCGGCCGGCCCATCGGGATTGAAGCCGCAAACCCACTGGCCGCTCGCCGCGTCCCACAAGTCGCGATGGGCGGCGAGCGAGCAGTTGCCCAAACCGTAGGTGATCGTCGCCGGCTGCCTGGCGGCCTTGGCTTCGAGAACGATGCCGGCGAGCTTGCCCGCCAAATCTTCAAGATAAGGTTCGATCAACTCTCCGCCGGGCAGCGACGAGCGTTCCAGCCCCATCAGGCCCGCGGCGTGCGTGTGCGAAAACATGACCAGAAGTCGCTCGACGGGCACGCCGGTCGCGGAGGAGATGCGCGCCCGCAAGGTTGTCATTTCCTTGGCCCACAGCAGGCACAAATCGACGGCCAGAAACACGACTTGTTGCTCTCCATCGTCGCGGCGACTTTCCGGCGCCGGTTCGAGCGCCAAGGCCGTGGCGGTCAGCGGCCGGTGGACGCCGGTCGAGCGATCGTGGGTGGCGGCGCCCCACATGCGATGATAAATGCCCACGGGCGGAGTGATGTCGCAGCGGGAGAGACCGGCCCGACAAAGGCCCTGGGGCGTTTTTAGAGAGTACGCCATTGGATTCATTTCTCGGCAAGTTGACGATCGACCGATTCCGAGCGCGAAGCGTCGTACCAAATATCCAAACCTTCGCGTTGCTGCAACACCTTGCGGCCGCGGAACGACAATCGCAGCAGCAGGACCATCAGCCGCCGCAGTTCGCGCGACGTCCCCTTGCGTCCCGAAGTAATGGAAGTCTCGCGCAGCACGGTAAACCGTCCCAAACGCGCCAAGTCGCGGCTGAGCACCCATTCCTCGGCGGCAAAGTAGCGAGGATCGAAGCCGCCGACCTCGCGGAAGACTTGTCGCCGAGCGAACAAGAAACAGCCTGGCGAGAGACGCGTCCAGCGGCAGAGGACGTTGCCGATCGGCAAGATGGCGCGCGCCCAAAACGCCGTCGGTCCGTCGAAAGCCAGGCTGGCGCCTCCTCCGATCGCGCCCTCGTCCAGCGCTCGCAGCGCCGCGGCCAGCGTCGCCTCGGGCAGGACCGTGTCGGCGTCGACGAAAACCAGCGTTTCGCCGCCGGCCTGCGCCGCGCCGGCGTTGCGGACCGCGCCGATTTGCCGAAGCCGGACCTGCACAACGCGGCAGCCTTGCTCGCGCGCGATTTCCGCGGTGCGGTCGGTCGAGTCGTCATCGACGACGATGATCTCATATTCGCGCCCGGTCGCTTCGGCCGCCGCTCGAATGCTGGCGACGGTCCGGCCCAAGAGCGTCTCTTCGTTGTGCGCGGGCACGACAAACGAGAGCTCGCAG
>Ga0134126_10014140_pt1 | contig 10081 bp, 10 predicted proteins | sample KB31752_FD_96881 | JGI IMG/M metagenome (GOLD analysis project Ga0134126, IMG submission 96881) | Terrestrial soil microbial communities with excess Nitrogen fertilizer from Kellogg Biological Station, Michigan, USA - KB3-175-2 | ecosystem: Environmental > Terrestrial > Soil > Unclassified ...
CGGAATGCCGTGCCGCCGGTGAAACTATGCGAGTCATTGTTCCGGAAGAAATTCAGGACGCAGTTCTGGAGGCATTGCGGCGAGAACGTCTACGGCTGATTTCAGTGGTTCCGGTGCGAAGTTCACTGGAGGATTATTTTGTGGCACAGCTTGGAGCGCCGCTGCAGTCTGAAGCGGTTTCGGTCCGAAGCTAGCGTGTAGCGAGAGACACGGGAAGATAGATATGAATTCCAGAGTTTTCCATATTGCGACCAACACCTTCCGCGAGGCGGTGCGCGATCGTGTGCTTTATAACCTGATCGGGTTTGCGCTGCTGATGTCAGCGGCGGCGGTCCTGGTTGGGCAGGTCTCAATACAAATCGAGCGCCTGGTGGTCATCAATTTGGGGCTGACCGCAGTTTCGCTGTTCGGCATTGTCATCGCTATTTTCATTGGCATTGGCCTGGTCTCGAAAGAGATCGATAAGCGCACTCTGTACACCGTACTTTCCCGCCCGGTGCGACGCTGGGAATTTATCGCCGGAAAATTCTTTGGCCTGTCGGGAACGCTGGTGGTCAACACTTTTTTTATGGCTATCGGGGTGTTCGGTGCGCTGGCTTACGTCTCGCACCACTTCGTGAGTTCGGATATTGGAATCCTGGTCGCGTTGTACTTCATAGTGTTGCAATTCGTCATCATCACCGCCCTGGCGCTATTTTTCTCGTCATTTTCTACCCCAATTTTTTCTGCTATTTTCGCTTTTTGGCTCTTTGTGATTGGCAGCTTTGCGCAGGACCTACGCAACTTTGCTGCCATGACTCACGGAGTGACGCGCTGGTTGGCGACGGGCGCGGCTTATCTGGTGCCTAATTTTTCAGCTCTCAATGTGATTACGCAGGTTGCGCACGGCGAACCTGTTCCGCACGATCTGATTGTTCTTAACACTATCTACGCGCTGGTTTACTCAATGGCTGTACTCAGCGCTGCCGTGCTGATTTTCGAGCGCCGGAACCTGAAATGATTCGCTCGCGACAAGTTACTGCTATTGCTGGCACGGTGCTGGTCTGCAGCATGGTGAGCGCCGCATTGCTGACGCGGGCGGTCGACAATCTGGGTCCGGCCGCACCCTTGCAGCAAATGCTTTACATTTCTTCTCCAAAGCTGGTGAAGCGTCTTTGCCTGGGATACGACGGCCTGCTGGCGGATATTTATTGGACTCGCACCGTGCAGTATTTTGGCGGAACCCACAGCCAGGGAGGCGGAACTTATAAATTGCTGTGGCCGTTACTCAACATCACCACCGAGCTCGATCCGCATTTGATTCCTGCCTACGAATTTGGCGCTACATTCCTTGTGGCCAAGCCGCCGCAAGGCGCCGGCAATCCGCAAAAGGCCATTGAACTGGCGCGCAAGGGAATCCAAAATAATCCCGACGATTGGCATTTGTATTACGATCTCGGATTCGTTTATTACGACCAGAAAGATTATCGCGATGCGGCCGGAGCTTTTCTGCGCGGATCGCAATTGCCGAATACTCACCCGTTTCTGAAGATCATGGCTGCGCAAATGGCACAGCACGGTGGCGAGCTCGATACGGCGCGTATGATGTGGGGCGCCACCCTTCAAACCAGTCATGATGGATTGATCCGGGCCAATGCCGCGGCGCATTTGCGGGCCATCCAAGTGGATGAAGATGTTAGCCTCTTGGAGGAGTTGGTCGAGAAATACCGCGATAAAACCGGCCATTACCCAGCTACATTTTCTGAAATGATTTCTGCCGGTCTGATCAAAGGCATTCCGCTGGATCCAATGGGCCACCCTTACAGCCTCGAGTCTAACGGCAGGGTGGTGGTCAGCATTCCCGATGATCTGCCGTTTCTCGATAAAGGGATCCCCAGCGGCTATGTTCCACACGCCGCTCCGAAATTATTCCCCGCCGGGTAGGATTACTGTTGGAGTCCGCTCGGAATCGTGCGCGAATCTAAAATCAGTCTGCCTACGGCTTTCACGGTCTGGTGGCGTCAACAGCGCGAGCAAGTCAGCACTCTGGCGTCTGTTCATCGCCTCTTGTCGATCCTTTACGAGTTCCTCCGTGATTCCCTTCCCGATCGGCGCCGTCAGCGCTACGGAGACATAGACTACGACTGGCAACATCGCGTCAACACAACCGGCGCTGCTTTGTCGTGGCGGACGCGACTGCTCGGACTCTTCAATTCCGTTTACCAACCAATTCCGCCCGACCAGTTCCGGCAAATCATGTCGGCATTGTCTGCCCATCTCGTTCCTCATACCAACTTCAGCCAATTCACATTTATCGATATCGGCGCCGGAAAAGGTCGGGCGCTATTACTGGCATCTGAGTTTGGTTTCCGCCGGATTATAGGAATCGAGCTTCTTCCTGAACTCGTGAAGATCGCCCGCGAAAATGTCAGGGACTTCGAGCAGCGAGGTATGGGCTCTGGGATCGAAGTGTTATGCGAAAATGCGACGAACTTTGTTTTTCCGAACGAACCTTCGGTTGTTTTCCTGTTTAATCCTTTGCCCCGATCATCCTTGCTAATGTTTCTCGAGAACCTGGAGCGATGGCTTGGGCAGAATTCTCATCCCGTGTATGTGGTCTACGCGAACCCCATTTTTGAGCAGACATTCGAAAGGCTGGAATTGCTAACTAAGTTAACCGGAAACAATCAATATCTATTATTCCGCAGCTCGGGTGGATAGGATTTGACCGGACCGCTATCCCTCGGACTTTTCCCAAGCGCGCTGTCAGCAAGTTCTACCCAGCGCAGCATGCGCGACCGCATCATGTCACTCTCTCGCCTCATGGGAGCAGTTCTGGAATGGGTCAGAATTCCTAACATTCCCTCCCAGAGGTTGTTGCGGCGTCGGCGTTCGACTGGCACCTTAAGTTCGGAAGTCATAACAACCCACGTTAAGTGTAAAGGGTATGTGCGAATTGTCAGGTACAGTACAATCGGTATTCGAGGGATTATTCCGGGTATGCCGACCTAGATTCCAGCGTCAGGCTGTCGGCATCTAATTCAGAAGCAGAAAAACTTCACTCCTGCAACTCCTTCGTATTCGGCCCGGGTAATCGATAAACCAATGAAAATAAGAGTGTTGATTCTATGCATAGCTTGCGCCGCGGGGTATTGCGCGGACACGGGTCCAGCATTCGCACTTCCCAGCGTTAGCAGCGTGGCCCGTCAGGTGGACGAGCGCTATAACCACCTGCAGACCCTGACTGCCGAATTCACCGAGATATATCAAGGCTCAGGCATGGATCGAACAGAATCTGGGACGTTGTGGCTGAAAAAACCCGGCAAGATGCGCTGGGAATACCGTTCTCCAGAGGAGAAGCTGTTTGTCGATGACGGGCACAATGGGTGGCTCTATCTACCGGCGGAGAAGCAAGTGCGAAAGTCTTCAATGAAGAAAGCCGATGACATTCGCTCACCTTTTGCATTTTTGCTGGGCAAGACCAAGCTGGAGAAGGAGTTGGCGGGCCTGTCTTTTGCACCCGATGTCCAGACCTGGCACCCAGAGGACGTGGTTCTTAGGGGAGTTCCGCATGGGATGGAGGACACACTGAGACAAGTCCTGCTGGAGATCACCCCGGAACATGCGATTGCACGGATCCTGCTGTATGGGACGGACGATTCCATTACCGAATACCGCTTCAGCAATCAAAAGGAGAACCTGCGGGTTCCTGATGCGAAGTTCCGATTTTCACCGCCGCCGGGGGTCGAAGTCATCGTGGACGAAGCCGCGAATTAAGCTATCGGTGGGACGTTACTCAAGATGGGCTTTCGTGCTAAGTAGCTGCAAAATCGAGGATTGTTGAATGTTAAACTGGAGTGGGCAAGCCTTAATTTTCCGAACAAATGGCTGAATTTTTAATCAAAGTCGCCGATGAACGTGGTCGTCTGCTGCAGCAGGTGGAGAGCGGAATCTCGGAATCTGAGGTGCGCGAACGGTTCGCGCAACAGGGTTTTCTCGTTTATTGGGTAAAGCCGAAGGGGCTCCTGATCGGGGGTAAGGGCGGCAGGAAAAAGCGGGTCAGGCCTTCCACTTTTTTGATCTTCAATCAGCAGCTACTTACATTGTTGAAGGCCGGCCTGCCCGTCCTCAGCTCGATGGACCTGCTGGTAAAACGGCAGCGGGATGCCTATTTCCGCGCACTTTTACAGAACGTGCGCGAGCGAGTGAAAGGTGGAGAGCTTCTCTCCGAAGCGTTTGCTGCGCAACACGTATTTCCAAAGATTTATACAACGACGTTAATGGCGGGCGAGAAGAGCGGCAACATGGACGAAGTGCTCACCCGCTACGTCAATTTTCAGAAGATGGCCCTGAGTTTCAAGAAAAAGTTGGCGGTTTCGCTGATATATCCGGCGCTGTTGGTGTCCGTTGTTATGGTGATGCTGGTTTTCCTGGTGACTTACGTGGTGCCGCAATTTGCGAAACTGTACTCGGACCTGAATGCGCAGTTGCCGGCAATCACGCAGTTCATGCTGGAAGTCGGGACCCATGCGCAGCGTTATGCCCCGGTCGGACTTGCGGTCGTCGCGGTGGCGCTTTTTTTGTTGTGGAGATGGAAGGCTACAGACCGCGGCGCACAATCCATCGACCGCGCCACACATAAAATTCCGCTGGTCGGCGACATATGGATGAAATATCACGTGTCCACATTTTCGCGAATGCTCTCGACTCTGTTGACTGGCGGCATGCCGCTGGTCCCGTCGCTTGAGACTGCGGGCGCGTCCATGAACAGCCGAACTATTTTGAACGGAATTCAGCGCGCCTCGGTGCGGGTGCGCGAAGGACAATCGCTGGCCAAGAGCCTGGAAGAGCAAAAAGTTTTCCCGGATCTTTCAGTAGAAATGATCGAAGTAGGCGAATCAACCGGCGCGCTCCCTGCCATGTTGAACTCGGTGGCAGAATTTTATGAAGAAGACGTGCAAACCGCGCTATCGGGTGCAATGGCGCTAATCGAACCGATCATCCTGATTATCATGGCGGTATTTGTGGGCGGAATATTGATTTCTCTTTATCTGCCGATATTTACCTTGGGATCGAGCATCCATTAATCGGCAGGCAGGTGTGGAATGGCAAGCATGGCTGAAAAGGTAGAAAAACTCGAAAAGAAATCAGTGTTCGTAGGTGGCGGGAATGGCCAGGGCTCTACCGGCTCCCATGCCACTGATCTTGAGCATGCGAAAGATGTTGCGCGACGGTATCGGTGCGAGTTCGTAGACCTGCATAATTTCCAACTTCATCACGATCTGTTCACGAAAATTTCTCCGCATTTGATGTTCCGCTACAACTTCGTTCCGCTCGAAGAAACCACTGACGGACGTTTGGCTATTGCGATCGCCGATCCCAGCCAACTGATGATGATCGATGAAATCAGCCTGCTCTTGGGCAAGCGCATCGTCACCAAAGTGGCGACCCTGGCGCAGATCAGCGAAATCCTCAAGAAGACCGAGCAATCGAAGCGCGTTTTGGAAGATGCCAGTGAAGGATTTACTCTCGCCGTAGTTCACGAAGAAGAAGGCGGCGACGAAAGTATTTCAATCGACAAGCTGACGGCGCAGGGCGACATGAGCCCGATCATCCGGCTTGTGGACACCACGATTTTTACCGCACTTCAACGGCGCGCCAGTGATATTCACATCGAGACTCAGGATGACTCCGTTGGCATTAAGTTTCGCATCGACGGCGTGTTGACCCAAGCCATGCCGCCGATTGCGAAAGAGCATCATTCGACGATCATCTCGCGCATTAAGGTCATGAGCGAGCTCGACATTTCTGAGCGACGCGTGCCGCAGGACGGACGCTTCCGCGTGAAGTATGGCCAGCCCGAGCGGCCGATTGATTTCCGCGTTTCGATCATGCCGTCGATTCATGGTGAAGACGCTGTGCTCCGCGTACTCGATAAAGAATCGATGAGCGAGAAGTTCCGCTCGCTCACGCTTGATGTAGTCGGTTTCGATGAAGACGATCTGCGGAAGTTCCGCCGCTACATCAAAGAACCCTACGGCATGGTGCTGGTGACCGGTCCGACGGGAAGTGGCAAGACCACTACGCTTTACGCCGCGGTGAATGAAATTAAGACCGAAGAAGACAAGATCATCACTATTGAAGATCCGGTCGAGTATCAAATTCGCGGCATCACACAGATTCCGGTAAATGAGAAAAAAGGCCTGACCTTTGCCCGCGGCCTGCGCTCGATCTTGCGTCACGATCCCGACAAGATCATGGTCGGCGAAATTCGCGACACCGAAACTGCGCAGATTGCAATTCAGTCAGCCCTTACTGGCCACCTGGTTTTCACCACGGTGCACGCGAACAACGTGGTCGATGTTCTCGGGCGTTTCTTGAACATGGGCGTCGAGCCCTACAATTTCGTGTCCGCGTTGAATTGCATTCTGGCGCAACGGCTGGTGCGATTGATCTGCAACTCATGCCGCGAAGTGGTGCACTATCCGGCAGACGTGCTCGAAGCCAGCGGGCTGGATCCCGACCAGTGGTCGAAGGTTTCGTTCTACGAAGGCCAGGGATGCATTGAGTGCGCGGGGACGGGGTTTCGCGGCCGAAGCGCGATTCACGAATTGCTGGATTTGAGTGACCGGATTCGTGAAATGATTCTGGCGCGCAAACCCACTTCGGAAATTCGCCGCGCGGCGCGTGAGGAAGGAATGCGTTTCCTGCGCGAATCAGCGCTCGACAAAGTTCGTACGGGCATGACTACGCTGAAAGAAATCAACAAGGTCACGTTTATTGAGACGATGAGGTAGCAGTTGTCAGTGATCAGTGGATAGTGGCAAGTAAACGCCCATTGCCTTCTGACACTAATCACTAGCCACCGATCACTTTTATGGCACGCACAAATCATTCCGCTAGACCGAAGTTGGCCTGCGAGATCGCGCCTGACCGGGTAATTGCCGGGCGTGCGTCTGATTCGCGCCAGGTGCTTGAACTGTGCTCAACCAGCGAGCTTACGCCGGGGTGCGTGGTGCCAGACCTGACCGAAAACAATGTCCGCCAGCGCGATATGGTGGTGAATGCGCTTCGCCGCGCGCTCGAGCAGGTGGGCGGGCACTCGCGCGACGTGATCGCGATTCTTCCTGACGCTGCAGTTAGAGTTGTACTGCTCGATTTCGATACCCTGCCCGATAAGCCCAAAGAAGCTGAAGGTGTGGTCCGATTTCGATTACGCAAGTCGCTTCCTTTTGACGTCGATAAAGCCGCGGTCTCTTATCACGCGCAAACTACCCCCGCGGGAGTGCGCGTCATTGCTGCCGTCTGCTTGAACAATGTCGTGCAGGACTATGAAGGTGTGTTTCGCGAGGCTGGGTTCAACCCCGGCGTAGTGCTGCCTTCAATGCTGGCGGCGCTCGGCGGCGCGGCTGGCAACGCCGGAACGCTGGTGATTAAAGTCGATGCGCACACCACGAGTATCGCCATTTTAGATAAGCAGCAACTTTTGCTTTTCCGCACACTGGAAAATGCGCGTGGCGTGACCATCAGCGGAGAGCAACTCGCCGAGGACGTGTACCCCTCGGTCGTATTTTTTCAAGATACTTACTCCACCAATATTGAGGCAGTGTACGTCGCCGGAATTTCAGATATCGCCGGAGCTGCCCCAGCGCTCCGGGCGCAAACCGGAGCCGAAGTCAGAGAACTCGTGGAGGCCTCGCAGCTTGGCCTGGGCGGCGGTTCGATTCCGAAATGGAGGATGGCGGGCGTAGTTGGCGCGCTGCTTTCCTGATATGCAGCTCAACATCAATCTCGCGTCCCACCCCTATGAGGATTCCCGGCAGTTTTGGACCTATTGGGGGACCGGCATTGGCTTGCTCGCGCTGGTTACTGCCCTCCTAGTGTTTCTGGCAGTGAATGGATTCATCGAGGGCAGCCGTGATCGCCAACAAATGTCAAAACTCAAAACGCAGCTGGCTGAATTCGATCGCGAAAGGAACCAGGCGGAAGCCATGCTCAATCAGCCGCAGAACCGGACGGTGCGCGATCAGTCGCGATTCCTCAATGATTTATTTGCGCGCAAAGCGTTTTCATGGACGCTGGCATTCGAGCAACTCGAACAAGTGATGCCGGCGCATTTGCACGTGATTTCCATCCACCCGGGAATATCTGCCGACAATAACCTGGAGTTGAAGCTGGTGGTAGGCGGGGAAACTCGCGAGCAGGCGCTCGATCTGGTTCGGAAGATGGAAAATTCGAAGCACTTCAAGCAGACCCGCATCGACACCGAAAGATTTGAGACCGCGAACAACGCGAACAACAGCAATGACCGCGTCCAGTTCGACATCAACGCTTTATATGTTCCGGCGGACCAAATACAGGATGGCAAGGGAGGCATGAATTAATGCCTGACTTGAAACGGACACGAAACCGATTGAAGTTCGCGATTGCCGCGCTGGTGTTACTCGACGCTGCAGCTGTGGCAATGTTGGTGACCCCGATTGCCGGTATGCGCGAAGCTCGCCAACAGGAAATGCGGCAGGAATGGCAGCAGTTGAAGGCGCGCGAATTTGCGCCGTGGCGCGGATTGGACAAGAAACTTCCCCGCGCCAAACAGCAGATCGAAGAGTTTTATCAGGACCGATTCCCGACCGAGGAATCTTCTATTTCAGCCAGCCTGGGAAGCGTGTCGGCGGCATCAGGAGTGCGCATTTCAGGAGTGAAGTACACGGTGAAAGATGCTCCCATTGAAGGCTTGGAACGGGTTGAGATTGCAGCCAATCTTTCAGGAGACTACCTGCAACTGGTGCGATTCATTAATGCCCTCGAACGCAACAAGTTATTTTTTCTGGTAGACGGGGTTGAGTTGGGGAGCGAACAAAATGGAGTGGTGGGATTGCAGCTCAGAATTGAAACTTATATGAGGTCGACGTAGTGAACCTGGGCGCAGAAAATCGCAATAAGGTGATCGCTGCGGTTTCGCTGGTGGTCATTGCGGTCGTGTTGATGGCTACGCGATTCTCCGGCTTCCTCGGCTTGGGTTCGTCGAGCGCGTCGATCCCGCCTCCGGCAGCGCTTGGAGATCGTGCGTCTGAGATGCCGGCCTCTCCTGCTCCGCGCGCGACGATTGGCCGGAACCGAACGGCGCCGAAAAGGCAAAGCGCGGCGCAGTCGCTCGACCCCACACTGCGAACTGATCTTTTGAAGGTCAGCGAGAACACAAAATACGAAGGCACTGGACGAAATATTTTCAAGGTATTCGTGGATATTCCGAAGCCAATCGTCAATGTGGCGACTCAAACGCGGCCTGAATCACAGGGCCCAGCACCTCCGCCGCCACCTCCGCCAATTGATCTGAAATTCTATGGATACGCAACGCCCGCAGGCGGGACAAAAAGAATTTTCCTTGCCCAGGGCGAGGACGTCTTCATTGCCCGCGAAGGCGACATCGTTGACCGCCGCTATAAGGTTGTCCGAATCTCCGGAACCGCGGTGGAAATACTGGATGTGCTCAGCAACAATCGGCAGAGCATTCCGCTCAATCAGGGGTGAGGAAATTGAACCATTGAATCATCGGATCATTGAATCATTGACTGCGTCGCGAAAAAGCATATTGATGGTCAAAGTCGAATGATTCAATGACTAAATGATTCATTGGCTAAATAATTCATGGCTCAATCTTTTCCATCCCGTCGCAACGAACAGGGATACGTGCTACTTACTCTCATGTTGTTCGTCGCGTTGTTGGCGATCGCGTCCCTGGCTTGGATCCAGAAAGTCGACTTCGAGATTAAACGAGACCGCGAAGAAGAACTGATTCATCGTGGCGTGCAGTATTCGCGTGCCCTGCGGCACTACGTTAAAAAATTTGGCCACTATCCGGCGCGCATCGAGGACCTCGAAAGCACAAACAATATTCATTACCTTAGAAAACGTTACAAGGACCCCATTACCGGAAAAGATTTCAAGTTCCTGCGCATGAACGAGATTCAGTCCTCGTTCAACCCCGCTGCGGCCAGTGGAATGGCTCCCGGCAATCCCGGCTCGCCCATACAAGGGGGCGCGCCCGGAGCGCTGAATATGAGCAACAACGTTGGGCAGGGCGGACCGGGGCCGAGTTCGA
>Ga0134126_10014143_pt1 | contig 10078 bp, 6 predicted proteins | sample KB31752_FD_96881 | JGI IMG/M metagenome (GOLD analysis project Ga0134126, IMG submission 96881) | Terrestrial soil microbial communities with excess Nitrogen fertilizer from Kellogg Biological Station, Michigan, USA - KB3-175-2 | ecosystem: Environmental > Terrestrial > Soil > Unclassified ...
GAGCAAGCGATGGATCGGCACGGAACATGACTTCGGACACGCAATCACCTTCAGGCCAAAGAGGCCCGACGATCTTGGAGGTCAAATCTTAACGAGTGATTGATCAGCTCGTCGCGGAGTCGGTCTGCGGCACCGGAACCGGCGTGCGGCCGCGCACCAGCGAGCGCACGAGATGTGGCGTAAGCCGGCGGGTGGAATATCGCGCGCCGTGAACGAACCGGACCAGCGGGCCGAAACTGTGGAGCGAGGCGGGGCCGACGACATACAGCCCCGGAACGGACGTCTCGAAATGCGTCGACAGGACCGGCGTGTGATTCTGTTGTTTGATCTGCGCGCGCAGCGTGTCCGGCACGAAGCCGAGCTTGCGCAGGTCGATCTTGTAGCCCGTGGCCGAGACGAGATGATCGGTGACGATGGTCGTGATCGCGTTGAAACGGTCCGTCGCCTCGATGCGCAGCTTGCCGTGGCTGACATGGGCGCTGCGCGGCGTCAGGCCGGTCAGCAGCGGCACCTTGCCGACAATGCTGTCCTTCATGAACCAGCCGGTCGAGGGTCCGAGCAGGGCCGCCGCCTGTTTGTGCCGCACACCGGCGGGCAAGGCATGGAACGCCAGCGGCTGATCGTGGAAAATCCGCAGGCGCCAGCCCGAACCGATCCCGGTGTTGGGCGCGCGCAGACGGTTCTTCAGCGAGCGATAGCCCGGCGGCGCGTGGAATTCGATCGAGGGGCGGCGCGTCATCACCGACACGTTCTCGCCCTTGTCGCCCAGGAGGCCGGCGCAATCGATCGCCGATGCGCCGCCGCCCATCACCGTGACGTTCTTGCCGTGGAGCGCGTCGAATGAGCCGTAGCGGCTGGCGTGGGTGACGAACTCCTCCGGCAGGCCGGTCAGGAAATCGGGGGTGAACTTGAACGCGGCGACGCCGACTGCCAGCACCACGCGGCGCGCGATCACCAGTTCGTTGTCGTCGAGTCGCAGGATGAACCCGTTGGCCGCGCGCTCCATCGCGGTGACGAATTTCTCCTCGACCATCGGAACAAAGCGCTTCTGGAAAGCCATGCCATAGGAGACAAACGTGTCGAGCCTCACCGGAACCATATGGTCGTGATGCTCGATGCCGTTCGCGGCGCAGTAGTTCTTGAGGGTCAGCGCGTCGTCCGCATCGACGATGTCCGAGGAAGCGCCGTCCGACTTGAGCCGCATGCCGTGCGGCATGTGCTCGCGCCAGAGCTGCATCGGTTTGCCGAAAATCCGGAAATCGACGCCGGCGGCGCTGAGATGGGCCGCGACGGAAAGCCCATAAGGGCCGGCACCGACGATGGCGACGTCAACAAAGGAACCCACGCGTGACCTCCGGACGAACAGGATAAAGGCGGGCCAAAGCCGCCCGTCCGCCGGTTTTATCGGCCAGACGTTAACGTTGCATGAATTCGTCGTTTTTGCCGGCCTCGCCGCGGGTCGTGCCGCATCGCAGCCTTGTCTTTGCCGCCGTTGACCCCTGTCGGGGCGGGCTTTAAGCATCGCGCAGTATTAAGGGAGCGATAACCGTGATGATGCGCAGCACCGACCGAATCAAGACCACCCATGCCGGCGCCTTGCCGCGCCCCGACGATTTGCGCGAGATGATCGTCGGCCCCGACCGCGTGGTGCGCATCGACACCGACGAGCAGCGCGCCCGTCTCAGAAGCGCCGTCGCCGAGATCGTCCGCAAGCAGATCGAATGCGGGCTCGACAGCGTCAATGACGGCGAGATCAGCAAGTCGAGTTTCAACACCTATCTGACCGATCGCGTCGCCGGGTATGAACTGCGCGATGTCGGACCGGATGCGCCGACGCGGCTCTCGCGCCTCAACATGATCAACCGCGACGCGCGCAAATTCGGCGAATATTTCACCGGCCGCCGCTTGTTCGCGACCCCCGGCGGCAAGCTGCCGGTCTGCGTCGAGCCGTTGCGCTATATCGGCCAGGACAAGCTCCAGCGCGACATCGACAATTTCAAGGCGGCGCTCAAAGGCGTGAAGACCGAGGAAGCCTACATGCCCGCCAACACGCCGGGCACGATGGAGCACTGGCTGCGCAACGATTATTACAAGACCGACGAGGAACTGGTGTTCGCGCTCGCCGACGTGCTGCACGTCGAATACAAGGCGATCACCGACGCCGGCCTGATTCTCCAGATCGACAATCCCGATCTGCCGGATTGCTGGGGCATCTTTCCCGACATGGACGTTCCGGCGTTCCGCAAATACGCGGCGATGCGGGTCGAGGCACTGAAACACGCGCTCAAGGGCATCCCGCGCGAACAGACGCGGCTTCACGTGTGCTGGGGCAGTTTTCACGGCCCGCATTACGACGACATTCCGCTCAAGGACATTGTCGACCTTATTTTCGCGATTCCGGCCGCAAGCTATTCGCTCGAAGCCTCCAACCCGGTGCACGAGCATGAATGGCGCATTTTCGAGACCGTGAAGCTGCCCGACGGTGCGACCTTCGTACCGGGCGTGGTCGGCCATGCCTCGGATTTCATCGAGCACCCGGACCTGATCGCCGATCGGCTCGAACGCTACGCCAATCTGCTCGGGCGCGAGAATGTCATCGCCGGCACCGATTGCGGCCTCGGTCCGCGCGTCGGCCATGCCTCGATCGTATGGGCCAAGCTCGAGGCGCTGGCCGAAGGGGCGCGCCGCGCAACGAAACGGCTGTGGAAGAAGTGACGGCGCGCTATTTCAGCACGCCCATCTGGTTCCGCTTGATGAGGCCGTAGTCGATCTTGGCGCCGAGGCCCGGTCCTTCATGAACATGGACCAGCCCGGCGCGGTCGATCTCGATGTCGTCGATTACCGCATACTTGTTGGCTTCGTCGGGCAGGATCACCTCGAAATATTCGCAATTCTTGATCGCCACCGCGACATGCAGGTTGGCGATGTTGTTGAGCGAATTGCCGCCGTGATGAATCTCGAAATTCATCGCGAAGCCCTCGGCGAGATGCGCCGCCTTGATGAGCGTCGTGATGCCGCCCTTGAACGCGACGTCGCCGCGCAGGAAATCGGTCGCGCGCTCGGTGATCCAGATCGCGTAATCGGGATAGCCGTGGAACGGAAGTTCAGTCGCGAGGATCGGGATATCGAGCTTCTGGCGCAGCTTGACGTAGTTGTAGAGATCGCGCTCCGGCAGCGGGTCTTCGTACCAATGGAATTTCGCCGCCTCGATGGCGCGGCCGACGCGCAACGCGGTCGGATAATCGTAATGCCAGGTCGCGTCGAGCATCAGGACGTGGTCGTCGCCGAGCGCTTTTCGCACCATCTCGCAAATGCGGATGTCCTCGCGCCACGGATGCGGCGGATGGATCTTGTAGGCGTTGACGCCGCGTTCGCGAAATTCGACGGCCTGATCGATATAGGCCTGCGGTGATGGCAGGACCTGGGAACTGGCATAGGCCGGCAGGGACGTGCGATAGGGGCCGAGCAGTTTGTAGATCGGCTGGTTGGCGACCAGCCCCGCGATGTCCCACAGCGCGACGTCGCAGGCGCCGATGGCGCGCACACTGGTCGAGCGCGCCTGACTCCACATCCGTTCGTTCAGCCGCTCGCGGTCGAGCGGGTCCTGCCCGATCAGCACCGGCTTGAGGTACTGGATGAGGCTCGGCCCGTCGCGGTCGGCGGGACGGTTCACCGAGCCGAGAAACGCGTGTCCCTTGACGCCGTCATCGGTGACGATCTCGAGCAGTCCGAGCTGGCTCGATCCCGCCTTGTAGATGACGGTGGGACCGTAGGACAGGGCGGGAATCCCGTCCCAGCGGAACAGAGTAAGGGTGACATCGGTGATTTTCATGGCGCCATCAAAGCCATGACGCGGCGCATTTCTCAATAAGATCGTTGCACGGCGAGCGCCGCCTCTTTACTAGGTGAGGCGGGGGAAAACGATGCGCCTGGCGCTCCGGATATTCCTGGTCCTGATTTTCGGCGCCGCCTACTGGCAGGCGGTGCGTGGCCGTGGCTTCGATCTCGGCGGCGATTACGAGACCATCGTGCGCGACGTCGCCGGCTCCGGCTTCTGGCTGGCGGCGGCGTGGTTCATCACCGAACTCCTGCGTATCTTCGTCGTGTATCAGGCGCGGCGGCAAGGCTTCGAGAGCCGCATGCCGCGGCTCCTGTTCGATATCGGCGGCATCCTGGTCTTTTTCTGCGCCGGTCTCATCATCGTCTCGCAGGTGTTCGGGCTGGAGCTGACCGGCCTTCTGTTCACGTCCGGCATCATCGCGGCGGCGGCGGGCTTCGCGCTCCAGCCGACCGCGACCGATCTGATCGCGGGCATCTCGCTCAATTTCCGCGAAGGCACGATGAAGCTCGGCGACTGGGTCCAGGTCGCCAACGGCGTCGTCGGCAAGGTGACGCAGATCACCTGGAGCGACACGCATCTCGTGACGCTTGACGACCGCATGGTGGTGGTGCGGAACAGCAAGCTGGTCGAGCTGCAGTTGATGAACTTCAACGCGCCGACGCGGCCGTATCAGACCAAGCTCAAGATCAATGTCGGCTTCGAAGCGCCGCCCGATCGCGTCTCCGCCATCCTCGTGACCGCGATGAAGGCGGTGCCGAAACTGCTGTCGGAGCCGGAGCCCTACGTCATTATCGAGGAATTCACCGATAACGGCGTGTCCTATTCCATGTACTACCATGTGCCGGACTATCCCGAGGCGCAATTCATCACCCACCAGGTCGCGGTCAACGCGCTGAAATTCCTCGATCAAGCCGGGTTCGCGCCGGCCTATCCCAAGCGCGAGCATTTCGACGGCCGCGAAGCGCGGTCGGTGCGCGGCATCGAGCGGCGCATCGACATCAACGCCATTCTGCGCCGCGTGCCGCTGTTCGATTCGTTCGGCGCCGAGGAAATCGCGGAACTGGCGGACGGGCTCGCCATAAGACAGATCAAGTCCGGCACGGTGGTCGTGCGCGAGGGCGAGGAGGGCAAGTCGCTGTTCGTCGTCGTCTCCGGCCTGCTCGACGTGTTCAAGCAGATGGACGGGGGCGAGCAGCGCAAGGTCGGCATGCTCGCGCCGGGTCATGTCTTCGGCGAATGGTCGCTGCTGACCGGCGCGGCGCGCAGCGCCACCGTGACGTCGGCGGCCGAGACCAACCTCATCGAAATCGACAAGGAGCGGCTCGAGCCTGTCCTGACGCGCTATCCGCAAACGCTCGCCGAATTGAGCCGCATCGAGGCCGAGCGTTCCGCCAACAACGTCAACGTCATGTCGTTCACGCCGGCCGAGCGGCAGGAAATCGCGCGCGTCGGCATGGCCTCGTTCCTGCGCGGCAAGATCATGCGTTTCTTTTCCATCGCCGATCGTGACTGAAACATACGACTACATCATTGTCGGCGCGGGCTCGGCGGGTTGCGTCGTCGCCTATCGCCTGACCGAGGATCCCGCGATCAAGGTGCTGGTGCTCGAGGCGGGCGGCTCCGACAGGGGCGCCGCGGTGCTGCGCATGCCGTTCGCCTGGCCGATCGCTGCGTGGGACAAGCGCTTCAACTGGAATTACGAAACCGAGCCGGAACCGCAACTCGACGGGCGCAAGCTCCCGGTCGCGCGCGGCAAGGTGCTGGGCGGCTCGTCGTCGATCAACGGCATGGGCTACAAGCGCGGCCATCCGCGCGATTACGACCATTGGCGGCAGCTCGGCCTCGAAGGCTGGGGCTATGCCGACGTGCTGCCCTATTTCATGCGCTCGGAAAATTCGTGGCGGGGCGACAACAAGTATCACAGCACCAAGGGGCCGCTGCGCGTCGTGAAAGGCGGTGCGCCGCAACTGATGTACGAGCCGCTTGCCGCGGCGGCGCAGGCGGCCGGCCACCCGATCTGCGACGATATTTCCGGCGATCAGCCCGAAGGTTTGTTCGTCACCGAGCTGACGGTCGGCGACCGCGCGCGCCGCCACTCGACCGCGCGCGCTTTTCTGCATCCCGCGATGAAACGGCCTAATCTTACCGTGCTCTCGAATGCGCTGACTGCCCGCGTCGCGATCGAGAACGGACGTGCGATCGGCGTCGACTATGTCCGCGCCGGCCAACTCATCCGCGCGCATGCGTCGCGGGAAGTCGTTCTGGCGGCGGGCGCCTACAATTCGCCGCAGCTTCTGATGCTGTCCGGCATCGGCCCGGCGGACGAGTTGCGCGCGCACGGCATCGAGCCGCTGGTCGATCTGCCCGGCGTCGGCAAGCATCTCGAAGAACATGCCTCGGTACCAGTCATCATGGCGGCGACCAGGCCGACGTTCCTCAGCGAGCTGAGGGTCGACCGCGCGGCATGGTGGACGCTGCGCTGGGTGCTGGCCGGCGATGGGCCGTTCGCGTGCAACGGCAATACCGCCGGCATATTCGCGCGCTCGCGCCCCGGTTTGGAGCGGCCCGACATCCAGCTCACCTGCAACACGATCGGCCTGTTCGACCGGCCCTGGCTGCCGGGGCAGGCACGCGGCCGGAATTATGCGTTCAACTGCATCGTCGCGGTGATCCATCCGGAGAGCAAAGGCAGCGTGTCGCTGCGGTCGGCGAATCCCGCCGACAAGCCGCGCATCCATCTCAACATCTTCAGCGCCGACGCCGATATCGACACCTGTATCCGCGGCATCGAAATGACGCGCGCGCTCTACAATACCGAGCCGCAAAAGAGCCTGGTCGCGCGCGAGATCATGCCCGGTCCCGGCGTCGCGTCGCGCGACGCGCTCGCCGCTTATATCCGCCGCACGGCCACCACCATGTCGCACCCGACCGGCACCTGCCGCATGGGCAATGATGCGGGCGCGGTGCTCGACGCGGAACTCAAGGTGCGCGGCGTCGCGGGCTTGCGCGTCGCCGACGCCTCGGTGTTTCCGTCGATCCCCGGCGGCAACACCAACGCCCCCAGCATCATGATCGGCGAAAAAGCCGCCGATTTGCTGCTCGGTAAACGCCTCCCGCCGGCGGCGCTTTAGCTTTTCCCGTTCGCCCGGTGAATCGCCTGCCACAGCCGGTGGGGCGAGTAGGGCATGTCGATATGGTGGATGCCGAGCGGCGCCAGCGCGTCATGCACCGCGTTCGCCACGGTCGGCACCGCGCCGGTCGTGCCGGCCTCGCCCGCGCCTTTCGCGCCCAGCGGATTGTTGGGCGAGGGCACGCCGTGATCGTAGAGCGACATTTCCGGCAGGTCGAACGCGTGCGGCATGAAGTAATCCATGAAGCTGCCGCTCAGGAACTGGCCGGTCTCGCTATCATAGACAGCGTGCTCGCCGATCGCCTGGCCGATGCCCTGCATGACGCCGCCGTGAACCTGGCCGGCGACGAGGGTCGGGTTGATCTGGTTGCCGCAATCGTCGACCGCGACATAGGAGACAAGATCGAGCACGCCGGTCTCGGGGTCGATCTCGACCTCGCAGACATGGGCGCCCGAGGGGAACGCCATCGGCGACGGAATCCCCGTTTTGACGTCGAGCGGCTTTTCCGGCGACGCGCCGTATTTGCGCGCGATCTCGCTGAACCCGACCGACAGATCGGTGCCGACGACCTTGTATTTTCCTTCCTCGAACACGAGGTCGCTGGCCGAGACTTCGAGGTCCTTGGCGGCAAGCTCCATGCCCTTTTTCACCACTTCGCGCGCGGCGACGAGAAAGGCGCTGCCGTGGCTCATCGCCGAGCGCGAGCCGATCGAGCCGACGCCGACCAGGCCCGCGATTTCCTGATCGCCGACCGGCATGTTGACGCGCTCGGGGTCGATGCCGAACACGCCGGCGACGATTTCGGGATAGGCGGTCTCGTTGCCCTGGCCCGACGGCCCGACCTGGCTGTAAATGCTGGCGTCGCCGTTGGAGCCGAACTTGATGGCGACTTCTTCCTTGGGTCCGCCGCCACCCGACGGCTCGATGAACATGGCGACACCGAGGCCGCGCAGCTTGCCGCGCTGTTTCGCGGCCGCGCGCCGTGTGGCGAAGCCCGCGAAATCGGTGACCTCGGCCAGTTCCGCGAGCAGGCCCGGCGGATCGCCGCTGTCGAATTGCTGGCCGAGCGGCGTCTTGTAAGGGAATTGCTCCTTCGCCAGCACGTTGCGGCGGCGGATTTCGACCGGGTCGATGCCGGTGACGCGCGCCGCCTCGGCGACGAGCCGCTCGGTGATGTAGGACACGTTGGGCCGTGTCGCGCCGCGATATGCCGTGGTCGGCGTCGTGTTGGTGACGACGAGGCGATGCAGCCCATAGACCACGGGAATGCGATAGAGATTCACCGCCTGGCTGGTCGCGGCCAGTGTGTTGATGAAGCCGCCGACCGGCGTTGGATAGGCGCCGAGATCGGCGATCCAGTGATAGCGTACGCCGAGGAACGTGCCGTCTTTCGCCACCGCCAGCTCGCCCGACAGGATGGCCGCGCGCGCATGGTAGTCGCTCATCATCGTCTCGGAGCGGGTCGAGACCCACTTCACCGGCCGGCCGACCGTCTTCGCCGCCAGCATCACCGCGGCATATTCGGGATAGGCGCCGCCGCGAATGCCGAAGCCGCCGCCGACGTCATAGGCGTGGGCGCGGATCTGCGGCGCCGGCACGCCGGTGATGGCGCTTAGCGCGCCCTGCATCATCGACATGCCCTGTGACGGCGCATAGACCTCGTAAATGTCGCCCTTGGCGTCGTAGGTCGCGAGACAGGCCTTCGGCTCCATGGGGTTGCCGACCAGGCGCTGCGAGTCGAGCGTCAGCTTGACGATATGGTCGGCCTTCGCGAATGCCGCTTCGACCGCGGCTGCGTCGCCGTATTCGTAATCGAACACGACATTTTCCGGCACGTCGTCGTGAAGCAGCGCCGCGCCCGGCTTCGAAGCCTCGGCGGGGCCGATCACCGCCGGCAGGTCGCGGTAATTCACCGTGATGGCTTCGGCGGCGTCCTGCGCCTGGGCCAGCGTGTCGGCGACCACGAGCGCGATCTCCTCGCCGATATGGCGCACTTTCTTCTGCGCCAGCACCGGCCGCGCCGGATGGCGGATTTTCATGCCGCCCTTGCCCGGCCACGCCACCATCGTCGGCGGCGATTTGTAGCCGGCTTTGGCGATATCCTCGCCGGTCAGGATCGCGATCACGCCCGGCATCGCGCGCGCCTCGCTCGTGTCGAGCGATACGATCTCGGCATGGGCGCGGTCGGCGCGCAGGAAGAAGCCATAGGCCTGATTTGGCCGGTTCCAGTCGGAGGTATAACGGCCCTGGCCGGTGACGAGGCGAAAATCCTCGCGCCGTCCCTTGAACGGAATTGGCATGTGCGGACTATCCCCTGAATACGGTGACGTGTTGCCGCGTATTTTCGCCGCCCGCCCTGGGGGCCGCAAGCGATTGCTTGCGGGACGGCTAGGGCGAGGTGAACAGCGACCGGAACGCGGCGAGGATCGCGGGCTGCGGCTCGCGGATCGGCGGAATCGACTGGTAGTTCTCCCACCCGCCGCCAAGCGCCTTGTAGAGCGCGGCGAAATCGTCGGCCGCGGTCTGCTGCGCCTCGGCGTATTCGTCCTCGAGCCCGTATTCCTGCCGCTCGGCGTCGGCGACATTGAGGAAGTCGGTGAGCCCTCGGTCATAACGCTCCTGCGCCAGCCGTACCGATTCCTGGCTTGCGGTCAGCGCCGTGCCCAATTGGCGCAGCCGATCCTGCTGCGCGGTGAAATCGGCGATGTCGGCGTCGACCTCGCGCACGGCGTCGAGCACGGTCTGTCGATACGAGGCGAGCTGTTCCTGACGCTGGTAGTCCGCGATTTCGACCTGGGCGTCGAGCGTGCCGAAATCCAGCACGTTCCAATAGGCGCCGGGCCCCGCCGACCAGATCGATTGCGCGATATTCGGCGACACACCCAGTCCCTGTCCCTGCGCGCCGCCGGCGCCGATCAGCACAAGATGCGGAAACAGATCGGCAGTGGCGATGCCGATGCGCGCGGTGGCGGCGGCCAGTGTTCGTTCCCGCGCGGCGATGTCCGGGCGGCGGCGCAACAGATCGAGCGGCAATCCCGGCGCGATGGTTTGCGGCAAAGCGGGAATCAGCGCCGGCTTGTCGAGCTCGGCGGCGAGCGTGCGCGGC
>Ga0134126_10014144_pt1 | contig 10078 bp, 7 predicted proteins | sample KB31752_FD_96881 | JGI IMG/M metagenome (GOLD analysis project Ga0134126, IMG submission 96881) | Terrestrial soil microbial communities with excess Nitrogen fertilizer from Kellogg Biological Station, Michigan, USA - KB3-175-2 | ecosystem: Environmental > Terrestrial > Soil > Unclassified ...
CCCTCCCCCCGGCGTGCGCGCGTCAAGGACCCAGCATGACCGAACCCGCCGCCGAAATCGCCCGCCGCCGCACTTTCGCGATCATCTCCCACCCGGACGCGGGCAAGACGACCCTGACCGAGCACCTGCTGCGCGCGGGCGGCGCCATCCAGCTTGCCGGCAATGTCCGCGCCAAGGGTGAGCGCCGGCGCACCCGGTCCGATTGGATGGGCATTGAGCGCGAGCGCGGCATCTCCGTCGTCACCTCGGTCATGACGTTCGAGCATGCCGGCTGCGTGTTCAACCTGCTCGACACGCCAGGCCACGAGGATTTTTCGGAAGACACCTACCGCACCCTCACCGCGGTCGATTCCGCGGTGATGGTGATCGACGCGGCCAAGGGGATCGAGGCGCGCACGCGCAAGCTGTTCGAGATCTGCCGCCTGCGGGACATCCCGATCGTGACCTTCATCAACAAGATGGACCGCGAGGCGCGCGATCCGATCGAACTGCTGGATGAGATCGCATCGACCCTGGCGCTCGACACCACGCCGGTCACCTGGCCGGTCGGCCGTGCCGCGGAGTTTGCCGGAACCTACGATCTGCGGCAGCGGGCGATGCACCTGACCGCCGACCTGCCACAGGCCGATCCGCGGCTGCAGGCCGTGGCGGAGGAGGTGGACCTGGTGCGCGCCGCGCTGCCCGAATTCGATCTGGAATCGTTCAATGCCGGGCATCTCACCCCAGTCTATTTCGGCAGCGCGATCAAGGGCATCGGCGTGCAGGACCTGCTGGACGGCCTGGCCGAGTACGGACCGCGCCCGCGCGCCCAGCCCGCGGACAAGCGGATCATCGAGGCGACCGAACCCGGCCTCACCGCCCTGGTCTTCAAGATCCAGGCCAACATGGACCCGAACCACCGCGATCGCATCGCCTTCGCGCGGGTCTGCTCCGGACGGCTCAGCCGGGGCATGCGGCTGAAGCAAGTGCGGACCGGCAAGCTGATCCCGCTGCATGCGCCGCAGTTCTTCTTCGCACGGGAACGGGAGATCGCGGATGAAGCCTTCGCCGGCGACGTTGTGGGGATCCCCAACCACGGCACCTTGCGCATCGGCGATACGCTGACGGAAGGGGAGGATATCCAGTTCACCGGCGTGCCCTATTTCGCCCCGGAAATCCTCCGCCGCGTGCGTCTGGATGACGCCATGAAGGCCAAGAAGCTGCGGCAGGCGCTGGTCGAACTGGCCGAGGAAGGCGTGGTGCAGCTCTTCCGTCCGCAGGATGGCGCCGCGCCGCTCGTCGGCGTCGTCGGCACGCTTCAGCTCGACGTGTTGCAGGCCCGTCTTGGGGCCGAGTACGGGGTCGCAATCGGGTTCGAAACGCCGCCCTATGCGCTGGCCCGCTGGATATCCTCGCCGGACCGCGCGGCACTGGCACGATTCATCGCTGACAACCGCAGCGCGATGGCGGACGACGTGGACGGGGACCCGGTGTTCCTGGCGACCTCGGCGTTCATGATGCGGCGGGCGGAGGAACTGGCCCCCGCCCTGTCCTTCCGCGACATCAAGGATGTGCGGGTGGAGAAGGTAGCAGCCTGACCGCCGTCAGGGACTGCACACCGGGAGTAGCAGCGAGGCCGGGCTCTGTGCTTATGTCCCGGCATGCCAGGAACATTACCGGAACCGTTTGCCGGCTGGTTCGCCGCCCAGGGCTGGGCGCCCCGCCCGCATCAACTGGCGATGCTGGAGGCCGCCCGTGCCGGGGAAAGCGTGCTGCTGATCGCCCCCACCGGCGGCGGCAAGACCTTGGCCGGATTCCTGCCGAGCCTGATCGATCTCGCGGGGCAGCCGCGCGATGGGCTGCACACGATCTATGTCAGCCCGCTCAAGGCGCTCGCCACCGATATAGCCCGCAACCTGACAGGGCCGGTCCAGGCCATGAAGCTGCCCGTCAGCATAGAGGCCCGCACCGGCGATACCCCGGCCAACCGGCGCGCGCGCCAGCGGGCGGCACCGCCGCATATCCTGCTCACGACGCCGGAGAGTCTGGCGGTTCTGCTGTCGCTGCCGGATGCGCCGGCCCTGTTCGCCGGGCTTTCCTGCATCGTCATGGATGAGGTGCACGCCCTCGCCGGAACCAAGCGCGGGGACCAACTCGCGTTGGGGGTTGCGCGCCTGCGCAGCCTTGCCCCTGGCGCGCGACGGGTCGGCCTGTCCGCCACCGTGGCCCATCCCGGGCCGATCCAGGCCTTTGTCGGCGCCTCGCTGCGGATCGAAGTGGCGGATGGCACGCCGCCGGAGTTGTCGATGACCCTGCCGGAAGGACGGCTGTCCTGGTCCGGCCATATGGGACTGGAGGCAGCCCCGCAGGTGATGGCGCAGATCCGGGCCGCCGGCATGACGATCGTCTTCGTCAACACGCGCGCCCAGGCGGAACTGATGTTCCAGGCGCTGTGGAAGCTGAATGACTCCACTTTGCCGATCGCCCTGCATCACGGGTCGCTGGAGGTCTCCCAACGGCGAAAGGTCGAGGCGGCGATGGCCGCCGGCACGCTGCGCGCGGTGGTGGCGACCTCCTCTCTGGACCTGGGCATCGACTGGGGCGGCGTGGACCAGGTGATTCAGGTCGGCGCGCCCAAGGGCGTCTCGCGCCTGCTGCAACGCGTGGGCCGCGCCAATCACCGCATGGATGAGGCGTCGCGCGCCATCCTGGTGCCGGCCAACCGGTTCGAGGTGCTGGAATGCGAGGCCGCCATGCTGGGCGTTGCCGCCCGCGAGTTGGACGGCGATCCGCCGCGCCCCGGCGGCCTGGATGTGCTGGCGCAGCACCTGCTTGGCCTGGCGTGCAGCGCGCCGTTCCGGCCGGACGATGTCTATACGGAAGTCTGCCAGGCCCAGCCCTACACCGGCCTGTCCCGCAAGGATTTCGACGACGTGCTGCGCTTCGTGGAGGACGGCGGCTACGCGCTCTCAGCCTATGACCGCTGGCGCAAGCTGTTTCGCGACAGCGAGGGCCGCGTCCATGTGCGCAGCAACCGCATCGCCATTCAGCACCGGATGAACATCGGCACAATCGTCGAAGCTCCGTTGCTGAAAGTCAGGCTGGTCGGGCGCAAAAGGTTCGGCCCGACATTGGGGGAAATCGAGGAATACTTCGTCAATTTGCTGCGCCCGGGCGACACGTTCATGTTTGCCGGGCGCCTGCTGCGGTTTCTGCGGGTGCATGAGACGGTGGTGGAATGCATGGAAGGCGGCACAGGGGAGCCGATGGTGCCTGCCTACGAAGGCGGCCGGCTGCCGTTGACGACCAATCTCGCCGACCGCGTGCGTGCGCTGCTGCAAACCCCTGCGCGCTGGACCCTGTTCCCGGAGTCGGTGCAGGAATGGCTGCGCCTGCAACGCGGCATTTCTCGCCTGCCCGGGCGCAGCGATCTTCTGGTAGAGACATTTCCGCGCGGCGACCGCTGGTACCTCGTCGCCTACTGCTTCGAAGGCCGCAACGCACATCAGACACTGGGCATGCTGATCACCAAGCGGATGGAGCGCGCCGGCTTCGCGCCGCTGGGATTCGTCGCTACAGACTACGTGCTGGGAATCTGGTCGGCGCACCAGCCGATAAATGTCGCGGCCCTGTTCGATCAGGACATGCTGGGCGACGACCTGGAAACGTGGATGGCCGAAAGCTCGATGCTGAAACGGACCTTCCGCAACGTCGCGGTTATTGCCGGACTGATCCAGCGGCACCATCCGGGTGCCGAGAAGACGCGGCGCCAGGTGACGGTGAACAGCGACCTGATCTACGACGTGCTGCGCCGCCACCAGCCGGACCACATCCTGTTGCGGGCCACGCGTGAGGACGCCGCCACCGGCCTGATCGATGTGGGGCGGATCGCTGCCATGCTGCGCCGTGTGAAGGGCCGCATCGTGCATATGGTGCTGTCGCGCGTCTCGCCGCTGGCGGTTCCGGTGCTGCTGGAGATCGGGCGCGAAAGCGTGCGCAGCGACACAAGCGAAGAAAAGCTGCTGGCGGAAGCCGAGGCAATCATTGCCGAAGCCGCCGGCGAAGCCGAACCGCCGCCGGTGACGACAACCCATCGCGCCAATGTCGCCCGTCAGCGTCCCGCGCAAGGCAGATTGTTCGCGTGAGCCCGGCGCCCATTCATCTCGCCGGGGAGCGGCTGATGCTCGATCCGATGGGCGCGCTATTCTGGCCTGCGGCCGGTATTCTCGCCGTCTCCGACCTGCACCTGGAAAAGGGTTCGTCCTTCGCGCCGAAGGGGATGCTGCTGCCACCTTGGGACACGCAGGCGACGCTGGACCGGCTGACCCTTCTCCTGCGCCGTTGGTGTCCCGCCATCGTCATCGGGCTAGGGGATTCGTTCCATGATGCGAATGGTGCCGCACGCCTGCCGCGGTCCGAGCTTGCCCGTCTGACTGCGATGACGGAGGCCCATCGCTTCATCTGGGTACAAGGAAACCACGATCCGGCACCGCCGGAAGGTGTCGGCGGCGAATGGCAGGAACATTTTTGCGCGGGCCCGATCCTGTTTCGCCATCAGGCGGGGAGGCCGTCGGCTGCGGCGGAGATCGTCGGGCACCACCATCCAAAAGCGCTGGTACCGGCGCGCGGGACGTCGGTCAGCCGCCCCTGCTTCGTGGCGGACCGCCAGCGGATCATGATGCCCGCGTTCGGCGCCTATACCGGTGGGCTGGATGTCGGCGATCCGGCGATTCGCCGGCTGTTCCCGACCGGGGGACGGGTGTTCGTGCTGGGCAAGGATCGTCTGTTCAGTTTCGCCCTTGGGCAGAACGGGCGTTGAAGAAGGGCGGCACGGTCATGTTGCCTTCCCTCTGCTCGGGATGTGCCGTCCGGTCACGTAGACGCCGTTGCTAATGCCCATGAGCAGCAGGAAAGTATCCGGTATCGTGGGGATTTCGTAGCTGGACACCACCTTCAAGGTCACGAACGCGGCCGAGATCAAGGTGAAGATCAGCATCTGCACACGGGTCACGTCGATTTCTCCGGTGCCCGAGTCGGCGATGACAAGGTCCGACCAGCGCGGGATGCGGGCCACCGTCGCGGCAGGGGCGGTAGGAACGGGCTGATTGGCTGGTGGCGCGGCGGGGACAGTCTGATCGGCAGGCGGTACCCGCCCGAGCAGCGCAGCCAGGCTGGCAATGCCGAGCAGGGTCAGCGTTCCGGGCGTGATGCTGATCAGATTGCCGGACAGAACCATGACGTAGACGGCGGACAACCCGACGACGATCGCCCAGAGCATGATCTGAAACTGCGACAAGCTGGCGTAGCCGTCACCCGTCGCTATCAGGCGCAGGGCCAGTTGCCGCCGCCGTATGTTCCTCAGCGGTGTCACAAGGGCGACCGCCCCCCAGAACGCGGCAAACACGATGACCACGAGGATCCAGGACAGCGACACGCTGGTCACGCCGACGGGCAGGGAAACCGTAGAGATTTCACCGTCGCCGGCAGTCACTTCGATCACCATGTCGGCCACCGGCACGACAAACAGTCCGGTGAACGAGACGACGTTGGGCCCGACGAAGCGCTGTCCCCACCAGTCACTGCCGGGAATCTCATCCAGCGCCGGTACCACGGCGCCGTACTGCGGAATGCTCGTATCGTCATGGATCGAGCGAACCAACGGCGCACCGCGCAAGACATAGAACGGGTCCGCCGTGCTCCTCCCGTTGGGCGGCTGCCAGCCGAAGCAGACCCGGACTTTCTGCACGCCGGCCGTGTCGTTGCTGCCGCGGATCGTGAAGCGGACCTCGCTGTCCCGAGGTCGCCACAGCGTGTCATGCGTCAGTTCGACGACCAGCTTCGACGACACGCCCACGATCGGGTCAGGCCGCTGGGGGCAATCGTATCCGACCGCCTGCGCAGGCGGTGCCGGTTTCTGGGTCAGGGAGACCGGGGCCGGCGCGGAGGCTTTGCCCGCCGAACCGGTGTCATCCGCCTTCGCGCCGGCAATGAACGCCACGCCAACGAACAGCAGGATCAGAGCGGACAGGCATGTCTGCTGAAGCGGCGATACCATTCCGTACATGCGGACCCCTCCCGGAGGCTGGAAGCCTGAGCCGACCTCGGAATAGTGTGGTCGAACAGATGCAAATGTCGATTCGGGAGGGTTTCCTTCTCGCTGCCTGTCACGGCTCGGCTCGGCACCGGCGCGCACGTAGAGCCCGTTCGGTGCAGATAGAGGCACGAGCCAGGCTCTGACTCTTTGTTTGATCTTGTGATCCACGTCTCCGGCAATTCCGCCTGCAACGATCACGCTCAAAACGCACGAAACCGCGGCAAGACTGTGATGCAGCCGGCCGATCCATACGGATCGGCCGGCCAGGCATCGCTTTGCGGGTCGGCAACCGGCGGCGTCAGCCCGACCCGGCGCCGACTTTCCTACTTCACCTGGATGTAGCGATACGGGAAGAAGTTATCGGCCGGCTGTGCTACGTCGACATTCTTCTTCGCCGCCCAGACGATCACCTGCTGATGCAACGGGATCAGCGGCAGATCGTGCTGGATCAGCAGATTGGCCTGGTCGATCAGCGCGTCACGCTTCTCCTGATCGGTCTCGACACCAATCTTGGCCGTCAGATCGTCCATGACCGGGTTTGAATAGCCTTCGTAGTTGACCTCGCCCCGGCCGTTCCCACGTGTCGAGAGCAGTGTGTACAGCACGTTGTGCGCGTCGTACGTCGCCGGCGTCCAGCCAAGCAGATAGAAGTCGGTGTCGAATTTCGGTCCCTGGATCTTGGCGAAGAATTTCGCCTTGGTCTGCGCCGTCAGATCCACCTTCACGCCGATCCGCGCCAGCATCGAGGTGATGGCCGTGCAGATCTGCTCATCCATCACATAGCGGTCGTTCGGGCAATCGAAGCCGATGCGGAACCCGTTCGGGTAGCCGGCCTCCGCCATCAGCTTCTTGGCCTTCGCCACATCCGGCTTCGGCCGCACATCCAGCTTCGCGTTGTAACCATTGACGCCCGGCCCCCACATCGACGCGGTGGGATGGCCAAGACCCAGCATGACCTTCTTGACGATCGTCGGCTCATCGATCGCGAGCTGGAAGGCCTGCCGCACCCGCAGATCCTTGAGCGGGTTCTTCCCCTTCACGTCCGAGGTGATCAGCTCATCGCGCCACACATCCAGACCCAGGAAGATCGTCCGCAACTCGGGATTCTGAATAAGCTTGAGGTTCGGCGACTGCGCGATGCGCGCCATGTCCTGCGGCGGAACGGAGTAGATCATGTCCTCCTCGCCCGACAGCAAGGCCGCGACACGGGTGGAGGCGCTCGAGATCACGTCGAACTCGACGCGATCGACATTGTGCTCGGGCTTGTCCCACCAGCCCGTGTTCTTTTCCACGACTGTCCGATGGTCCGGCTCACGGATCACCAGCCGGAATGGGCCGGTGCCCATAGCATTGTGCACGGCGTAGTTGTCATCCTTGCCGCCGATGACCACCGGCTCCACCGCGTTGTGCGCTTCGCACCACGCCTTCGACATGATCAGGAAGTTGGTCTGCTCCTGCAGAAAGATCGGGTCCGGCTTGTAGGTCTCGAAGTCCACGGTCATGTCGTCGACCTTGCGCGCTTCCTTCACCATCGACATCGGCGCGCGCATGATGGACGTCTTCGACAGATAGCGCTGCAATGTGAACACGACGTCGTCCGCCGTGAAGGGCGAGCCGTCCTGCCATTTGACGTTTGGCCGAAGATGGAACCGCCAGACGGTCGGGCTGACCTGTTCCCACTTCACGGCGAGTGCGGGCTGGAGCTGGAGCTTGCGGTCGCGGCGGACCAGGGGCTCATAGATATTGGAAAGGAAGGAAAGCTGCACCGTCTCCTGCCGCGTTGTCGGGTCCATGGCACCGACATCGCCGTCATTGGCCCAACGGAAGCTTGCCGCATCGGCTTGCTGCATCGCGAGACCGCCCGCCAGCAGCAAGGCTGGCAGCGACAGACGCAGTATTTTCATGAAACTCGACCTCCCCCGAGGAATTGGCAGACTGGAACGCCAACAATCCATACTATCGCCACGATCCGCTGAACAGGAGCCTTTTTCGATGCGTATTGACCCCGACCTGTCCGTACTGGGGATCGTCGATGTGCAGCCGACCTTCATGCCCGGCGGGGAACTGGCGGTTGCCGAGGGGCATCTTGTCGTGCCGGTGATCAATCGGCTTCTGGCACAGTTTCACCACGCTTTTGCTACCCAGGATTGGCACCCCGCTGGCCACCACTCCTTCGCGACGAGTCATCCAGGCCGGCAGCCGTATGACAGCGTCCAACTGTCCTATGGCCCGCAGGTGCTGTGGCCGGAACACGCCATGGCCGGCAGCACCAATGCCGCTATTCATCCGGATATCGATCAGACCAAGATTGAATTGATTATTCGCAAGGGTTTCCGAGCGCATCTCGACAGCTATTCGACGTTCTTCGAGAACGATCACCTCACCCATACAGGCCTCGACGGCTGGCTTCGGCAGCGCGGCTTTCGCCACGTTTTCCTGGCTGGCCTCGCTACCGATTTCTGCGTCGCCTGGTCAGCCGAGGATGCCGTCCGGCTGGGCTATGAGGTGACCGTCATCCTTGACGCGTGCCGCGGCATCGCGCTGCCCACGAAAGCGGGCCGCACCACCCTCGACGACGCAAGCGACCGTCTCGCCGGGCTCGGTGTCCATTTCACAACCAGCCAGATGCTCGTCGAATAAACCCTTCCGCCGGTCCGCTTGCCGAACCGCGCGGCGCCGACAATAAACCGGCAACGGGCAAGCAGTGAGGACGCGATGAAGATGAAAGCCGCGGTGCTGCGCGAGCAGGGCAAACCGCGCCCCTACGCGACCAGCAGGCCACTGGCCATCGAGGAGGTCGATCTCGATCCGCCCGGACCTGGTGAAGTGCTCTACAAGATCGTCGGCGCGGGGCTTTGCCACTCCGATCTTTCGACGATCGAGAACCTGCGTCCGCGGCGCCTGCCGACGATACCGGGCCATGAGGCCGCAGGGATCGTCGAAGAGGTCGGGCCAGGGGTCACCGGCCTTAAGCCGGGGGATCATGTTATCAGCCTGTTCGTCAGCAGTTGCGGGGATTGCCGCTACTGCAACGGCGGCCGGCCCAACCTCTGCCTGAGTTCATCGGCGTCCCGTGCCGAGGGCACGCTGATCTCCGGCGCCCGCCGCCTGTCGCTGAATGGGGCACCACTGCATCACTACAGCGGGCTTTCCGTGTTCGCCCAATATGCCGTCGTTTCCCAGAACGCCCTGATCCTGATCCCCGACGAGGTGCCCCTGGAAGACGCCACGATCTTCGGCTGCGCGGTGGTGACCGGGGTAGGCGCCGTGCTGAACACCGCGCAGGTGCCGCCGGGCGGACAGATGGCGGTGGTTGGGCTTGGCGGCGTGGGCATGAATGCCCTGCTGGGTGGGGTGGTGGCCGGCGCGGAACGCATCGTGGCGGTCGATCTGAATGCCGACAAGCTGCGCCTCGCGCGCGAACTTGGCGCAACGGACACGTTCCTGGCCGGCAACGCCGACGTGGTGGACGAGATCCGGCAGGCCACCGGCGGCGGGCTTGACTACGTGATCGAAACCGCAGGCGCCATCGCGGCCATGAACCTGGCCTACGCCATCGCCGCGCGCGGCGGCACGGTGGTCAGTGCCGGCCTTCCCGCGGTCAGCGCCAGCTTCGCCTATCCGCACTCGGCGCTGGTCAGCGACGAAAAGAGCATTCGCGGCAGCTACATGGGAAGCTGTGTGCCCCGGCGCGATATTCCGCGCTTCATCGGCCTTTACCAGCGCGGCAAGCTGCCGGTGCAGAAGCTGCGGACCGGGTTCATCGGTTTCGACGAAATCAATGAGGGCTTTGACCGGCTGGCGGACGGCGCGGTGCTGAGGCAGGTGTTGCAGCCATTCGGTGCGGCAGGCTAGCAGAGCCCGCGAAATGATCCCGATCAAGGACAGGGTGTGGCCGTCTATCTGGTGACCGGCGGGGCGGGCTTCATCGGCTCGCATCTCTGCGATGCATTGATGGCGCGCGGCGATACCGTACGCGTGCTGGATGACCTGTCCACCGGCTTC
>Ga0134126_10014145_pt1 | contig 10078 bp, 10 predicted proteins | sample KB31752_FD_96881 | JGI IMG/M metagenome (GOLD analysis project Ga0134126, IMG submission 96881) | Terrestrial soil microbial communities with excess Nitrogen fertilizer from Kellogg Biological Station, Michigan, USA - KB3-175-2 | ecosystem: Environmental > Terrestrial > Soil > Unclassified ...
CGGGAGGACGGGGATGTTCTGGATGGTTTTCGCTTCGGCTATGGTGAGACGTTTCGAGCCGGGCTCGGAGGCCCAGCCCGGTGAAAGCGGGTCGCCGGGTTCGATGCCGAGGTCGAGAACGCTGCCTCGCTGGACGCCATTGGCGGGGCGCCAGGGACCTTTTGGGAATGAGTCGCCTTTGAAGTAGCCGTCATCGCGGGGATCGGAATAGATGATGCAGCCTACCGCGCCGTGCTCATAGGCAACGCGCGGTTTCACTCCGCGAAAACTTTCGCCGTAGCGGACGATGACGATTTTGCCGCGGACGTCGATGCCTTTTTCCTTGAGGACGTCATAGTCGGCGGGCAGGCCGTAGTTCGCGTAGATCAGTGGTGCCGTGACATCGCCATCGCCGGAGTAAGCGTTGTAGGGCGGGACGATGTTCGGATTTGAGGTTGAGGGATCGATCGCGATGGGCGGCTCTTCCAACTTCGCGCTGAATTTTGTGGGCGCGGTCATTTCGAGGATGCGCGTTTGCGGAGTGGGGAGGAGCGCTTCGAAGGTTTCGATGTTGGCTTCGAGGCCGTAGGAGCGGAGCTGGTCCTGTAGCCAGTCTGCTACTGCTTTTGAGGCCGGCGTGCCAGCCAGATGCGGTTGGGCGGAGAGCTTTTCGATGGTGGCGCGGATGTGGGTGGGGTCGGGGATAGCCCGGGCCTGGTGCTCCCATTGAGTTTCTTCGTTCAGCGCGGCGGGATCGAAGCCACGGATGGACGTGGTTGTGGCCGGGATTGCTATGAGCGGGATGGCGATGGCTGCGAGAAGTTTGATTCGCATTGGAAATTTTAGTTTATTAGCCACAGATGAACACAGATGCACACGGATAAAAAGAAAAGCACTTTTCCCTCTCCTTGGTTTGACGTTTGACGTTGGGGCGGCAGGGGGTCGGGTTCTTAGCCCGCCGTATTCCTGCCGCCAGTGGATCGGATGGTGTCTCTCGGGTCAGTTGGGGTCTGCGGGATGAGATGCGCTGCGTCCCGCGACGCTTATACCCTGATTGATTGGCTGCCGCCTTTTCCATCCTCTGGAGCCGCGTTCACGCTTTCGCTCATACGGCTTTATCTAAACCGGTTTAGACAACGGGCGATCAGCGCTCGGCTGTGCTGTTTGCGCCTCCCTCGCGATTGATTGGGAATGGATCTACGATGGCGGGGCTGGCGATGGCGTTGTCTCGTCCGGCCGGTGGACGCGTGGCCGATGAGACGGGCATTGCGGGCGTGTTCGATTTCACGCTGACGTACGCGCCGGAGGGCGCGGGCCTGGACGCGGGTCCTTCGATCTTCACGGCTTTGCAGGAGCAGCTTGGGCTGCGGCTGGAGATGCGGAAATCGACGGTGGATGTGCTGGTGCTGGATCGGGCGGAGCGTGTGCCTACGGAGAACTGACGCTCAGTTCTCTGTTGGTTTTTCCACGGAGTCGACGACAATTATTTCAACGGAGGCCTTCTGCGGCTCCAGCTTCAGGCCCAGTTGCTCCTGAAGCGCGGTAAACATGCTGATTTCGCCAATGGCCGGTTCGGGGCCTCGGCTCATTTTGTAGTCGGGCGTGTGGAACAGCCGGATGTTCCAGGTACCCTTCAGGCCGGTTTTATCCACGACGGGCCGTCCGTCGACAAGCCCGAGGAGTTTTGCGAAATCCTCCATCGCGATCTTGCGGGTTGTCAGCGAAGCGTATTCTTTGTTGTCCCCGGTCAGGCTGAAGGTTACCTGAGGGTCGGCATCCGGTGCGCTCGGCTGAAATTTGGGGCCGTTTTTTCCTACTTCCAGTGCGTAGACCGGCATCTCCTCCGTGCTCTGATGGGTCGTGAGGTGGAAGCGGTCTGCCAGAAGCCTCTGCAGCATCTGGCGGAATTGTTCTCTCGTTGGGTTTGTCTGGCTTGCCGCGGTGGCTTCAATGTCGTAAAGACTGTCATCCGATAACAGCAGGGAGGGGGCGGCTGGCCTGTGAATCTGGTAATTCTCCAGATTCCAAGCCTCTTTAATCAGACCGAACAGGGTGTAGCTTTCGATTGAAATCCGCGAACCGGAAATTGAGAACTTCCACTGCGGAGCTCCCTGGCGAACCCGAATCGAGGCGACTTCAAAAGCCTGGGCTGGCGGTGGTGTGGATTGGGCAAACGCCGAGGTCAGCGCGCAGATGGTTAGTGTGGCGAGCGTGGCGAATTTCATGGGCGATCAGTTCTCGGTTGGTTTTGCCACAGAGTCGACGACAATGATTTCAACGGAGGCCTTTTGCGGCTCCAGCTTCAGCCCCAGTTGCTGCTGAATGGCGTCCAGGACGTTGATGTCCTCCGGCTGTGGATTGTTATTGATTCGGAATCCTGGCGTTGCCTCGAGGCGGATGTCGTATTTTGCAGTGAGGCCGGTCTTATCAATCACGGGCCGTTCAGTGAAAAGAAACCCCGCAGCTCCATCGGCAAGTTCTTCCATCGTCGCCTGCTGCATTTCCAGGTACTGATTGCGTCCATTGACGCCGCCGTAATGTTTGGGCGGTTCCGCGGTTTCGCTTTCATGAAACTTCGCGCCGCCTTTGCCGATGACCATCGCATAGACCGGAATCTCGCGCGTTTCGCGGTGGAACTGAAGATGAAAGCGGTCGGCGAGCAACTGTTGCAGAAGTGGCCTGAATTCCGCGCGTGAGGGAGCGTTCTCGCCTTCGGTTTTTGCCTCAATGTTGTAGTACAACTCATTCGACCCAGGCGGCATGGTCAACTGATAGCGCTTGAGGTTGTAAACTTCCTGGATGAGCGCGAAGATGCTCCAGCCCACCAGCTTCAGCCTCGATCCGGAGGCCTCATAGCCAGACATCACTTGCAACGGTCCTGGATTTTCGCGAATCGAGGCGACTTCAAAAGACTGTGCCGGGGATGCTGCTGGCTGGGCAAGAGCGGTGTTCAGCACGCAGATGGTTAGTGTGGCGAGGGTGGCGCATTTCATAAAGGCATTAACAAACGATCAGCACATTCTTTTGACGCTCGAATCACCTCGTTTGTGCAGCGCTTCATTGGCTCAGTTTTCGGTTGGTTTTTCCACGGAGTCCACGACAATTACTTCAACGGAGGCTTTCTGCGCCTCCAGCTTCAGCCCCAACTGCTGCTGAATCGCATCGAAAACGCTGAGGTCATCCGGCTGCGGACTATTGTTGATTCGAATATACGGTGTCGCTTCCAGCCTAATGTCGTACTTTCCGGTGAGTCCGGTCTTATCAATGACAGGCCGGTCAGCGAGAACAGAACCGGGTATGCTCTCCGCCAGTTGTTCCATCGTGCCTTGCTGAAGTTCCACTGACTGATTGCGTCCATAGACGCCTCCGTAGCTCCTGTTGGGTTCGCCAGCGTCACTCTCTTTGAATTTCACGCCGTTCTTGCCGATGACCATCGTGTAGACCGGGATGTCGCGCATTTCGCGGTGAAATGTAACTGCAAAACGTTCGGTCAGCAGACGTTGAAGGAGCGGTCGGAATTGTTCGTGCGTTAACGCTTCGTCGCCTTCGGCTTTTGCCGCAATATTGTAGAGAGTCACTGTCGCGGGCGTGTAGATTGTCTGATATGACTTGAGCCCGTAAGCCTCCTGAACGAGAGCGGCGATACTCCACCCTTCCAGCGTGAGGCGGGGACCTGACGCGGAGTAACCGTGAATCACATGCCACGGTCCTGGATTTTCGCGAATCGAGGCTACTTCGAATCTGGCAGGTTGCGGAGGGCGCGGCGGGACGACTGGTGTTTGCGTCTGTGCGAGAAGCTGCAGTGGCTGCGGCGGCACGTGCGGCGTTGCGATGGTGAAACGGGAAACGTCGAGGCGGAGTTGTGCGGCCTGGCGGGTCACGTCGATGGATCCGGTTGCCCAGACTACCGGAATGCAGCAGATCGCTAGCGCCGCCAATGCGGCTTTCGTCAGGCCTCTTGAGAGGGCGCGGCGCGTTTGCAGAAGAGGCTCGACACGCTGGCGGATTTGCGATCGGCTGGCCATGGCGAGGACGTGGGTGCGTAGGCGTCCATGCGATCCGTTGACAGTTGCCGCCATGTTGAGGAGGAGGCGAACGTAGTCTTCGCGGTCGTCTTCACTGCCGCCGAGCGCGAGGATGCTTGCTTCGTCGCAGGCCTGTTCGGCGAGGAGGGCGAGGCGTCGCTCGAGCCACCATGCGAGCGGGTTGAACCAGAGGAGGCAACGGTTCAGTCCGGCGAGTCCGGCGATCAGGTTGTCTTTGCGGCGTACGTGCGCTCGCTCGTGGGCGAGGACGGCTTCCAGTTTCTGTTGGTCCCATTCGCGCCATTCTTTCGGCAACACGATGACGGGATGCAGCCACCCCGCGGTGACTGGAATTCCGATTCGATCCGATTCGCGGAAGTTGTCCACAGAAGTGCTTTGCGCTAAGAGACGGCGGACGAGAAGCATGCCAAACAGAAATCGGATTGAGAAAGCTGCGGCGATGAGGGCGTAGAGACCGGTTGCGAGGGCGGTCCAGTTCGTGTTGCTCCGCGGGGCTTTCGTTGACGGGGACGCGGGTGAAAGTGTTTCGGATGGAACGAACGATTCGTTTGCGGCTGTTGCTTCGATGGCGATGTTCTGAGAGAGCGCTGCGTTCAGGACTTGCAACGGCAGGCGTGGCAGAATTTCGCCGATTGCAAAGAGCGCCAGCGTGCCGAGGAGTCCCGCGGTCCAGATGGCGTGCTGGAGAGCGGGGCTGCGATATTTGCGCGTAACCACGAGTGCGATGCCCGCCAGCGCCATCAGGAGCAGGCTTCGGAGGGAGACGTCTGCGAGGTGGGTCAGCATTTCTATCACTCTTTCTTTCCGGGCCGGCGGCTGAGTTTGCGCGCGAGCTGCTGCAATTCTTCGCGATCGACTTCTTCGTTTTCGACCATGCCGACGAGGAGCTGTTCGAGGGAGCCGTCGCAGAAGCGGTCGAGGATCTGGCGGACGGCGCGGACCGCTACGTTGCTCGGTTTTTCGATGACGCTGTAGACGTAGGCTTTGCCTTCAGGCTCATGGGTCACGTAGCCTTTTTCTTCGAGGCGCGTGAGGATGGTGCGGATGGTGGAGTCTTTGAGGGGATGGTTGGGATTGAGCGCGGCGCGGATTTGTTCGGCTGTGCCGCGGGTCTGGCGCCAGAGAACCTCCATGAGTTGATGTTCGAGATCGCTGAGGGCCTTGCGGGGTTCCATCTGCTACAGTATGTAGCGAGTGAATTCCCGAGTCAAGGGCAAAAGCGAATTGGGCCACAGATGAACAAAGATAAGACCTTCGCACGTTCGTTTTCACTCATGCTCAGGATGGCCCTGGATTTGCGGACGCCAGAGGAACATGCCAGCGGTTCTGTTTCGCGACCGGGCAGAAGCCGGATGTATTCTTGCGGACCGGCTGCGGAAAGTTGTAAAGGGCCAGGACGTTCTTGTGCTGGCGCTGCCGCGCGGCGGCGTGCCGGTGGGACTTGAGGTTGCGCGCGTTCTGAATTCGGATCTCGATGTATTCGTGGTCAGGAAACTGGGCGTTCCAGGACATGAAGAACTTGCGATGGGAGCGGTTGCAAGCGGCGGAATCCGGGTGCTGAATCGTTCGTTGATCGAGCAGCTGCGGATTCCGGAGGCAGCGATCGATGAGGCCACGGACAGAGAAAATCTGGAAGTCCATCGCCGTGAAGGTGTGTACCGGCAAGGGCGGCCGCGCGCCCCGGTGGCTGGCCGCACTGTTGTGCTGGTAGATGACGGGCTGGCCACGGGCGCGACGATGCTGGCCGCCGTGCGTACGCTTTCGATGCAGGATCCGGAAAAGATCGTGGCGGGAGTTCCGGTGGCGGCTCCCGAAACGTGCGAGAGGTTTCAGAAGTATGTCGACCACATGCTGTGCATTGCGACGCCGAAGGCATTCCAGGCGGTCGGGATCTGGTACGGGAGCTTTCCGCAAATCACGGATGAAGAGGTGGGCGATCTTTTGGGGCGTGCTGCCCGGAGGCAGGATCGCCGGATGGTTGGTCTCTATTCCGATTGACGGGATTCCCGGCGGCGTGCCCCGATACAAACCGACGAAGAGCAAAGGCTAGTTTTCGGAGGGGGTCTTTTCCATGCTGTCTACTACCAGCACGGGGACAGGGAGACGTTTGGATTCGAGTTGCAGGCCGAGCTGGGCCTGCATGGCGCCGAAGAGGTTGAGGCCTCCGGTGTCGGCGCCGGGCGGGGTGAAGTCAATCCTGAAATCCCAGACGCCGTCGAGGCCGGTTTTGTCGATCACGCGTCTATCGACGTCTTTGCCGTCTTCGTCCGAGAGTTCATGCGCGAACATTGCCATCGACATGTGCGTGCAGATCATGCGGGTCATGCCGGGTTTGGTTGAGGTGGCGAAGTAGCAATCGGCATCCTCGGGTTTGGCGGGCGGTGTGGACTTTTCAAGTTTCGGCTGGTCTTTCCATATTTCGAGCGCGTAGACGGATTTGTCGCGCTGCTCGATGTGCGCGACCAGCTTCATGCGATCTTTCAGAAGAGTTTGCGCCATGGCGCGCACGTCGCCGTCGGCTGCCTTCGCGGAAGGTGCTTTCGCGACGATATCGACGCGAACGTCATCGAGCCAGGAGGGACCGATGACGTCGTCAGTGGTCATTGTCCAGACTTCGGCGATGAGGAACGGAGTTGGAGGTTCTGGCAGTAGAGGCGTCCATCGGAGAGATCGCAATGGGATTTTGCGTCGCCGGAGTTGTTGATTTTGAGCTCGGCGACATCGAAGGATGGCGCCGGGGATGGCGCGGGTGGAGTGGTTTGCGCATAGGTGGTGAGGGCGAAAAAAAGAGCGATGAAGACGCGGAAGACGCGCATGTCCAACGATACGTTTCACCGGCGGAGGAGTTCGCAAAATGTGATCTTCGGGGGTATTGACATCTTCGGCCGGGAGGAGCACAATCGAATCGCGAACAGAAGTTGATCACGACTGAGGCGTCATTGTGACGACTAAGACTGTCGAGCGGGAGGTGCACGATAGAACCACCGGAAAAGCAATGGGGTGGGGTTGCCTGACGCGGGTCGGCAGCAGTACACCGGAGTTCAGAGCCACCGGAAAGGATCGCGCGCATTCGTCCGTAATGCGCTAAGCTGACGCCACGATGAGGGCGGCTTGCGAAGTCCGGGCCTGAAACGGGTCGGGCACACCCACTCCTGATATTTTCTTTTTGCTTCTTGTGATTTTGGCGCTGGCGCGTTCTCCATACGTTCGAGGGGGCGAAGCGATTTCTTGACCTACACGGCTCAGTAAATTAGTAAATGTGAGGATTGATAAGTGGCTTTGGGCGGCTCGGTTTTTTAAAACTCGTGCGCTGGCCTCGAAGGCTTGTGAGCTTGGGCGAATTCAGGTTGACGGACATGAGGTGAAGGCTTCGCGCGAGGTGCGGGTTGGGGACCGTCTCAAAGTCCGAAATGAGGGCGGAGAGTTTGTTCTGGATGTGCTGGGGTTAAGTGAAGTTCGCGGGCCCGCGGCAACTGCACAGGCGCTTTATCTTGAGACGGAGACGAGCCGCACATTGCGGGTGCGGTTGGTGGAGGAGCGTAAGGCGATGTTTGCGGCTGACCCTGTTCCGGAGACGAAACCTTCGAAGCGTGACCGTCGGATTTTGAATCGATTTCGCGGCCGGTAAAAAAACATTCCCGCGCGAAATATATTTCTTCTTTTCATAAAGCTTTCTAAAATCTGTGCCGAATAGTACTTGTAAATCGGCACTATGCCCTCTTCCTCTGTAGCTCTGATACCCCACGAAACAGCATCTGCGCGCGAAGGTGTGCGTGAGATTGAGATCCTGCGGGCCCGCAACAGCCTTCTGGTCACGAAACTCGCGGAAAAGAACATGCAACTGGAGCGGCAGCTGCGGCTCTCCGGGCTGTCGATCGATGTGGGATCGGCGATTATGCAGGGGCGGGCGCTGCCGGACATTCTGCACAGCTGTTGCGCGGCGCTGGTTGGGCATCTGGACGCGACGTCGGCAACGATCTGGACTTACCAGGAACGCCGGAAGGTGCTGGAGTGGCGTGCCGGAGTGGGGCAGGGGGCGGAAGATCCAAAGCGGGTTGTCGCGATGGGCGAGATGAAGCTCGGGCTCGCGGCAGAGCAGGGGAGGCCGCTGATTGTGCCGCGGGCGGGCGGAGAGGATTGCGTGCCTGGGCAGGATCGGATGGCCCCGGAATCGCGAGTGACGTTCGCCGCATATCCTCTGATTGCGGGGAAGCGGCTGGTGGGCGTGATTGCGATCTTCGGAAGCCGGCCCTTTGCCGAAGCGGAGCTGGATAAGGTTGCGGCGGTGTCGGTTTCGATGGCGTTGTCGGTGGAACGGAAGCGCGCCGATGAGGAACTGCGGAAGGCGCTCACGGAGAAGACGACGCTGCTGCAGGAAGTGCATCATCGGGTCAAGAATAATCTGCAGGTGATCTGCAGTCTGCTCGCAATGCAGATTGAGTGCGCGCCGGACGGGGGATCATCGGGTCCGCTGAACGATGCGCATGCGCGGGTGCTGGCGGTGTCGCTGATTCATGAACAGATTTATCAGGCCGAGTCGCTGGCGGATCTGGATTTCGGGGATTACGTGAAGCGGCTGGCCGATCGTGTATTTCTTGCGTATTGCGTGAATCCGTCGCGGGTGACGATGGCGGTGGATGTGGCGCGGATTCATATTGCGGTGGATCGCGCGATTCCATGCGGGTTGATCCTGAATGAATTTCTGTCGAATTCGCTGAAGCATGCGTTCCGGGATGGGCGGCAGGGGACAATCCGGATCTGGCTGCATCGGACGGAAGACAACTGGGCGGAACTGGAAGTGTCCGACAACGGAGTGGGATTTCCGGCGGATTTCAAGTGGGAGGACGGGCGGTCGCTGGGGATGAAGATCGTGAAGACACTGGTGCACCAGTTGCGTGGGGAGCTCTCGGTGAGCGGGGAGCGCGGCGGGAAATTTCGGTTGCGATGGCCGCTGCTGGAAGGCGAGGTAGAGGCCGGTATCGCTGTCTGATCGATCGCGGTCTGATCGATCGCGCCCGGTCTATCGTTGCCTGATTTATAAACTGAAAGTATCAGGGCCGATTCCACAATTCATTGTCTGACGCCGGGGCTGAAGCGGCGCGACTTTCTGTCGCTTGCCGTGGGCGCGGTTTCGATGTCGGAGTTCCAGAAGTATTCGGATCCGGCGACGGAGCTCGACGTGGTTCGGTTGACGAGTCCGGCTTTTGCCAGCGGGCTTCCGGCGCCGCAGCTGAAGATGTTCACGCGGCGGGCGGATGCGCTGATTTACTGGAGTGAGCGCGGTGGGTCGCGGCAGCTTTACCGGCTCGATCTGAAGGGCGGGGAATCGAAGCAACTGACTGAGGCGGCGGCGCTGGATACTGCCTCGTTTTCGCTTTCGCCCGACGATAAGTACATTTTCTTTTTCGATGGGGCAGTGCTGCAGAGTTTGTCGAGCGGTTCGCAGAAGCCTCGCGATATTTATAAGGCTTCCGGTCCGGTCAGCGGGTTTGCGGTGGGGACGGATGGATCGGTGATGTTTGCGGACGGGTCGCGCGTGATGCGGATTGCGCTGCAGAAGACCGGTCCGGTGACGGAGGGGGAAGGAAAGATCGATTTGCTGATGGCGCGGCCGCGGCATGCGCAGATGCTGTATCGGCAGGGCGGCGCATATTGGCTGGTCAATACGGATGGCAGCGGGAAGAAGTCACTCTCGCTTTCGAAGCAGGGTGGTGTGGGGGAACTGTTCTGGTCGCCTACAGGGAAGACGCTGCTTTATTTGTCCTTGCCGGCGGATCCGAAGGCGCTGATTTCTTTGCGGGAGTATTTGCCGGACGATTCGACGGACCAGCTGATTGGGCGGACCAGCCAGTATGGGGCATTTGCTCCGAATGGCGATGCTTCTGTGTTTGCGGGTGCAAGTAAGAGCAAAGCTTCGGCTTACATTTTGATTTTGCTGCGTGTGACGAAACGGGAGCTGACGCTTTGCGAGCATCATGCTTCGGATCCTTCTGTAGTGTCTGTGGTGTTTGCTCCGGATAGCCAGAGTATTGTGTTTACGAGCGACCGGCACG
>Ga0134126_10014146_pt1 | contig 10078 bp, 9 predicted proteins | sample KB31752_FD_96881 | JGI IMG/M metagenome (GOLD analysis project Ga0134126, IMG submission 96881) | Terrestrial soil microbial communities with excess Nitrogen fertilizer from Kellogg Biological Station, Michigan, USA - KB3-175-2 | ecosystem: Environmental > Terrestrial > Soil > Unclassified ...
GGGTTTCCTCTTCAAGAAGATGGGCGTCTTCCGACTTGATCCCGCCGGTATCGAGCAGGACGATCTCGAGCTCTATCTGATCGACCACGGGCTCGAGGAGATGGGCGAGAGCACCGGCGAGAAGGGCGAGCCGCAGCTCGTCATCCGCTGCGCGTTCGGCGATTTCGGGCATGTGCAGGAAGCGCTCGAGGCGCGCAAGATCGCGCCGCTGTCCGCCGAGCACGAGTACATCTGCACGGCACCCGCGGAGCTCCCCGAGAACGAAGCGACGGAAGTGCTCGGGCTGATCGACAAGCTCGAGCAGGACGACGACGTGCAGCGGGTGTTCCACTCGCTCGCCTGAGGGGCGGCTCGCTCCCGCGCCTCGCTCGCCCCGCTCACTCCGGCATCGGCGTCATCTGCCCGGCGAGGGCATCCTCGAATCCGAAGCTCCTGAGATCCCGGATCCGCTGCGGATACAGGATGCCGTCGAGGTGGTCCACCTCGTGCTGCACGACGCGCGCATGGAAGCCCTCGACCGTCCGGTCGATCGTCGCGCCCTCCGGCGTGAATCCCTGATAGCGCAGCCGCCGGTACCGCTGCACGAGCCCGCGCATGCCGGGGACGGACAGGCAGCCCTCCCAGCCCTCCTCCGCTTCATCGCCGAGCGGCGTGAGCACGGGGTTCACGAGCGCGGTGTACGGCACGGGCGCGACTTGCGGATATCTCGGATTCTCGTTCACCTCGAAAATCACGACCCGCAGACTCACGCCGATCTGCGGCGCGGCGATTCCGGCGCCTGAGAGCGCTCGCATGGTTTCGTCCATGTCCGCGATCAGCTCGGCGAGCTCCGCGGTGCCGAACGCAGTCACCGGAGCTGCGACCTGCCGGAGCAGCGGATGCCCCATCTTTAAAACCGGTCTCACGGCCATCCGCGGCAGTGTACCGAACTGCGATCGCCCGATGAGCGCCCGGCTCGCGCCCGCTCAGAGTCTCGCGCCCACCCCTGTGGCCGTAGCGGTGGCGCTGACGCCCATTCGGCTCCTGCCCGCGGCGCGTGGATTGAGCAGCGCCTTCGCGAGCTCCGTCAGTGAGGCATCGACCGCCTTGTCGCGATCCACCCAGTCACCGATCCGTGCGGCGTCCTCGTCGCGACCCAGCGCTTTCGCGTGCGCGGCCGCGCTGCCCTCGGCCGCAATCTGATAGTGGATGATCCGCTGCAGCGAATCGACGAGCGCGGCATCCCGCACGGCGGGATCGGCGACGTGCGCCATCTTCCGCGTCTCTTCGACGAGCGTTCGCATCGCCTGATCCGGATGGCGGCGTGCACTCTCGCCGCGGCTCGTGATGATCCGCTCGAGGTCCTGCTCGCGCGAGTGCAGTTGCGTCGCGTAGCTGTGGATCTGTGTCTGCAGGTCGTTGTGTCCGATGCTCCGCTCCATGCGGTCGAGCACCCGCGCTAGCTGTGCCGTACCCGAAGCCAGCTCCTGCATCTCGACGAGCTGCAATCCCTCGAGCGTATCGATAGCCGCCGCGCCGGCGCCGGCCTGCGAGCGCATGCGCTGCCACTGCTCGTGCATGCCCTCGCCGAGCGAGTCGGCATCGCCCACGACGGCAGCTTTCATGCCGCAGTAGCCGACGAGCCCCCGCGAGAGGAGCGTCGCGCCCCCGGCCGCGAACGTGAGACGCCGCAACACGCTCCCGCGCACCGCCGCCCCGAGAATGAGACCAAAACCCGCGAGCGTTGAAACCCAGCGCTCCGTGAGTGAGAGATTGCCAGAGCTCATGTTCCACCTCCCGTCCGAGCGGCGGGTGCGCCGCGACGTGAGCGTTAAACCCCCGAGCCCCGAAGGAGTTTCCCCGCGCGGCGCGCCCCCGCGTCGCGCCACGCTCAGAACGTGATCGGGCGGGCGAGAAACACGTCCGAGCCGAACGTCATCTCGAACCCGATGCCGAGTCCCCAGCTCGGCTGCCGGTCCTGGTAGAGGTAGTCCCTCGGAAAATTGAGGCTCGTCCGCACTTCGAGCACGAGCCAGTCCCTCAAGATGCCGCGCCGATAGGCGAGCTTCCAGCCATAGTTGTGAAGCCGTACGGGGGCCTGTGACGAGCCGTCCACTTCGAGCTCGGCGATGATCGCGCGGCGGTTGGGGAAGGCGACGTACGCATCGAGAGTCGAGTAGCTGCGCCAGCCGTATGAGCGCTGCGCGAAGGTCGTCGAGCCCGTCCACGTGACCAGCAGGCTCTCGCTCAGCAGACGCTGCAGATCGAGACGGCTGGTGACGCCGAATCCGCCTTGGCTGTCCTGATAGAACGCATCCTGGCGCCAGGCGAGCACGCCTTGCTGCTGACTGCCGAGCTGATAGATATATCCGCCCTTCACGTAAGGGTCGAACCGGTTGACCGACACCGGCAACCCCGCACCTGCATCCCATTGCGCGCCCTGGCGCTGCGGCTGGTAGTACTGGATACCGAGCAGCGTCTCGTCCTGCGGGTATTGAGCGTAGGGATTCGGGAACGCTCCTGAGGCCGGCTGGCTCTCCGAGACGAATTCCTGGGGATTGAACCGGCCGACGAACGCGGAGAAGCGTTCGGAGAGCTGCGGAAGCGGCAAGTTGCCGATGAAACGCAGCAGCGTTTGCCACCCGTAGTGTCGATCGTAGAGCAGGGCCGGTGCGATGCTCCCCGAGGCCTGTTCGTACGCCACATCCGGCACCTCGGAGCCGAACAGCCGATCGAGGTGCATCGCGGATTGCCACACCGCGCCATAGAGGAAGTCGTGCACGTCGTCGAGCCACGGATACTTCTCCGGTACCAGCGGCCCGGTCGACTCCGAGGGGGCTTCCTCTCCCGTCGCCGATACCTGAGCGGGCGCCTGAGCCAGAGCCTGCGCCTGAGCCGGCGCCAGAGCCGGCGCCTGAGCCGGCGCCTGACCGGGTGCCTGACCCGATGGGGTGGGCTGCGTGCCGCCCTCGGTGCCTTGCGCGCGAGCGGCTGCCGCCCCGGTGAGGAGCAACGCGCCGCAAATCAGTGAGGAGCAGACCGCGCGGCGCGCAGAGACGCTCACGCCCTAAGTGCGAGCGCGACGGCGGCAGCGATGGCGAGTGCGACGGTGAGCCGCAGGAGTATCCAAGCGCGCGGCGAGAAGCGCCGCGGAGCGATGCGCCGCGAGCTCACGTGAGGGAATCCGAGCGCGGCATCGCCTCGATAAAGGAAGGTCTGCACGATCAGCACGGGGGCGTGCATCCCGGCCGACACGCTGATCAGATGGGCTCGGTAGCGCGCGCCCCGGTCGAGAAGCGGCGCGAGCTCGGTGGCGCGATGCGCAGGCACGTGGCCGAGAGGCTTGCCGTTCGCGGTGCGCACTTCGATCTTTTGCTCCCCGGCCGCGCCCGGCTCGCTTCGCTCGCGCACGAGAAGCACCGGCTCTCCCGCCCGCGCCGCGCGCGGCGGGGCTGTCGTGCGCCGCTCGCCTCCACATCCCGCCACCATGAAGCAGGCGGACGCCAGGATCTCGTTCCGTACGCGATCGGTCGCACTCTCGTCCGAGTAGGGCATCCTGTCACTCCCCACGAGACGCAACGCGGCTGGCCCGCGCCGCAGCGGCGCCGGCAGGCTCGGCTCGAGCACCCGCCCGAGCGTCTGAAGATCCACCGGCGCAATCCGGCCTCTGGCAAGGATATGCTCGATGAGCCCGCGCACGAAAGCCCTGGAGGGCACCTCGAGCTCACCGCTCGCCTCGAGCCAAGCGCGCAAGCGGTCGAGCTCGCGCGGCGTGAGCGCACCGTCCACCGCAGCCGTTTGACACAGCGAGTAGAGCTCGGCGCCCGCGGATAACTGGAGGATCGAACAAGACCCGCGCTCCGCCGATCTCATTGCGCGCAGGACGGAATTACGCATAAGTGCTTGGGGCCCCCATTGCTCTCCGGTCGATCTCCATCGTGCAACAGATGCCGCTGTTTGTGAACCGCCCTTCGTGCGCTACGCTGCAGCCGCGAAGCGCACCGGGAGCTGCGTCGGGCCGTGGCCGATCGTGGTCATCCAGGGCACGGGCTCGCCCGCGGACTCGAACCGCCCGATGTGCCTCACGCACGCGCCGAGCAGCGCATCGGCTTCGTGAAGCGCGAGCACACGCCCGACACAGGCGTGAATGCCGTAACCCCAGCCGACATGCCCCTTGGTGTCGCGGCGGATATCGAAACGGTCGGGATCCGTCCACTTCCGCGGATCGCGGTTTGCGGCGGCGAAGAGCAGCCCGCAGCGCTCGCCCTTCGGAATGAGGTGGCCCGCGATCTCGATGTCCTGCGTCGTGATGCGTCCGGCGAAGCGCGAGGGCGAGTCCCAGCGCAGGCTCTCCTCGAAGGCGCTCCGCGTGAGCGACGGGTCCGCACGCAACACCTGGTACTGGTCCGGGAACAGGCAGAACGCGCGGATGGCGGTCGCCATGGTCATCACGGTCGTATCGGCCGCGGCGGACAGCAGGATCTGCACGAGCAGCTTCGCCTCCTCCTGCGTGATCTGGCCCTGGTCGGCCGCGCGAAACATCTGCATGCCGAGCCCGTCGGGGTCGAGATTGCGCCGCTCGCAGCACTGCTCCACCCACTCAATGACCGGTGCCGTGTTTTGCATCGCTTCCTGGAAGAGCTCGTTCGGTGGCCCCATCGTGGCCCAGACCATGTTGCCGAACGCGTACAGATGCTCGCGCCCGGCCTGCGGAAGCCCGAGCACATCGGGCAGCACCTTGTAAACGAACGCTTGAGTGATCGTACCTACGGCGTCGACGACCTCGCCGCTCGACTCCTTCACCTGGCGCAGCAGTGCGTCCGCTTCCGCGTTGAACCGATCCGCCATCTGCGAGAGCGCCCGCGGGGAGAGCGCGTTGCCGATGACGTTGCGCACCTGCGTGTGCCGCGGTGGATCATCGGTGAGCAGGATCTCGGGACGCACCGATGCCGGATCATGCCAAGGCCGCGACCGGGAGGAGAATCCCTTCCAGTCTCGGAGCGATGCCGCGACGTGCTCGAAACGGCCGAGCACGGTGATATTTTCGCGTGAGAGCCGCACGACGGGCGCGAGCTCCCTCAACCGATCGTCCACGGTGCGCGCGTTGCACACGGCATCGCGGCCGAATACGTCCAAGTCACAAACTGGTGTCTGCGTTGTGCTCATGGCCTGCAAGATAGCCGTACCGGCGGTCGGCCATCAACCTGCAGCGGCGATGCCGCCGTCCACGTGCAGAATCTCGCCGTTGATGAATGATGCCGCCGGGCTCAGCAGAAATGCGACCGCCTGCGCGTTGTCCGACTCGCGCCCGAGCCGCCGCAGCGGAATCGTCCGCGCGCGCCGCTCGTACTCGGCAGGATCGTTGAGGCCGACGGCGCCCGGAGTCGGCACCGAGCCCGGCGCGACCGCGTTCACGCGCACGCGGCGCGGACCGAGCTCGGCGGCCAGTGTCTTGGTCAAGGTGACCAGCGCTCCCTTGACGAGGCTGTAGATCGAGGTGTTTGGATAGCCGCGCTCGGCGACGGGCGAGGCCATGTTGATCAGCGCTCCGCCCCGCTCGGCATCGAGGTGCGCGAGCAGCAGCTGCGCTCCCCAAACCGATCCTTTGATGCCAATCGCGAGCATGCGGTCGAGCACGTCCTCCTGCACGCGCTCGATGGGCTCGTACCGCAGCAGCATGGCGTTGTTGACCACCGCATCGATGCGGCCCCTGACGGCCGCGAAGTCCGCGGCCGCCGCTGCAAAGGACGCGCGGTCCGCCACGTCCGCGGCGTACTCGTGCGCCGCGCCGCCCGCCGCCCGGATCGCTGCGGCGGTCGCCGCGCAGCTTCCCGCCTCGAGGTCGATGACACCGACGGTCGCACCGAGCGCTGCGAGCGTCTCGGCGACCGAGCGTCCGAGCCCGCGCCCTGCGCCGGTTACGAGGACCGCGAGTTCTGAAAGGTCGTAGCTCATTTCAACCGTCAGTCGATCGCTAGTTTCCACGCCGCGCCGTCACGCTCGATCCAGCCGGAGGTCGGATCGCAAAAGTGGCTCCCGATGATGAGCGCCTTGCGATTCTGGTATCGCTCGATGAAGGCGCGCCGCGTCTTCGCCGCAAGCTGCTTGTCCATGTCGAAGTTTCCCTGCGTCTCCGGTACGGCGAGCTGGATCGGGTGATGCATCATGTCTCCGGTGATCACGGCCTCCTTGCCGCGAGAGGAGATGCGCACGCTCACGTGTCCCGGTGTGTGGCCCGGCGTCGGCTCGAGCCACACCTCGTCCGTGATGCGATGGTCCGGCCCGACGAAGTCCGCAAGTCCTGCCTCGAGGATCGGCTCGATCGAGTCGGTGATGTGCTCGAAGCTGTGATATCCGCCGGTGCGCCGGAGGTGCTCCCAGTGCTCCCACTCGCGCTGCCCGAAGAGATAGCGCGCGTTGGGGAAGGTGGGCACCCAGCGCCCGTTCACGAGATGGGTGTTCCAGCCCACGTGATCGAAATGCAGATGCGTGCAGAGCACCGTATCGATCGTGCGCGCGGGGAATCCTGCTGCCTCGAGGTCCTGAAGGAACGTCGTCTTCATGTTGCAGAAGATCGGGAATTCCCTCTGCCGATCCGCCCCGATGCAGGTGTCGATCATCATGCGGCGATCGCGCGAGCTCAGCACGAAGCACTGGAACGAGATGAGCATCGCACCGTCGGGCGTCGCGAAATGAGGCGCAAGCCATTTGAATCGCTGCACGAACTGCGGCGTGGCCTCCGCCCCAAGCAGTATCGACATCGGGTCCTGGTGATTGTTCACCTCCACGATGCGCGCGATCTCGACGTCGCCGATCTTCCAGTGCTTGATGTGCTCGACGGCCATAAACTACCTCGCAACGTGCCTTCAGGCGGCACTCGGCTCGGGCGGCACGCGGGTGGTCCCGCGGGACGCAGGCTCGCCGGTCTCGAATGGACGGGGCGCCGCCCGGCCGAGCATGAGATCGGAGGCCTTCTCAGCAATCATCACGACCGTCGCGTTCGTGTTGCCGCCGACGACGCTCGGGAACACCGAGGCGTCGGCGACCCTGAGGCCCTCGATCCCGCGAACGCGCAGCTGCGGGTCCACCACGCTGTCCGCGCCGACGCCCATGCGGCAACTGCTCACCGGATGATGCACCGTGGTGGCGGTTCGCCGCACGTAATCGGTGAGCCCCGACGCCCCGGCTACCGCGGGGCCCGGCGCCACCTCGATCGCACGATAGCGCCCGAACGATGCGGCGGCCGCGATGCGGCGCGCGAGCGCGAGCCCACGCACGAGGGGCTCGATGTCCTCGGGGACGCCGAGCAGATTTGGGTCGATGTTGGGCGGCGTATGCGGGTCGGGACTTGCGAGTGAGATGTGCCCCCGGCTCTTCGGATAGACACCGACGATGCTGATCGCGAAACCGTGGCCGAGTGGCAGCGGAAACGTGTTTGGATTGCGCCGCGCCGGCTGGAAGACGATCTGGATATCGGGGCGGTCGAGCCCATCGCGGCTGCGTACGAACGCATTCGACTCGAACACGTTGCTCGCGAACGGCCCGCGCCGCGCGAGCGCGTATTCGAGGACGTTCCACGCCCCGCGAGGCAGCGCCTTGAGCGAGATGCCGTAGGAGGAGGCGTTGCGCATCTCCATCAAGATGGCCGCCGCGAGGTGATCGTGATAGCTCGCACCGACCGCAGGCTGCTCGAGCTTCACGTCGATGCCGAGGCGGCGCAGCTCGCCGCCGTCGCCGACTCCGGAGAGCATGAGCAGCTGCGGTGACTGCACGCTGCCGCCGCAGAGCACGACTTCGCGCCGCGCGGTAATTCGCCGCACCTCGCCTGCGCGCTCGATATCGACCCCCACGGCGCGCCGGCTCTCGATTGCCACCCGATGAGCGAGCGCGCTCGTCATCACGGTGAGATTGCCCCGTCTCATCGCGGGTCGCAGGTAGGCGGTCGCCGTCGATTCGCGCCGCCCGTCGCGAATCGTGCCTTGCCGGGGACCGTAGCCCTCCGGGTTCGGCCCGTTGAAATCGTCGCAGCGCGAAAATCCGAGGGAGGCCATGGCGTCCCAGAACGCCCGGTTCATCGGGTTGAGCCGCCTCATGTGCGTGACCCGCATCGGCCCCGAGCTGCTGTGATAGGGCGAGCCGGCGTAGTCGGGATTGGACTCCGAGCGGATGAAATACGGCAGGACCTCGCGCCAGCTCCAGCCCTGGTTCCCCTCGGCCGCCCACTCGTCGAAATCCCGCGGCTGGCCCCGGAAGTACACCATGCCGTTGATCGAGCCCGACCCGCCCACGACCCGGCCGCGCGGCACCGGAATGCGCCGGCCACCGAGATGCGGCTGCGGCACGGTAAGAAAGCCGTAGTTGATCGAGCGCGTGCCGATCGCTGCGGCGACCGCCGCCGGGATGTGAATGAACGGGTGGCTGTCCGGAGGGCCCGCCTCGATCAGGCAAACGCGGACATCCTGCCGCTCGCTCAAGCGAGCCGCGAGCACGCAGCCGGCGGTGCCCGCCCCGACGATCACGAAATCGAACGTGTCGGCGGGGTCAGACGGCATGCGCAGGCTCAAATCAGGCGGTGGCGGCAGTGGCGGCGGTGAGCTTGACGCTGTTCGGCCGCTCCCCGAACGTCCGCTCGGCCGATAGCACGGTGTTGTGCAGGAGCATGGCGACCGTCATCGGACCGACGCCTCCCGGCACGGGCGTGATGTACGAAGCCTTCTCGCGGACGCCCTCGAAGTCCACATCGCCGACGATCCGCCCGTCGGACAGGCGATTGATGCCCACGTCGATCACCACCGCGCCGGTGCGGATCATCTGCGGAAGAATGAGTCCCGGCACACCCGCCGCCACGACCAGAATATCGGCGAGCAGCGTGAACTGCGTGAGGTCGCGGGTCTTCTTGTGGCAGATGCAGACCGTCGCGTCCTGCGCCATGAGCATGAGTGCCAGCGGCTTGCCCACGATGTTGCTCGCCCCGACGACGACGACGTTGCGCCCCTCCACATCGATCCCCTCGTGCTCGAGGAGCTTCTGCACCCCGTACGGTGTGGCCGGCGGAAAGATCGTGTTCCCGGTGATCAGTCCCCCGACGTTGTAGAGGTGGAAGCCGTCCACGTCCTTTGAAATCGCGATCCGCTCGAGGACGCTGCGGATATCGATATGCGGCGGGAGCGGCAGCTGCACGAGGATTCCGTGCACGGAAGGATCCGCATTGAGCGCGTCGATGCGCCGGAGCAGCTCCATCTGGGAGGTGTCCGCCGGCAGATCGATCTGCTCGGAGCGGATGCCCACCTCCTTGCACGCCGCGATCTTGCCGCGGACGTACACCTTCGAGGCCGCATTGTCGCCGACCAGGAAAACGGCGAGGCCCGGGCGCACCCCGTGCCGTGCGAACATCCGGTCGATCCGCTCCTTGAGCTCTACCCGGATCGTCTTCGCCACCGCCTTGCCGTCGATGATTTTCGCGCTCATGCTCACCCGCCGACTTCGGCCCAGCTCCAGAGTCTACGATAGCGCAACGGTGCCGGCGCCCGGAAATCAACAGCGGCGATCACAGCTATCGGCGCCGGGGATGACGGCGAGGCCACTCAGGCCGCGCGGATATGGAAAATCCTCTCGGCATTGCCGCCGTAGACCTTCGCCTTGTCGGCATCGGCGAGCGGCGCCGCATCCATGAACGCGACCGCCGGAGCGGTCGGCTGATAGGGATAGTCGATCGCCCACATGACGTTCTCCACGCCGAGCTTCTTCACGGAGAACTCGAGCGCGAGCGGGTCTTCGGCGCCGCTCGTCGTGATCACGAAGTTGCGCTTGAAGTACTCCTCGATCGTGAGTTTCGTCTTCGGGGCGCGCCCGATCTTCTGAGCGCGGCTGTTCATGAAGGTCACGCGCCAGGACCAGAAATGCACGGCCTCACCCATGTGGCCGATGCAGATCTTGAGCTTCGGGAAGCGGTCGAACAGTCCCGAGGCCATCATGCGCACCGCGTGCGTGCCGACTTCCACGCCGTAGGCCCACATGGCCGAATCCATTCCGTAGTGATGCATCGGCCCCGAGAGGCCGTACACCGGGCCGCGCGGGTGGATATAGATGCAGCGGTCGA
>Ga0134126_10014147_pt1 | contig 10077 bp, 4 predicted proteins | sample KB31752_FD_96881 | JGI IMG/M metagenome (GOLD analysis project Ga0134126, IMG submission 96881) | Terrestrial soil microbial communities with excess Nitrogen fertilizer from Kellogg Biological Station, Michigan, USA - KB3-175-2 | ecosystem: Environmental > Terrestrial > Soil > Unclassified ...
GCAATTATAACAACAGATAATGGAATATCTTGCCTTCAGTACATGACGTTTTGTTCCCAATTTGCCCATATATGTCGGATTATGGCCAATCATTTTTCCCTAAAGGTGTCTTTACAAATATACTTAAAACGATTATCAGTTCCATTGAATTCATATTACATAATCAAACACTTTTAGTAATCTAATCCATAATTTTTGAAATACCTTAGATGTTAAGTAATGTTGAAATCATCTATGACAGGCTCATCCAGATCATGTTCTTTTGGCAATATCTTCTGTTGACATCTCGTTCTTAAGACATAGAAAAATCCATCCAACACCTTCCTAAATTAGACTGCTGGATCTCCTATGTATTCTTTTTTTCTGGTGAAAGTACTAACATTATATCATCCCATAACTTGGTAGGGATTATTTGACAGTTGGAAGATACTTAACTCTATCATAAGTCACAATTATGAGGAAAACACCCTCAACATACATGTCTATCTGTTTTGGATAGGTTTTTAATCTAGTTTGAATGCAAGTCAATCTCATTTTTATTTATATATTCTTTTAATTATTTAATTAACTCATCATCTTCATACTCACCAATTTGTGATTGAATAAATGTACGTTTATTCTCTATGAATGCATGATGTACGACGGTCTATATTAGATTTTTGTTGTTGCGATCATATCTATGATAATAACAGTATGTGACTATGATATATTGACATGAACGTGATAAAATTCATGACACTAATGTAATAGATAATGATAAGGAAAACTATCTTAGTGGGGCCGCTACAGAAGTGGTCATAAAGTTCCTTAAAATGGAGATACTACACAACAGTTCTTGGTGAAAGAATACCACTATTGCAAAGTCAAAGTCACATCAATTAACAAAAGTTTACTAACACATTGATATATTTTCAACTCACCAAATTATTAGTAATGTGTTAACGAATTAATAAATTGGTGTAATTGGGCGCCTGAAGTTAATTCGTAATAGTAATAGTAATGTAAATGGCTATTATAGTCTCCCCTTCGTAAATCGCGTTATAGAATTATTATTGAATTATGGATATGTGAAAAATCCTACATATATGTGATAGCTTTAATTTTTAGTTGGTAGAAAACAATCAACCTTTAACTACTCAGAATGTAGGCAAAAATTCCAAGGCAGATCTACATTCTGTTTTGACAAGTGGAAATCGATTGACAATAGGTCTTGTAATATATTTTATTGTTCTAATAGTTGGTTGCATGATATATGCATGGTGGATTTGGGGAAGTGTAGGTGAGACACTCAATCAACCTGTCAAAAATGAAACTAAATATGAGGATGTTAAGCCATTATCCACAGGAAATAAAGCCGACGCAAATGTTGTTCATTCAAACCAGCCTATTACTACAGGAAATAAATCCTCTACAAAAGTTGCAAGTACTATCATGGGCCATACAATTCCTAACCAAATGCGAATAATTTCCAATAAAACAGACATTAAAGGTTTTAATACAACAACAACATTGGTTGAACAAAATGCTACCCTGAGAAAGATTTCCATTCAGTCGGTCTTGTCATCAGTAATACGTGAACAGGCATTAATCACGGTGAGTCTGGTTTTTGGAACCTTGGGCGCTTCTATTCATGGACTTACTTCCTTATCTATTTGGTTAAGTAGCAAAAAATTTAAACGTACTTTCTTGTTTTGGTATTTGACCCGCCCGCCAATTGGAGCTGCACTGGCGCTCGTTGTTTATCTACTGTTGCGTGCAACCCTGTTAGGCCCTTCAGTCGTCGCTTTAGATAAGAGTGCGGTTATAAACGGCTTTGGCGTTGCGGGGTTGAGCGCACTGGTTGGCTTAATGACGCCACAGATAACGAGGAAATTACGAGACGTCTTTGATCAATTTTTCGGAATTGGAAAGCCAGAGGAAGAAAAGGGCGACGAACCACAGAAAGGAACCGATACGACCATAAGCCTAAGTGCTGAGAAGAACAAGATAGAGATTGGTAAGGATTCACTATTGATAGCAATATTAACTGATCAGGAAGGAAATCCCGCAGAGGACATCGAAACACATTTTGCTATATTTGATAGCGATCGTGCGAGCCTTATAGAGGAGCAAATTCCTCCTAAGAAAACCGACAAAAAAGGCGTGGCGGTTATTAAATTTCAAGCAAAGAAGATTGGACCAACCCAGGCCATTGCAACAGCTAAGATAGGAAAAGATGCAGAAGGAAAAGACATGGACTTGTATGATAAAATCGAATTAGAAATGGTGCCAACTACTGCAGCTGTAGTAGCAACACCAGCAGACACTACGCCACCTACTATAGCTTCAAGAATACCAGATAAAGATGCACCCAATATAGATAGCAATACTCCTGTTAAAATTGTATTTAGTGAGAATATGCTTGAAAGTACTATCAATGGAAACACCATCAAACTACTTAATGATGTAGGTGCAGAAGTAGAAGGTACAACAGTATCTCTAGATCAATCAGATAAGAAGGCAGTTACCATAACTCATAGGCCTCTTGAAAAAGGAAAAAAATATACCATTAAGGTTACAACAGGAGTAAAAGATTCAGCTGGAAATGCCATTGCATCTGAGGAAAAATGGTCATTTAGTACCAAAACAACCTAGCTGTAGACTTTCCCAATTATTTATAATCTGCCAAATAAGCATTCTCTCATTTTCGACATCCCGTGTGTACTTTATTTTGAATGTATTACTCGATGATCAATTGCTAAATATAAGACCCAAACGTAACTATGGTCTTTACTAATTTTCAGTTATATATCTGTCAACCTTTTAATCAGACAGATCACAATGGATTTAGAACCTATCCAAAAAGTCCCGAGGGTTAGAAGCTTGGTTCCAAAAGCCACGATGTAACCACCAATAATGAATTACAGAGAAACATGACACGATCGATTTAACGTACCGAAGTAATATTAGTAAACTATTACATTTGTAGTGTGAAGGGACACCATTAATGGTAGCATCCCCGTTTAAACTGGGAAAGGACTTGTCAACCCCACATTTAGCTGCTCAACTGTTTAAACATATATTATATGCAACCTTTAAGAAAAAGCATATAGAGCGATTTTAAAACCTTTGCAAAACCTACCGATCATTCAAGTATAACCGAAGTGCCTGGAATCGCGGTTCAAAGATATCCTGTTAGCATAGATGTTAATTCAATAAGCCATCATGCCCCTTGGCAATGCATATATACTGTATTGAAGGATACCAAGGCATGAGCATTCCTTATTTCACAGCAAAGGCTTCTTTGAGGCGTACGGGAGCTAATGTGGACTCGATGGCTAATTTTGATACACACGTGAGTATAATACCACAAATGCTTGACAACTGTCACACATTTGTGAGTCGTGTCTGTTGCCCATCTGGTTGTGATTATGACCCTGACGTTGGGAAATGCAATTGTGGTCTTTGAGATCAGGAGTAGTTCTATCTTCTTACACGAAGGAATAATTATTAGTCCCAGACTTTTTTTTGAACTGTGATTCGCTGTTGTAAAATGCTTGACTTGTCCGTAGAATGATGCCTCATGAGGAAGGTAGGTCGCATCTGAGAATTTATAGCGATAGACTCCTAAGAACCTATTATTGGGATATTATGAATCAGTACAATGCAATAAATAGTATCGTTCCTCAAGCATTTCGATAGATAATCCATGCACAAGCAAAATGTAACATTCCAATATAGTTTTCTACTCTCTTTTCCCAGCGTATTAGTAATCGTCTGACACGATTCATCCAAGAATGTGTTCTTTTGACTATCCAGTGTCTCGATCTATATGTTGGTAATCTTTTATTTCTTTGTGTCTGTGTTCCTCTTCTTGTTTTTAACTTAATATGGATTGTATAAGCGTAGTCTAATAGTAACTCATAGACTTCTGGAAAATCATAACCTCTGTCCATACACATGTGTTGTTTTGCTCTAGCTGTTGGTTCTGGCCTATGAATTACTATGCTCTTTAGTGTAGATTTAGTCATCTTCATATCGTGTTTATTAGTAGCATCTACAGATACATTGACAACCTGTACGTAAAACATAGAAAATAGCACTCATAGCTTTCCTATCATCCATTCTAGGACGACCGACTTTCTTCTTTCCTTTATGACTTGAGTGCAATAATGGGATAATTGTATTCCATAATACATCAGGTATTTCATATTCAGACTCTACACCAGTAAGTTTTGATATCACTACGATCATAGATAGGTTAGTTCTGCTTAGCTATTTTGTGCAAACATAGTATGCCTAAAAATCAACAAATATCAACTAATTTTCGGATAGGCCCTTACTACAAATGCAACTGCAGCTGACGATGCTATTAGGTTTGTATCTTCCAAATTCAAAGGTAAACTAAAATCATCTGCAGCTAATGATAGTGAACATGATAAAGAAGAATCAAATGAGCCTGATATTGATGAAGATGAAGATCAGTTAGAAGAAGAGCAGGAAGAGGAGACTGGTGATATGACAATAAATCAAGTCTTTTAATAAAAGAGCATTCCAGAAGACATCTAATGATAAAATGTTCAGATACCTAAGAAGAAGTTTTTCTATTATTACTTGCTCTAGTAAACAAATCTTATAATAGGAAAATACAAAATATATAGATACTATGGGTGACCATACCTGACAGTTGCATACCATCCGAATTCCGTGCCCGGATTGGGTGAAAAAGATTTTCCAATTCCCGTGAGTACATAGTTCACCCAAATCTCATCAATGTACATATAGAGATAACCAGTATAGTTCTGGAACGAATGGACGAAGGTTTCCGTAGTAGGAGTTGATTTAAAGCTAATCTTTCCAGTTTTCGTATCAAAGGTACCGTCGATTATGCATGGGTGTGATATTGTACATAGTAACAGTGTCACCCTGTTTCGCAAATATGGTTCCCAATTGCTGCCGTTCCACATGGTTCCTTGTACTTTAACTACGTTATCTTTTAGTTGAGACGAGGCGTGTGGGGATGAAATGTTAAGCACGCCTATAATTCCATCAATGTTAATCGACCATTCTACAGGAAACCCGTTGCCCGGCAGATTATAACCGCGTTGCTTCGAACACGCTAGACCAACAGGATTGCTACCGGAAGGACAAGGAGATTTTGGTGGTGGGCTAGAAGATGACTGTGCATAGCCTCTTGGAAGCAAATTGCCTGCTGAAATTAGCATCATGATAGAAATCGAAATTATCAGGAATTTGACAGCAACATTCATTGCACACAATGTTGACAGATCGCAGTTAATATGGTTTTGGATACAATTCGAGTCATGGATGAATATTTATCCAATCCCTAACATAACGTAAGGAGCAAGTAAGGAGAATAATACCCCTTCCAATTTTAGCTTCGTATGGAATTCCTCCATTCCAATACCATTATCGAGACCATGTATTTTGATATTAAGCATGTTACTTCTTAGCAAAGAATCGATCCTGAGCTGTTATCAGGGCTTTGTGAAACTCTGGCATCCTCATTTCATGAATAAATCCTACTTACCAAAGTTGTAATAGCTGGATCTCCTAACAACACTAGACCATTAATCATTTAAAACTGAGACTAGAAATGGTTGTTACACCAATTTAACCAACTTATGTTCTTTTAGAATATTTTCCACCAAGCTAAATGTTCCTAATGTTTGTAGTTAAAGGTATTGTGAACGACTTTGCTCCCCTTGATCGTGATTGCTAAAGACTATAATAATTACTTCCCTTCATTATCCGACTCTGCCTTTGCATTCTTTGTTGATCCGCTGCAGAATGAAAATGGCTGAGTAGAATTAGAATTGAATAAATTAAGACAGTAGTAAAAGTCTACCAAAGTGACACACAATAAGTCTACTATAATCTTGAACACACTGTCTGTATATTTTGCTTATATCACCGCGTAGGCCAAAAACAGACTATTATGCATTAACGCTCAGTTGAATTATTCACGATGACACTATTTACAATAGTTGATATGATTAAGTTACAGACAATCCTTATAAAATCTGTTAGTGCAGGATTTCAATTATTGTCTATTGTCTAATGCATCTTGGATATAGATAGCATACCAATTCCTGCAACTAAAGCTGCAACCAGGGTAGGAATAACAAAAACTTTTGCTTCTTCTTCTGGCAAAAGTTCCATACAAATTGCAGCTGCTATCAAGGCAATATTAACTATACCCAAAATTATTCGAATCAGTGGATATCTTGAGATAGTTTGCAATATGCATGATTTCTTCTTGTCATTATTAAAGGTGTCGAATAATTATGAAGCCCTGTTAACTTAACGATAAAGCGATAGCTGGCTGCAAACATTCTCTCATATTCAATAAGTTTATTTGAACGCGAGAGAACATTCGCAGAGACAATATTGTTTGCGTTATACTTATATTTTCTAGGTTTAAGTAAGTTTCAGAAACACATCTAAAGCAATTCAGTTATTTGGAAAAGATGAAAGAAGGAGTCATGTTGCCGTATGGAAGTGCGTTCGAAGATTCGATCCAAGGAGTCTTTACTATTGTAAAAGAGTATCTACTTTTCTAATTGATGAAACCATCATGCATATTGGTCATGATCAAGCTTGGTTATGGATTGCAATAACACCAGTGCATAGACAAAATATTTAGTCTATATCCCAAGACATAGGTACATGATCGTAGCTGAATCATTCCTAAAATCTTTAATCAAGGTTTATGGCAGACCTGTGGTTGATAGTGATGGAGGAACATGGTATCCGGAGGCATGTATTTCGTTGAGACCAACTAGAGCATAGATTACATTCTCCATATGAAAGAGCATAGTTGAAAGAACGATAGAAAATCTAAGGATAGAACCGAAGCATTTGATGATTATTATCTATGTATGTGAGATGGATTATGCAATCTTAGGCATATTCACAAATGGTGTATCCTGTTCATATTTATGCATAATAGCGTTATAAAATCAAATACCAAGTTTATTGATCCAAGGAGGTTGAAGTATCTCTAAGTTAACAGGGCTACCTTGATAGTATAAAGCCTCTGTTGGGGACAATCAACCTCTACCTAATATTCTATATACTGGACACGTCTTTATATACTCAATATATCCACTGGGTGCTTCTTTACATAGTCATATTTTTTCTACCTAATTGTTCTAGTAATCCAGTCACTGTTGCTGAAATTCTCTATCGCCTTCTTCTGTGATTCTCATATAGGAGGTATAGATCTATGAAAACTCAGACCTGTGGATACAATTATATGCTCGCTCAGAATTTAGAAATGAGGGAAAGCAACTATTCAGACAGTATGAAAAATTTAACGAGGATATTTTTTACGGCCACTATCTAAAACATATACATTGCAAGTTTCCAAAAAATAATCGTAATAAAAGTCAAAAATTTGGGTAATTGGGGGAGCTGAGTCATTAACAGAAATCAGGATATCCTTTCTTTTCTGTGATAATAAAGGTTATCATAAAATTATGATTATGCATCCTTTCAACATGTCTTTACAACTTCAAAAAAGAACATCGATATGTTGATAGGTAATGGTTTTATTGCTATCGCTAAGCTTTGATAAAAAGATAAACTTTAATAAATACTGCTATTGGAAACTTACTGATGGCTAAGCAAAATCGCCATGTAGAGACAATTGATAGGCCAAAAGATAATCCATTTCTTCGTCATATAGCCAGCAAGTTAGATTTAGGAGAACAAGAGCCGACGATAAGTAAGCTTAAACTTCGTGCTTTAGAACATGCCCGGCATATGCCCATATCAGATGATGGTACTCTTCCTTCCCCAACAGAAGACTATGTTTACTCCCAGCAAGCCATACCAGGAAAAAATAACTGGCTACAGGTAGGTCCTACATGTATACGTGATAGTCAATCGCTTTCAAGTTATTATTATTGGCCTGCCTATATACCCACTTCAGGTAGCGGCAGAATAACTTCCATAGTAATTCATCCAAAAGACAAGGATGTAATTTATGTTGGCACAGCGTTAGGTGGCGTTTGGAAAACAGAAGATGGTGGAAGGAATTGGATAGCAACGTCTGATTATGCACCATCGCTTGCTATTGGCGCATTAGCTATGGATCCAAAGTACCCTAATACATTATATGCTGGAACTGGAGAGGGCAATAATGCATGGTCTGAAACAATCGGTCGAAGAAATCCACGTAGTTATTATGGTTGCGGGATACTCAAAACTACTGATGGTGGAAAAAAATGGAAACTTTTAGGCGACAACGACAATCCATTTAATGGTGCTAGTTTCTACCGTATAGCAATTAGTCCTTTTAATTCTCCAATTATGTTTGCAGCTACTAGTTATGGACTTTTTAGAAGTACCACTGGCGGAGAAGATTGGGAAATGATGAAAAATGGCCTACCTTCAGATCAGAACGGTCCTGCAAAAGTAACTGATGTAGTAATACATCCTGATGATCAGAATATTGTATATATTGCGCTAGAAGGAAATGGAATTTACAAGTCATCAGATGCAACCACAACTGATCCTTCATGGGAAAAGCTTACTAAAGGTCTCCCAGAAATCAAGCCTAAATTTCAAGGTGTTTCTTTTACTCGTCTATCTCTTACCATGTCCAGTTCAGAGCCTGGTACGATGTACGCACTTGGAAGCTCAGAGTATAGTCTACTTGACAATGAAAATGATGACATTTCTACATCGAAAGGTGTTGATCGTACTATTGAATATCCGTTAGGCTCTGGTCATTATTGGGGACGTTATATTATCAATCAATGCTACTACTCCACAGATTGGGGTGATAGTTGGGAGCCAATCCAATTGCCTGGTCAGGGTAATAAAAATAATAAAACACCTTGGGTAAAAAACAGTATAGGTGCTCAAGGATGGTATAACTTGAATATTGCAGCTGATCCAAGAAACCCAGGAGTCATATACTTAAGTGGCACTTCTTTATGGAAAGGCATTAAAGATAACAATACAGGTATGTGGGGTTTTAGAGATATTGGTTTATCCATACATCCAGACCATCATGCATTTGCCTTTGATCCAACCGATCCGGCTATAATATATGCTGGAAGTGATGGTGGGATTTACAGATCTGTTAATGGTGGAGATACATGGTCTGATGTTATTAACGAAGGCTTATGTATAACCCAGTTTGAGTTCATTGACCAACATCCCACGTCAGAAGCAATAATATTTGGTGGTACGCAAGACAATGGAACTTTACAATTTCGTAATAGTCCAGCATTTTATTTCTCTGGCACAGGTGATGGAGGATTTGTATCTATCGACAGTTACACTCCTAATACTATTATTCATCAATATACGTTTCATAACCTGTACATTTCTAAGGCAGCAGGAAAAAGGGATACTTGGGTAGATATACCAGTTGTTGATGGGAAAGATATTCCTCCTCCTTGTCTTTTTTATGCACCTTTCGCACTAGATCGAGAAAATCCTAAGAATATTGCATTTGGTTCTGATAGAATTTTTCTTGACACAAACCAAGGGCTTAATCGCTGGAAAATAGCATCGGGTAAACAAAAGGGTAAAGAAAATTCGATAGATTTATCTGACCTTTTTAAGGATCCTGTTGGAAAAGAACCTGCAGAATTAGTTTCAGCACTCAATTTTGTAAATTCAAATCTAATTTATGCGGCCACTATTTTTGGAAAAGTATATCGTATTATTAATGACTCCGGTAGCTGGAAACCCAGCAGAATTGATGCTGATTCACTACCACCAATGTATATTTGGGATGTCGCAAGTATGTCAGACAATCCAGATAGTATTGTTGTAGTTATGGGTGGGTACGGATCACAAAAAGAGGCGGCTTCAAACATATGGTATGGAACTATGACAAAAGAAGATAATCAATTTGAATGGAAAGATATCAGTGGAGATGGAGAGAGCAAGTTGCCGCAAATTCCTATAAGTGCGGTAGTTATTGATGACAGAAATCCAGATCAAATATTTATAGGAACAGACATTGGAGTCTTCAAAACATCAAATAAAGGAAAAATGTGGATACGATTTAGTGAAAATTTACCTACTTGTGCTGTAAATGATATGCAGCTTCAC
>Ga0134126_10014148_pt1 | contig 10077 bp, 7 predicted proteins | sample KB31752_FD_96881 | JGI IMG/M metagenome (GOLD analysis project Ga0134126, IMG submission 96881) | Terrestrial soil microbial communities with excess Nitrogen fertilizer from Kellogg Biological Station, Michigan, USA - KB3-175-2 | ecosystem: Environmental > Terrestrial > Soil > Unclassified ...
ACAGGCGCGGGAGCGTGACGGTTGGTACGGTCGGTTCCGAACGCCAAGCCGGCGATTGCTCGTTCATCCGGTTTCTTCGTGACCAAACTGACTGCCACCATAACGATTGCAGATATCAACGTAATCAAGACACTGAAGTATTGAAAATAGATGTTGTTTACGATCCACAGAAAAGAACCTTCCGCATATCCGTGCTCGAAGCCTGGCAGGCTCAGCGTCACTGGCGTGTCTACCGCCATGCGGAAGAGTCCAATTGCAAAGCCCACCACCAGCGCCCAAAAGCATCCCTGAGCGTTGAGACGCTTAAAGAAAACTCCGAGGAAGAACACGACGAACACCGGTGGTGCCAGGTAACCCTGCACAGATTGCAAGTAACCATACAATCCATGTGCTCCTTGAATCACGGGGATCCACGCCAGTGCAATCACGATCATGACCGCGGTAGCGATGCGCCCGGTGCGCACAATTTGATGCTGAGTCGCCATCGGCTTCCACTTCTCGTAAAGGTCGACGGTAAACAACGTGGCGCATGCATTGAAGACGCCGGCAAGCGATCCCATCAGAGCTGACAGTAAGCCGGCCACCACAAGTCCACGCAATCCAGCAGGCAAAAGATATTTCACCATCATGGGAAATGCAGCCTGAGCAGCGTACGAGACTGTCTTGCCATCAGGACCGATCATGTCGTTGAGACCCGGCACTTTCCCACTTTTGGCTAGAGCGAATGCAATCAAACCCGGAATGATGAACAAATAAACGGGAAACAGCTTCAAGAACGCCGCGAAGATGCTGCCTCGTCTGGCGTTGGTCTCGTCGACGGCACCGAGGACGCGTTGCACTATATATTGATCGGTGCACCAATACCAAAGACCGATAATCGGAGCACAAAACAACATGCCCAGCCATGGGAAGTAGCTGTTGAAATACCACGCCATCCGATGGCTTTCCTTCACAGGCTCCCAAGTTGCCACCATGCCGTCCGGTATCAGCGGCTTCCACAAATTGAACATCTCCGCACCGCAGATATGGCGCAGTTCTTGCCAGCCACCGAGTTTCATCAATCCATATGCGGTCAAGCATCCTGAGCCAAGAATTAGCACCACGCATTGAATGGCGTCATTGTAGGCAACAGCACGCATGCCGCCGAGCATGGTGTAGAGTCCGGTGAGCAAAATAACGGCTATGGAGCCAACCCAAAAGCTATTCATGTAAAAGCCGCCCACTTGAAGATGCACTTCGGGCAGCAAGGTGGAAAACACGACGCCTCCGGCAAAGATTCCGACGGCAATCTTCGATAAAACGAAGGTTATAAGAGATACCACCGAGAGCAAATAGCGCGAACCGACTGAAAAACGACGTTCGAGAAATTCCGGCATCGTAAACACGCGCGAACGCATATAGAAAGGCACGAACACCCAAGCCAACATCAGCAAGCACCAGGCATGAAGTTCGTAATGCGCCATAGCCACGCCGTCGGTGGCGCCGGAGCCGGCAAGCCCCACCACATGTTCGGAGCCGATGTTGGATGCGAAGATAGACGCGCCAACTACCCACCACGACAAATGACGACCGGCGAGAAAGAAATCATCGGCAGTATCTTTGCTTTTACCGACTACCCACCATGCGACGCCGAATAGCATTGCGAAGTAGCCGCCGATCATAATCCAATCGAGCGAAGTCAACGTTGTTGTGGGTGTCATGGCTTATGAGCCTCGGAGGGGAGAGTTACTACCGGGCTGTCGCCCGCCGCTACTATAAGTTGCGATGTGGCGGTAGATTCGGAATATGGCGCCGCATCGCACTGTCCGTAATATGAATTGGGCCCGTGCTTGCGATCGAAATGCTTGCTAAGCAGGTGAGGCGGAATGGGCTGCACCTGAGGATTGAGCTGCATTGCCTTCAGGGCCATCTCAGCAACAATCTCGAGTGCAAACGCAGTTTCAACCGCCGTCAGTCCCGCGGTGCCCCAAGCAAAAGATCCATGTCCTTGCACCAGAACTGCAGACATGGTGATCGGATCAAGTTCAGCAAACCGCTCGACAATTACAGAGCCGGTCTGCCATTCATAAGAGCCTTTAACTTCGGACTCCGTCATCAATCTCGTCACAGGTATTTCGCCAGAGAAATAATCGGCATGAGTGGTGCCGAGGCAGGGTATCGGTATGCCGGCCTGCGCAAACACCGTCGCATTGCGCGAATGTGTGTGAACTATCGCACCGATGGTGTGGAACTCCCTATAAAGACAACGGTGAGTGGGCGTATCCGATGAGGGCTTCAATCTGCCTTCCAGAACGTTTCCATCGAGATCAAGCACCACCATGTCGTCGGGCATCAAGTTTGCATAATCGACTCCGCTCGGCTTGATAGCAAAGGCGCCGAGCCGGCGGTCGACCACGCTCACATTGCCGAAAGTCAGATCCACCAAATTCCTTGCTGGCAATAGCCTGTTTGCTTCGCAGCAATCTTGTTTTAGTTTTGCGTATCGCGTCATCGGCCAATCCCCGGTGCTAGGTGGTAATAAACTTCGTTGGTGCGCAGTTGTTGCTTGAAATCGGGAATCGTCGTCTCGCCATCAATCATGACGAGTTCGACGCCGGCGATTTCCGCGAAATCCTCGAGTTGCTCGCGCGTCACGTCGTAACTCAACGCCGTGTGGTGGCATCCACCGGCGTACAGCCATGCGGCAGCGGCGGTCTTGAAGTCGGGCTTGCATCTCCATACTGCCCGCGCCACAGGAAGCTTCGGCAATGGCTGCAAAGGATCTTGAACTTCCACCTCACTTGCCACTATGCGGAACCGATTACCGAGATCGATTAGCGACGCGGTAATCGCCTTTCCTGGGCGCGCGTTGAACACAAGACGCACAGGATCGTCCTTGCCGCCAATGCTGAGCGGATGGATTTCCATGTTCGGCTTTCCTTCGGCAATTGAAGGACATACCTCGAGCATGTGAGCGCCCAGCACCAGCGGCCCGCTCGGATCTAAATGGTATGTGTATTCCTCCATGAAAGAGGCACTGGCATGCCCATTGCCTGCCACCACTTTCATAAAACGCAACAGCGCGCAAGTTTTCCAGTCGCCCTCTCCGCCGAATCCGTAACCGTCTGCCATCAGACGTTGCACTGCCAGTCCAGGCAATTGCTTGAGCCCATGCAGAACCTCGAAGTTGGTAGTGAACCCTTTGAAGTTGCCTTCCTCTAAAAATGCCCGAATGCCGATCTCTTGTCTGGCCGCGTAACGGAGCGACTCGTGGCGCGCGCCACCCTTCTTCAACTCGGGTGACACACGATATGTCTCGGCATATTCCGTACAAAGCGTTGTAACTGCAGCGTCGCCGGCATCGTTGACATAGGCAGCAAGGTCACCAACACCGTATCCGTTCACCGAGAATCCGAGCCGGGCTTCAGCGGCGATTTTGTCCCCCTCGGTTACCGCAACTTGCCGCATGTTATCAGCAAAGCGAGCGAATCGGGCGCCCTGCATATCGTACCATGCACGCACCGCGCACATCCACGATCCAACGCGCTCGTGCACATCCGCTTCCGACCAGTGCCCGACGACGACCTTCCGTGGCAACCGCATGCGCGCATGCAAGAATCCTGCCTCACGATCGCCGTGAGCAGCCTGGTTGAGATTCATGAAATCCATGTTGATCTCGCTCCACGGCAGATCACGGTTGAACTGTGTGTGCAGATGCAAAAAGGGTTTCTGCAACAATCCAAGGCCGGTAATCCACATTTTTGCGGGTGAGAACGTATGCATCCACAGGATCAATCCTGCGCATTGTGGAGCATGATTTGCCTCGAGACATGTTTGCCTGATGTCCTCGGTAGTCACCACCACCGGCTTGAACACCACCTTCAGCGGCACCTTTTTGCTCTCATTGAGAGTGGCGACTATTTGGTTGGAATTTGATGCCACATCCTTCAATACAGCCTCTCCGTAAAGATGCTGGCTGCCGGTGACAAACCATATTTCAATTGAATCTTTTTTGTTCACGCTTGCTCCTGCTTAACACGAATGAGTTCTTTCATTGCTTGAGATAGATCCGCATTTCTGGTCACTCCACCAAATGCGTCGTGCAATTGACGGTAGAGGGCATAAAGTCTGTTATAGACAAGTCGGTTTTCCGGATTCGGCTTATACACCACATCCTTCAAGGAGGTCATGTGCCGTTGTGCCGCACTGAAGTCGTCATATCCGCCCTTATCCTTGCCTGCCACAACCGCCGCTGCGATCGCGGCACCTAGCGCGCATGCTTGGCTGGACGCGGCAAGATATATTTCACAACCAATCACATCGGCATAAATTTGCATGAAAAAACGGTTTTTTTCAGCGATTCCACCGCAGCAAACAATGCGTTTTACAGGGACACCGCCCTCAGTGATGCGTTCGATAATCGTTCGCGCACCGAATGCAGTGGCCTCGATCAACGCCCGATAAATTTCAGCACGCGATGTGTGCAGAGTCTGTCCAAGGATCAATCCGGTAAGAAGCGGATCGACCAAAATCGTCCGATTGCCGTTGTTCCAATCGAGGGCGATCAGCCCGCCGCGCCCTGGCTTCTGCGATTCGACCTCGCGCGTAAGTTGCAAGTGCATCTGCTCATCACCGTGGCAAACACGCTCGACAAACCATTTCAGAATATCTCCAACGGCAGATTGGCCCGCTTCTATTGCGAAGTAGTTAGGCAAGATTGCGCCTTTGACAATTCCGCATATGCCATCGATCTGTGGCACCATTTTCTTGCCGTCCACCACAGCACAATCGCAGGTTGACGTTCCGATAGCTTTGACGAGAACTCCTTCGTCGATTCCGCTGCCAATTGCGCCGTAGTGAACATCAAATGCGCCAATACCAATCGGTATACCTTCGGGCAGCCCCAATTTTGAAGCCCACTGTTTGCACAGGCTGCCCGCGGAATGGCTTGCATCGTACGCTTTCTCATACAAGCGATCGCGCAATTCAGCAAGCTTGGGGTGCAGCATCGCCAAGAATTGTTTATCAGGCAGTCCGCCCCAGCAGCCAGGTTCGTCGCAGTACATTGCCTTGTGTCCCGCCGCGCAAACGCCGCGGCGCACGTCTTGCGGATCAGTGACACCGGCCAACACTGCCGGAATGTAGTCGCACAATTCCAGCCAACTGAACGCCGCCTCAAATACGTCGGGAGCGACATTCAAGCAATGCCAGATTTTTGACCACCACCACTCGGACGAATATGCATTTCCACACTTAGCAATATATTGCGGGCGAACCTTCGCCGCAAGTTCAGTAATTTGCTCTGCTTCCTTATAGCTTGTATGGTCTTTCCAAAGCCAGCACTGCGCGTGGAGATTATCTTTCCACTCAGGCAATAACGCCAATGGAATGTTGTTCTCATCAACAGGAATCGGACTTGAACCGGTGGTATCAATGCCGATGCCAATGATCTTATTCGGAGCAAAGTTGCCATCCCGACTTGCTTCCTGCAATGCTTGGCGAACGCATGCTTCCAGTCCGAAAAGATAATCAGCCGGGTTTTGGCGAGCTAAATTATGATCTGCGGCATCGAGCAGAATGCCTTGCTCGCCGCTGGGATAATCGACGGTGCTTGTTCCAACTTCGCTTCCATCATTGCAATTGACGATCAAAGCACGAACGGAATTGGTTCCATAATCAATACCAAGCGAATACATGGCAGAACTCCATCGACATCGCCGGGTATGTTAACTGCTTGACACTAAATATGGTTCAGATTTCTCTGAAGATCCGCAGATTTAGCCGTTTTCGGTGGCCACAATGGCCGAAATGCTTTGTGGCCACTTACATGTTACGGCTTCACGTTCTTGGTGGCGTTCTCGAAGTCCTTCAGAGAATGATAGATCTTACCGTTGTACTTAATTTCCAATGCGCCCGGCGGATGAATGAATACGTTGCGGCGAATCCATGCGCTGGAATTTGGCGTCACTTCAACTTGCGGAACACCTTTGCCAGTGATCAACACGTTATTCCAATAATTGATGTTGGTGTTCGGATTACTGCCAACAATATATAAGCCGGTTGGACTGGCAAGCGCGGGACGATTGCCGCTCTTCGTCATGTAAGTGATGTTGCCGTAGACATCGATGTCGTGAACTTCTTGTCCGCTATTTCCGATCTGAATGCCACCATAAGAGAACTTACGGGCGTCATTGACGCTGAGGTTGTACCGCACCGTATTATGCGCCAGATCTCTGAGCGATCCCCAATAGTTCCACACAAGCTGACCAGCACCATCGTTGTCGTGCGTGTAATTAAACTGCGATATGGAGTTGGTGACGCCACCATCGAGGTCCACGCCGGCTCCATCCGCCAAGCCGCCTGATCTATTGTCGAACGACTCGTTAAACTGAATCAGGCCGCGATTCGCCTGATTAGCCCAGACGCCCACTGGTCCGCCCGACTGACTGCCGTTGTCGGCACCATTATGCCATTCCTTGGAGAATTCGACTAAATAGCCATCCGTATCGTCGATGAGAATGCCGCTACCACTATGATTCTCATGATAATTTGGATCTCCAGGATTGTGGTGAGCATTTACGTTGATGACACGGACATCCGCATTGGCATAGCCTGGATTTTTCGGATGGCTGCCGTCCGGTGGAATTTCATAGGGCCACGGTCCACTCGTCAAAACACCGTAATAGGTATTGTCGTGCGCGTCTGAATTGGAGATGAGCACGTGATTGAACCCCCAGCGCTCCGGCCGTTGCTGCGGGTGAAAACCGGGCAATGGCGGCGCGCCACCGACGTACAGTCCAACCCATTTAAAGCCGTGTGCATCGAGATTGTCCAACCAGACGTTATTGAGGCGACTCTTGGTTTGGTTGAGTACTTCGACGCCGAAACCGCTGTTCGTAGACCTGTCGCCGGACAGCTCCAAATTGCGAACGCTGATGTTGCCCGTGTTCTTCGCCAGAATCGCAGTGCCGTCGTGCGCTTCTATAGTGGCGCGCCGACTGCCACCATAAGTGCTGATGTTTATCGAATCCTTCGGAAATGCCAGCCAATGCAGCCAGTCGCCGAGCGATGCATTGCTTCCGGCAGGGGCTTTCGCCAATCCATCGATAACAAGGTTGCCGGTGAATTTTTGGCCCGCGTGGAAGTGGACGGAATCGCCGGCGACAAGATGCTCCTTGTTCACCCGGTCGATGGATTTCCAGGGCTTGCCTTTGGTTCCGGGGTTGTTGTCATCCCCCGAGTTGCTCACATAAAATTCGCGATGCTGCGAGTTGGAATCCGTCCGGTGTCCGAAAGGATAGGGCAGCCAATCCTTGGGGTCCGGCAGCCAATTGACGCCGGCCTGCCTCGCTTGCTCCTCGGACACGCTAAAACTTGATCGAGGCAAAAACTCGACGTCCTTTGGGTTAAATCGTGGGGAGGGGGAATTCTCCACTTGATTGTTCTCCAATACCAAGCTGCAGGCACGCGGGTGCTCAAATCGCTGGAATCAAAGTAGCACGGGCGCCCGCCGTAGCGGACTGGTGGAAATACGAATTACACGGGCAAGCGATACAAATATCCGCGCAGAATCTGGTAGAAATACGTAGTTCTACCTCAGTCTGTCCGTTCAGCAAGGAGCTGTCATGACCACTCTAAAAAGCAAGCAGAGACTTTTCTCGCTCGCGGCGAGCGTCGGTTTAATCGCGGCATGTTTCCTTGCCTCCTACGCCGCGGAGTCCGCTGCTGGTTTCGACGGCATTGCAGAACCGACCAAAGCGCAATACGAACAGAGCACGAGGCAACCTTTGTCTGTAACCCCAACTCTCATTCCCGAGCAGTGGTGGATTACCAGCCACGACAAATTAGTGAAAGTGGCACATACCAGTCACCCTGACACCGTCTTCTTCGGCGATTCAATTACCGCCTTCATCAATCCCACGGTGTTGCACGAAGTCGTGGGAGCCAACGCCATTAACATGGGCATCCCCGGCGACCAGACTCAACATCTCCTCTGGCGTTTGCAAAATGGCGAGCTCGATTTCACCGCGCCGAAACCGCGGGCAATCGTTCTTTTGATTGGCACCAACAATCTCAGCAAATGGGCCACTGTGGGGGCAACCGATGTGACCACCGGCAAAACGCATTATAAGAAAGTAGGTGTAATGGCATGCACCAATAAAGAAATTTTTGAAGGCGTGCAAGCTTGTGTCAATGAGATGAAGAAACACCTCCCGGATACAAAGATTCTCGTTGTCGGAATTCTGCCACGAGACGAACAGCCGGATGCTATTTCGCGCCAGCGAATTAAGGATACGAACGTGCTTTTGCAATCCCTCGCGGACAACAAGCACGTCTTCTACACAGACATCGGCAAATCCTTGCTGCAACCTGATGGCAGTATCGCCCGCGATGTAATGTACGACTTCCTGCATCCGACGAAGGTGGTGGGGTACCAGCACATGCTGGGAGCAATCAAACCCCACGTAGATTCAATGCTAAGCGCCGGCGCATCGCAGTTTAGCAAGGGAAATGGCATCACGCAGCGTTAAGTACACTCACGATGAAATCGATCAACAATATGAAGCGAAACTACTTCACGGCATCTGTACTCGTGCTCGTCCTCATCGTGGTATTGGCTATAATGCCGGCGAAAGGGAAGACCGCCGCCATGCAAGCTCCTGACGAAGTGGTGCGGCAGTTCTACAAACACGACTCGGCAATTGTCGTTCGTGGAACCATCGACGACGACAAGCGCATCAAAAACTATTTCGACAAATCGCTGGGCGATCTTATTCTCGCGGATCACCATGCCGATGAATCGAATCAGATTTCGTTCGATCCAATAGCAGATACCAACGGGAACCCCGCCTGGACAAATTTGCAGATCGGCGCTGCCAAATTTGCCGGCGACGCCGCGACGGTTGTCGTAACTTTCACACTCAAGGAATCCGGGTTCAAAAAGAAGATCACCTATTCGCTGCACAAAACTTCCCAAGGTTGGAGAATCTCCGATCTCGCTACGAATGAATGGGACCTCAAACGAACCCTGAAGGACCTTCATCCGGCAGGCAAGTAAACCAAACGCCAACCTGCTGCATGGTCATCGACAGCTTAGCCGCCACGCAATAAATACACTCCCACACCAGCCGCAAGCAGCACCAAGACGGCCGGGTTCGTCTTGCTGCGCAAGAGTATTCCGAAGACGCACATTGACATTGCCAGCGTGATCCATCCCGTGACAGCCTCAAAAGCCAGCGTCATGCAGCCGGCGATTAATAAGCCGATTGATACTGGTGCAAGTCCTCGTTGGATAGAGGTTCTCCACGGCCATTTTTCGAGTTTGTCCCAAATCTGTCCCACCCAGTAAGTGAGCAACGCCGTCGGCAAGAAGAATGCCAACACTGTGACCAGAGCTCCCAACAACTCCGCCACCTGATCGCCGATGGCTGCCACCACCATCATGTTCGGTCCTGGTGCCATCTGCCCGACGCTATATAGATGGATTAGTTGCTTCATCGTCAGCCAATGGTGAATGTTTACCGTCATTTCCTTGAGTTCAGGGAATGCAGCCATGCCACCACCGACAGTGAGCAGTGACAGATAAGAGAATACAGTCATCAACTGCCACAAGTCGTTCATTGGCTCTTCTCTATCTCCTTGTCCCGTGTCGAGGGTCGATAGGAATAGATGGACATCGCACCCACGATTAGCAAAACGATAGGAACCTTCCAATGAAACAGGTGGATACCGAGTATCGCCAGCAATACGAAGACATAATCGCGGATATCCTTAAGCGACTTTCTGCCCAGTTGCACGGATGTGGCGAGAACCAGCCCGACTGCCGCCGCTGCCACGCCACGAAGAGCCGCCTCAACCCATGGTACGTCGCCGTGCACCTTATACAAAGCTGCCGCGACCAGCATAAAAATAGCTCCGGGGAAACACATCGCGATGGTGGCAACAAGCGCTCCGAGCCGACCGCGCAAACGTTCACCAATGAGCACGGACATGTTGGTGGCGTTAAGCCCCGGAAGTGATTGGCTGATATAAAGAAACTCGATGAATGTTTCGTCGCTAACAAACTGATAACGGGTGACGACTGCCGAGCGCAGATAT
>Ga0134126_10014149_pt1 | contig 10077 bp, 13 predicted proteins | sample KB31752_FD_96881 | JGI IMG/M metagenome (GOLD analysis project Ga0134126, IMG submission 96881) | Terrestrial soil microbial communities with excess Nitrogen fertilizer from Kellogg Biological Station, Michigan, USA - KB3-175-2 | ecosystem: Environmental > Terrestrial > Soil > Unclassified ...
AACCACGCAATCCGCCCGCGAAGCCTTAACCATTGCTCTGACCGGCATGATGCAGGATGGTGAAATCAGCCGCGAACGGGCCCTGGAACTGGCCCATATGGTCCTGCATGACAATGCGGCGAAATTGTATGGATGGGAGAAATCTTCAAAGTAATTCGTGGTGGTGGTAAGCTTGGACGACTCTGCTTTGCACAGAAAGCAAATCTTTTTTGATCCGTGTAAATCAGTGCAATCTGTGGTGAGGTTTGGTGCTCTTGCGCAGCCGGTAACTCAATGAAAGATCTCCCAAAGCTCAGCTTTGAATCGTTCCCAAAATGTCATGGCCTGCATGCGCAGCTGTGTGGGATCGATAATCTCTTTGACTTTCTTGAAGTCCGCCGGAACCTCAAATAGCGCCTGGTTCAGTGGCGCTTCAGAAAACCCAACCACCTCTGTCGTCGTGGAGTAAGCCTTTGGAGCATTACCCGACTGCCCATCTTTGCCCGGCCATGTAGTGGTTTCCTTGAGCGGAAATCCTGTGCGTGGCCCGGTGCGATGCACTTCAACCTTGTCAGAACAATGGCCGCCGCCGCTCCCACCAACAGAAAACGTAACCAGATGCGAAGCGACTTCCGCTTTCGGGCGTTGGGGCAACGGCAACATTTCAGGATCGATGTACCATCCGTCAATTTCACTTCCAGTATTTCCACCGTAGCAATTTCCAGGTCCGCCGATGCGCTTTTCTTTGGTGATCAAGTGCCGGGCAATGTGACCAAACATCTCTTTTTGCTCGCCCGTATCCACAACGTCAATAGCGATCACGTAGGTCTTGCCGCTCGGCTTCACCGCAATAGGTTTTGCGCCAAACTTGATTCCCCGCAGGTCCGTCTGGTAGCTGGCGTACTCATGGGTGTCAAGATCGAGATCATAGACCTGGATGCTTTCAGCGCCTTTCTTTCTAATCAATGCTCGATGATGACCTTTCACGTTCCCGGAACTGATCTGCATTTCCGACCGTGAATTTTCACCGCTGTAATAGCTCGTGGTCGTAAACTCGCTTCCAAGGGAAGTGTGACGTGTGGTGATTTTTAAATCATGGGCGTCTGGCTGGCCGGTTGAAACGAGCGCAGCTAGAAGGCAAAGTGGAAGTAGCATCCTGCTGGAATTTCGCACGAGACAAAACCTCAATCAAATCGAGGCCAAGAAGCCTGCAACAAGCAAATTCTACGATATGGCAGTCCACTGGCGTGCCATTGATCCCCCAGTGGCGGCGCTGATAGGAAAATTTTTACATACTCCTATCCGTCTCAAAATAAGACACTTTGGAATCGTAGATTTTAATGTGTTTTCGGCAACTTACCCCTTGACTTGGACAAAAGACACTGCAAAACTCACCTTGTCCATACGACCGTTCCCTCGATGGTCAGGTGTAATACAAAGCAGTCCGCAGTTATACGAACTTGTCTCTTTAGATTTAGTTGTGAACACGGCGTAAGCCGTGTGGGCCGAACCCGACGGGTAGGGATTCACTTCTGGGATTTCCATTGAGTCACGTTGTGCTCTGGGCGGATTCCTGGGCGTGAATGCAGGAAAGGTGCACTCTCAAATGGACTTCCAGGACAAAGTTCTCAAATGTGTGGATTGCGGCGCCGACTTCATTTTCACCGCTGGCGAACAACTCTTCTTCCACGATAAACAATTCAAGAACGAACCCAAACGCTGCAAAAACTGCAAGGGTAAACGCGCCCAGGCGCTGGGACTGCCGCAGAACGGCGGCAATTACCAAAGAGTGGAAACCAAGGCCGTCTGCTCCGGCTGCCAGCGGGAAACGACCGTCCCGTTCAAGCCAACGCAGGGCCGTCCGGTGTTTTGCCGCGAGTGCTTCCAGCAGCGCAAGACAAGTGCTGCTACTGCCTAATTAATCTTCTCCGGAAATCATGGCCCTGAGCTCGAGGGGCCGCAGTGTGTTTAAAGTAGTGTGTTTATCCGCGGGTTAAGGCGTGGTACTTACGCAGGCTTCTTGGCGGCATGTGAAGCTTTCGCTTTATCACCGGATTTTGCAGCTCTCTGCTGTTTCTGGTCCTCGTGCTGGATTAACAACACTTCAATGCGGCGCAGGAGATCGTCAGTATTCATGGGCTTCACCAGCATGGAGTTTGCGCCCTGGGTCTTCCAGTCGCCCCCAAGCAGGGGATAGGCCGTCAGGATAGCTACCGCAGGATTGTAGGCCGCCTTCTTGGCCGCGCGAATTACGTCATAGCCGGCCTTCTCGTGCTCCATTTTCATGTCGGTAATGACCATGTGGTACGTATTGGCATTCAGCTTGGCAATGGCCTCTTTGGCTGAGCTCGCTGTTTCCACTTCAAAATGGTGTATCTCCAGAATGGTTTTGAGGGTCAGCAGTATGGCCAGTTCGTCATCAACCAAGAGAATACGGCGTTTCATGTGAACTCCAAGGGATTCTGAATCGCTTTATCGCGCTATTAAGATGCAGCCAGCAATTGTATTGGTTGTGAGCTGCTGCACGCGTGCTGCTTCGGAAGTCCCATTATAATACCGTTCGTGCCCAGATTTTTCGTGCATAGTTTTGGCTGCCGCGCCACTCAGGCGGATAGTGCCGCAATCGAACGCCAACTTGCGACACAGGGCTTGTCGCCAGCCCGCTATCCCTGGGAAGCGGATGTTGTCGTCCTTAACACTTGCACGGTCACCGCCGCCGCAGACCAGGACGCTCGCGCTTCCATTCGCCGTATCCATCGCGAAAATCCAGCGGCAAAAATCATGGTTACGGGCTGCTATGCCCAGCGCGCCCCACAGGAAATCGCCGCTTTAGCGGGCGTGACTTGGGTGGTGGGCAATTCTCATAAGCATCGCGTGGCGGAGATTGCCGCCAATGCCGGTTTCGAACCAAAAATGGAACCTCAAGTCCATGAGGAACAGTCCAGCGGACAGGGACTGGCCGAGCATGGCCCCCGGAATTTTGTTTCGCTGGAAACGTTTTCGCTCTCAGCGCCTGCTTTCACTCTGGTTGGCGACATTTTTGCCCATACTGAACTGATCGCTGCGCCTGTATTTGCCGGCGACAGTATCGCTGAAAAAACCCGTCCCAATTTAAAGGTCCAGGATGGCTGCAATAATCGCTGCTCGTTCTGCATCATTCCCAGCGTTCGCGGGCAAAGCCGCTCAATGCAGCTCAATCGCGTGATAGAAGAAGCCAACGCATTGGTCACGTCGGGCTATCGTGAGATTGTGCTCAGCGGGATCAATCTGGGCCGCTGGGGCCGCGATTTTCAGCCGCAACTGCGATTTGAGCAACTGGTTCGCGGCCTGCTGGAACACACAGGCATAGAAAAGATCCGCATCAGCTCCGTCGAACCCATGGACTGGAGCGACGACCTGATCGCTCTGGTTGCTAACTCGCCGCGCCTCGCCAAGCACGCGCACGTTCCACTGCAATCCGGCAGTGACCGCATTCTGCGCAGAATGCATCGCAAGTACCGCCCCTGGCACTACGCGGAAAAAACCAGAAAGATCCGCGACGCCATGCCCGATGCGGCAATCGGAGCGGATGTAATGGTCGGCTTCCCCGGTGAAACCGACGAACTTTTCGAAGAAAGCCGCAGCTTCATCGAGCACCTGCCGTTCACTTATCTGCACGTGTTCACGTATTCATCCCGGCCAGGAACGCCTTCGGCGGCGATGCCTGACCAGGTGCCAGTACACACCGCGCGCGAACGCAACCGAGTGCTGCGCGAATTGGCAGCGGAAAAGAATTTGGAATTTCGCCGCAAATTCCTTGGCAAGACCCTTGAGGTAATCACGTTGCAGACTGGCGATGATGATTGGACGGAGGCGCTTAGCGACAACTTCCTGAAGGTCAGGCTGGCAGGCCGGCACGCGGCCAATCAAATTCTAACCGCTGAGATTGCCCAGGTAAGGAATGAAGAGCTGGTGGCCGTGGCGCAAAGCGAAATCGTTGCTCAGGCTATTTCGCGAACGTGTAACGTGGCCGGATGAAACGCCGGACGCAAAAATTCTTGTTTTACCTCCGTTGAACCCGCGTCCCGATAGACCTCATTTCAAAAACGCTCCCGGACCATTTGTGGTCAATCAGCATTGCATGACATGCGCTATCCCCACGTTCTTGCTGCGGACCTGATGGCCTGGGAGAGGAATTCTGAAGGACGCGAGCTCCACTGCTATTTCCGCAAGCAGCCGGAAACATCACAGGAAATCGAGCAGGCGGTGAAAGCCGTTGCGGGAAGTTGCTGTGGCGCGCTTCGCTATGGTGGGCTCTGATCCTGAGATCATCCAGAAGCTTAAAGATGCTGGCTCTGGCGACTCCGCCGATCGTCTCTAACCCGGCTAAGTTATCACTGCGCCAAATTACGCCAGCAACCCTCGGGGCCAACCTCACTCCGGCAGCCCACATCTAGCCAAGTCGATCAGTCCCAATTATCAGAGTTCAACCCATCACCCCTGACCCTGATGGTCACTCGCTCATGTTCGAATCGCGCGGCCAAGAGCTGTCGCTTCTGAGGTAACTCCATGAGAACAGTCCTTCGATATTGGCAAACGTTCAGTTTGTTGTGTGGCTTAATCTGTTTCTCCGTTGCCGCTACCGCACAATGCAAATTCACCACTCTAACCATCCCCGGGGCCATCTTCAGCGGAGCAGGGGGCGTAAACGACAGCGGGGCCATCGTTGGCACCTTTACCGATAGCGCCGGTGGCCACGGATTTCTAATTTCCGGGGGTAAGTTTTTCAAGTTCAGGTTCCCTGGCTCGCGTATTACCGAGGCAAATGACATCAACAATTTCGGTCAGATTGTGGGCGATTTCGTCAGCAACGCAGAGCACGGCTTCGTAGTAAAAAACGGGGCCTTCCATTCTATTTCAGCTCCGGGAACGGGAGGTGCAGGTACTCTGACCCGAGCCATAGGCATCAATAATCCCGGAGATATCGTAGGTGCTTTTGAAGGATCCGCCGGCGGGGAACACGGTTTTCTGCTGCACAACGGACACTTCACCACCATCACGTTTCCGGGTTCCAGCCGTACGGAGGCTGACGGGATCAACGGCTTTGGCACTATCGTTGGCACCTATGGAGATAGCACGGGCTTTGACCACGGCTATATGCTAAAGGCCGGAAAGTTCACCACCATTGATTTCCCCGGCGCTGACGACACTTTGTTGCTCCGCATCGATAACGAAGGCGATATTGTGGGCGCTTACCAGATGCACGGCGATGTGCATGGTTTTGCCCTCGATAAAGGCCGTTTCGTGACACTGGATGACCCTAACGCGTCCAGCTCGACGGTGATTTCTGATGTAAACAGCCATGACCGGATCGTCGGCGGATTTACAGATGTAAGCGGACACAGCCACGCTTTCACGGCGACCTGTCCCGCCGGCGCAGTCTTTTAAAAAGCACACGGGTGATCATCGCCGCTTCGGGCCGCAGTCGCCCGTGCTATAATTTTTTGGTCTCTCCCTCTGCCGGTTACCCGGCGATTTCCATGTTCATAAGGGCTGAGACGTATTTCAGGAGGATCGCATAGATAAACGCTTTATTAAGATGAATGAACGGATCCGCGCGCGCGAGGTACGCGTGATTGGCGCAGACGGCGAGCAGCTTGGCATCATGACGCCGCAGGATGCGACTAGAAAAGCCCGCGAACAGAGTCTTGATCTGGTAGAGATTTCAGCCACGGCGCAGCCCCCGGTTTGCCGCATTATGGATTATGGCAAGTTCCTCTACGAGCAGGAAAAAAAGGAACGCGCGGCGAAAAAGAACCAGAAGCAGATCGTCCTGAAAGAGGTAAAGTTCAGCGTCAACGTGGATGAGCATGATTACGTCACCAAAAGAAACCATGTTTTGCGGTTTCTCTCGGAAGGCGACAAGGTGAAAGCCAGCCTGCGCTTCCGCGGACGCGAAATGGCCCACCAAAACCTGGGAAGAAAAGTTCTGGAGCGCCTGGTGGTTGAGGTCGGCGACAAAGGGATTGTGGAATTCAGGCCGCGCATGGAAGGTAATACCGTGCACGTGATCCTGGCTCCTCCAAAACAGGCGCCTGGCGGCGCAAAAAAGCAGGACAAACCGCCGCAGCAGCCTGCCGCCCAGAGCGGACAGAGACCGTAAGCGGCAACATAGCAGCTACCAAATTCGCAAATAGCAATTAGCCAATGCGGTCTGAAACGCGCAAGAATGCCTGCGCAACGAGACAAGGCTAATTACCAAGGAATTTATGCCCAAATTGAAAACCCACAAAGGCGCAGCTAAACGCTTTAAGAAGACCGCGACCGGCAAGATCAAACGCGGTAAAGCGTTCAAGCGCCATATTCTTACCTCCAAGGACACCAAGCGCAAACGTCACCTCGATACCGACACTCTGGTAAGCGCGGCCGACGCACCAAAAGTCAAGAGGATGATCCCGTATTAGTTGGGCCGCTGTGCGGGCGTGAGTAGCCCTGAGCTTGTCGAAGGGCGAACGGGAGTCCGCAGGTGAAATCCGAAACCGAAGGGTGAGGGAGCTCAAGATTTAAGATTCGGGACAGAGCCTGGCCCGCCTGAAAGTCAGCGCTGAGGCCGGACCTGAAAAGCGGGCGTGATCTAAGGATTGCGCTCAACGCGAGCGAACAGGGACCTAAAACCTTCCCTCCAGCCGCGATAACCGCCGGAAATCCGGCAACAAAAAAGGGAGCAAAACATGCCTCGCGTAAAACGTGGTACGAAGCGCCGCCAGCGCCGCAAAAAGATCCTCGAGCGCGCCAGCGGATATTTTTTAACAAAATCAAAACTCCATCGCGCGGCCAAAGAAGCGGTGGAGCGCGGCCTTAAGTTCGCCTACAGCGGACGCAAACAGAAGAAGCGCCAGTACCGTTCCATCTGGATCGTCCGCATCGGCGCGGCATCGCGCGCCCAGGGCATCAGCTATAACCAGTTCATCAGCGGGCTTAAGAAGGCCGGCGTGGAACTGGACCGCAAGATCCTGGCCGATATTGCGACGAATGACGCGGCGGGTTTTGTGGCCTTGTGTGAAACCGCCAAACGCGCGAATACCAAAGCGGCGTAGTCAAACACCGTAACCACAAAGGACACGAAGGAACACGAAGATATAGCTTCTCTTGAACTCCAACTTTTTCACGAGCCTTCGTGTCCTTGTGGTTTATAGTTCTTTCAATAAACAGCGTAGAAAAACTCCCGCCCGCCAGAGTACAATCCCTGCCATGCTTTCCCGCAGATCATTTTTCAAGACCGCCGGACTTGGCGCTGCTGTGGTCGCTGGCGCAAGCTTTCCCACGGAACTGCTGAGCTGGGCAGAGCCGCAGCGCAATGCCACGCCGGGCGGCCCCATTCTGCTCAACAGCAATGAGAATGCTTACGGGCCATTTCCCAGCGTGTTGGCCATGAAGAACCCGTTTCAGGACGCCAACCGCTATCCTGACCGCGGGTATGACAAGCTGATCGAGCGCATTGCTGCCATGCACAACGTGAAAACCGATCAGGTCACGCTGGGCTGCGGATCGACCGAAATCCTTAAAATCGCTGCCAGTGCGTTTGTCGGGCCAGGCAAAAAGCTGGTGATGGCTTCGCCAACGTTTGAAGCGATTGAATTTTATGCCAAAGCCGCGAATGCCGAAGTCGTCAAAATTCCGCTGGCGGCTACCTACTCCCATCAACTAGTGCAAATGGCCGAAGCAGTAGGAAAAGATGGCGGGCTGATCTACGTCTGCAACCCCAATAATCCCACAGCCAGCGTAACGCCGCGGCGGAGCCTGGAAATATTTATCCGCAACTTGCCGCCGAACACTTATGTGCTGATGGATGAGGCTTATCACGACTTTGTCCCCGTGGCGGCCGACTACATCTCTTTCCTCTCAACTCCTATTGATGAAGACCGCGTCATCGTGGCCCGCACGTTCTCCAAGGTTTACGGCATGGCCGGCCTGCGGCTGGGATATGCAGTGACGTCGGCCAAAAACACAAAAGCGATGGCAGCGCACAAGCTTGAGGACAGCACCAACATCCTGGCGTTGCGTGCCGGTTTAACTTCCTTGGAAAATGAGGATGACCGCAAGGCCGCTGCCCTGAGAAACAGTTTTGACCGCGACGAATTCCAGCGGCAGGCTACGTTACGCAAACTCCAGGTGATTCCCTCATGGACAAATTTTGTGATGTTCAACACGCAACGTCCCATCCGTACGGTGATCGATTATTTCAATAAAAACAACATCCGCATCGGCCGGCCATTCCCGCCCATGGATACATACGCTCGCGTCTCTCTGGGCCAGCCGAATGAGATGAAAGCATTCTGGCAGGTCTGGGACAAAATGACGGCTAAGAAATAGTCTTGCATCGCGGTTATTTGTGCGATTTCCAATGCCGCCGAATTGCTGGCGGAAAGCCGAAAATCTCTGCGATAAAAACGTAGCATTTATGTCTCTTGCCTTTCAGACGATGGCCTTTCCTGCAATGCCTCCATACGCTGTCTGGAACTCTGGGAAATCGGCCGCTCGTTCTTGATCGTAGACAACTCCCCCCACGCGCGCTCCATCTCTCTAAAAAGGATTTCATCCCGAGGGAAGAAACGCATGCCGCTACTGGATCAGGCCGCCAAATGGACTACCAACAAAATGCCCAAGGTAATTAGGCCGAAGGCACACGCCATTATTGATTACGCGATGGCAGCATCGTTTTTTTGCATGGCAGCATTTTTCTGGCGCCGGAACAAACGCGCAGCTATAAGCGCCCTGATCTGCGGCGCCGCTGAAACCGTCACCGCTCTTTGCACGGATTATCCCGGCGGCGTGGTGAAGGAGATCAGTTATGAAACCCATGGCGCCATCGACTTTGGCCTGAGCGGCATGGTGGCCAGCCTTCCCGACATGCTTCGCTTCCCCGATGAGCCTGAATCCCGCTTTTTTAGAATGCAGGGCCTCGGCTTGGCGACAGTCACGGGCCTTACCGACTTTACTGGCAGCGGCGAGGGGAACCAGCTGGAAGAACTGGATAGGCGGTCGGCTTGAAATAGCAGTCAGCAGTCAGCATTCAGCCAAGGCGGTTTACCGCAAAGGACGCAAAGAGCGCAAAGGAATTCAAGGACAATTCCGAAGTTTGACGGTCCCGCGGTGACCACACACACGGCGGGATTAGCGACCTTGCGCCCTTTGCGGTTCATTTTTTTTGGCTGCGTGCTGAAGTCTGATTGCTGAGTGCTTTCTTTCTCCTTTCCACAACTCATTGCGCTATACTCCGGGGTTAACTTCATTTTTCCTTCGAGGTATAGTGCTCCTATGTCATTGAAACTTGCTCGCGAAATGGAAGCTGAGACGGAAACAAGGACTTTCAACGACGATTTTCCCGCGCTGGAAGAAAAAATCTATAAAGCCATTGAGCTGCTGAAGTCGGCCCGTGAAGGCAAGGCCGCCGCGGAGCGCGATTCCGGTCGCCTGCGCGAGCAGCTGGAAACCCGCGAAGAAGAGCTCGACGTTCTGCGCGGCGAGATGATCGCGCTACGCAAAGAGCGCGAGGAAGTCCGCGGGCGGGTGGAAAAGATGCTCAAGCAGATTGACGCTCTGGTGGCTGAAGCCTGAAAGCTGTGATCTTGTAAATAGTGAGCGGCGAGGCTGGCGATATACCGAGACGATTCCCAGGAGCAGGAAACCTTGAAAAGGGGAAATGCTTTGAAGCGATTTGGAGCGAAGCGACAATCATGACCGTCCCCCACAACATGACCACCACACAGTTTGACCTGCACGGTTATGAGGTCACACAGACATTAGGCATGGTGCGCGGAATTATTGTGCGCTCCCGTTCGATCTTCGGGAATATTGGCGCCAGCTTACAGACATTGGTTGGCGGCAACATCACCATACTGACCGATCTGTGCGAAAAGACGCGCCAGGAAGCGTTGGACCTGATGCTGCAGCATGCCGGACAGCTGGGCGCAAATGCCGTGGTCGGCGTCCGGTATGACGCGACTGAGATCATGCAGGGAGTCACAGAAGTTCTGGCTTACGGCACAGCGGTCGTGGTGCAACCTAAGCGTAGCTGACGGCTAAGAGGGCAGGCATTATTCACTTGAGCCATTATTC
>Ga0134126_10014150_pt1 | contig 10076 bp, 10 predicted proteins | sample KB31752_FD_96881 | JGI IMG/M metagenome (GOLD analysis project Ga0134126, IMG submission 96881) | Terrestrial soil microbial communities with excess Nitrogen fertilizer from Kellogg Biological Station, Michigan, USA - KB3-175-2 | ecosystem: Environmental > Terrestrial > Soil > Unclassified ...
ACGCCGACGCCGACTGCTTATCCGACTCCGACGCCGACGCCTTCAGCGTATCCGACGCCCACGCCGACAGTCAGTCCATCTCCAGGCGCTAGTCCCAGCCCATCGGCAACGCCGACAGGGTGCTCGCTTGTTGCGAATCCGACCTCGCTCACGATCGTCAGCAACGGCTCGAGAAGCGTTTCTGTCAATCGTACCAATATTACGGGCTCCGGAACGATCACCGCCGTGTCGAGTAACAGTGGGCAAATTCAAGTAGCGCCGACCTCGAAGAGCGTCAGCGGGACAGCGGCGGCTCTATTCCAGGTCACAGTCAAGAGAGCGAGTGGCGCCGTGACGTTCTCGTCGACGGGCTGCACTGCGAAGACCGTAACCGTGACTGTTCAGTAATCGGAGGTTCATAGACGTGAAAATAGTCATCGATAACCGGAAGCAAACGCGCCAGGGCAAAGAAGCAGGGTTCACCCTGCTGGAGACCTCGATTGCGATGGTGCTGCTGGCAATTGTGGGCCTAGGAATAGCTTCATGTTTTTTCTTCGCCGCAAAGAACAACAGCAGCGCTCGCGATCGCGAATTGGCCATGGCTGTCGCGCAACAACAGATGGAGCAATTTCGCAATCTGCGATTCACTGACGCTGGGTTGGCGGCGACTGCTGGGGTTACTACGGTGATTGTGCGCGGCGGACGGTCTTATCAGGTGCTTACCACGATTACTGATTCTAATTCGCAAAACGGTACTGTCCGCACCAAGACAATTCAGATTCGGGTGGTTCCCTCGAGCGATAGCGCTCCCTGGGCTCGGACAGTCACATCAATGTTCGGTTCAGTGACCATCGTCTCTCAACGCACTTCACAGCTTCTCGGCCCGAACCGCTCGCTGTAGAGAAAGGTGAACTTGATGACACGGCAATTGAAATCCAGGAAGGCCCAGGCGGGCTTCTCGCTGGTCGAATTGATTATCGCCATGACGATTACCCTCGTCGTGCTCGGAATCGCCACCACGATGCTGGCCCGAGCACTCAATATTCGCGCGCGCGCGAATGACAATGTGGACGCGATGGCCGATGCCGAGCGGGCGCTAAACATTATGTCGCGGGAAATTGGCCAAGCCGGATTCAATCTTGTTGATAACGGTATTGTTGCGGGAGATTCGGTTACTGATGGTAATGGCAACAGCACTATTCGCATTCGTGCCAATCTGAATAAGTTTGAGACGTCGGCAAGTCTGGCGGCTCGCAACGGGATAGGTGTTGCGGACGAAGATGCGGGCGAAGACGTCAAGTACTTCATCTATCCCACCAACCAGACAAGTTTGTTGGCGCGATACGACGCCTATGCTGACGGTGGGCCCGCTTCGACAGTTCTGGCAAACCGCCTCGACAGCCTTCACATTCATTATTTCGCGCAGCGAGTGACTTACAACGCGGGAACCACAGCTGCGCCCTGCGATATTTCTGGTCAATCCCAGGCCGAAGTCGCGCCCGCAGCGGCGAAGTATGTCGTGATTGCTGTCTGTGTGCAGTTGGTTGCGACCGGGAGACCGGGTGACCCGGGTTACCAGCCGGCGCGCCCTGTCCTATTGACCAGTGACGTCGCTTTACGCAACGCCAACAAGTCCATTTACTAGCGGAGGAATCTGAAATGAATCCCGGAACGGCAAACACAAATAAAGCCAAGAGCGAACGCGGCGCCGCCTTAATTATGGTGTTGCTTATTTCCACATTGCTCGTAGTTACAGGCGGAGCCTTAGTGCTCGTAACTGGATTGTCGACCCGGACGGCCATCGATGCGACGGCAGAGATGCAGGCTTATTACGCCGCCGAATCCGGGCTTCAGGACACGCTGAACGTTTTGCGCGGTAACGTGAGTCCGATGGGTGGTATGCCGGCAAACTCCAAAATCGATTTTCTTAAAGCGATCACGCCTAATCAGTCCAACAAATCAAACGATCACAGCGGCATAGCGCACCTGTCGGGTTGGCTGAATTACAACTACAGCGGCGCTGACGGAAACCCTGATCGCGTCGCCCTAACGGCAAATTACTCACCGCTCAATGGTTTAGCATACAGCGTTGAAGTTAGCGATCCGGATGCCGCAACTACTCCGGCCAACACCGAGCCGGCGCGGCTGTTACTCCGCGTTCACGGTTATGGTCCGAAGAACGCTGAAAAGCACCTTGAGTTGATTGTGAAGCGCACTAGCTTAGATTACGCGCCGCCGGCAATGCTGATGATCCGCGGCGCCGACGATTGCAACCCCGCGGTTAATTTCACTGCCGGAGATAGTGCGGCGAAAGATTACAGCGGTCATGACCGGGCCAGTTCCGCAATATTGCCGACGTTTGGCGCCACCTGTAATGGCGACATGACCGTTGAACTCAATTCTGATACTAAGAATACGGTAGTTAGTCCCAAGGCCGCGACCATTCCACTTTCCAACCTACCGGTCTATCTCCAGACGACAGATGGGCCGCAGGGAGCACGGGCCTATCTGTACGGCGACGAGGGGCTAATGTCGCAGGCAATAGGTCAACAGCAATACTATACTTCTTATAATGGCTCGCCGAATGGTGGTCTCACCTTTGTCGACGGCAATTGTGTTCTGGATGGCGGCAGCGGCTTGCTAGTCGTTACGGGCACGCTGACTCTAAACGGCAATCCAAGTTTCGATGGTTTGATTCTCGTACTGGGTGACGGAATTGTCCAACGCTCGGGCGCCGGTAATGGCGAGTTGACTGGCGCTATGGCGGTGGCCCGTTTTAATCGGACGAGTGGACCTTTTCTCGCACCGACGTTTAATACAGATGGCGCCGGAACATCGTTAATGCAATACGATTCGGATGCCGTGCGGCGGGCACTCAACGCGAGCGGACCCCTGGTCCAGGGAGTCCACGAATACTAACTACGGCTGAATGAAAATCCTCGCACCATGATCTTGAACTTGAATAAGCCCCGTCACTGGCGGTGTGTGTACAGATCGGATGAAAACTAACTTATGGCCCGAATAGACGACCTCCTCCGGCAAATGCGTCAGCAGAACGCTTCCGATCTGCACTTGACCAGCGGTTCGGCTCCTTTCATGCGAATCAATGGAGAAATGGTCAAGCAGAACTTCAAGAGTGTTTCAGCTGAGACCTGTCAGGGCCTCGTTTTCGAGGTGCTGACCGACAATCAAAAAGAGAAGTTCAACGAAAACCTCGATCTCGATTTCAGTTACCCGTTACCCGGCGTAGGTCGTTTTCGTGTGAATGTGTTCATGCAACGGCACGGCATCTCCGCCTGCTTTCGGCTGATCCCGCACGAGATCAAAACGATTGGCGAATTGAATCTGGCTGAGCAGCTCGCGGATTTGGTGAACGTTTCCGAAGGTCTGATTTTGGTAACGGGACCCACAGGCTCGGGCAAGAGCACCACGCTGTCGGCGTTCATTCATGAGATCAACACGCGCCAGCAATCGCACATCATCACCATCGAAGATCCGATCGAGTTTGTGCACGAGAATCAGAAGTGCCTGATCAGCCAGCGTGAGGTGGCGAGTCACACCAAATCTTTTGCCACAGCTTTGCGCGCCGCATTGCGCGAAGATCCGGACATCATCCTGGTCGGAGAAATGCGCGATCTGGAAACCATTTCGTTGGCGATTACGGCGGCGGAAACCGGACACCTGGTCTTCGCGACTTTGCACACGAACAGCGCGATCAAGACTGTCGATCGAATCATCGACGTCTTTCCAGAGAATCAGCAGTCGCAAATTCGCGTAATGTTGGCGGAAAGTCTGCGCGGCGTGGTGGCGCAATCGTTACTGCCGCGCATTGATCAAAAAGGACGCGTCCCGGTGATGGAGATTATGGTCAACATACCCGCTATTGCGAACCTTATTCGCGAAGGCAAGACGCATCAAATCGCTTCGATTATGCAAACGAACCGCGGCATCGGCATGATGACCTTCGAAGCGGCCACCCACGATCTGATCAATAAGGGATTGATTTCGCCAGAAGATGGCGCCAGCTTTATTCGCCGCCGCAGCGCCGCGCAAACCATGTCGGGCCGCGGTAGCTACGGTGGGAAAGTAACCAGCAGCCTGGCCGTCAACTAGTGAGTTCGATGTTTGCTTTGTGAGCGCCGAATTGCGCGCAGCTTCTTTGCGCGATCGGCGTTGTCGGGAAGCGTTGAATTCTCGAGCACTGCCCAGACCCAGCGCTTTTCCTTCTCCACATAGTTCCGCTCGAGAAAGACGATCTTGTCGCCGAGAAACTGCTCGCGCCGAAAACCCTTCTCGGCGCCGTGGTAGAAATCGATCGCCTCATTCTTGCGAAACTTTCCTTTGAAGGGCTCGATGACTTCGCCGGTTAGGTGCCAGTCTTCGTAGCCGCCGATCGTATTTACGATTTCCGCGGTGCGCACATTCACGCGCGCGACCACCTTCACTTGCCGGTAATCGCTCCGCAAATACGACATCGACGGCCAGGCATCATCGTCTTTCTGTGCCAGTGCAGCTAGAGGAAAGATCGAAGCGACAATCAGTATGATTGGGACTAGAGCGTGCGTGCTTCGCATGCGTTTCCAGTGGCGCTAGTGACCTGCGCTAAGAATTTTTCGCAGTGATGAGGAAGATTCGTCATTGCCGGGATAGGAGATGTCCGTGATTTTCCAAATCTTCCGGCGATCGCGCTCGACGCGCACCAGGATGGTCTGTTCTTTGCCGAAATTTTTGAAAGTCACTGGGACGTCGGCCAGGTCGCGATTGCCTTCGCCAAACATCGGCAGCTTGATGCGGAAAGCTGTAATCTTCATGTCCTGCGCGTTGTAGAGCGGATCGCCGTCCAACGCGCCGACTTCATTTTTGGCCGCCGCGTTCGCCGCGTCCTTCAAAATAAGATCGGCAAGATCTTTCGCAAAGTACTTGTCCAGGCGTGTGCGCGATTTTGTCTGGAAGAATGGATCGGTGCGACGGTTCTTGTGAGCGGCGTACAAGTCTCTCACTAAAGCATCAGGTGTTTGCGCGCGCTGCGCATGCGCAACGGGCGCGATGAAGAGTAAGGCGGCTGCGAGCAGGACGAGTCTTTTTGTCATGTGATTCTGGTCTCAGGTGCAGGTTCTGACGGGGCGAGTTGACGGACGGTGCGTTCCCAGGCGCTCTTGAATGGATAGCAGTAGATCAAAACGATGACTGAGACGCCGGCGGCGCGGAGCATGTTGCTCCAATCGGCCGTGATAATCGTGATGATGAAGCCCAGGAGGCCAATCGCGCCCGCGATCGCCGCAATTTGAATTGTTGTTCCCTGTAACGTCGCCAATAAGGCAGAGATTCCCTTGACCGCGGCCAGGTCCTGAAGCCGCATGGCTGAAAAGCGGGTGCGACGAAGCACGAAGACGCCCAAGCCGCAAACAAGAATCACCAGCCACAGACCCATGGCAATCTTTGGATCGGCCGGTCGAAAGATTTTGGTGGCCGCAAAATAGGCAATAGCCACCAACAGAGCGTCGAGTATGAAGAAGATCAGCACCACCGTCGTGGCAGCACGATGACGACGATCGAGTTCGTCTTGAGCAGTGGGCGGCATGCTCGCGCAATGCTACGTGAAAACGCGAGCGGACGCTAGCGGTCAATTTTTTTGAAAGTTGCAGGTTCCAGCCGCTAAAACTAAGGCTTCGGTGTGGCCGTTGGTTGCTGGGTACTGCGGGGACGTTCAGCCGTAGTCGGGTTTGTGCCGCGCTGAATCACCGGCTGCACGTTCTCAGGCAATTCTCCATTGTTGGCGATGGCCTTATCGATCAAGTCCGTGCCTTCGCCATTATGAGTGATCAAAATGCCATCATGGTTGGTGGTGACATTCGCGTTGCCTGAGATCTGCTGCATCATGTTCGCCATGAAACCAAGCTTCTCGCACGGTGCGATGTCCTTCTTGATCGGATCGGGATTGGGGATGGGAGCGCCGATGACGTTGAGTTGGTCTTTGGCTTTATCAACGTATTCGCTGTTCGGATAGTCGCGCACAAGTTGTTGATATAGCTTGGCCGCCTCATCGGGCTCTTCTTCTTCCTGGAACGTTGAGCCGAGACGGAACAGGACTTCGTCCATCAGACAGAAGTTGGGATATTTCTCGACAATCTCCGCCAGACGATTCTGCTCGCCTTTCAATCCGCCTTTTTTGTTTTCGTACCTGCCCCCATAAAACCGCGCCACTTGCAGGTTGTGCATTGCCAGATTGTCCTGCACCTCGCGCAAATGCGCTTCGACGGTGGGTCGCAAATCTGTCTGGGGATATCTTTGCAAAAGCGCCTTTAATCGCTGTTCAGCTTTGCGCGCGTGGCTGATGTCGCGGTCGGACAAACCCATCTGCCGCATTTCAGTCTCGGCGACTTTCAACAAAGCGTCGTCAGCCAGCTGATCAGTGGGAAAGAAAGTGCGCCAGTCTTCGTAAGCCTGTCCGGCCTGGGTCAACGAAGCAGTTGTCCCTTCCAGATAAAACGAATCGGCGATAGCCAGCTTAGCCAGCGGCAAGTATGCCGAATCCGGATACGTATTAATGATCGTCGTAAACAGTAATCGTCCCGTTTCGTGATTACCCTTGCGAACTTCCCTGGCCGCTTCCACGAACAGAACGCGATCACGTCCGGGCGCGACAGTGCCGGTCAATTCCTCATACTTATCGTGCTTTTTCCCGGGCAGGAGACCAAACAAACGGCGGTTGCTCTTTTCCTTCGGGTGATAGTTCGGCGTCTCGCCGCCGCGAGCGCTGGCGGTCGATTGCAGCGCCGCGTCAACTCGCGTATTCAAATCCGTGACGGATTGTTCGAGGCTGCCTAATTTTGAGGTGTCGTATTTTTCCGCTTTGTCTTCTTTTACGACCAGGTCATTAACTTCGCTGAGAATTGAGCCGGCCTCTTTGTCCAATCCGCGCAGTCGCTGGACGGGATCGTCAGGGTTTTTCGTTTTGTCACCTTTGTCGCTGGAATTAATCGCGGCCATTGCCGATGAAAGCGAGCGGCGCATGGCTTCCAGCTTCGACTTCATCACGTTGAGCCGTTGCGTGTTGGTTAGATCGCTTCGGCCCTGTTGGGCGAGCACGCGCGTCTGCGTCAGACCTGGCGCGAGCAATGCCGCAGTCAGAATGGCGACAGGCAAAACTCTATGCCAGCGAGTTGAGGTGAATAAAAAACTCATCGAAAAAGCCTCCACAAAAACAAACCGAGATTCTAGAGGAGAAAGCGGTCAATCTCCAGCGGGAAAGTGTCCACCGCTGAATCAGGACGCTTAACTTCTTGAATCAGCAAGCAAATCAAACCCAAAGGACCGTGGCTTCACGCAGCCGGCGCAACGCCACACCCGGCTCATCCGCGGCGAAAATAGCTGAACCCGAAACGATGATTTCCGCTCCCGCGGCGGCGACTTCGGCGATGTTATCCGCATCGATTCCGCCATCGATCTCAATGCGAGTTTTTAGTCCGCGCTCGTCAATCATGCGGCGCAGACGGCGCAGCTTGTCCAGGGACTCGGGAATAAATTTTTGACCGCCGAACCCCGGGTTCACCGACATCAGCAGCACATAATCCGCAAACTTCAGAGTTTCTTCGATCGCCGCCAGCGATGTGCCGGGGTTGATAGCAATGCCGGCCTGGGCTCCCGCTCCGCGAATTCCTGACAGCGTCCGATGCGCGTGAGCATCTGCTTCTATATGAATCGAAACCATCTGCGCGCCCGCTTTTACGAACTGCTCGGCATATTGGCCCGGCTCAACAATCATCAGATGCGCGTCAATAGGTAAACGGGTTGCACGCGAAATGGCTTTTACCACCGGCAGTCCAATCGTAATGTTGGGCACGAAGCGGCCGTCCATCACGTCAACGTGCAGTAAAGAGGCCCCGGCCCGTTCAACGGTGGCGATTTCTTCGCCCAGACGCGCGAAATCTGCCGACAGAATCGAGGGGGCAATATCGATCATCGATGCGTGATGCGAAGTCATAGAGTTCTCGCTGCTTTCAGAATTGAGACTATGATCCGCTCGCTGTTGCTTGCGGTTCGGTACTAAGGCGTCGGCGCCGGTCGGCGATTGGCGTTCACATTGCGAGCGGGGCCATTCGCAGGTGCGCTGTTCGCGTTCGCTCCCACCGCCGGCGTCGGCGCATGAGTAGTATTTCCGTTGCTGTTCCTAATGACGCTATTCGCATTGGCGTTTCGGTTCTGATTTCGATTCGCGTTAGCGTTGTCGTTCGCCCGCGGCGAGGGTCTCTTTTTGGGTGTCGGGGTTGGACTCGCGCTGGACGACGCGCTGTTTGTGTTTTGATTTTGATTGCTCGAGGCGTTGTCGTTGGCGTTCGCCGGAGTGGTGGCCTCGCCATTTGCGCTGGCTCGGCTGATATCGACCGCGACTGTTTGGCCAACCTTTACCGTTACGCCGGCTGCCGGCAGTTGAATCAAGACAATGTCCGGCTTAGTCTCGGCAGTCGCTCGCGTGGCTCTTACCCGAAAGTTCAGCCCGGCATCTTCAATCGTTGTCTCCGCCGCCGTGCGATCCTTGCCCACAATGTCGGGCACGCGTGTTTCTGAACTGCGTAACGAAAGATAAATCGCTCCCAGCAAGCCCAGCGAAAACGCGATCGCTATTCCAATCACAATCGCGATTCGTTTGATTATCAGAAGGATTTGCCGGACGGCTGACGTCATGGAATGGAATATCGTCCAAAAGCGGTGTCGATCCGCGAACGGCGAGTCTAACATGGCCGTCACCGCCAGCGATAGGCGTAATCTGACTCAACGGAGCCGCTCAAGAGTCGCAAAGAAAAAGCCATCGCAGCCATCACGGTGCGGCCAGGTTCGGGCGAAGCCCTCGCTGGTGATCAAAGAACCGGGCGCAGATGGCTGTACCCGCGCAAAGTCCGGATACTTCGCGAGAAACGCATTGATTACGCATTCGTTTTCCTCAGGCTCGACCGAGCACGTTGAATAAATCAATCGTGCCCCCGGACGCAGTGCGAGTGAGGCGTTCTCGAGCATCCGCGTTTGCTGCGCGGAAAGCTGCACGATGTCGTCCGCTTTCAACCGGTAACGAATCTCGGGATTGCGGCGCAAGGTGCCGGTCCCGGAGCAGGGAGCATCCAGCAGCACACGATCGAACGAATATTTTGGAAAGGGAAGCGCCTTGACAGCGTCATGAATGATGACATGAATTCGTGCGCCTTGTTTCGCCGCGAGCTGGCGCATGGTCTTCGCGCGATGTGAGTGAATGTCACCGGCTATGACCTCAGCGCCCGGCGCGATCTTCGCGATGTGCGTGGCCTTGCTACCCGGCGCGGCAGTAACGTCAAGCACGCGATCACCGGCTTGAGGCTGAAGCGCGTGCGGCAGCAGTTGAGACGCTTCGTCTTGCAGGTAAATCATTCCGCTGAGGGCGAGGTCGTGAAGCACAGCGCCGGCGCCATTTGCGCGCCAGCCGTCCGGAGAAATCTTTGAAGGGATCAGTTCCGCACCGGCCGCTCTCAACTCGTCGATCGCCGATTCTGTTTGTGCCAGGCTGGTGAGCCGAAATGCAGTCGGTGGCGTTTCATTGTTCGCGCGCGCGAATGCGGCGGCTTCGTCAAATCCAAATGCGTCTATCCATCGCTCGAGCAGCCAACGCGGATGAGACGTCTCGACCGACAGTTTTTCGATTGGGTCCGAAATATCGGTCGCCGGTTCATAATTCGGTTCACGGGTGGCGCGCCGGAGCACGGCATTCACGAAGCCCGCGGCGGATTGTTCACGACTGGCCCTGACCAAAGTCACCGATTCGTTCACCGCCGCCGACGACGGAACGCGCGTGAGAAACCTCAATTGATAAAGTCCCAGTTCCAACGCGAGACGCACAGACAAATCCAACTTCTCAAATTTTCGATCGGCTAAATGCTCAATCGCCCGATCAAGCCACAGCTTCCGTCTCAAGACGCCCAACACGAGTTCGCGGCACAAGGCACGATCGTCATGGCGCATGTCGGTGTCGAGCGTGGCCAACAGCACCGAGGCGTACGCCGATTCAGTCTCGACTCTGCGCAGGATATCGAACGCCGAGCGACGTGCTACAGAGATTGCCATTTGCTTTA
>Ga0134126_10014151_pt1 | contig 10076 bp, 11 predicted proteins | sample KB31752_FD_96881 | JGI IMG/M metagenome (GOLD analysis project Ga0134126, IMG submission 96881) | Terrestrial soil microbial communities with excess Nitrogen fertilizer from Kellogg Biological Station, Michigan, USA - KB3-175-2 | ecosystem: Environmental > Terrestrial > Soil > Unclassified ...
TAGGTTGCCATTAATTGCTGGCAAAAATCCTCCAGGAAATCTTGGAGCAATGATAAATGGCATAAAGTCAGGCAGATATTTTAGGATTGGTAGAGGCGGCGCCCGTAAGAGTATGGTTTGTGCAACAGACGTGGTATCAATATTACCTGTTGTTGCTCAGAAAGGCGGCATCTATAATTTAACCGATGGATACCACCCTACATTTGCCGAACTGGAAGATAGCATAACGAATTCATTGCACATGAAACCTGTGAAACAGATGCCCGTGTTCGTTGCCTTACTGGCAGGAATAACCGGGAGCATCTTAGAAAAGGTTTCAGGAAAAAAAATGCCAATTAACCGTAGAGCAGTTATTAAAATTAGGTCACCGTTAACTTTTTCAGACCGAAAAGCCAGGGAAGAGCTCGGATGGCAGCCTACTGGCGTTCTGGAACAAATAAATGAAATGCTTTAATGACCGCTTATTTTGTACTTTTAGCAGTTGGCTCGTTTATTATTTCAGCCGTGGCCAATAAGTTTTTGCTGACTTTCCTTAACAAGAGGGGCGTATTTGACATCCCAAATGCGCGCTCTTCCCACGTAAGGCCAACGCCACGGGGAGGAGGGCTTGGCATTATTGCAGGCACAGTAGCATGCTCAGCTATTTATTCCGCAATTACAGGCGAGACAAAAATTTTTATATTGGTTTTCATTGGTCTTATTATTGGGATGGTTGGCTGGGTTGACGACATCAAAAAAGGTCTCCATGTCGGCCTGCGTTTTGGCATACAATTTATTTGTAGCGCACTGGTAATATGGATTTTTAATCCGATTGATATATTGCCATTTCCGGCGCCGTTTCAAATTCATTTGCACTTTTTCGGCTTCATTATTTCCATTATCTGGCTTATTGGAATTACGAATATATTCAATTTCCTTGACGGTATAGATGGATACGCTGGCGTTCAGGGTTTTATTGCAGGATTGATGCTTGCTATATTGGCCTGGGGTACACCGATATCGTTTATCGGTTTGTTCATAGCATTTTCGTGCGCAGGTTTTTTAATATTTAACTGGCATCCCGCAAAAATATTTATGGGTGATGTAGGGTCTTCTTTTCTCGGATTTTTATTTGCCGCATTACCATTTTACTTGAAAGATACCCAAGCAAATGGGATTCGTACCGAAATGTTTTTTGCCACCGCTATTATTATCTGGTTCTTTTTGCTGGACGGCACCTTTACAATTTTCCGAAGATTGTTTAAGGGGGAAAAAATATGGCAGGCGCACCGTTCTCATTTATACCAAAGGTTGGTGATTACCGGAATGTCTCACAGCGAAGTGGTTATAACTGTTTGTTTTTTCTATGCCATTTTATTTGCAGTTACAATTTTCTATACGTTGCAGCCTGGTGGCAATCTTATCAGGTGGCCGGTGCTGGCCACTGGTTTCATCTTGTTTTTTGTTTACCTTATATATACCATGGTTCGTGAAAACAGGGCTGAAAAGGTAATCAGTCGTCCAGAAGAAAAAAATAATTTGTGATTTGCCTAACCTTTTCCTTGATTATTCGTCTTATATACAGGTAAAGCTATGTTGTGGATTAACGGATATTGTGGAAAACCGGCGAGGATGTTGAAAATAACACCCAGGCCAGGCCGTGCTTACTGGGGTGAAAATCTAAACGCTGCGGGATATGTTTTGAAAGACTGGCATTGGATATTCATTGATCCTGAAATTAAGCCCATTTCATCTCCTTCGGCCAGGTTTAAAGAAGGATACACGTTTGCGAGGGAAAATGAAAATATTATCCGAAACAATATTTTAGTGTGCGGCAATTTATTTCAGATTGTGGCACATGGCCAGGGGGTAGCTTTTGCAGAAGGTGTCTCGGCTTATTTTTATGAAGAAAAAGGAATTGTTACTGATCTGTCTATTTATTTGCAGGGAACTAACATGGGTGCTGTACCTCAAAGCCGCAGAGCAGTAGAGTGCAGGGTAGTTTGCTCAAGTGATAATGACCTATCGGTTTACAAAAGAAAGACCTCGCTGCGAGTTAAGGATATTTCCATTACAGAAAATGACCTTGATAATGGCTTTTGCCGCTACTCAATTTCTTTGGCCAACGGCGATGCCAGCAATATCAATCATTTATATTTCAGGTTTTCCTTGAAAGATAAAAGCGCGCATTTTATGCATATAAACCGGTCTTTCCCTTTATGGTCTGCCATAGAACACGGCCTGGGACTGTATATTGAAAATGAAGTGGATTCTTACTCTGACAATGTTGCCGATGTAAGAAATGTTATGCTTGAAAAGCATATCATGAACTAATTTTAGCCCTTAAAACTCCCAAACCATTTGTAGTTGATAATTTCTTGGAGCATTGGTATTACCCGGAACTTCCATGTACTCTTTATTAAGGACATTTTTTGCAAAAAGGGACAGGTTAATTGCCTTGCTTATCTTGTAGCTTATCCTCAAATCTGCTACAAAACCGGCAGAATAAACCATCCAGTAATTATTCTGTTTCGGCCCTTTGATGGTTTTATCAGTAAAAAACTGGTCAATAAAAAACTGGTCCATATTAAGAAAGGGGCTGTTGTAAAAACTGTAGAACCCTATACTATATTTTTTGTAGCCAAGTTCCAGGTTTACCTTTACCATATCTTTATGCCTGAAGGTCAAGTATTTGTCATAGGGTTCAGCCAGTTTTTTGCCGGTTGAGTCCCGGTTATAGGGTAATATAAAAGTATAGCCGCCATAAACTGCAACATAAAATTTGCCAACTTCTTTTTTTAACGCCGCACTTATTTCATATCCTTCTATTAATGTGTTTCCCACATTATAGGCTTTGAAGCCGGCATACTTTAAATTTAAGATAGTGTTAGGGTTAGGAGGATAATAGCCGGCGATATATTCAATCATGTTTTGATATTCTGAAAGGAACGCAGAAGCGTCAATATATCCAGTAATTCCCCAGAAACTAAAAACCTGCCTGGCCCCAACTTCGCTGCTCCAGCCTTTTTCAGGGTTTAGGGTAGGGTCAGGGAAAATATTTATGTCTCCCGTAGATGTATGTGCATACAACTCTGCTACACTGGGATACCTGAACCCCTGGCCGTAAGAAGCGCGCAAATAAGTGCCTTGAAACAAATGATAGTTAATCCCGGCCCTGAAAACCGGTGCATAATCTAATTTCAATGTGTCCACCTTGTCTGCTTCAAACCTGCCACCGACATTAAAATTAAACCTGCCGAATATTTGATCAACCTGTAGATAGGCTGCGGCATTGGCGCCACCATGGTTGCCGTATAGGCTATCGCTTAAAGTATTAGTTTTGGTATAAGTAAGGCCTGTGGTGAGATCAGTTTGGGCCAGACCGCTTTTAAACAACCGGTTCTGATACTGAAATTCATTAAACCAGACATGGGCTGTTGAACTCTGCTCGGTACTGTTATCATTTATAGTAGTAAAATACCTGGTTCTCAGGATAAGTTTACTGGTTTCAGTAGCATAATATTTAATGGAAAGATCAGTATGCCAGCGGTAGTAATTATAGTTTGAAGTGGTGCCCGGAAAAGGAATATACGGGTCCTTTACGTCTGCGAAAAGCAAAAAAAGCTGACCGTTATCCTCCATTCCATTTGCACTGAAATCAATGGTAAGCCTGCTGTTTTTTGGCGGGGAATACTGTAGATAGAGATTGGCACGTGATATTTGCGAGTTATCCCCCAATCTATAGCCATCATCGTTGCTAAAGGTAGCAGAGGCGGTTAATTTCACAGGGCCGAAAGTTTCCCGGTGTGCCAGGGTTATACCGCTTATCATTCTGGGGACAGTTTGTTTTTTCCAAAACCCTGAGTCTATTTTAGTAGGATGGTCGTAAAAACCACTGTAAACTTTAACCATTGTAAAAGGTGTATCAGTTGCGACAGTAGTTTTCAAATTGACAACCCCCTCCATAGCCCCGGACCCATACAAAGCCGAGGATGCACCTTTTAATATTTCGATCTGGCTTATATTTTCAATCGGATAATAATCCCATCGTGGGTCGGATGCATCACCGCTCAGGATGGGCATATCATCAAGCAAAACCATTACTCTGCTACCGGCTCCATAACTGAACCCACTTGAGCCCCGGATGGAAACCTCACCTTTTTGGACAATAATACCAGGAAGTTTTTCCAGTGCCTGCTGCACCTGGGTTGTTTGTGTCTGAATTAAAAAATTTTGCTTTACAACTTCCATGCTTTGGGTTACTTCATTAATATTTTGTCCCCTTTTGCTTGCCGTAACCACTATATCCCCCAATATTTTTGTATCCTCATCAAGATATACAGTGTCAAATCCTGGAAGGATGTTGGCAATGCTGAATTCCCTTTTTTTATACCCCAAACAAGAAAAACGCAGGTGGGCGGGCAGCTTAATGGGGTAAAATATTTTCCCTTCAGAGTCTGAGACCGTGCCATGGTCTCCGGTGACATAAAGGCTTGCCCCCGGAATAGGGCGATGCTGAAAATCTGTTACAAAACATTTATAAAGAACCTCCTGTGAATAAACATTAAAGGTTTTAAAAAAAAGAAACAGTCCAAAAAAGATAGCTCTCAAAAAAATCCTCATATTCGCTGCAATTATCGGGGTAAAGATACCGATCTTTTCAAATGCAAAAAGAAAATCTGCTGTCCTTACTTTCATTAATGCAAGTGCCGAATGTGGGCAATGTGCTTGCAAAAAACCTGATTGCCTATTGCGGCAGTCCGCAAGCTGTTTTTAAACAGAAGAAAAACCACCTTCTGAAAATTCCTGGCATTGGTGAAAAAACGGCCAATAATATATTGAAATTCAATGATTTTGCTAATGCTGAGGCAGAAATCGCTTTCATTGAAAAACACCAGATTCAACCGTTGTATTTCCTTGACGAAAAATATCCAACCAGGTTAAAGGAAATTGCTGATGCCCCGGTGCTATTATTTTACAAGGGGAATGCCGATCTCAACCAGGGCCGTGTTATTGCCATGGTCGGAACGCGAAAGGCGACTGACTACGGTAAATCTATATGTGAAAAACTTGTTCAGGAACTCCAACCATATAGCCCGCTTATAATAAGTGGCCTTGCCTATGGAATTGATTATTGCGCACACAAGGCCGCCCTGGCAAATGGAATGGCAACAGTTGGGGTTTTAGGACATGGGCTTGATAAAATATATCCTTCGGTACACAGATCAGTTGCAGTAAAAATGGTTGCACAAGGAGGCTTGCTAACGGAATATAGATCAGGTACCGCACCGGACCGGGAACATTTCCCAGAGAGGAACCGCATTGTAGCAGGAATGGTTGACGGAGTTGTTTTAGTGGAAACCACCCGCTTCGGAGGTGCATTAATTACGGCAGAAATCGCGAGTTCTTATGACAGGGAAGTTTTCGCATTTCCGGGCAGGACAGGGGATGAATATTCGTCAGGCTGCAACCATTTGATAAAAGTAAACAAAGCCTATCTTATTGAAAATACGGAGGACCTGGTGTATTTTCTCGGTTGGAAGAAGGAACTTGAAAAACCGCAGGTGCGAACCAATAAATATGAGGCATTACCGTTAGAGCAAATGGCAATTATTAACATTCTTAAAGGAATGGAAAAATCAGAGCTGGACCATTTAACCCATAGCACAGGCTACAGTTTATCCGAAATTTCCGTCTTGCTGTTGGATATGGAATTTAAAGGCATTATCCAGGCTCTGCCAGGAAAATGTTACAGGCTTGTTTAAAAATTTAAAGAAAGAAATTATGTATAAAACGGGATTGATAATTGCACTTTCAATCATTTGTTCAAACTATTCTTTTGGCCAGGGCGATAGGACTTTTCCGATAAAGGGCGCCCCGCGGAACATTATCATTGTGAATGTAAATGGAATGGGTATGAACCAGATAGGCGCTGCGGCCCTTAAAAAGGGAGATATGTTGTCATTGACAAATTTCCCTGTTACAGGCTTTATCCAGGCATGGCCGCCAAATGGCCAACAGCCCTCAGATTCTGTAACTGCAGAGGCCATTGGCACAAATAAATTCCAAAATTCAGCAACGAACATTGAAGTCAAAACCATTTTCGATCTTGCGAAAGAAGAAAAAATGAAAACGGCATTAATTGAAACAGGACCCGTAACCGAAACTGCTGCCAAAACCTTTGTCTTTGGTAATACGAATAAAAAGGATAACGAGGCGCTGGCACTTGATTACATTGGTTCAAATATTGATATTATTATCGGGGGTGGCAGTAAATATTTCGACAAAAGATACGACGGCAGAAACTTGTTGAAGGAATTTAGGGCTAAAGGATATAACGTTGTATCCAAATTGTCAGGTTTAAACAAGCCATACCCTGGAAAAACTGCGGCCCTTGTGGAAAAGGATGGTATAAGCCTCACTAATAAAGACTTTTTAACAAAAGCTGCATCTTTTGCGATCCAGTCAATGGGAGAATCGGCAGGTTATCTTTTGATTATTGACGATTCTAAAGTTGAAGAGGCAGATTCATTAAACAGCATAGCACTTCTCACTCTGGAAATGCTTGATCTCAATAAACTTGCGACAGCCCTGACCCAGGAAACAGGCAATGAAACCCTGATTATTATAACAGGGAATTACGAAAGTGGCGGGCTAGAGCTAATAAATGGTGATATCAAGCCAAAACAAGAACCGGAAGTATCCTGGCTGGGCATAAAACCTACTGCGGCATTGGCGCCTGTCTTCGTGAAAGGCCCGGGAGCCGGACAATTTTCAGGGTTCTATTCACAGGCCGACATTTATAAAAAGCTTGCGTCGTTTATAACCAGTAGGCAATAGATTGTTTTTAACCTGTACTTATCAAGCGAAAGCCGGCGGTTTCATGATTTGTCGTTATCTTTGCATCTCATTTTTTTTGGCGAGGTAGCTCAGGCGGTTAGAGCGCAGGATTCATAACCCTGAGGTCACGAGTTCAAATCTCGTCCTCGCTACAATAAAAAAGGGCCTTCTCGCCCTTTTTATTTTTATTTGGTACAACATAGGTACAACAAAAGTAGTTTTCAATCATCTTTTATCGGTCCATCTCCTTCTCTTTATCCCTGCTTTTATTTCTAAGTTTTTCAAATTCATTGAGGTGCTGCCTTTTTAATTCGTTTTCAAATTCCTTCATACCCCAAATCAGGCCATTTGTATGCTCGTCATGATCTTGCTCGCGTTCCCAAAGTATCTGTTCAAGCAGTTTGGGGTCATGCTCTGCTAAAATGTAGCCACTGTTAAAGCCTTCCTGGAAGGCTTGGTCTGGATTGTCATATTCTTGCTCTTCCATAATTAAAATGTTTCTTTAGCGTGTTTAGATAAGTATTGATCAATTGATTGTGAGTCGTATAAAATAACTTTTTTGTAGGGTTGAGAAAATCTAATGTTGCCAGAATCTCTCAGCTTCTGGAGCGTGGTCAGGCTTTTGATGCGAAGCTTTTTCATAGCTTCGGTGCCACTTATCCACCTATCTTCCGTGATGTGGTTTTTTTCTTTAATTCTCCCTACAACTTCCTCGACTAGGGCATAAAATGCCGAATCTTCTATAACAATTACATTCATAGCTTTATATTTTTATAGTTCAATGTTTTGTTCATAATACTCTCCTAGATTGATATTTGTATGATCCTCCCTTGAGTTTTGTATCTCTCTTAAGGGTCGTCCGAAGTCTTCAATACTGCGCTTAATGCCAGTTTTCTCTTTTCCAGGATTAGGCGCTTTAAACGTCAACCTACTGAGAACTTTGTTAAAATTCTCATGCCTTTTGCTCTTTTCATTTTCTTTTTGTTTTTCCATATTTTTAATTTTCATTTATATATCACCATAATCAAGGTTTATCTCATCTCTACTTTTTCGTACCCGTTTCATTTCTTCAAAAATATCTCCATCGTAGTTTATTGATATTCTGTTTTTAAGATATTTCCATTCTCCGCAAGACTGGCATTTTCCCATTTCACCAGTGGGTATACCATCAGAGCCAATCGTAACCATAAATACTTCTTGCTTACCGCAATAATTGCATTTTTCTCCTTCCATTTCCTGATGCTTATTTTTATCTTTCATGAGCAGGATTTTCTTTTGAATGATCTCTATTTGCACGAATTCTTCTAATTTCTAAAAGTGCATCTTGTTCTTCAGCGCTATCTATTGGCAGGCGGTCAAATTCTTCTTTGGATATACCAAGCCTTGTAAATCTGTACTTATGCTCACCTATTTGTAGTCCAGGGACATTCCCGCGCCCGCGCTCATAGTAATGTAGATTATTGTCCCGGAGTGACTCTAAAAAGTCTTTTTGCGTTTTGGCTTTTGCAAAGCACTCAATAATGGTTTTGGTTATTTGTTCTTTAACTGATTTCCGTTCAGCCTGATGCTCCAGTTGCCAGTCCTTATTTGTCCTGTAAGAGCTTTTTTGTCCGTGCTGGACAGTACTCATTGTCAATTCGCCTGGGTACTTCTTTAAATGATAGTTCTGAAAAGAAACTTTCAAATTATTGAGTTCACTTTTTGATAGCCTGAAGCTTTTTCCTGTTCTAAATTCTGTCCCGCCGGAACAGAAGTGTAAGTGAATATGCTCTTTGTCTCTGTGCACTGCTCCAACATATATTCCTGTTCTGCCTCGAAGTGAAATGTATTGTCGTGCCAGATCATTGAGCATAGCGTCAGTAATTTTCGTTTTGTCTTCATTGGCAGAGAGTGATACAATCTCGTGGTACATCATTATGTTTCCTTTGCGTGGATACTTTCTTAGAGCCTCGTTCTCAATAAATTCCTTTACAATATCATCTTGCGTTTTAGAGCGGATATTGTGGGTAATAACCTGCGAACTTTTCCGTTCCTGCAAAATGTATTTAATCAATGAGGAATATGATGGGCTATGTCGTGTCAATATCTTAACAATCATACATTTATGTAATACTCAGGTACTGTAGGAGCATTGTTTCTGCTTGCCAAACCAAGGCTTCAACTTCAATGCTATTGCTATCCTTCTTGTATGCGATGAGAGCCATACTAACGGCTTGCAATACATTCAAAAGCTGGTCTTTATTTGGTATAAGGTCAGCACCTTCTTGCGCACTTATTACCAAGTTTCGGACATAGGTTGTTACCGTCACTCCGTATAGTGTTGCCCTTGTAACAATCCCATCATATTCTGAACTCGTAAAGCACGGCCTGATATTCCTATTCCTCAGACAGGACTTTGCCCACTCGCGCTTATACCTAAGACGATATACCTTTTTAGCAGCTTTTATTGCATCAGGCGGGCCTGATAATATTCCGAGTTCATTTAGGTACTGCTGTAGTGCTTTGCTTTTGCTGTGTGCTTTCATATACATTCAATTGGTCAGCCATCAAGAGCTGAGGTTTTGTTAATTTCGGACTATTAGAATCAACCGGCTTAAAGTTAGTTAAATACCTGTATTTAAATGATTTGTAATACGGGGCAGTCCTACCTTTAATTAAGGGCGTGTTGGTCTGCATTAGGATGCTGCGCTTGGCTTTTAAAATTCTCACATCCGCTGCTGTAATTAAGGGTGTGCTTCGCTTACTGCCATTCTTTTCCTCCACCACAGAAATCCCTGACAAAAGCTCTAAATCCTTTAGTATAGGAATTTCTGTTTGACCAGGTAAGTATATCTTTGTCCCACATTGAGTTATGATGTTTTCAGCTTCCTCCTTATACATAACTTTCAGATATTGTGTATTTTGGGAACAAACTACATTGCTTACCCGCATTTTTCTAGTATTGGCAACGGCTGTCGGCAAGACTGGAATCATAATCGAACTGGCTTCTTCTAGTATGCAGAATACATTTAAATCATCTTTCTTAGGCATTCTGTCAAGCAAAAAGCCATAAAGCTGTTCATAGAAAAGTTCAGAAAGAATTTTCGTGTATCTCATGTCTTTAAGGGAGTTGTTAATGAAAATAACAGTAGGTTCTTTTCTAATGGATTCTAGGTCAATTCCATTTCCTGAACACACGGTTGCGATATCCTCATCTTCAAATATTTGCAAACATGCCTGCACTGACGCACAGACATTAAGAAATGTCTTTTCAGGCA
>Ga0134126_10014152_pt1 | contig 10076 bp, 4 predicted proteins | sample KB31752_FD_96881 | JGI IMG/M metagenome (GOLD analysis project Ga0134126, IMG submission 96881) | Terrestrial soil microbial communities with excess Nitrogen fertilizer from Kellogg Biological Station, Michigan, USA - KB3-175-2 | ecosystem: Environmental > Terrestrial > Soil > Unclassified ...
CCTTTTGGCGCTGTCAGGCGCTCTCATACCGGGAGACCGAGAGCTTAGCCACCCCGTTTTACAGCATTACGGCTATCTAAGCGCTGTTGCGGCCCGTGCCACTGCCGCCGGCCCATTTCAGCATGACGAGCCGAAGCGCATCGCGCCTTGGATGCGCGCGACCCTATTTCGGCCGCGACACGATCTCGATCATCTGGCCTTCGTCGCCGTCAGCCGCGTGGGCTTTGGCCCCGTCATAGGCCGCCAATGCCGCGCGGCTCACCGGCACTCCGGGTAGCAGCGTCTCGGCCAGCCGCACCGCGTAGGCGGCATCCTTGTGCCGTAGTGCCGCCGTGAATGTTGCGCCGGAGAAGTCGCGCGCAACCATGCGCCTGGAATGGCGAACCACCTGCGGGCTCGCCACCGCGCCGCTGGACAGCGCCTCTACCACCAGATTCATGTCGAGGCCGGCCTGCTCCGCGATCGCTACGCCCTCGGCAAGGCTTGCGATCTGCACCGCGCCCAGGAGGTTGTTGATCAGCTTGAACACCGTGCCGGTGCCGACCGCGCCGAAATGCCGGATCGTGCTGCCGAGCGGCACGAGATAGGGCCGCGCCTTCTCGAGATCGGCCGGTTCGGCGCCAACCAGCAGGGTCAGCTTGCCCGCGGCGGCGGCGTGGGGAAGCCCGGTGACGGGGCAATCGATATAGGTCAGGGCGCGCTTGGCAAGCACCTGCGACATCTCGAGCGCATGGGCATGGGAGACGGTGGAGCATTCGATCGCGAGCGCACCCGCTTTCATGCCACTGGCGGCGCCGTCGTTGCCGAGCCAGACGCGGAGCGAGGCCTCGTCATCGGCGACCATCGACACAACCGCATCCGCACCAATTGCAGCACCCGCCGGCGAGCTCGTCCATCGCGCGCCGCGCGCGATCAGGTCTTCCGCCTTGGCCTTGCTGCGATTCCACACCGCGACCGTGAAACCGGCCTCGAGATAGCGGCCGGCCATGCCGTGACCCATCTTGCCGAGGCCGATGAAACCAATGTGCGGCATGGTCCTAGTCCACGTCCTCGATTGCACCCGCCGTGGTGCCGAAGGCGCGCTGCGCCAGCGTCGCCGCCATGAACTCGTCGAGATCGCCGTCGAGCACGCCTTCGGTGTCGGAGGTCTGCACGCCGGTGCGCAGGTCCTTCACCATCTGATAGGGCTGCAGCACGTAGGAGCGAATCTGGTGTCCCCATCCGATATCGGTCTTCGCCGCCTGTTCGGCCGCCGCCTTCTCCTCGCGCTTCTTCAGCTCGACGTCGTAGAGCCGGGCGCGCAGCATATCCCAGGCTTGCGCCCGGTTCTTGTGCTGGGAGCGGCCGGCCTGGCAGACCACCGCAATGCCGGTCGGGATATGGGTCAGCCGCACCGCCGATTCGGTCTTGTTGACATGCTGGCCGCCGGCGCCGCCCGAACGCATGGTGTCGGTGCGGACGTCTGCTTCCTTGATCTCGATCTTGATGCTGTCGTCGATGACCGGAAAGATCTGCACCGACGAGAACGAGGTGTGTCGCCGCGCGTTGGAATCGAACGGCGAGATTCGCACGAGGCGATGCACGCCAGCTTCGGTTTTCAGCCAGCCATAGGCATTATGGCCCGAGATCTGGACGGTTGCGGACTTGATGCCGGCCTCTTCGCCCTGGGATTCCTCGATATATTCGATCTTGAAGCCGTGCTTCTCGGCCCAGCGCGTATACATCCGAAGCAGCATCTGCGCCCAATCCTGGCTCTCGGTGCCGCCCGCGCCGGCATGGACCTCGATATAGGAATCGAACTTGTCGGCTTCGCCGGACAGCAGCGCCTCGAGCTCGCGCTTGGCCACTTCTTTCTTCAGGTTCTTTAGCGCCTTTTCGGCGTCGGCAACGACAGCCTCGTCGTTTTCGGCCTCGCCGAGCTCGATCAGGCCGGTATTGTCCGCGAGCTCGCGCTCGACCTTGCCAATGCCGGCCAGTGCGTCCTCCAGCGAGGTGCGCTCCTGCATCAGCTTCTGAGCCTTTTGGGGATCGTTCCAGAGATTGGGGTCTTCGACGAGCTTGTTCAGCTCCGCCAGCCGCGCCGTCGATTTCTCGACGTCAAAGATGCCTCCTCAGCAGTCCGACCGACTGCTTGATCTCTTCTACCAACCGTTCGACTTCGGCGCGCATCGTGTTCTCTGGTCGCTGGGTTACCGGCACAATGTTCGGGACGGAAGTGGATGTAGCGGCTGAAGGCGCAAAGCGCAATCGCTCCGCGCGCCGCGCTCCAATGCACTCATCTTGCTAATACAGGCCTCCGGTCCCGGGACGCATGATCGTGCCGGCGTCGGGCTGCGTAGCCTGGGGCATCAGCACACGGCTACTATCCGCGTCGGCGACACCGATGACCGAGTAGTTGTCCGGCGGCGCCGTGCCCGGCTTGAAGGCTTCGAGGATCGTGCCCGCGGTCTCACCCGGGCCGGCGCGCATGCCGGTCTTGGCTACGACGCGGACCAGCTTGATGCCGGCCGGGATCTTGAACGGGGTCGCCGGCTTGTCGGCGAGCGCCAGCTTCAGGAAGTCGCGGGCGATCGGCGCGGCCAGATGACCGCCGGTCGCGGCGTTGCCCCGGCCGAGCGGCCGCGGCTTGTCGTAGCCCATGTAGATGCCGACCACCATGTCGGGCGAGAAGCCGATGAACCAGGCGTCTTTCGCTTCGTTGGTGGTACCGGTCTTGCCGGCGAGCGGCTTGCCTACGTCCCTGAGCACGGTCGCTGTGCCGGCCTGCACCACGCCTTCCAGCATCGAGGTGATCTGGTAGGCCGTCATCGAATCCAGCACCTGTTCGCGGCGGTCGATGAGCTGCGGCTCGGGCTGGTTGTGCCAGCCCTCCGGCGCATCGCAGCCGCGGCATTCGCGGGCATCATGCTTGAAGATGGTGTGGCCGTAGCGATCCTGGATACGGTCGATCAGCGTCGGCTTCACGCGACGTCCGCCATTGTCGATCATCGAATAGGCCGTGACCATGCGCATCACCGTGGTCTCGCCGGCGCCAAGCGCGTAGGAGAGGTAATTCGGCAACTCGTCATAGACGCCGAAACGCCGCGCATATTCCGATATCAGCGGCATGCCGATGTCCTGCGCGAGGCGGACCGTCACGGTGTTCAAGGACAGGCGCAGCGCGTTACGCAGCGTCGTCGGCCCCTGATAATGGCCGTTGGAGAAGTTCTCCGGACGCCAGACCCCCCCGCCCTGCCCCTGATCGATTTCGATCGGCCCGTCGAGCACAACGGTCGAGGGTGTGTAGCCGTTGTCGAGCGCGGCGGAATAGACAATCGGCTTGAACGAGGAACCGGGCTGGCGATAGGCCTGGGTCGCGCGATTGAACTGGCTTTGATCGAACGAGAAGCCGCCGACCATCGCGAGCACGCGGCCGGTGTGTGGGTCCATGACGACCATGGCGCCGGACACTTCAGGGATCTGTTCGAGACGATACTGGCCTTCGACGGGATTACCGTCCTTGAACAGGGGATCGACGTAGATCACGTCGCCCGGGTGCAGCACCTGCGACACTGTCGTCGGCGTCTTCCCGCGCAGGGCACCGGAGGCGGCCTTGGCCCATTTCACGCCGTCGAGCGAGACGAGACCGGTCTTGCGTTCCTTGCTGACTGCGCCGCCGAGGTCGCGCCCGGGCTGAAAGCCGACGCGGGCCGACTGCTCGCTGGTCTCCAGCACCACGGCCATCTGCCATGGCGAAATGTCCGAGAGCGATTTGATGTCGGCGAGCTTGACCCCCCAGTCGCCGGAAACGTCGAGCTTCTGGATCGGACCGCGATAGCCCTGCTCCTCGTCGTATTTGACGAGGCCGGCCACCATGGTCTTGCGCGCCATCACCTGGATCTTGGGATCGAGTGTCGTTCGCACCGACAGGCCGCCTTCATAGAGCTTCTTCTCGCCATAGCGGTCGAAGATGTCGCGACGGACTTCCTCGGCAAAATACTCGCCGGCGAAGGTGTGCGCGCTGTTGGCATGGTTGGCGACGACCAGTGGCTCCTTACGCGCCGCGTCGGCGTCGGATGCCTTGATCCAGCCATTCTCCTGCAGGCGATCGATCACATAGTTGCGGCGCTCGATCGCGCGATCATGGTTGCGCACCGGGTGCAGCGCCCCCGGCATCTTCGGCAACGCCGCCAGATAAGCGGCTTCCGCGATCGTGAGTTCGTTCACCGACTTGTCGAAATAGACCAGCGACGCGGCGGCGATGCCGTAGGCACCGAGGCCGAGATAGATTTCGTTGAGATAGAGCTCGAGGATCTTGTCCTTGGAATAGGCGCGCTCCAGCCGCATCGCCAGCAGAGCTTCCTTGATCTTGCGGGAAAAGGACACCTCGTTGGTCAGGAAGAAGTTCTTGGCGACCTGCTGGGTGATGGTGGAGGCGCCCTGCGGCCGGCGGTTGGAGCCGTAATTCTCCGCATAGAGGATAGCCGCACGCGCCATGCCCGAATAATCGATGCCGCCATGCTCGTAGAAATTCTTGTCCTCGGCCGCGAGAAACGCGTTGATAACGAGCTTCGGCACCGCCTGGATCGGCAAATAGAGGCGCCGTTCCTTGGCGTATTCAGCGAGCAGCGAGCCGTCCGCAGCGTGGACACGCGTCATCACCGGCGGTTCATAGTCCTTAAGCTGGGAGTAATCGGGCAGATCCTGGGAGAAATGCCAGATCGCCCCTGCAACGCCCGCGATGCCTACCAGGAACACCACTGTCCCGGCGGCGAACAGGAATCCCAGAAACCGCACCAGTAAGCGCATTATCGATCCGCTTTATTCCGTTCAACCGTCGTTCAAACCTTGGGCGCCCGGAACAAGGGGGCGCGCATTCCCTGACCCGTCCTGGCGCACGCTCCAGCGTGTCGGGCTCATCATACTTGTGTCGCGGCGGAATTTTCAGCGATTCCGAACACCTTACTAGTTTTCCTATAAGGCCGCCGCTGTGGCCAAACTAGGGCCTGTCGGTTCCCTTGTTCAGTTGGCGGGTCCTGCCGTCGCCAGCCGCTTGCCCAGAAACGCGTCAATTGCCTGAGCCATCGAGTTGGCGGTCCTGGTCCGCCAGCTCTCCGAAACCAGATGTTCGAGGTCGCCCTTGTTCGAGACGTAGCCGAGTTCGACCAGCACCGAGGGGACGTCCGGTGCCTTCAGCACCCGGAAGCCGGCCGATTTCAGGGGATGCTTGTGCATCCGCGTCGCGTTCTTCATCTCGCCCATCAGAAGGCGGGCGAAGCGGTTTGAAAAGGTGCGGGTTTCGCGTTGAGCGAGGTCGATCAGGATATCCGCGACCGCGGTCGGCTCCTGGGCGAGATTGACCCCGCCGATAGCATCCGCGCGGTTTTCTGATTCCGCCAGCCGCTCGGCTTCCGCGTCCGTCGCCTTGTCAGAAACCGTGTAAATCGTCGCGCCCTGCGCGTCTCCCTCACCGTGCGCGAGGTAGTCTGCGTGGATCGAGACAAACAATGCAGCTCTCTCGGTGCGGCCGATCTTCACGCGATCATCGAGGGGAATGAAAGTGTCATCGGTGCGCGTCATGACCACCCGGTATTTGCCGCTCTTCTCGAGCCGGTCACGCAGCGCAAGGCCAAAGGCCAGCACCAGGTTTTTCTCGGTCTCTTCACCGGAGCGGGTGCCATTGTCGATGCCGCCGTGGCCGGGATCGATCACCACGACCGGACGGGAATCCGCCGGCGCGGCCGGTGTTGTGGTGGCGACAGGCGCCACTTGCGGCGGGGCGATGGCGGCGCTTGCTTGGGAATCCGCAGGCTTCGACGGCGGCGGGCTGTGCACTATCAGGGCCTCCGTGAAGCTCGCGGGGTCGGTTTCTTCTAGTTCCAGCACCAGCCGCGGCGGCTGGCCGTTGGCGGGATCGAGCATGGCGGAGTTCGTGATTTTGGCCGGTCCGGTCAGATCGAAGACGATTCGCGAGCCGCCCGGCATCACCAACCCATAGCGGAACGCCTTGATCAGCCCTCGCCCGGCCGATCCCGTCCCGGTGGGCAGGCGAAAGCTGATTTGGGGAATGTCGACCACCAGCCGGTACGGATCGGCCAGCGTGAAGGCGCGGAACGGGATGGTCTTGTCGAGATCGAGAACAAACCGGGTTTGCTGGGCGTCACCTGCGAGGCGGGCCTCCGAGGCGACGGGATAGCTTGAGGACTGGCTTTGGGCGGTGGGCGCCGCTCGTTCTTCCGCCGCGCTGACCAAGGTAAGACCGGACCACACCAATGCTGCGCCGCACAAGAGCGCGCAACCCAGCAAAATGCGTTGATTTGCGCGGCTCGTCACCGATCCCCGTGCCTCCGAGCAGCCCTTTTACCGCAATAGGACTCGACGGTTAACGACTCCTTAAATGGCGATGGATGAATAAGAGGGAGTGTTGCCCGCTGGCGACGCTTCCCTTGCATGGGCCCCTCAATCCACGTATGTACGGGGTGCTGACGGCTAATACTCTCGGTTGCGTCGCGTTCAGCTTCCCGGTGCAGCGGTGGAACCTCGATCTTTTTGAGATTCCAGCGTTTCTATCCCTCCCTCAAGTGCCAGCGCGAACCGCGCGGCCCGCAAGAAGGGGTGGCTTCGAGCCCGAGTGGCGTTCGGTCCGTAGGCTTTAGGTTCCAGGACCGGTTTTGAGAGGCGACCGACCCCGATATCGGATCCCGGCCGGGATCTGCAGGTGATTTCAGGCGAGCGCAATCTGCGCCAGACACCTGGCTTTCAGCAAAGAGATACGGCGGCGCCTCCTGCCGCCGACATGTTCCAGACGGGCCGACGCTCGATGCGCCAGACTATGTTGCCGATCAATACCAGCGGACAATCCGCAGCCCTACGGAGCGATGGCTCCGAGCGGCGGCCTGCCCCGCACCGGTTGGACTCGGTGAGGCGCACATTGTCGCGTTTTGGCCTTCCCCTCACCCCCGAATCAGGTGGACCGTCGTGTCACCCGACAGCGCGACCAGCGCTCACGGCCCCACGCGCCCGCCGCCAAGAGTTCCAAAATGCCCAACAAGATGTTGATCGATGCCACCCACCCGGAAGAGACGCGGGTCGTCGTGGTCCGCGGCAATCGCGTCGAAGAATTTGATTTCGAAACTGCCCAGCGCAAGCAACTACGCGGCAATATCTACCTCGCCAAGGTCACGCGGGTAGAGCCCTCGCTCCAGGCCGCCTTCGTCGAATACGGCGGCAACCGCCATGGTTTCCTCGCCTTCAGCGAAATTCATCCCGACTACTACCAGATCCCGGTCGCCGACCGGCAGGCACTGATCGAAGCCGACGAACGCGCCCACCGCGAGGCAGAGGAAGAGAGCGAGCATCGTTCGAGCCGGAGGCGCTCGCGCCATCGCAACTCGCGCCGCCGCGGCAGCGGCGACCGTATCCAGAGCGACATTGTCGGGCGTCCCGAGGTGCCGGAGGCCGCTTCCTTCGCCGACCACGAGCATCCGCATGACGGCGAACATCCCGCCGACGCTGAGCTTTCCACTCACGAAACCACCGAGCCGCATGACCACGATGGTGGCGAGCCCCACGCCTACGAGCATGACGTGCACGGCGGTGTCGATCATGGACACGATGATCATGGACACGATGATCGCGGCCATGACGACGAAAGTGACGCGCCGGCCGTCGCGGCGGCGGAGCAGGAATCGCACGCCGAAACGCCGGTGACGGCGGTCGTCGAAGCTTCGGTCGCTGCAAGTTCCGCAGAGCCGGCGGAGCCTGGTGACGAGATCGGGCGTGACGAGCGCGCCAGCGAGGAGTTGGCTGAGGAAAACGTCGCACACGCCGAGGATGCTTTCGAAGAGCATGCAGCCTCGCCGGTTGAAGAGCATTCCGAGCATTCGCTCGCGCCACAGGGCGACGAACCTCACGAGGACGACGACGGCGAAGAAGACGCCGAGGATGAACTCGTCGAGTCCGTTGGCGGCGACGACGTGCTTGAGGAAGTGCCGGAGCGTCCGTTCCGTCCGCGCCGCCAGTACAAGATCCAGGAGGTCATCAAGCGCCGCCAGGTTATGTTGGTGCAGGTAGTCAAGGAAGAGCGCGGCAACAAGGGCGCGGCGCTGACGACCTACCTTTCGCTTGCCGGCCGCTATGCGGTCCTGATGCCCAACACCGCCCGCGGCGGCGGCATCAGCCGCAAGATCACGTCCGCGCAGGACCGTTCCCGGCTGAAGGAGGTGGTGCAGGAGCTCGACGTGCCCGAAGGCATGGGCATCATCCTGCGCACCGCGGGCGCCTCGCGCAGCAAGCCGGAGATCAAGCGCGACTTCGAATATTTGATGCGGATGTGGGAAACCGTGCGCGATACGACCTTGAAGTCGCAGGCTCCCACTCTCGTCTACGAGGAAGGCTCGCTGATCAAGCGCTCTCTGCGCGACCTTTACAACAAGGAGATCGACGAGATTCTGGTGGCGGGCGAAGCCGGCTATCGCGAAGCGCGCGGTTTCATGAAGATGCTGATGCCGGCGAATGTGCGTGCGGTGAAGCAGTATCGCGACGGCCAGCCCCTGTTCTCGCGGATGGGCGTCGAAAGCCAGCTCGACGCGATGTTCACACCGACCGTGCAACTGCGGTCCGGCGGCTACATCGTGATCAATCAGACCGAGGCGCTGGTCTCGATCGACGTCAACTCCGGCCGCGCCACGCGCGAGCACCATATCGAGGATACCGCGCTCAAGACCAATCTGGAGGCGGCCGAGGAAGTCGCGCGCCAGCTCCGTCTGCGCGATCTCGCCGGCCTCATCGTCATCGACTTCATCGACATGGATGAGAAGCGCAACAACCGTGCGGTGGAGCGCAAGCTGTCCGATTGCCTGAGGCAGGACCGCGCCCGTATCCAGGTCGGCCGCATCTCGCATTTCGGCCTCCTGGAGATGTCGCGCCAGCGCATCCGCGCCAGCGTGCTGGAAAGCTCGACCGAGCCCTGTCCGCAATGCGGCGGCACCGGTCACGTCCGGTCGGTGTCATCGGTCGCGCTGCAGCTCCTGCGCGGGATCGAGGAAATCCTGATGAAGGGCGCGACCCACAATCTCGTGGTGCGCACCCGCAACGACGTGGCGCTCTATGTGTTGAACCACAAGCGCGGCCATCTGAGCGACCTCGAGAACGCCTTCAAGGTTACGCTGTCGATCGCCTCCGATCCCAATGTCAGCGGGCTGCAGTCCTACGTCATCGATCGCGGCGAGCAGGTGCATACGCTGGAAGCGGCGAAGGCCTTGCTTGCAGCGCAGGCGACGACCGCCCCCGTCGAGACGGAAGAAGCCTTCGACGAGGACGAGCCCTTCGATGCCGAACTTGAGTCCGAGGTTGAAACCGAGGAAACCGAGGGTCTTGCCGAGGATGCAGGCGCCGAGGCCGCCGAGGGCGACGGCGAGCCGGATAGCCAGGGCCAGCGCTGCAGGCGGCGGCGCCGTCGTCGCGGCCGTGGCGGCGGCGAGGCGCGTGAGTCCAGCCAGCAACCGCGCGAAGATGGGGAGACGGTTTTTGGCGAGCAGGCGGCATCGGTCGACGCACCGGCCGATGAAGGTGAATCCGAGGAGGACGATTCCGAGGAACAACCGGCTTCTGCCCGCAGCGACAGCCAGGGCGGTGGCGAACGGCGGCCGCGCCGTCGCGGTCGCCGCGGCGGACGTCGCCGACGTGGCAGTGGCGATCGCGCCGAGGATGGTCTTTCCGGCTCGATCTCGGACGAGCTTGCGCCTCCTTCGGCCGCTGAAGCAGCCGATGCGGTCGCCGACTTCGATGGCGGCGCTGCACCGGCGCCCTCGCTGCCGGTAGTGCACCCCGAGCCCATCGCTCCCATGCCCGAGCCGCAGCCGGCTTATCAGGCTTCGCCCGAGGCGGCCAGCACGCCCGAATCGGAGGCGCATGAGAGCGAAAAGCACGTGCAGCGCCGTTCCACGGTCCGCGAGAAAGTGAGCTTTGCGACAAACAGCACGCCGGCCGCGGAGCCACCGGCTGCTGCCGCGCCGGAGCCGGCGCCTGCCCCCGAGCCCGAGACCTCGTCCGAGCAGCCGCGCAAGGCTGGATGGTGGTCGCGTCGTTTCGGCAGC
>Ga0134126_10014153_pt1 | contig 10076 bp, 12 predicted proteins | sample KB31752_FD_96881 | JGI IMG/M metagenome (GOLD analysis project Ga0134126, IMG submission 96881) | Terrestrial soil microbial communities with excess Nitrogen fertilizer from Kellogg Biological Station, Michigan, USA - KB3-175-2 | ecosystem: Environmental > Terrestrial > Soil > Unclassified ...
TCGGAAGGCTGGAAAAATTTGTAAACAATTTTCCTAAAGCTATCCCATTAGCAGTAGAGGTGCGTAACCAGGAATGGTTTAGCGATGAAAAAGCGTCTGAAGCTTATTATAGTTTACTGGAAGATAATAAAGCTGCTAATATACTAGTAGATACTGCAGGCCGCAGGGATATGATGCACATGCACCTTACAACACCAACAGCTTTTGTGCGTTATGTAGGCGCTAACCACGAAAGCGACTACTCCCGTCTGGACGATTGGTTGAAACGCATAGTAAGCTGGGAAGAGAAGGGTTTAGAACGATTGTACTTCTTTATCCATCAGAACCTGGAAAAAGCCTCGCCGCTACTATCAGCGCATTTAATTGAAAAGATGAACAAGAAGATGGGTACTAAGCTGACTATACCAGTTACACAAGCTCCGGCTAAGGGGCAAGAGGTGATTAGGTTTTAATACTTCATTTGCTTATTACTATACCATTAATTATCTTTGTTTTATAGATATGAAATTAAATCAATACATATTCGTCTGCTGTCAGATTCCTGCTCAAGTTAGGTCCGGGGAAGAATAGTATTTGTTAAATTATAGTATATAATACACAACCCGGATAATTAAGATTCGGGTTTTTTTATTTAATAACTTTTTTACTACTACTATGAAACTTAAAATTTACCAGATTGATGCTTTCGCTAATAAGATTTTTGAAGGCAATCCCGCTGCCGTTTGTCCCTTAGAAGAATGGCTGCCAGACGAAACATTACAGAAAATCGCTTTGGAAAACAATCTTTCCGAAACTGCTTTTTATGTAAAACAGGGCGATGGCTTTTACATCCGTTGGCTTACGCCAACGGTAGAGGTTAACCTCTGCGGGCATGCTACGCTTGCAGCAGCTTATGTGCTGTTTAATGAAGAAGGTTATAAAAGTGATAAGATAGTATTTGACTCCAGAAGTGGACACCTAATAGTAACTAAGCAGGGAGACACACTTACACTTGATTTTCCAGTAGCTACTTTTGAATCTGTTGAATTAACATCTCTGTTACTAGACTGCTTTGAACAGAAACCTATAACCGCATTCAGGAATAAGACCTTTTACATGCTGGTTTTTGAAAATGAAAATCAGATTGCAAACATAAAGCCGTATTTACAAAATATAGCAAAGCTTGATAGTGTTGGTGTACTTGTCACAGCAAAAGGAGATAAAGCAGATTTTGTTTCTCGTTTCTTTGCCCCGCAGTCTGGCATTAATGAGGATCCTGTTACTGGCTCAGCACATACGTTACTTACACCTTATTGGGGAAATGTATTGGGAAAAAATAAGCTAAGCGCTATACAGCTTTCTGCACGGCGAGGATATTTAACCTGTACCAATATAGGCGGACGTGTATTGATAAGCGGAAAGGCCCAGTTGTATATGAAGGGCGAGGTTTATGTTTAAGATGATACAAAAAAAGCAGAGTCCTGAGAAAAGACTCTGCTTTTGACAAAAGGCACAAGTAATAAATGTGCCACATTTAAACTAACTAAATCAAACTTAAGAACTCTTTTTTTGTGTCTTCTTCTTTAAACTTACCGGCGTAGTAACTGGTAATGGTACTACTGCTGGTATCTTGCACACCACGGGAAGCAACGCATAAGTGTACTGCGTCTACTATCACTGCTACATCTTCTGTTTCTAAAGCCTCTTTCAGCGCCTCTCCTATTTGTACTGTTAAACGTTCTCGTACCTGTGGCCTTTTAGCAAAGTGTTGTACTAACCTGTTAATTTTTGAAAGTCCTATTACTTTACCGCTGGAAACATAAGCTACGTGAACCTTTCCGATGATAGGTACAAAGTGATGCTCGCAATAAGAATACAGTGTAATATTCTTTTCTATCAGCATTTCGTTGTACTTGTACTTATTTTCAAAAAGCTTCATGTCTGGCTTGTTCTCAGGATTCAATCCGCTGAAAATTTCTTTTACAAACATTTTAGCCACGCGATGAGGAGTCCCTTTAAGACTATCGTCCGTCAAGTCAAGCCCCAGAATATGCATAATATCTCTGAAGTGGTTTTGAATAAGCTCTATCTTCAGGTCATCGTCCAATGCGAAAGCGTCTGCACGTAAAGGAGTATCTGCAGAAGTACCTACATGAAAATCTCCCAGTTCATCAAAATTCTTTTCTTCCTTTTTTGTTACTGTCAGCCTCATACTAATTATATTTTACTATTTAAATCATTTATCCTGCTCATTACCCTGTTTACCATATCGTCGCAATAAATCAGGTTAAATTCAAACAAATCTTCCGCAGTATAAATAGAAGCAATTTCTTTCCTAAGCATAGTCTTAGCACGGCTTAGTCTTGCCTTTACATTACCTTCCGAAATATTAAGAGCCTCGGCAGTTTCAGCTCCGTTAAGTCCGTTAATCTCTCTTAGTGCAAAAACCATCTTGTATTCTTCTGGTAGTCGTTGCATGGCATTCTCTATTACATGATTCAGTTCCCTGTTCAGCATAGTTTTGCTAGTGTCGTTAGTAGTATTCGAGAACATTGGCATTGAGTTTTCATTTATAGTTTCTTGTGCCTTCTCTTTTGTAAAGCTGAATTTTCGCAGCTTATGCGCACAGTTGTTAAGCATTATTCGTATAAGCCATGTTTTAAGCGAAGACCTGTTTTCAAAAGCAGAAAGATTTACATAAGCATTTATAAACGTTTCCTGCATTAAATCCTGCGTATCTTCATGGCTATAGCCGTAAGACCTTCCTATCTTATACAAGTAAGGATTATTTCTTCGTATCAGCAGTTCAAAAAGAGCAGGTTCACCTTCCAGTATCTTTTTAATAATATCTGCATCGGGCAGCTGCTCAAATTTTTGTATAGCTTTCATTATTCTTCTATTCCTACTTTATGTTTTAAAATAAGGCTTCCTCCTATATAGTTCCCTACTATCATAAAATTAACTGTAAGAAATTTTACAATCAGCAGAGGCAAAGAAGCATCTGCTGATTCAGGATACTTTTTAGAGGCAGAGTAGGCCAGTACTGTATATACAATTACTACTGTAGCATTTATTCCGCCATGTATGAGTGCCTTTTTCATAACAACTTCATTTTTGGCAGAAATACCAGTAAGGTCTAATGCTCCGAACATTACAGCAGTCCATCCTAATATCACCCCTCCCGCCATAGCGAAGAAAGAAGCTTGGGCAAATGCTGTATTGCCATAATAGTAATACAGAAAGTAGCATACCAGGTCCATCGGGAACAATGCCGATGGAAAATGGATAAGCATAATGTGTATAGGGTGGCCAAAGATTTTCATATTGTTAAATTAAGCAAAAGCAAATAATAACAAACTAACAAAACCACCTACAGCCAGAAATGCATGGATAAATGCTATAGCCATAGGGCTATTTTTCTTAGCTAAACTGTTAAAGAACATGTAAAAACCACCCAGGGCTGCTACTACAAATAGTATAAGGCTTACCTTAGGAAAATTGTCTGGGTGCTGAAGTGCGTATACCACAAGAAGAACTAGTGCAATAGCTGCTACAATTCCGTGAGAATATACGACAGCATTTGATGCATTTTTAGCGGTAAGCCATTTAATAAGGATTGTTAAGCCTAATACGGCAGAAACAGCAAATAATGCAATAGCTAAATAGATCATAGTTTAATGGGTTTAAGGTTGATAAAAATTGTTGGTTTATACTTATTAGAGGATGTGAAAATGCAAAAGGTTACAAAGAGACAAAAATATTATCAGAAGGCTGAAAATCAGCCAAGTAAGTTTTTAAGATATTGATAGATAATTAAATAGAACATTCCAAGAGATTTCCGGTAAGTATTAACTCTTACACATTTTTGCCTCTAAACGGTTATATTGCTATAAATCCTTATTAACCATGAAAATGAAAAACCTAAAATTAACCTTTTTAACAATGATTGCTCTTATTGTACTTTTTTACGGGTGCACTAAGAAAACAGAACCTACTTTAACTACTACAAACACTTCACAAAACGACCAGACCGGTAGTACTGAGGCCGACGATGCCTTGAGTGATGTAAATAGTTATATCAGTAACAAAATTGGAGGAGGTTCCAATGCACGTGTAGCTGCTTATAATTTACCTTGCGGCGTAGTGGGTGTAGACTCTACTATCGACAGTGCTACTGGAATTAAAACATATAATATGTACTACGGAAACCAAACTCCGTGCGGTTATAAATATAAAAGCGGACAAATTTCTTTTGCCCTCCAAAACGGCACTGCATTTAACAACGCTAATGCTGTATTTTCTATAAAATTTACAAACTACAGTGTAGAAGTAAAAGCTACAGGAAGTACTGTTACGCTTAGTGGCACTATTTATGTTACTAATATCAATGGCGGATATATTTGGCAAGCAGTAACGGCCTCAAAAACCATAACTCATAAATTACGAGGTACAATAAATATAACTTATGCCAATAACGTGACCCGCCCTAAAAACTATTTTCAAAGAAGAACATGGGTTTCTTCCAATGGTGATTGGACTGGCCTGAGTTTTTCAGTAGCTGGCGACACCGCGGTTGGAACTTATACTAATGTGTTTGAAACAGGTCTTACGTATGATGGAGGCTATACTTACAATACACAACTTATTACCCCTTTTACATGGAGCAATTGCGGAGTCACTTATGCTGGCCCTTATGTATTAGAGGTAGGTGAAGCAAAGATGAATATAACAGGACTTTCTGTTACAGCTTATATAGATATTAAAGCGGGTTACTATGTAAACTACAAAAATTCACAATCTACTCCTTCACCATCTAACGACTGTTTAACGAATGCTTACCAGATAACACTGGAATACGGTTCAAAAACATCTACCAGTTACCAATTGTATTAATGGTAGCTTAACATTACAGCTTTGAAATCCCTCGCAAGAACGAGGGATTTTTTTATTTACCTGGTTATTGATAGCCTATTGCATGCTTTAAACTTTTTTTGCTGGTTTTGATGTTGTAGTACTATAAAAATCCGGCTATGAAAACCAAGACTTTAAAATTAACCTTAACATTTGTGTTATTCTTATCGCTGACTGCGTTGGCCAAAAGCCCTCATATACCATTGTATGTAGTTCAAAAGTTGAACAGTCTTTACCCTAGTGCTAAACTTATCACCTGGAAAGATAACAATGGTTATGAAGCAGATTTTGTAGTGAATAATAAAACTGGTGTATCGATGTTTAACGAGAAAGGAGATTTGCTTTATTCCAGGCTTACTATTACTACAGCAGATTTACCAGAGGCAGTAGTAAAACAAATAAGTGAGTATATTGATAAAGGCTATGTAATAAACTTTGTTACTCAAAGATGGTATAAGGGACGTAACTTTTATGAAGTTGAAGTAAAAAAGAACACTGAAAACTATATACTACATTACTTAAAAAACGGACGACGTATAGGAAAAATTAACAAATCGAAACAAACTAAATTGTCTTTAAGAAAAGAAATTCATAAAACAAAAGTTAGTAAAAAGTAATAGTAAACTATCCCAGCTTATAATAGGCTGGGATAGTTCTGTTCTTTACTGGGGCATTTTGCTCATATCCATATAAAGAGCATTCCAGCGGTGGCCGTCGATGTCTATAAATAAACACCCATACATCCAGCCTTCCATTTTTCCTGGTTTGTGATTACTAGTACCACCAGCTTCTACGGCGTTCTTTGCCAGCTCATCTACCTGTTCTTTACTTTCTACTCCTACGGATATTAATACTTCGCTCCCCTGCTTTGCATCTGCTACTTCATGATTCGTAAAGCCTTTAAAAGAAGATTCATCAAAAAGCATTACTACTACATTTGCATTACCTACTAGAAAGCAAGCCGAGTTGTCTGTATTCCCATTGTGGGGATTAAGCTTGAAACCAAGTTTTACAAAAAAATCTCTTGATTTTCTTACGTTCTTTACTGGAAGATTAATCCATAAGTCCTTTATCATAGTAATATTATTTAGATTTAGTTGCTAATAATTTTTCAAATAGTTCATCCATTTTATTATGAGAGTCTACTACTCCACCCTCCATACCACTCTGCACCATTCCATCACGATCTGCTACCGACTGAAATACAGATTGAATGGTAAATTTGGTACGTTGTTTAGGAAGCTCTTCAAAGTGCGCAGTTTCCAATACTACATGGCCGCTTTCCGGTAATCCTTCAAATTCAAATGTGCGGATAATTCTGGATGGCGCTGTTATATCATGAATGCAGCCATGAAAGCCAAACTCCATTCCGTCTTTGGTTTTATGAAAATATCTCCACCATCCGCCGTTGCGCATTTCGTGGCTCTCTATACGCATGGTCATGTCGCAGGGGCCTAGCCATTGTACTATTAAATCAGCATCTGTAAAAGCTTTAAATACCAACTCTCGTGGGGCGTCAAATTCTCTTATAATAAACAGTTCCTGCTTGCCAGGCTCTGCTATTACTTTGGTTTTGTTTTTGTGTTCCATTGTTTTAATGTTAATAGTTATAACTCTATTATTTCTTTTTAGTTGATTTCTTCTCTTTTGCTTTCAGCCCCTCCAATAAGTCGTCTAGCTTGTTAAACTGTTTCTCCCAGGACTGTCGGTACTGCTCTATCCAATTAGAAACCTCATTTAGCTGCTGTAACCTGGCCTCGCAGTAGCGTTCCCTGCCCTGTTTTTTGATGGTAATGAGTCCACATTCGGTAAGTATCTTTATATGCTGAGATATTGCAGGGCGGCTTACATCAAAGTTATCTGCAATGGCATTTAGATTTAGCGATTTATAGGCTATCAAATTAATTATCTCCCTTCGTGTGGGGTCTGCAATAGCCTGAAAAACATCTCTTCTCATTTTAATATGTAAGTGTTTGCTTACAAATATATGTGTAAGTATTCACTTACGCAATTTTTATCAAGATTTTTTTATTTTTATGTTTTACATCAACTAACTAATACTTTTAAGTTATATGCGTTTAATTAAACTGCTCTCTTTAATACTTATAATCTTCACATCTATTTGTTGTGAGAATAAGGTGACTAAAACAGATACAAAAACGGATGTTAAACTAGATTCTACAATTACACCCGTACAAAAAAATATCAAATCAATTATTTCAAAGAGTAATGGCAAAACAACAAAAGGTAGTGTAACTGTTATTACTAAAATTTTTTCTGTTTTAGGCAAGAATAACGATACTGCTACATTTTATTGGCCATTAATTTCAGATTGTCCTAAAGCTATAGCAGATTCAATCAATAAAACTATTGATAAGCTGGGTATAACAGAGAGCTCAGCTAAAGATTTACAAAGTGAATATGCAGATTGTTCATGCGGCACTATAGGAAGCTGGTTTGATGTAAATTGTGATAGTAGTACTATTCTTAGTATTTCTATTACTATAGAAACTATGGGAGCCTACCCGGATTCTTATTTGCAGCGCTTAAATTTCAATACTAAAACAGGCTCATTATTGCAACTAACAGATTTATTAAATAAAGACTCTTTAACTACTGTTACTAACTTACTAAATATACAACTTAAAAAAAGCGTTGATAAAGGTCTTAAAACTATAATTGATCAGGAAGGAGATGCTGCAGGTAATGAAATAGATATTCTGAACCAATCCTCTTTTACTAAAGAAATGCTGAACAATTTTATCATAACCAGTAAGGGCATTACTTTTTACTACTCATTTAATTTTCCCCATGCTGTAAAGGCTTTAGAGCCTGATAATGATTTCTTACTAACATGGAAAATTCTAAAACCATATCTTCTGAGTAAATAATTAATTTCTATCAGATTTATATTTACTCAATAAAACTAAGCCTCTGAAATAGTTTTGTTGAGATGGTAACTTTATCTATTTTGCTATAAACCTTAAACTCCTACATGAAAAGTACCTATCTATTTACTGTTCTTATTGTATTAGTTACATTATCTCTTAAAGCTCAGGAAAACCTTATCATCAATGAGCAAGAGTACCTGGAAATGACAGGCCTTAATGTAATGTTGGCTCATGACTTTTACCCTGAAAGTCACCAGGGAGGAGTTGGCCTAATACAAAACGGCCTGCGTGTTGCCACTAATGGAGACCTGAGACTGGAGCCTACACCCGGGCAATGGCAGCCTGTACCAAAAGTTGGGAAACGAATGGTGGACAGAGAGAAGCAAGAGATTAGTGTGCGAATGGAATATCCTGACGCTGATAAGAACCGCAAGGGCTTTAACCCTATCCTCTATCCTGACCTTAACTTTGCCTATGTAGTAAAAATAAAGCCGGAAGGGAAAACTTTTCGCATAATAGTAGATTTGGAAAAACCACTGCCTGATGAATGGATTGGTAAAATAGGTTTTAATTTTGAGCTATTTCCGGGAATACTATTTGGAAAGTCTTACTATATGGATAACCAGCCAGGTACTTTTCCAAGGCAAGCTAATGGGCCACATTACAAAGATGCTGAGGGTAAACTGCAAATAGCACCTATGGCAAAAGGAAAGAAACTGATAGTAGCTCCTGAGCTGGATAGGCAGAGAATGATAATTGAGAATATGAAGGATAACCAACTTGAGCTGATAGATGGGCGTGGCAAACATAATAATGGCTGGTTTGTGGTGCGTTCGCTGGTTCCAAAAGGTGCAACTAAAAATGCTATTGAGTGGATAGTAACACCGTATGCTATTCCAAACTGGCAGTATGAACCTGTAGTACAAATATCCCAGGCGGGCTACCATCCTACGCAACAAAAGTATGCCGTAATAGAAATGGATGCAAAAGATACCAGAAAACTACCTGTAATACTTTACAGGATTTCCGAAAACGGTGGACTTGAAAAGGTATTAGAAGAACCAGCCAAAAGTTGGGGGAATTTTTTACGCTACCATTACTATCGCCTTGATTTTAGTTCTGTACAAAAAGAAGGAATGTATGTAGTGAAATATGACAACTACCAGACAGAGGCTTTCCGTATTGGTAAAGAAGTATACAAACGTAATGTATGGCAGCCTACACTGGAATATTTTTTACCGGCACAAATGTGCCACATGCGTATAAACGAACGTTACCGGGTATGGCATGGTACCTGCCATATGGACGATGCACTGATGGCTCCCATCAACTACAACCATTTCGACGGATATATTCAGGGGGCATCAACGCTTACAAAATATAAATCAGGTGAGCATGTATCAGGACTTAACCGAGGTGGTTGGCACGATGCAGGAGATTTTGATTTAAGGGTAGAATCTCAGGCAGAGACTGTGCATGGATTGGCACAAGCTTATGAACTTTTTAAAGTAGACTACGACAATACTACCATAGACCAGAAAAATCATTTGGTAGAAATACAACAACCCGATGGTAAGGCAGACATACTACAACAAATAGAACATGGAGCGATAAGCATTATAGGCGGCTACCAGGCATTGGGGAGATTGTACAGAGGTATTATTTGCCCTACATTAAGACAATATGTACTATTAGGAGATGCTGTAAACAATACCGATAATACTATATATAAAAAATCTGACCAGAATATTCCAGTAGGACTTCCTGGTTCACCAGACGATAATTGGGTATTTACAGAAGATAACCCGGAACGTGAACTGGATGCTGCCTCAGGGCTTGCTGCTGCTGCACGAGTATTAAAAGGATATAACGACACTTTGGCTACCCAATGCTTACAGACAGCACAGGGGCTATGGGATGTTACCAAAGAAAAGGATAAATTATTAAGGGTAAGATTAGCAGCAGAACTATTAATTACTACCAAAGATAAAAAGTACGCTGACTTTCTGGTACTGATGCAAGACTCTATTTGTAAACATATAGAAGAGAAAGGATGGATAGTGGGCCCTGTATTACCATTAATCAACAACCCAACTTATACAGCTAAAATAAGAGAGGCTGTAAAGAAATACCATGCTAAAGTAGTAGAGCAGGAAAAGAAGACTCCTTATGGCTTGCCTTATGAACCAGACATTTGGGGTGCGGGTTGGGGTATACAAAACTTTGGTGTACAGCAATATTTTTTGCACACTTCCTTTCCTGATATTTTTCCTGCTACTTACATGCTGCATGCCA
>Ga0134126_10014155_pt1 | contig 10076 bp, 8 predicted proteins | sample KB31752_FD_96881 | JGI IMG/M metagenome (GOLD analysis project Ga0134126, IMG submission 96881) | Terrestrial soil microbial communities with excess Nitrogen fertilizer from Kellogg Biological Station, Michigan, USA - KB3-175-2 | ecosystem: Environmental > Terrestrial > Soil > Unclassified ...
GTACGGCTCGCCGAGGCGGCGGTGCACCAATGAGAGGCGCGCGCGGATCGATGAGCAAGATGGCGGTCGCGACGACCAACGCTGAGCTAACTCCCGCCGCATTTGATAGACGCGGCGTCCAGCTAAAGATGAAGTGAAAGACCGCCATCGTGCAAAAGAATAAAATCTCCAACGGCAGCGTCGAGGGTTTCGTCACGCCCTCGCTTCACTCGGTGCCGTAGGTCTGCGAATGCCAGAGGTTCATTGCCGTGGTCCCGAGAGCCGGCTCGGCAAAGTCCACGGCGCTGCGCAGCGCACACATGGCGATGAACAAGAGCACGAATCCGGGTGTGCCGTATTTGTGACCAACGCAGATTGAGTGTGCCGTAATTGTCCCGTGATGTGCCAGGGAAGGGGTCGGCAAGACGCTGCAAGTGGTTGATTTATAAACCCCTGGAACCCCTGTGAAGCGGCTGAAGCCGCATGTCGGCGGCTCAATCCTCTCCCTGGAAAATACCCAGATTGGGTAGTAAGATACCCAAAATGGGTACTAAGAAGCGGCAACTCAGTAGTCACGCACCGATAAGCTCCGGCGTTGCCGACGCACTGTTTACGAAGGTACAGCAGCGCGTCCTGGCTGTATTGTTTGGAAATCATTCGCGTAGTTTCTACGCGAATGAGCTGATCGCTTTGGCATGCTCCGGGTCCGGTGCAGTTCAGCGTGAACTCGCCCAGCTAGAGGCCGCTCAGCTAGTGACAGTCAGGCGCGTGGGAAATCAAAAACACTATCAAGCCAATGCATCGGCGCCCATATTCGAGGAACTTCGTGGTTTGGTATTGAAGACATCGGGTCTGGTGGACGTTTTGCGAGCAGCTCTCGCGCCACTAGCGGCGCAGATCGGTCAGGCGTTCATATACGGTTCCGTCGCGAAGGGTAGGGACACCGCGAAAAGCGATATTGATCTCATGGTGATAAGTGAGAAGCTCGCGTATGCCGATCTATTTGCATCTCTTGAGCCCGCTACGCAGCGGCTGCAGCGTACCGTAAACCCAACCTTGTATACGCCAATCGAAATCGACAAACGGATTGTGGACGACAACGCCTTCGTCAAGCGTGTGATGGCGCAACCAAAACTGTGGGTGATTGGAGAAGGCCGTGGCCTCGCCGCTTGAGAATTTGACTGGCCCCGGCAGAGCGCTTCAAAAGGAAGCGCCCGACGCGAAGGAATTCGCAGGCTTAAGGCGATCTGCATTAGCTCGTTTGACTGATTCCGCGAAGAATTCAAACTCACTGGAAAGCCGTTTTGACCTTGCCTATAACGCCGCGCATGCGCTTTGTTTGGCTGCCCTGCGTTGGCATGGATACCGGCCGAGCAATCGTTACATCGTCTTTCAAACATTGCCTCACACACTCGGATTGGGTCCGGAAGTGTGGCGCGTGCTGGATAAATGTCATTCGGTCCGCAACCTTGGGGAATATGAAGGCGATCTTAATGTGGATGAGCGCCTTGTGGCAGATCTAGTTGTTGCGTGCCGGAGTGTGGCAGCGAAACTGGATCTACTGGCACCAATTCCGCCTGCGGTTCGCCCCTGAGGGCATTAGATTGCGGGAGCTTCGGAAGTAGATCGTAACGACTGGATGACAGATGCGCTATTGGTGGGTCAACCAAAATCAGACGTTCCGCCAGGAGATTGAGGGCGGCTATCTCTGGTCGCCCAAGCGCAACAAGAACGGCCACCGCAATCCATTTTACGAATTCATGCGCGAGGTCTCTCCCGGAGACATCGTCTTTTCCTTTTGCGATACACGCATTGCCGCGCTCGGCATCGTCAGTGGCTATTGCCGGGAGAGCCCGAAGCCGGAGGAATTCGGCACCGCCGGCATGAACTGGAGCCAGATCGGTTGGCGGGTCGGGGTCCGCTGGCGGCGGCTCCACAACGCCATCCGTCCCAAGGATCACATGGCCCGGCTGCGCCCGGAGCTGGCGAGCAGGTATGCCCCGCTGACCCAGGACGGCAATGGCCTGCAAAGCGTCTACCTGACCAATTGTGACCAACTCAGATTGACTGTGCCAGGATGGTGGGAGTTCAACTCCCTCCCTGGCCACCAAAATCAAAAGGTTCTTATAGTTACGAGTCGCGAAGTTAACCTTTCGCTAGAGCGTGAGGTTTAAAAGCGCTGAGGAAAGGGATTTCCCGTGCGCGTCCAACGCCGTCGATTTGGTAACGCCGCCTTGCAGAGAGGAGTGCATCACGAAGTTCAGCGCCATAAGATTGGGCAGCTCGTAGCGCTGGACGGCGCCCATCACCAGGTCCTCGAAATGTGCCTTGACGCGGGTTGCGGTAAGCACAGCTTCAAGCATGGCGTAATCTTCGCTGGTATTCGCGACGACCACGATGTTGGAAATATTGCCCTTGTCGCCTGCGCGCGCATGGGCGATTTCGTACAGCTTCATTGACCGATCTCCTGCATCCGGACCTCGGGCCGCACGTGCCGGCGCGGAACGAGACACGATTCGATCGAGAGTACTTCGCGGACGGAGCGGCGTACCCCGGCGCCGCCCGCGGGTCCATTCGTATACAGAGCTTCCACCTCCCTGCCAACGCGCTCCGCGTCGCACGAAGCGCGTGATCGAGCCGCAACCCTGACTCTGACTTCATACGGGGGCTCTGCTCGCTGTGATAGGCGCGATCCGTGCAGGGCATCGATTCCGATCAAATCAAATCGTATGTCTTCGAATCCGCCGGCCGTCATGCGCAGACGCTCGGCTACGATTTCGCAGGCCAGGCGGCCGCGCTCCACGGCACCTGGTCCAGCGTAGGAGATCTCCGCCTCGGCGAGGAAGCCGTCCAATATGCCCACGGTCACTTTCAATTGTTCAGGGGCGGGACGCCCAGCCCCACCCCAGACGGCAACCTGATCGGCACCCTGTTGCTTCATCTGCACGCCACTGAGGTCAGCCGTTACATCGGGGACCGGATAATGCTGTGGATCGTGAATCTCGTAGAGAAGCTGCTCCGTGCACGTCGCGACCGTGATCCCACCGCCGCTGCCTGCCACCTTTGTAATCATGCAATTCCCGTTCTCATCGACCTCGGCCAATGGGAAACCCAGACGCGCGAGTGCCGTGACGTCTTGCGGGCCGGAATTGTCGTAGTAGCCGCCGGTGATCTGGCCGGCGCACTCGAGCAAGTGGCCGACGATCGTGCCGCATCCCAAACGGGTCCAGTCGTCGTCTCGCCACCGAAATTCGTACGAGAGCGGAGCAAGGAACATGGCAGAGTCCGCTACACGCCCCGCGATCACGATGTCGGCGCCCTGTGTCAGCGCATCGACCAGGGGCGATGCCCCCAAATACGCGTTCGCGGATATTACCCGCGCTCCGAGAGATGCAACCGTGCGATTGCTCTCCAACAGTCGATAGTCGCCGATTTGGACCCGCTTCAACACATCGTCGCCGGTAATGGCGGCGATTCTCAATGATCGGCCCAGGCGGTGGGCGATCGGTCCGGCGATGGTCGCGACGCAAGCGGCGGCGGCCAATGGATTGGCCGCGCCCATGTTGGTAATGATCTTGACCTTGCGCGACAATGCCTCGGGCAAGACGGCTTCCATACGTTCCACCAGCAGCGGGTCGTAACCCCTGTCCGGATCGCGAAGACGCGACTGTTGCGCGATCGCAATGGTGCGCTCCGCCAAGCACTCGAAGACCAAATAGTCGAGGTTGCCGTCCCTGGCCAACTCTACTGCCGGTTCTATTCGATCGCCCGAATATCCTGCACCCGATCCTATTCTCACGGTTTTCATATGTACGTCAGAAGGTAAATACACCAAAAGCGACGGCTGCCAGACTCATGAGCACAGAGGCCGAGAACAGGAACGGTATGGTGAATTTCTGATGCTCGCCCAGCTCTATTCCGCAGAGCCCAACCACCAGGAAGGTCGCCGGAGTGAGCGGGCTCACAGGGAATCCCGTCGTCATCTGGCCGAGCAGCGCTGCTTGGGCCACCGATACGGGTGCCACACCCAGCGCCTTTCCCGCTTCGGCGATGACCGGCAGCACGCCGAAGTAAAAGGAATCAGGGTCGAACAACATCGACAGAGGCATCGATAGCAGGCCGAGCACAAAGGGAATGTGAGTGGCTCCCTTGGATGGAATGAAGCCGGCGACGGACTCGGCCATGGCGCGCAACATTCCAGAGCCGGACATGATCCCCGTGAAGGCCCCGGCCGCCAGTAAAATGCCCGCCATCAGCAGAGCCGCCTTCGCGTGAGCGTCGACTCGCGCACGCTGGGCTTCGAAACTTGGAAAGTTGATCATCAAGGCGATGGCGGTGCCCACCATGAAGACAACCGCGGGTTCCGCTTTGCCGCTCACCAGCAGTCCCATGACGCACACGGTGAGCAGCAAATTGACGTAGAAAAGCCGCGGACGGCGCAAAGCGCGGTGCTCATCGCTCAGCGGGGGAAAGTCCGAAGCGTCCGCCGCCACGTCCGAGCCATAGGACTTGGTCCATTGACGTTCCGCGCGTATGCCTAGGTACCAGGCGGTGCCGAAAACGAACAGCAGACCGATGATCTGCACCGGTATCAGAGGATTAAAGATGTGCGAGACAGGCAGGTGCAACGCCGCCGATGCCCTGATCATCGGTCCCGTCCAGGGCAGGAAGTTGACCCCCGCCGCCATGGAGGTCACGCATGCAAGAACGCGCCGATCGATTCGGAGCCGGTCATACACGGGGAGCATGGCCGGAACGACCACCAAGAACGCGACGGCCCCCGAGCCATCCAGGTGGATCAACAAAGTGAGTAACGCGGTGCCGGGAACCACCCTCGAGGGCCGCCCCCGAGCAAGCCGGATGACGCGATGAATGATCGGATCGAGCATGCCCGCGTCGGTCACGACTCCAAAGAACAGAATGGCGAATACAAACATTCCAATCACCGGCGCCATGCTCTCCAGCCCGTGAAGCACGAACGTAGACACCTGCAGGCCGTACCCGCCGATGAGCGCAGCCGCAGTGGGCACCACGATCAGAGAGACCAGAGGAGAAGCTCGTCTGCTCAAGATGAGGACGAGAAGCGTCACTATGGTGAATAGACCGAGCCATGCCGTCATAAGCGTCTTCGACTATTGTTCTCGTCTCTTGGGCAATGCTAAGGTAATTCACGGACCGCAGATATGGAATTATTAGTACTCAGTATTCGCTAGATTCGATTAGTGGTTTTTGTGGAAATTTTGGCGATCTTCGCCGACGGGGCCGACGGCCGGGAAATGCACCCCGCCGTTCGCCCGCAAACGGGAGTTCTCACGCATGAGCATTCAGCTTCGCTGTATGTTTCTTCTCGGCGCAGCCCTGGCCGCCCCCGTCGCGGGCGAGGCGCAGAGCGCATCATCCGATGAGCGATCGTTTCGGGAAACGTATGAGCAGCTCGTCGACATCAACACGACCCGATCGACGGGAAGTTGCACCCAGGCCGCCGAGGCCATGCGCTCGCGGCTGTCGGCGGCCGGGGTGCCGCCGGCTCAAATGCAGATTCTGGCGCCCCCGGAGCGCCCGCAAGACGGCGCGTTGATTGCCTCATTGCCAGGCCGGGACCGCAACGCCAAGCCGATACTCTTACTGGCCCACATCGATGTCGTGGAGGCGAAGCGCGAGGAATGGCAGCGCGATCCGTTCAAATTGATCGAAGAGAACGGCACGTTCTATGCGCGCGGCGCGAGCGACGACAAGGCGATGGCGGCCGTGTTCACGGACAGCCTGATCCGGTACACAAAGGAAGGTTTCATACCGCGTCGCGGCATCAAGCTCGCGCTCACGTGCGGTGAGGAAACACCGGACGTTTTCAACAGCGTCCGCTGGTTGACCGAGACGCAGCCCAAGGTGCTGGAGGCTGCCTTCGCCCTGAATGAGGGGGCATTCGGGGAGTTGGATGAAAACGGTAAACCGGTCGTACTGCAGATTCAGGCGGGGGAGAAGGTCTATCAGGATTTTTGGCTCGAGGCGTCGGATGTCGGCGGCCATAGTGCGCGGCCCAATAGGAACAATCCCATCGTGCGGCTGAGCGTGGGCCTGGCCAAGCTCGGGAACTACAACTTTGCGATCGCATTGAACCCGATCACGCGCAGCTACTTCGAGGCGGAAGCGAAACTCGCCTCGCCGGAGGCCGCCGCCGACATGCGGGCGGTACTGCAAAATCCACCGGATGAAGCGGCCGCGCAGCGGTTGTGGACCATGAATCCCTCGTGGAATGCCGCGCTACGAACCACCTGTGTGGTGACCCAAATCGCGGGCGGCCATGCGGCGAACGCGCTGCCCCAGCATGTGCGTGCCACCGTGAATTGCCGCATCCTTCCCGGAGTCCCCGTGAGTTCGGTGAAGGACCAGCTGATCAAGATTCTGCAAGATGAGAAGATTTCCGTTGCCGCGACGGGTGTGCCTGGAGTGGAGGCATCCGTGCCCGTGCTCTCGGCGAACGTCATGGGGCCCATACGCCGGGTAGCCAATACCATCTGGCCGGGCGTGGCGATCGTGCCAACCATGCTGGTGGCCGCGACCGACGGCCGATTCTTGAACGCGAGCGGGGTGCCCACCTATGGCTTATCCGGCATGTTCTTCGATGCGGACGGCAGCCACGCGCACGGCCTCAACGAGCACATCAGGGTCAAATCGCTGATGGACGGCCGCCGCTTTCTCTATGAAATCATCAAGCTGTATGCCAACGAGGCGAATTGAAGCGCGCTCAGCGAGTGCTGACCGCCTTCAGGCGCTCAAGTAGAATGGCCGCGGCTTTCGGTAGCGTGCGGCCGGACTTGCGGATCAGCATTATTTTCCGCTGAATCGAAGGCTGCCGGATCGGCACCGCCGTCAGTTGCGAGTCGACCAGCGGCTTTAGCGCCGACTCGGGAAGCACGGCGGCGCCCAGCCCGGCGCGGGCCAGTGCAAGCGCCGTCGACATGTAGTGGGTCTCATAGACCGGGGTGAACACCGCGCCGACCCGGTCGGCCGCCTTCTCGAACACCTGGCGGACGCTGCTGTCGCGAGTGGTCAATATCAACGGATATTTGGCCAAATCCATCAAGCGCACCGACCGCTTGGCCGCAAGCTCGTGGTGCCGGTCGACGAAAATCCACAAATCGTCCTCCCAGAGCGATTCGACGATGATGTCTCGATCGCGGCGCCCAAGATTGCCGATCCCGAAGTCCACATCGCCCGCCTTGACGAGTTCCACGATGCGTTGTGCCACCACGTCCTGAATCCGGACCTTGAGACCGGGATTCGCGGCAATGAACGCTGCGATGACGGGCGGCAGCACACTGCTTGCGATCGAAGGCAGCGCCGCGACCGTAACGACGCCCCGTCTCAGCGTCGATACATCCTGAGTACCCGCGACGAGAGACTCGATTCTCTCGACGATATCGTCGAGCGGGCCGATCAGTTCCCGGCCGACGGTCGTGAGGCTGACCTGCCGCCGATTTCTATCGAAAAGGCGCACCCCGAGGGTTTGTTCGAGATTGCGAATCTGAACCGTGAGCGTGGACTGCGAAATCGCGAGCTTCGCGGCGGCGCGCGTGAAATTCCCCAATCGGGCGACGGTAAGAAAGGCATTGAATTGGCGGGTGAATGTAATCATCGAGTTTCTCGCATACAGAGTACGAATATTTTCATTTTACAGATTTGTAACGACCTCCTAGCATAAAAATTCAAATTCAAAAACAGCGGCACCGGCATCTTCGTGCGCAAGAACTAAGGGACGGATAATGAATTCATCAGCATCGTTGTTTCGTTGCGGCGCCGCGCCGCTCGCAGCCATCGCACTTCTCTTTTCGGCGCTTCCCATGATGGCCGCCGGTGCGGCCCGGCCGGAGGCGGCTCCCGGCGCAAGCAGCGAACTCGCGGAAATCATCGTGACCGCGCAGAAGCGCGAGCAGCGCGAACAGGATGTGCCCATCTCCATGACGGTGGTGGGCGGCGCCGATCTGGACAAGTCGAGCATCGCGAGTGTGTCGGACGCGCTCGGCCTGGTCCCCGGCGTTGCAGTCAACATCAACGGTCAGGGCGGAGAGACACAGCTGACCATTCGCGGCGTCACTGCGGCAGGATCGTTGTTTGCCGGCTCCAGCCCCATCGGCTACTACATGGACTCCGTGCCGTTTGGCCTGGTGCGCTCCGCGATAGTGCCGGATACGAACTCCTATGACCTCGACCGGATCGAGGTGCTCCGTGGACCGCAGGGGACTTTGTACGGGGCGAGCGCCCTGAACGGCGTGGTGCGGGTGCTCACCCATGAAGCAGACCTGAATGACTTCGACTTCAAGGCCCGCAGCACTGTGTCCTCGACGGATGGCGGCGGCGGAAACTGGCGCGAGGATGCGGCGGTCAACGTACCCATCGTCGAGGGCAAACTCGCCGTGCGGCTCGTGGTCGGCGATGAACACGACAGCGGTTGGATCAACAGCCCAATCGGCACCCACATAAACGACGGCGACGTCAAAACCGTCCGTTTCAAGGTGAACGCCCACCCCACCGACGATCTGAGCATCACTCTGGGAGTCAACCATGAGAATGCCAGCTACGGAGCGCCGCCGACGGGGACCGATGACTACACTCCCTCGACGCTGAATCAGCCGATCGATCAGAGCTTCAGCGCCTACGACATCAAAATCGAGGACCGCACCCCCTGGGTGACGGTGTCGAGCGCGACCAGCTATCTCACATTCGCCAACAACAGCTTCCAGGACACCGCTCCGGGCGCAGGCGCGGGCATCGACAACCCGCCGCTCGGCACCAAGGAGACTTCGCGGGTATTCAGCGAAGAGCTCAACCTGACCTCCATGATCGATGGACCGTGGCGCTGGTCGGCCGGCGCGTTTTATCGGGACGCTCGCGACATCACTTACCAGACATTCGGCGACTTCATCCCGGCGCCCGTCGATCAGGCCGATACCTCGCGGTCGGCCGCCATTTTCGGCGAAATCGCCCGGCGCTTCCTCGACAACCAATTCGAACTGGCCGTTGGCGGGCGCTATTTTCACGATGACGTGAGTTTGCACCAGCTGATCCTTTTCGGGGAGCCGCCGGGTACACCGCTGGAGATCGCCGAATCCACGTTCCACGCTCTGACGCCGCGGGTGGTGCTCAGCTGGTTCCCGAGCCATGAGTACACCTTGTACGCCTCGTACTCGCAGGGCTTCCGCAGCGGCTTCACGCAAGGCGAACTCACCCTGTTGGAGGCACCGGAATTACCGCCGATCAAGCCCGACCGATTGACCAACTATGAAATTGGCGCCAAAGGAAACCTGTTCGACAATCGACTGAGTGTCGATGCCGCCGTGTACTACATGAAGTGGAAGGACATTCAGGAATCCCTGGGCATACAGCTCGCCGGAGCACCTCCCGGGACCTATATCTCAGCGAGCGTGAACGGCCAGTCGGCCAGCGGCATGGGCGTGGATTTCGCGGCCACGTATCGGCCCGTCCAGGGGCTGCAGTTGGGGGTCAACGTCGGCTGGAACGGACTCAGCGAGGACTCTGCCGTGTACTCGCAGGGTGGCCTGCTGTTCTCCGCGGGTTCACGCATCGACAGCTCACCCGCCTATACCGCCGGTGCCAAAGCGCAGTACGACTTCCCATTTGCCTCGTCGGGCTGGACGGGCCAGTTTTTGTCGACCGCTCGCTACACCTCGCTGCAGACCGCGACTTCGGCGGGGCTCGGGTCCGGCTTGCCACCGCTGGTAGTCGAGAGCAACAGCATTACGACGGCACGTGTGAGCTTCGCGGTAATGGCCCCGTCGCATTGGCGCACAATGCTCTACTGCAACAACGTGGGTAACAATCGCGGTGTGCCCCTGGCCTCGCCATACCCCTTCACGAGCATCAGCCAGCAGCCGCGAACCATGGGCATTCAGGTCGACTATGACTACAAATAGCAGGTGCCCGCTCTCGCCATATGCCGTTGGTAAGAAAGGTATTTGAAATGCGCATTGCAATGCTGGCAGCGATACAAACACGCCGCGGAACCGTAGTACGTCCTCAGTAAGAGGAGCGCCGACCCGGCGGCATGCCCATCAGAAGCCTGACTTGGAATTCGGGGA
>Ga0134126_10014156_pt1 | contig 10075 bp, 4 predicted proteins | sample KB31752_FD_96881 | JGI IMG/M metagenome (GOLD analysis project Ga0134126, IMG submission 96881) | Terrestrial soil microbial communities with excess Nitrogen fertilizer from Kellogg Biological Station, Michigan, USA - KB3-175-2 | ecosystem: Environmental > Terrestrial > Soil > Unclassified ...
ATATTTTTATGGACAGAATATGCTTGTTTCCCGGAACCTTTGACCCCGTGACGCTCGGACATACTGACATCATTGACAGGGCGCTTCCGTTGTTTGATAAATTGTATATTGGTTTGGGAAGAAATAGCAGCAAGGTACCCATGTTTTCAGAAGAACAGCGATTAGAATGGCTTAGAGAGATTTATAAAGACGAACCCAAAATTGGTATATTGGCGTATGATGGACTGACGGTGGAATGTTGTAAAAAAGTTCACGCCGATTTTATATTAAGGGGTATCCGGTACGTAAACGATTTTGAATATGAAAAGGCAATTGCAGATATGAACAGAAGTTTGAAGGATAACGTGGAAACTATATTTTTAACTACCCTTCCTAAATATACTTCTATCGCCAGCACATTGATAAGAGATGTTATTCGCAATAAAGGAGATATTTCTGAATTTCTACCCGACGCGGTAAAGAAAACAATTTATTAGTTATCTATAGTTTGATAATTGGTTCTAAGACATCTGTATCTTCCAAAAAAGTGGCCGGTGTGGATCCCGTTAGTAAACGGGACCACGGCGGAGCGCCGCGGTTGGTGTCCCCACCAAACGCAATATGGTGAACGATAATTTCTTTTTTAGATGGCCTCTTAGCTGTTTAAAGATTTCTAACATTTATTAATTTTTCTAAACGATCAATATGTCTATTTGGTTTCAAAAAAATATCAATCCGGATGATTTGTATGCTATCGGAAAAAATACAATGACCGAATTTCTGAATTTGAAATGGGAAGCACCCGGCGAAGATTTTTTAAGAGTATCAATGGAGGTAAGCGATAAAACCCGCCAGCCTTATGGATTTTTGCATGGAGGCGCATCGTGTGTACTTATTGAAACGGTTGGCAGCGTAGCTTCCGCTCTTGTGATCGATCGCGAAAAATATTTTTGCGTAGGCCTTGAAATAAATGCCAATCACTTAAGAAGTGTGAGCGAAGGAATTGTAACTGCCGTGGCAAAGCCGCTGCATTTAGGAAGATCTACTCACGTATGGGATACAAAAATTTATGACGAAAAGGAAAAACTATTTTGCGCGGGCAGATTAACAGTGGCAGTTATTCCGATAAAAAAAACATAGAAAGGCAACGTGTACCATTTGCAGCAAACCCCGCCTGCCAGGCATTCGGGCAGGAAACTTTTATTGAAGATTTCTAATTTAGTTCACACTTTAAAACTGAATGGAGTGAGCAAACAAAGTTTTACGCATGATTTAAAATTTCTGCGATAGCAGGAAAAGTATTCGAAAGATAATTTTTCAAATCAGTTTTATTGACCCATCTTGTTTCCGTGATGTCTTCTTCAGTTTGTGGAACCAGGTTTTCATTTCCTTTTGAGATCATGGAATACCAATGGGTTTCTTTTAAAATATGCTTTCCAAACTGGACGTAAGTATGAAAAGTGATCTTAAGAAGTTTTCGAAGTTCCAGATTTTTCAATCCGGTTTCTTCCTCAACTTCTCTTAAAGCACACTCTTCAAGAGTTTCACCCGCATCTAATTTGCCTTTAGGAAGATCCCATTTTCCCCGCCGGAATATCATTAGTATTTCTCCTTTATGATTTTTGACCAGGCCTCCCGCTGCTTTTATCACCATAAAATGCTTGAAAAAATCTGATTTTAATTTTGGGAAATTTTGATCGAAAATAATTCCTGCATGAAATTCGGGCTTCTTGATTTCATGCAATAAAGAATTGATAGCAGCCGTGGAAAGTTCATCAATATAAACCGAATCCGGATGTTTTCGATATTCATTGATGGCCGGTGTTATTTCGTCACAAAGAAAAACAGGCTTATCATCAAAGTAAATTGTTATATAGCTCATACGTGTTTATTATCTTCGCATTATGACTGATAAAAAAGCAATTGCTGAAAAATTATTACAAATTAATGCAATTAAATTAAGTATTCATAAACCGTTTACCTGGGCCAGTGGCTGGAAAAGCCCGATTTATTGTGACAACAGGAAATCGCTTTCATTTCCCTTCATCCGGGATTTTATAAAATCGGAAATGTGCAATGTTATTTTTCAATCTTTTGAGAAAGCAGATATGATTGCCGGTGTGGCCACTGCAGGCATTGCGTGGGGCGCGATGGCCGCTGACCAACTAAAGCTTCCCTATATATATGTAAGGCCAAAAGCTAAAGAGCACGGATTGGGAAACCAGATTGAAGGGTTTTATGAGGCAGACAAAAGGGTAGTGGTGGTAGAAGATTTAGTGTCAACAGGAAAGAGCAGCCTCCAGGTAGTAGAAGTGTTACAGAACGCGGGTTTAAAGGTAGAAGGAATGGTTTCTATTTTTACTTACGGATTTGAAGAAGCAAGGCTGGCCTTTGAAAAATTTAATATTCCTTTAAAGTCCTTAACAGATTATGAATCATTAATTGAATTGGCGATTGAAAAAAAGATAATCTCGGAAGAGAATCAAAACGCGTTGTTAAACTGGCGGAAGGACCCGGCCAATTGGAAGGGAACTTTGTAAATTCGTAATAAAAATAACTTCAATGAAAACTGTTCTCCTAAGTATTATATCTCTTGTGGTATTTTCAAATTCTACTTTTGCGCAACAGAAGCCGGTTCAAAAAGCCGTGATTAAAACTCCCGGAGTATTAGCCGATGCTTGTAAAACAAGTATTGATAACTTCCTTGTGCATCAATACGGTGTATCTTCAGTAAAGGTCGATTATAAAAGGCATACCGTTACTGTTGTATGGTACACTGACCGCACCAATATTGAAAATATCAAGTACGCACTTGCTAATATGGGCTATGACGCTGATGACGTAACAGCTGAACCTGGCGCCTACAAAAGATTGAATCCTGCCTGTAAACCCGTACCTGTAGATTCAACAGGTATTAAATAAATTTTTCTTTATCGGGAGCGCCCTACAACTTATTCCTAACCCAAATTTTTTGTTCATTGGGAAGTCATTGTTTCATTGTTTAGGTTGTACGATAAAGTCTGCCAACTCAATTAATTCCATTTTCGCTCACTTCAAGAACTGTAAGACAGATAATCTATCAAGTGATTACCCTATCGCAGATCAATACAATACTCTTATTACCTCAATACTTCCATCAGGCCTGGTTATTTCCAATTGATATACTCCATGTGCCAGGTTGTAATTCCACTGGATATTTTCACTTCCATTGCCGCCGGCGAATTCGCTTTGTTTAGATACCAACACCTGGCCTAACGGATTTAATAACCGGAAACTATATCTTCCCTGGGGTTGGTTTACCCACTGTACATGAATAATACCATCTGTTATCGGATTTGGATAAATAGAGATGTTAGGTTTTAAATCAGGCATTAGCACATTCACTACGGTACTGTAAGATGTTTTTTTATCTTTGTCAATACTGACTACGCGATAATAATTATATCCCGAAGAGGCATTTTTATCTATCCATTGATAATTTACGGTTCCATAATTATTCGCCGTGACTGTTGCCACTTTTTCAAAATGGGTACCATCGGTGGATTTCTCTACGTCATATTGCAATAAGTTATTTTCATTAGCTACGTTCCAGCTTACCACAACGTCTCCATCTTTTTGTACTGCTTTTATGGCAACAAATGTCACCGGAAGTACGGAAGCAACAGCAGCAAGGGAAGCCTGTTTAAATACGACCATAAATCTATCAGGGGCATAAGATGCTGCGTCTGAATTGATAGTAAAGTTTACAGTAGTAGGGGCAGCAAGGCTTACCTGAGTCTTTGTTTTTGAATAATTATCTAACAGGTAGGCGGTTAGTGCTTCATTCTGCATGTTCTCAGGATTAAACTGAAATTGGTAAGGTTGCAGGGACACATTTCTAAGATCAAAATAAATAGTGTCACTAGCTGTTACGGGGGCCCGTGCTTCAATGGCCAATATTACCCCGTCGAGTCTCAAACCGAAATTCTCCCCTGTGTTACTGATTTTTCTCGCGTCATTCACATCTAACCGGTTTTGATATTTGATGTTAAATACAACTGCATTACCGTCGGCGATTTTCCCCGAAGAGGTTGCTAAATAGGTTCGGAAAAATTCGCTTGTCGATACATCCTGCGCTCTGAAAGCCAAATGGCTTCCTGTAGCTTTGTTGCTTTCTGTAAAACTCATTGTTGCGGGTGAAGCACTTGTGTTATTTACAAATATAGCTTGTCCGGATTCCAGGTAAGGGTCTGAAGTTGAAGTGCTATAATAGCTTGTAGGAACCAGGGGTTTATAACCGCCAGCAAGAGAAAAGGTTTGATATCCGCCGGCACCTCTTGAGCCGTATATCAAAGGATCCCACACATAGAAAGTTGAACCCACGCCGGTTATCCCGCTGAGAGTGCTGAAGTCAACCCGTGAAGCATAAGGGTTTCCTATTGAATAATAAGTATTCGCGGGAATGGTAAAATTAACTGTTCCGGTATTTAATGGCCCTTTGGTACGCAATACCGTAGGCTGATGTGGCGTAGCACCAGATGCGGTAGCCCTTCGATCACCACGGACATAAATAAAGAAACCATTTTTAATATTCGGGAATTGAATCCCTGTATTGGAAATAGTTTTATATGCATCAGAGGCCCAATCCCAATACTTCATGGAATAATTGGGGCTGGTAAAATCAAATCCGCTTCCCGTCGGACCGGTGATATTTGTTCCATATCCAATGGTGCCGACTACCGCTGAATCCTGGTTTTCCTGCCATGCCTGGTGGATTGTCTGCGTTGTTTGTGTAGGGACGGACAGGAATTGCCAGTTATTAATTGCGGCCACATACCTTTCTACGGTTACATCACCTGTAATGGTGTGACCGGTCATGTCACCCACCCACGCTGTTTCGGTAGCGTTAGATTTTAAAGTAATATACCCGCCGGTATTAAGTGTAGTACCACCTGCGCCATAAGTTAAGGATTGATATACATCTACATTTCCCGCAACTGTAACTCCTGTAGTGCTTGTATTGCTGATAATAAGATTTTTTACATTATTATTTGTAAACGCTCCAACTGGTATGGTTTGAGCAGTTGTGCCGTTCATTTCTATAGTTCCGTTGGAGGCATCAAAAATGCCTGAATTGGTAATACTTCCAAAAATCTGTAAAGTACCTCCCACAGTTAAGGTCCCCCCACTATTAATATTAATATTTCTGACAGGCATAACCCCGGATGTAATATCCGGATAATAACTTGCACCTGCAGAGATGGTTGCATCAATAGTTGAATTTGGGATTTGGCCGCAAAGCCAGTTTCTGGAATCATTCCAGTCAGCGCTTACTGTACCGATCCAACTTCCTGGCAGTGTTATTAAAACATTTGTGGTTGTTGAATAAGCAGCGCAGGCGCCTGCTGCGATACTATACGTAACAGTATAATTTCCAGGAGTGCTGGAGTTTACATCTATAGATCCTGTCAGAGAATTAATAACAATACCGCTAGTGGATGAGTATGTTCCCCCAGTCGTGCCGGTCTGTGTAACCGTTCCCGTTGCTCCGCCGGCACAAAATGGCGAACCGGTATACGAGATAGATGCGGATGGTACCGGGTTTACTGTGATAGTGCCAGGATTTGAATTTGCAGAGGCACAAACCCCACTTTGTACGACTGCCCGATACTGAGTTGTTTGGGTTATATTGGAATAAGTTTGTGACGTGGTGGTGTTTGCTATAGTTGTCCAGGTAGTTCCTCCATTGGTAGAGTATTCCCACCTTATCACACTTCCGGTATTACCCGTCAAATTAAGTGTGCCACTGTTAGTGCCCGAACAAACGGTTGAGGTTGGAATTACAGTGCCGCCAACAGAAACCGGGTTCACCGTAATCATTGCAACATTTGAATTTGCAGAGGTACAAACACCGCTTTGTACCACAGCCCTGTACTGGGTTGTTAGAGTTATATTGGAATAAGTTTGTGAAGTCGTGGTATTGGCAATTGTTGTCCAGCTAGTGCCTCCGTTAGTAGAGTATTCCCACCTTATCACGTTTCCGGTATTGCCCGTCAGATTGAGTGTGCCACTGTTAGTACCCGAACAAACAGTTGCGCTTGAATTGACAGTGCCACCAACAGAAACCGGGTTTACTGTAATCGTTGCAGCACTGGAGTTTGCAGAGGTACAAACACCGCTTTGTACCACAGCCCTGTACTGGGTTGTTGAGGTAATATTGGAATAAGTTTGCGAAGTCGTGGTATTGGCGATTGTCGTCCAGCTAGTGCCTCCATTGGTGGAATATTCCCACCTTTTCACGTTTCCGGTATTGCCCGTCAAATTGAGTGTGCCACTGTTAGTACCCGAACAAACAGTTGCACTTGAATTGACAGTACCACCAACAGAAACCGGATTCACTGTAATCGTTGCAGCACTGGAGTTTGCAGATGTACAAACACCGCTTTGTACCACAGCCCTGTACTGGGTTGTTGAGGTAATATTGGAATAAGTTTGTGAAGTCGTGGTATTGGCAATTGTCGTCCAGCTAGTGCCTCCGTTAGTAGAGTATTCCCACCTTATCACACTTCCTGTGTTTCCCGTCAGATTGAGTGTTCCACTGTTATTACCGGAACAAACAGTTGCACTTGAATTGACAGTACCACCAACAGAAACCGGGTTTACTGTAATCGTTGCAGTACTGGAGTTTGCAGAGGTACAAACACCGCTTTGTACCACAGCCCTGTATTGGGTTGTTAGAGTTATATTGGAATAAGTTTGTGAAGTTGTGGTATTGGCTATTGTTGTCCAGCTAGTGCCTCCATTGGTAGAATATTCCCACCTTATCACACTTCCGGTATTGCCTGTTAAATTGAGTGTGCCACTGTTAGTACCGGAACAAACAGTTGCACTTGAATTGACTGCACCACCAACAGAAACCGGGTTTATTGTAATCGTTGCAGCACTGGAGTTGGCAGATGTACAAACACCGCTTTGTACCACAGCCCTGTACTGGGTTGTTAGAGTTATATTGGAATAAGTTTGCGAAGTCGTGGTATTGGCTATTGTTGTCCAGCTAGTGCCTCCATTAGTTGAGTATTCCCACCTGATAACGTTTCCTGTATTGCCTGTTAAATTGAGTGTGCCACTGTTATTACCGGAACAAACAGTTGCACTTGAATTTACCGAACCTCCGACAGATGACGAAACTATCGTAACAACAGCGGCATTCGATTCATTAGTCGCAACATAAGGACTTATCCCGGTGTTGTTGGTACTGCTCAGTATTGCGTTTCTATAGATATAATACGTCCCGGGTACATTGAAAGGAGCGCTTGAACTGTTGGGAGAATAAGTGGCTGATGTAGCACCCGAAATATTGGTCCTGGTACCTGTTGGTGTGGAACTATATGTCCATTGATATCCTGTTCCTGAAAGCGATATTCCGGAAGGCAGGGCGCCAAAACTATCACCACCGATCGCAGACCCTGTATTTCCTGTACAAATAGATTGAATTGTATTAGAGGACAGGTTGTTTGCCAGTATTAGTTTAAGATTATTGAATATTACCCTATTACTAATTGCATTCTCGTAGTATTCATAAACTAAAGAACTTGATCCCGTGAGATTCATTAATACTGATGGACGGGTAGAAAAGGATTGATCTGACCAATTATTGTATAGGAGCGTTCCATCTACATAAAGACGGCTACCGTCGTCTGAACCAAGATCTGCAACATACAATCCATCGCGTGACGAGTTCATCCGGAACCTTACCGAAAATTGTTCGGTATAAATAGAAGGATAAGTAGCTCCGGAGCTTACGGTAAAACAATTATAGTCTCCTCCGAATCCCTCATCAAAAGTTTCGGCTTCGGTAAAATGCCCGATATAATTGTTGAAACTCATTCCACTATACATATGCCCAATCCATGTATCCGTGCCTGTTGCTGTTTGATCATCAGTGGAATTTGGATAAGGACTAACAGTAATCGATGCGGGTGAGGACACAGTACATCCTGTATTACTTTTTATACTTAAAGTATAGGTACCTGCTGCAAGGCCTGTAAATAAATTGCTTGATTGATAAGAACCCCCGTTAAGGCTATAATTATAAGGAGTTGATCCACCACTTCCGCTTGCTGTAATGGTTCCTGAACTTCCGCCGACGCATGTATACGTAGTGGTTGCCGAAACTGACGGTATGGTACCGGTTGTAACCGTATGAGTAGAAGTAGTAGGGCCGCCGCATCCTGAAGCGCTTGCAGTAATTGTAGAAGTGCCATTCCATCCGGCACTGTAACTTACGGCACCTGTTGATGAATTAATAGAATTACCTCCTGAAATGCTTGCCGCGTCAAGGCTATAAGTAATACCGCTGGCGTTTGTCGCTGTAGCAGTGTAGGTTACCGAACCTGCACCCTGGCATCTTGACGACGAAGATCCTAATGAAAAAACAGGAATACCAACGCTTGGGTTTACAGTGATACTTGTAGTTGTTGTATAAATTGAACATCCACCAGCGGCAGCAATTGTATAGGTAACAGTATAGATGCCCGCTGTGCTTGTATTTAAATTAATCGCTCCGGTTGCTGAATTAATTGATAATCCGGCAGTAGACGAATAGGTTCCGCCTGTTGTTCCGGTACTAGCAACTGGAACTGTTCCGCTATTAATGCAAAAAGGTGAACCCGAATAAGAAATAGTAGCCGATGGTGGAGCATTTACAATTACAGCAATAGTTGCCTGCGGACTTACACAACCATTCACGGTTTGGCTCACCAAATAGTTAGTAGTTCCTGTTGTGGTAGTAGAAGGCGTCGGCGCTGTTGATGCGTTGTTCACTGTAAATTGAATATTATTAAAGCAATGATATGGAGGGCTACCTGGGTTGGTAGTGCCTGTCACGTTAATCGTTCCGGTTGCCTCAGTAATAGGAAAAGAAGGGCTATCACCTCCAATCGTTCCAGTTCCGGTGGAAATCCCGATACTGTAATTTCCCGCTGAAGCAATTGTGTAATTAAAAATACTAGTAACTGTTACTGCAGAACCACCATTGGTTAACGTAGTATTGGTACTTGAAGTTGCAATGACAGTACCTGAACTATTGTACAATGCAAGAACCAGGTTTGAAACAGATTGCCAAGCAGGAATATAGTAATTTAAAGAAGTAATCTTAACATTGGATACAGTTGTAGTAAAATTTGTTTTTTTGTTGCTGAAGGTGCCATCAATATACGTAAGAGTACTTAACGTTGTTGTTCCACCTGCAGTACCTGAAATAGAGCCACTTCCCCAGGTAAGATTGGAACCGGTGGCAGTAAGTTGCGAAGCCACAGCATTCTGGCAGTAATTTACAGGAGTAGTCACACCGGGTGCCGCAGGTATAGCATTTATTGTGATGCTTGTAGTTGTGGTATAAATGGAACATCCTCCGGCGGCGGCAATTGTATAGGTAACAGTATAGATGCCCGCGGTGCTTGTATTTAAATTAATCGCTCCGGTTGCTGAATTGATTGATAATCCGGAAGTGGAAGAATAGGTTCCGCCTGTTGTTCCGGTACTTGTAACGGATGCTGTGCCGCTGTTTATACAAAATGGCGAACCGGAATAAGAAATAGTTGCTGAGGGCGCAGGACTTACTGTGATCGTTGCTGCACTTGAATTTGCGGAAGAGCAGACCCCACTTTGCACAACTGCCCTGTATTGTGTTGTCTGCGTAAGATTGTTATAAGATTGAGAAGTAGTCGTATTAGCTATCGTTGTCCATGTGCTTCCTGAATTGATTGAATATTCCCATCTTATTACGTTACCGGTTTGGCCCGACACGCTAAGGGTACCACTATTGGTACCGGAACATACAGTGGCATTTGTACTAACTGACCCGCCTACTGATACCGGATTCACGGTGATAGTAGCCGGTGTGGAATTTGCCGATGGACAAACTCCGTTTTGCACAACTGCCCTTCCCATTGTGGTCTGGGTCAGGTTGCTATAAGCTTGAGAAGTAGTGGTATTGGCTATAGCGGACCAGGTGGTTCCACCATCTGTGGAAATTTCCCATCTCAATACACTGCCTGTCTGCCCGGTCAAAGTGGCTGTGCCACTATTAGAACCTGAACAAACTGTTGCATTTGTG
>Ga0134126_10014157_pt1 | contig 10075 bp, 7 predicted proteins | sample KB31752_FD_96881 | JGI IMG/M metagenome (GOLD analysis project Ga0134126, IMG submission 96881) | Terrestrial soil microbial communities with excess Nitrogen fertilizer from Kellogg Biological Station, Michigan, USA - KB3-175-2 | ecosystem: Environmental > Terrestrial > Soil > Unclassified ...
AAAATAAATTTTATGAACATTATTATTAAATCAATAGATTTTAAGGCAGGCAGAAATTTGGAAACATTTGTAAGCGAAAAAGTAAAAAAATTGTTTAGGCAATGCAATAGCATTATTCGTGCGAATGTGATTCTAAGAAAGGGAAGCAGTAAAAATCCTGAAAATAAATTATGCGAAATAAGATTGGTGGTGCCGGGCTACGATCATTATGTAAAAAAAAGCAGCATAGGCTATCGCAGATCTGTTTCACAATCGGTAGCTGTTTTGCAGGAAATATTAAGAAGAAATAAAACTAAGCTGCTGACAAGGAGATAAGTTTTTCCCGTTTTTAAAAATTTAAATTGTGTCAAGATGTTTCAAAAACAAATTTTTTTTTCGTTTAATAATGCCATTCTTTTAATGGCTGCACTAATAAATGTTTTAATTATAAAAACCGCATTTACATTTAACCAAGATTTTTATTGGGCTTTGTTGTTTTCAATTCCCGCATTGGCTTTTGCGATTTATTATAAAAGGATAGTTTCAAAAAAAGAGGTGAAGGATGCAGGAGTAATCGTTAATCGCGGCTTACCTGGGGCCGATAAAGGAATTCTTTCCCTCAAAACCAAAGTCAATGAATTAAACGTACTATTGGGCAATAGCCAATGCGCTCAGCCATATCTTTCCAGCCTGATTTGCGTTGATATGTTCAGCGCAAATCATAACGCAGCTTTCATTCGCAATAATATTACTTCTCTCAATGGTAATAATCTTTTGAGGCATTTCCATGAAGATATTGATCGTACCGGTGAATCCAGTAAAGAAGTAATACTGAAAATTTGCCCTGGCTATGCTGGTTGCAGAGATCATAATCTTAATTTTAATCCTGAATTATTTAGATTGAATGCAAGCAACGCGTGTGTAAAAATGATTGAATTGAAATTATCCAGGCCTGTGAGAAGACATACTGTTTCGACACAAAGAAACAGGTATACGGAAGCTGTCATAAACACTAAATACCCGGGTATAATTTTAAAACCAATTACTAAACATACTGCATTCAGTAGTGCCGAAAGCATGGTGATATTTTTGGATACTTTGCGGCAATTGTCGGGTAAAAAGCCTGTTGGCATCAGGCTCTGCATTGCAGATAAAAAGGAATTCCATCAAATATGTTACGCTTTTCGTAAAACAGAAATAATACCGGACTATATTGTTATTGAAGATTGTTCCGTTGAAAATATTTTGGGCATGCCACTTTATGAAGCTTTGTTGTTTGCCTCAAAAACTTTGGAAATATACGGCCTGACGAAGGAAATTAAAATTATCGCTGCCGCACAAATTTACACCGCATTAGACGTGTTGAAGCTTATTGCATTGGGGGCAGATGGCATCATCATGCGGAATAATCATTTGCCTGGTAATAATAAAAAAATATTCAAAACATCACCAGATGTTTTTTCACAAGATTATTGGCAACTGCGAAATGAGATATTGAGAAGTACGATTGACTTAATAAATTCTCTCGGATACATAAACATTAAGGAGATAACATTGTCTTCTCTTTTGCCCAGGCTAAATAATTTGGAGCCAATAAATACCGATATAGATAGAGTGCATTTCAAAGGTGCCGATCAGGAAAAATCATTTCGAATCATAAAAAAAGCATTTACTGAGCAGAATAGAAATACAGTAATTTCTTTTAATTAAAGAGTGATATTAACAGAATAATTTATTATTGAAAAATTCTTGCAAAATGATTTTCCAAATGATTTCGCATACCATTTCTGAATTCTTCCGGAGTGCCGGTTTCAAGAATATTTACAAGCGTTTTATGAGACGTAAAAGTTTTGAGTAAGGGCTGCTTTTTTAATAAACCGCTTTTGTGCACGTAATCAAATACCGGCAGCAGCATTTTTTGAAATTTCTTTAAAGTTTCGTTCCCCGTGATTTCATATAGCTTTCCATGAAAAGCGATTTCATGATCTATGTTGAATAAATGATATTGGGCAGCCGGTGGTTCATTTCTTACTATTTCTTTGAGTTCTGCAATATCTTCTTTTGTCACTCTTTTAAAAAGAAGATCAGCCATACCGATTTCCAATACAAGCCTTATCTCAAATATTTCCTTCAGTGTTTCCTGGTCGAGTATGTGAGGGTTCATGCTTTTACTCATCATGCCAAACAAATCAGGGCTGGTAATAACCGACCCTTTTTTCTTTTTGGATTCTATAAGACCCATCATGCGAAGGCGTAACAGAGCTTCTCTTATAACTGTGCGGCTCACACCCAGTGTTTCTGCCAGTTCAAGCTCTTTGGGAATTGTGTCGCCAACCTTAAGTTTTCGCTTTTGTAATAATTCCACCAACTTGGCTTCTACTTTATCAACGAGTGAACTGGTATCCACCGTCCTTAAATTATTTTTTATTGCTTCTATATTCATATTGATTTATTCAATTTTTCAACGCCAACAGGTATTTTATCAATCCGGTAAATGTATGACAAAGAATAATTTATTATTTTTTTTAATTTTTTTTGGTGAATTGAAAAAAGGATTCTAATTTTATTATGTCATACATAATACAAATATACTTTTTAAATTGATAATTATGAAATTTACTGGTTTAAAACTGCTGCTTTCAACAACTTTGATTTTTATTGCTGCATCGGGTTGGGCACAGTTAAAAAAGATTTCCGGAAAAGTTACAGACGAAAATAATAATCCACTTTCGGGTGTAAGTATTATAGTAACGGGAAAAACAGAAGGTACGCAAACCGATGCTAGTGGGAACTATGCTCTTGATGCTTCGCCTGGTGATGAATTGAATTTTTCTTCGGTCGGCTTTTCATCACGAAGTATTAAAGTTGGGAACTCTTCGTCAATTGATGTAGCATTAAATGTTTCTAACGGTAAGCTGGATGAAGTGGTAGTAGTTGGATATGGAACGCAGACACGAAGAACTTTGACTGGTTCAGTTGCAAGCTTAGATCAGAATGTATTGAAGTCTTCTCCCAATTCAAATCTTGGTACTGCATTACAAGGCACATTGCCCGGCCTGCAGGTTCAGCAATCTACCGGACAACCTGGCACCACTCCAACTATTTCTTTCAGGGGTGGCTCCAATTTTAATGGCACCGGTTCACCATTAATAATTGTAGATGGTATTGTATTGTCTACTCTATATGGTATTAATATGGATGATGTAGCAAGCGTTGATCTCTTAAAAGATGCCGGTTCACTGGCTATCTACGGTGCAAGAGCCGCTAACGGAGTATTATTAATCACTACTAAAAAAGGCAAAAAGGGCAGGACGCAGATTAATTATAGTTACAGAAATACTACTAATTACATCAGGTACAATTCTGAAAAGTACTTAACAGCTGCACAGTATATACATTGGAACAGGATCGGCATTCAAAGCCGCTGGCAGGCTGATGTTGCCGATGGAAACACAAATGCAGCCAACACAGATAAAGGCCAGAATGTTGGATCATGGGGTTGGGGGTTAAACAATGGATTTACTTCACCAACGGGGTTGTATACTACCCAAATATTAAGTAACGCAAACAGAAGCTTTATTGGCAAATCCGGATGGAATACGCTACTAGATCCTAATCCATTTATATCAGGACAAATGGACACAATTCTATATCATGACATCGATGTAAGAACCCGCGAGAATATGATCTTACAACAAAATACTACCCAGGAACATTATTTAAATTTTTCGGGCGCAAACGAGCAGGGTGGGTTTGCTTTGGGCCTCGGTGTTCTCAATGACAATGGAATGGTAATAGGATCTCAGCTTAAAAGATTGAGCCTGAATTTTAATGGAGGCTTGAATGTTGGTAAAAACTTAAAGGTAACCACCACCATATCCGGTTACACCTTAAATCAAAAGCTTCCTTATGTTGATCCAGCGGGTGGCGCTGCAGGCGGTTTAATGCAAAGATTTGTTGGGGTAGCCCCTACCGTTAGGTATTACAATGATACTTCCGGTGCTATATTGCCCGGCCCAAATGATAATACCCTGGGAAACCCGCTTTATTGGAGCAAGATACCTCAAAACAATACCGGCCAGCAACGATTAATGGGAAGCCTACATGTTGATTATACGATATTACCGTGGCTTAAATTCTTAGCTACCGGTTCCGGCTACCTGCTCTATCAAAATGCAAATAATTTCAATACATCCTACCAGCAAGGTAACAACGGCGCTATTAACACAACGAGAGCTGCTTCATTTAATAATTATAATGATGTGTCATATACTTACAATGCATTTTTACAGTTTGATAAAACAATTAATAAAGTACATAACATTACTGTTTTGGGTGGCGGTGAATTTTATGATTTTAAAGAACATACTTTTACAGGATCTGCATCCGGAGCACCAACAGATTTGTTCCCATGGTTATCTGCCTCAGTACCGCCCGCTGTGGTAAATGGAACTATTACAAACCCGCAAAGAGCTTATTCAAGTTTCAATGCATGGGAGAGATTAGCTTCTGTCATTGGCAGGGTAAACTACAGTTATAAAAGCAAATATTTCATAACAGGGAATATCCGCTACGATGGTACTTCAAGGCTTGCCAATAATCAATATGGACTATTTTCTGGTATTTCCGGAGGCTGGAATATGCAAAATGAAAAGTTCTTCAAAAACAGTCCTGTAAGTAAATATGTAAGTGTATTTAAGCCGCGTATCAGTTGGGGACAGGTAGGTAACCTTGCATCGCTGACCAATTCTGATGGTTCGCAAAATTATTATGCTGCGGATCAAACGTATCCTTCTACATCGGTCTACAATGGCCTTGGAGGCACCTATTATCCTAACTACATCAATACAAATTTAAAGTGGGAAACATCCACCACTACCAACCTCGGCGCTGACATAGGGTTGTTTAATAACAGAGTAACTATTATCGGTGATTATTTCATTAAAAATATTTTCAACAAAATATCCGGCTTGCCTTTAGATGTTACATCCGGTTTCTCAAGCATTCAATACTACAACAACGGGCAATTGCAAAACAAGGGATTTGAGTTAGACATAAGAGCACGGGTTATTCAGCCGGTAAAAGCTGACGGGTTAAGCATTGATGTTAGCGCAAATCTTTTCAAGGTTAAGAGTTATGTGGTGAAACTGCCATTCAACGGTCTGCCGGGAAACAGGCAAGGAACTATACAGGTTTGGGATCCTAAAAATCCAACCCAGCTTATACAGGTTGGCGGGTTACAGGAAGGGAAACGGGTAGGGTTAGACGCAGTTTATGCGCCCAGATATGATGGCATTTATACATCTCAGGGTGCTGTTGATAAAGATGCTAACGTTTATAATTCTTTTTTGCCTTATACACATAAAACATTAAAACAATTGGGAGACGCCCGCTGGCACCAGGTAAATCCAAATGATACCATCGATTCACGCCAGTTTGTGTATGTTGGAAGAACAACCCCGCAATTATCAGGTGGATTTTCGGGAGCAATAAGTTATAAAGGGTTTAGTTTGTATGCACAATTTGATTTTGCGTTAGGCTTTGTAATTCTTAACAACGAAAAACTGAGAGGCTTAAGCCAGGTACAGGGTTCGCAAAATTCAACTGTTGATGTTTTAAAAACATGGTCGCCGGATAACACAACCGGTACGCTGCCAAGATTTTACTGGGCCAACCAGGGAAGAAATTATGCTACAGATGCCTCGGGAAATAACCCTCCAGCCAACTTCTGGGAGAAAGGAGATTATTTAATGGCAAGAGAAGTAACCTTAAGTTACGACGTAACAAGAAGTTTATTGGAGCAATCCTTTCATAACAGGATAAAAGGAGCCCGCTTGTTTATAACAGGGAATAACCTGGCCTACTTCACGAAATACAGCGGTAATTTTCCGGAGATCGGCGGTGTTGATAATGGAAAATTCCCGTTACCAAGACGTCTTACATTAGGCGTTAACGTTACGCTGTAATTCCGCTAAATCAAAAAAATAAAAAATAAAATCATCTAGAATGAAAACATATAAATCACTAATTAAGTTACTGCCACTTCTGGTACTGATAACAAGCATTGTTTCGTGCAAAAAACAATTGACAGAGGCAGTTCCGCAGGATGTATTGTCTGCTTCGGATCTATCTAACCCCAATGCATTGGTTACATTATATACCGGAGTGTATGCTCAACTCAGAGCTTACAATAGCACACTTTTCGGGTTGGGAGAAATGCGTTCTGAAATTTGGTCAGACGGTCTTTTTACTGAATCTCTTGACCCGGCATACCAACAGATGTATGATCAAAATATAAGTGCATTAAATGTGCCTTATAGTAACTGGGGTAATTTTTATAGCCTCATATACCAGGTGAATAATGCCATTCAATATTTTACAGCTACTACCGTTTTGCCTGATGCTACAAAAAGTCAATACTTAGCCGAGATGTATGGTATCCGTGCCTATATTTATTACACAATGGCTAAAACATGGGGCAGTGTTCCGTTAATTACTAAAACTTTACCAACGATCAACAGTACTGCACAAACTTATGCGGCACGTACGCCTGTTGACTCTGTTTTTATGCAAATAAAAAGTGATATAGAACAATCTCTTACTTTATTTAATAATAATTATGCTTTTCCTGCCGGCAAACGTGTTTATTGGAATGCAGTGGCATCGTTGGTTTTAAAAGCCGATGTAAATTTATGGACAGGAACTTTATTAGGAGGAGGCAATGCTGATTTAACTACTGCGGAATCGGTTTTGCAACAGGTAGAAGGATTGCAGGGTGGAACATTAGGGCTAGATGCAAAATATTCCGATATTTTTGATCCCACTAAAAAAGCCAATAATCCTGAAATTATTTTTGCACTCAACTATGAATTAAGCCAGGCTCAAAATACTGTGTTCTCGGAGTTTACCGTAAATTCCATTCAGGCGAATACGCTAACTTTTGAGCAATCAGGTGATCCTACTAAAGTAGTGTCTTATGTGTATCCTTATGTTGGCGGTTCCAACCGGGTGGGAATGAACCAGGACATGATTACGAAATTAACAAGTGGTCCTCTGGATCAAAGGATAGCCGGTACATTCAAAGTGATGTATAGTACTTCGGCTCCATATGCCGTAAGAGGTGTGTTGCTGAACAAATGGATTGGCACTGCATCGGGAACGAGCCAGGTGTACACAAATGATTTTCCAATTTATCGTTATGCTGATGTTTTGTTGCTAATGGCAGAAGCTAAGTCCAAACTGGGACAAGACCCTTCACCGGAAATTGACAGTTTACGTTCGAGGGCATACGGCCCAACATATACACCCTATGTAAGCGGCAGTGTGGATGATAATATCAGGGCCACCTTAGAAGAACAGCTGCGGGAAGAAATTGGTGAAGGTAAACGTTGGTGGGCATTAAGACGATCCGGCGATCAATGGGTATATAATTATGTAAACCCAACTTATCTATCAGAAGCCACAGTTAATTCTGGCAAAGGGCCCACGCTCGAGTTGCCTATTTCTGTTCAGATGTTAAATCTTGACCCCCTATATACTCAAACGCATGGATATTAATTAAAGTTTTTCTCATAAGCAAACATAAATTGCGTCGGAGATATTCTTGTCCCCGGCTTTTAGTAAACTACATTTAAAAAAATGAATATTCAACATTTACAAGGCTTAATTGCCGCACCATTTACTCCTATGAAAAATGATGGCACACTGAACACATCAGTGGTACCCTCTTATTATGAAATGCTTGCAGCCAATAATGTTTCCGGCGCATTTATTTGCGGCTCTACAGGGGAGGGGGTATCGCTCAGTATACAAGAAAAGAAAGAAGTTATAAAAGCCTGGGCGGATTGTACAAAAGGTGATCCTGAATTTAAAGTGATGGCACTCGTTGGGGGCACATGCATTGCTGACTGTATTGCATTATCAAAGTATGCCCAACAGGAAGGCTTATACGCAGTTTCATTTACTGCCCCGTTTTATTTTAAGCCTGCAGATGTGGAAGCGCTTGCAGCCTGTTGTAAAGCTATCGCAGATGAAGTGCCAGGCATGCCCTTTTATTATTATCACATTCCTGTTTTAAACGGCGTCGATTTTCCAATGATACAACTTTTAAAAAATATTGAAGGAAAGATTCCAAACTTTGCCGGCATTAAATATACTCACGAGGATTTTATGGATTTTCTGTCCTGCCTGCATTTTCAAAACGCAAAGTATGATTTACTTTGGGGGCGGGATGAAAGCATGCTTTCTGCATTAGCTGTTGGCGCAAAAGGAGCCGTGGGGAGTACTTTCAATTATGCAGCACCTTTGTACTACGGACTGATAGACGCATTTAATAATGGCGATTTTGATAATGCGCAGGCATTGCAGCAGCAGTCTATAGATATGATATCGCTACTCGGAAAATATGGTGGTATTGCTACCGGTAAAGCCTACATGAAAATGATAGGGATGGACTGCGGCGAATTTCGCCTCCCTGTAAAAAATATGAATGGCCAGCAATTTGAACTATTTAAAAAAGATGTGGAACAAATTAATTTTAATAGCTTTTGCTCTCAAAAATCACCCGGTGTAAAAGCTTAAATTATAATGATAAGGCGAATAAATTTTTTAATAATTATGTTATCTACATTGGCTGCCTCCGCTCAAAAGGTAAGCCCTTCTATTAAGTGGAAATTTGCCACAGAATTACCACCATCAAGAGGTCAGTCAAAATCATTAGGCTTTGCCGGTGTTATTAATGGCGTTAGCAACAATGTTTTGATTGTAGCAGGCGGCGCTAATTTTCCTCATGGATTGCCCTGGGAAGGGGGCAAGAAATATTACACCGACGAGATTCATGTATTACAAAAAGATGGGGTAAATTTTATTTGGAATAAAAAAGTAATAGGCAAATTGCCGGAACCAATTGGCTATTGCGGCAGTACTTCAACGGATAGGGGAATTGCATATGTTGGTGGTGAAAATGAAAATGGTATCTCGAACAGATGCTATTTATTAAGATGGAATAACCAAAAAGAGAGAGTGGATATAAAGGTGCTGCCCAATCTTCCGGTAGCCTTAACAAACATAGCGCTTACCCATATAGGGAATACTTTATATGCCGTTGGCGGCGATGAGGAAAAAATTTCTTCTAATAGTTTTTATAGCCTCAATCTTGATGATGCAGAGCCTCAATGGCAGAAGCTTCCCCATCTTCCGATTGCATTGGCAAATGCAACTGCAGTGTCCCAATATGTAAAAAATGAAAAAGAAATTTTTGTCATTGGAGGAAGATCAAAATCGCTTTCCGGCATCAGCGATTTACATCATACTGTTTATGCTTTTAATGTTGACACACAAAAGTGGAGAGAGTGTACTGCTATATCTAACGGTAAATATATTACGAACCTGTCTGCAGCTTGCGGCGTGGCTTTAGGTAAAGATGAAATTATAATTATCGGGGGCGATAATGGAAAGGTGTTCCACCAGATTGAAAGTTATATTGCCGAAATAACAAAAGCAAAAACCCCGGAAGAAAAAGCAAAGCTTACGGAGGAAAAAAATGATTTAAGTATTCACCATAGAGGATTTGATAAAAGCGTTTTATTATATGATACTAACAGTGACATATGGACGAAAATTGGGGATTTGCCCTTCCCGGCACAAGTTACTACCACGGCAATAATGTGGAGGAATGATATTGTAATTTCAAATGGAGAAATAAGACCCGGTGTGAGAACTCCAAATGTAATGATTGGAAAAATTGGCAGATAAACATTGTTAAAAATTTTATATCATCGCCCGGGAAGATAAGGAGAACACAAATGGATTTCTTCCTGCGATTTAGTTTCTTAATGGGAGAATATACATCATGAAGGAAAGCAAAAATTATAAATGGATAGTCGTTGCCTTGCTTTGGGTAGTAGCCCTGCTAAATTACATGGACAGGCAAATGCTTTCTACGATGCGTCCTTCCATGCAGGTTGATATACACGAATTGCAATCAGCCACTAATTTTGGTTATCTCATGGGCATTTTTCTTTGGGTATATGGTTTCATGAGCCCGGTATCTGGCATTATTGCCGATAAAGTGAACAGAAAATGGCTGATAGTGATA
>Ga0134126_10014158_pt1 | contig 10074 bp, 10 predicted proteins | sample KB31752_FD_96881 | JGI IMG/M metagenome (GOLD analysis project Ga0134126, IMG submission 96881) | Terrestrial soil microbial communities with excess Nitrogen fertilizer from Kellogg Biological Station, Michigan, USA - KB3-175-2 | ecosystem: Environmental > Terrestrial > Soil > Unclassified ...
GATCGCGTCGCTGGATACGGCCAGGGAGGTCGGCATCAACTGGTGGGAGAACGATCCCTGGCTGAACTCGCAGGCGGCCCGGCGGGCAAACGGCCGGGACGAGCTCGAGGACGAGAACCGGCGCCTGCGGGCGCGGGTCCAGGCGCTGGAGTCGGGTGGTGGGCGCGATGGCTGAGTCCAGGGCGACCGGGCCCAGGATGACTGACCCCAGCGCGGTCTGGGCCTACGCCGTGGCCGAGCGCGTGCCTGCGGCTGGCCTCGATGAGCTAGAGGGCATCGAGGGCGGCCGGGTGCGCGCCGTGCCGGCCGCCGGGCTGGTGGCGATCGCCGGGGACGTGCCGCTATCTGGCTTCAGCGAAGCCGCGCTGCGCCGCAACCTGGAGGACCTGGCCTGGCTGGAGGCCACGGCCAGGGCCCACCATCGGGTCATCGCGGCGGTCGCTGAGGACGGGCCGGTGGTGCCCCTGCGGCTGGCCACGGTCTACCGCGACGACGCCAGTACAGCCGCCGCGCTGGCCGAGTTCGGCGGCCAGTTCCGGTCCGCGCTGGCCCAGACCAGGGCGCACAAGGAATGGGGGATCAAGGCCTATGCCACCCGGCCGGCCGAGCCCGGCGCCCCCGACGACGGGCGGGGGTCGTCTGAACGAGGCGCTGACCGGAAGTCGGCCGGGTCCGGGGCGGCCTACCTGGACCGGCGGCGCCGCGAGCTGACCGCGCACGAGCAGGCCCGCCGCGGCGTGGTGGCCGGCGCGGAGCTGGTGCACGCTCGGCTAGCCGGGCTCGCCGACCAGAGCCGGCTGCACCCGCCCCAGTCGCCCCAGCTGGCCGGGCACCGCGCCCAGATGCTCCTGAACGCGTCCTACCTGCTGCCCGACGACCGGGACGGCGACTTCGCGGCGGCCGTGGACGAGCTGGCCGGGCAGCACGGGGAACTGCGCATCGAGATCACCGGTCCGTGGCCGCCGTACTCGTTCGCCGGCCTGCCGGAAGCGGGCCAGCCATGACCGTGCCGGACCGGCGGCGCCGGATCGACGCCGACCCGGAGTCGGTCGAGCGGGGGCTGGTCAGCCTGGTCCTGACCATCGTGGAGCTGCTCCGCCAGCTCATGGAGCGCCAGGCGCTGCGCCGGGTCGAGCAGGGGACGCTCACCGACGAGCAGGTCGAGAACGTCGGCCAGACGCTGATGGCCCTGGAGGACCGGATGGCCGAGCTCCGGGACCACTTCGGCCTCAAGCCCGAGGATCTCAACATCGACCTCGGGCCGCTGGGCCCGCTGCTGCCCTATGACAGCTGACCAGCGGGCGGTAATTACCGTTGCTGATCAGCGCGAGATATTGGCTGTCACCCATGATAGCGTTTGACCCCTCAAAGCGGGCTTAATGGACCCTGGGGGCGGCGTGGGGAGCGTTTTCGACACTCTCAAGATGACCTACACCGACATGTTCGACAAGACGGTGGGTCAGTCGTCCTCCGGTGTATTGCCAACCGCCGCGGCCGCCGCGGCCAGGGCCGCCTTTGAGAATCAGCCGGCCGACGCGACACCCGAGGACAGATATGCGGCCGCGAAGGCGGCGGTCACGGAAAACCTCGCCCCGGTTACCCCGCTGGCCGCGCCCGCCCTGGCTCACGTCTTCGACGCCATGCACGCTCAGCCGCCCGCGCCGGTCACCCCGCATAACTCCACTGCCCAGTCGGTGAGCGACGCGGCCAAGCAGACGACCGCATTGGCCCTGGGCTCGCTCTCGGGGACGCTCAAGCTCAGCGGGCCGAGCCTGCTCGGCTCGCCGGCTCGAATCGTCTTCGGATCGCTGTCGGCGGTCATTGCCGGCGGCTCGGTCTATGTGATTTACCGGCTGGCCCACGATAGTCACACGACCGGAGTGGCCATCTACATAGCGCTCGCGGTCGCCATCTTCATGGCCATGCTGACGCTTCTGCTGTGCGTTACCGGCTATTCGAACGTGAACATCGAGGGCTCGCGGGGCAAATAGGGTGATCAGCCCTTGGGCCGACGCCGGCTGACCGCGTTGTTCAGCTTGTCCGCGGCGGCCTCGGCCGACTCGGGGACCTTGCGTCCCCTGGGCCGGGCCGGGCCGCGGGACTGCGACCCGGCGGCGGCCCGCTCGGCGGCCTGGCTGAGCTGGTCGGCGAGCTCGCGCACCTGGAACGGGCTGAGCGCCTGGCGCATCTGCGGCCAGACCCGGGCTTCCTCGAACGCGAGATGCCGCCGGAGCGCCGGGATCAGGTCGGCGAGCACCTGATCGAACTCGTCGTCGGCGGACTCGAGCTTGCCCAGCCGGGCCAGGGCATCGCTGACCTCCTGCTCCTGGGCGCTGGCCTCGTCGGCGAGCTGGTTGCCGCGCCCGAGCCGCTCGCGGACGGCGGGCCAGAAGTACTCCTGCTCGGCCGCCTCGTGGCGGGCGGCGTCGATCACCAGCCGGTCGGCGGCCGCCTTGCGGGCCCTGAGCACCTCCTGGCTGGCTCCGGCCGCGTGGCCGGGGCTGTGCTCCAGCGCCGCGAGCAGCAGTTGCATGTTGCCGTGATCGGCCCTGAGGACGTCAAATACCTCGGCCATGGCACCTCCCGTAGTGGCGTTCCAGGGTCAGGGGGACGACGGATTTAATCGAGCAGGGTTATCCCTGGAACTGGGCGACGAGCTGCTGGCAGAAGGCGGGCAGGTCGCCGGGATTCCTGCTGGTCACGAGCACGTTTGGGCCGTCGGTGCAGACCTGGACCTCGGTGTCGGTCCAGGTGCCGCCGGCGTTGCTGATGTCGGTGCGCAGGCTCGGCCACGAGGTCAGGGTGCGGCCGCGGACCAGGTCGGCCTCGACCAGCGTCCACGGGCCGTGGCAGATGACCGCGGCGGGCTTGCCGGCCAGAAACATGGCCTGGATGAACTGGACGGCCGCTGGCTTGGTGCGCAGCTGATCGGGATTGGCAACGCCGCCGGGCAGGACGACACCGTCGTAGTTCGCGGGGTCGGCGTCGCTGATGGCCAGGTCGACTCCGAAGGTGTCGGCCTTGTCCAGGTGGTTGAAGGCCTGGGCCTTCCCCGACTCGGGCGCGAGGAGCTCGGGCGTGCCGCCGGCGTCGGCCACGGCCTGCCAGGGCTCGGTCAGCTCGACCTGCTCGACACCCTCGTTGGCGATCATGAAGGCGATCCGGCGTCCGGTTAGCTCGCTGGTCATGAGGTCATCCTCCGTTCGGAGTGCGCGTCGCTGGCAGTAACTCAAACGATCGCTGCTACCCGGTTTCCGCCGGGTCATGCGGCCCGCTTTCGCGACGTTTGCGGGCGCGCAGCCGGGTAGCCAGAGGGACGGAAGCAATTGCATGACGGAGGAGTGTCATGGGGGATCTGCGCCCTGGCCAGGCCGGCGGCCGCCGGCCAGGCAGGAAGATCACGAGGACGAGCCAGAACGGCGGCTCGGCCGCGGTGTCATCGAGTTCCGGTGCGCCGGGCGCTCCATCTCCCGTGCGCGCCGCGCTGGGCAAGCTTCGCGACGCGGCCGCTGCTCACGACGACGAGCTGCCTGCACCAGGCCTGCCTCACGGCGGGCAGGCGCAGGCGTCGTCCGGGTAGCGGGACTGGCGAGCTGAGAACGAGGTACTCGTGATGAGCAAAATGAGTCATGAAGCGGCCGACCGGATTCAGCACGGCGCCGACCCGGCCCGGCAGCACTCGGGCGGGCCCGGCCGCGCGGTGATCTGGATGGCCGCCATCACGGCCCTGGGCGGCCTGCTGTTCGGCTATGACACCGGGGTTGTGTCCGGGGCGCTGCTGTTCCTCAAGAACGACTTCCCGCACATCACCTCGCTGCAGAAAGAGCTGGTCACCAGCCTGCTGCTGGTCGGCGCCGCGATCGGTGCCATTGGCGCGGCCCGGCTGGCCGACCGTATCGGCCGGCGGCCCACGATCCTGATCACGGCGGTGGTGTTCGTGATCGGCGTGCTGCTGGCCGCGCTCACGCCCACCTACGGGGTGCTGCTGGCGGCCAGGGTGATCATCGGACTGGCGGTGGGATCGGCCTCGATGACCGTCCCGATGTACATCGGCGAGGCGGCGCCGCCGCGGTTCCGTGGCGGCCTGGTCAGCCTGAACCAGCTGGCCATCACCTCCGGCATCCTGGTGTCCTACCTGGTCGACTACGGGCTGGCCGGGTCGCAGAACTGGCGGCTGATGTTCGGGCTGGCCACCATCCCCGCGGTGCTGCTGTTCGCGGGCATGCTGACCCAGAAGGAGAGCCCGGCCTGGCTGGTCGCCCATGACCGCGAGGACGACGCGCGCAGCGTGCTGTCCCGGCTGCGGCCCGCCGACGTGGTCGACGACGAGCTGAACAGCATGAAGGAGGGGGCTCGCAAGCAGGACGTGAAGACCCGCGAGCTGATCAGCCCGCGGCTGCGCGGCGTGCTCATCCTGGGTGTGCTGCTGGCCGTGTTCCAGCAGGTCACCGGCATCAACACGGTCATCTACTACGCCCCGACGCTGCTCGCCAGTGCCGGCCTGGGCTCGTCGGCGGCGCTGCTGGCCAACGTGGTCAACGGGGTGGTCAACGTCGGCATGACGATCGTGGCCATCTGGCTGCTGGACCGGGTCGGGCGGCGCAGGCTGCTGATCAGCGGGACCTGCGGCATGGCGGTGGCGCTGACGGTGCTGGCGCTGGTCTTCCTGATCGGCGGGTCCACGCTGACCGGCGCCGGGGCCTACGTCGCCATCGTGGCGCTGTTCTTCTACACGGGCTCGTTCGCGATCGGGCTGGGGCCGGTGTTCTGGCTGCTGATCAGCGAGATCTACCCGGTCCGGGTCCGCGCGTCGGCGATGAGCGTGGCCACGTTCGCCAACTGGGGCGCCAACTTCGTGGTTACGGTATCGTTCCTGACCCTGCTCAGCGCGATCACCAACGCCGGGACGTTCTTCCTGTTCGCGTTCCTGACCGTGGTGGCGGTGGCCTACTTCTGGCGCCGGGTGCCGGAGACCAAGGGCCGGCGGCTGGAGGACATCTCGGCCGACATCGAGGGGCGGAAGGTGGCCGGCCAGGCGGCGCGGTAACTCTGCTGTTGCAGCAGCTCAGGCCGTGCGGTAGCGCTCGGCCTCGGCGGACCGGAAGGTCAGGCCGAGGCCGGGCGCTGCGGCGTCGGGGGTGAGGTGGCCGCCGTGCGGGCTGAGCACCCCGTCGAACAGCATCCCCTCGATGCGCTGGTGGTCGTGGAAGTACTCGACGTGGCGCAGGTTGGGCACGGCCGCCCCGACGTGGGCGTGCAGGCTGGGCGCGCAGTGCCCGGAGACCTGGAGGTTGTGCGCGGCGGCCAGCCCCGCCCCCCGGACAAAGTCGGTGATCCCGCCGCACCGGGTGACGTCGAGCTGGAGGCAGTCCACGGCGCCGGCGTCGATGAGCGCGGCGGCGTCGGCCAGCGACCAGACGTACTCGCCCGCCGCCACGTCGGGGAGGACCTGGCGGCGGATGGCGGCCAGCCCGGCCGGGTCGCGTGACGACACCGGCTCCTCGAACCAGGTCACGCCGTAGTCGTCCATCCGGCGGGCGACCCGGATGGCCTGGGCGGCGGAGTAGCCGCCGTTGGCGTCCACGTACAGCTCGGTATCCGGGCCGATGACCTCGCGGGCCAGCGCCACCCTGGCCAGGTCCCGGTGCTCGTCGGCGCCCCAGGACTCCCCGATCTTGATCTTCACCCGCGGGATGCGGTCGCCGTCGACCCAGGCCGCCAGCTGGTCGCGGGTCTGCTGCTCGTCGTAGCTGGTGAAGCCGCCGCTGCCGTAGATCGGCACGTGCTCGCGGGCCCGCCCGAGCAGGTCGGCGACCGGCAGGCCGAGCAGCCGCGCCTTGAGGTCCCACAGCGCGATGTCGACGGCCGACAGCGCGGTGGCCCCGGCGCCGGGACGCCCGGCGTTTCGCAGCGTCCGTGCCATGTCCTCGGCGATGGCCGGGATGTCGAGCGCGGGCCGGCCCAGGACCACGGATTTCAAGATCTCGATGATGAAATTGGCGGCGGCGCCGGACGAGTAACTCCAGCCGATGCCCTCCTGGCCGGCGGCCCGGAGCGTCACCAGGACCAGGGTCGTCTTGTGCCACGTCAGGGTGCCGTCGGCCTCGGGGGCGTCGGTCGGGATGGTATAGACCGCGGTCTCGATGTCACTGATGACGGGTGTGTCAGCCATCCGCCTCATCTACCGAGCCGCTCCCCACCCAAACCCCGAGCAGGACCTGTTTGAGGCCGCTCTGGTGGGTAGCTGAGGGCGGAGATCATCGAGTGGGAGGACAGTCATGCGAAACACGCGCTCGCGGAGCGCGGCACGGGCGGCGTGGGATATCGACCGGATGGTCCGCAACATCGAGACCGGGCGGTTCGAGCGCAGCCTGTCGGCGCTGACCGCGGCTGGGGCGCTGGTCACCGCGGCCGAGATCTTCTTCGAGCACGACAGCGCCAGCTTCGGCAACAAGATGATGTGGCTGCCGGTGAGCCTGGGGCCGGTGGGTGCCGCTGCCGGGATCGCCGGCTTCTTCAGCCAGCGGATGGCCAAGACGGCGCTGCCGGTGGCCTCGGCGGCGATCGTGGCCAACGGGCTGCAGGGCACCTACCTGCACGCGCGGGGCATCGCGCAGAAGCCGGGCGGCTGGTCTAACGCCCGCTACAACATGGAGATGGGACCGCCGCTGCTGGCCCCGCTGCTGGTCACCATGGTCGGCGGCATGGGGCTGCTGGCCGCGATCTTGCGGCGCGAGCGGTGAGCGCGCGGCCCCCAGGCACCCGGACCCCGGGGAGCGCGCGGTTCCCCGGCTTCGACGCCGCGGCCCAGGCCAAGCACTGGGACCCGATCACCGCCGGGGTGGTCCTGGACCGGCTATCCATGCCGCCCGACATCCGGTTCTTCACCCCGGCGCAGGAAGCCGCCGCGACCGCGCTGTGCGACCAGCTGCTGGACCAGGCGGGCGATCGGCTGGTGCCGCTGGTGCCGCTGATCGACGCCCGGCTGGCCGAGGCGCAGACCGACGGCTGGCACTACGCCGACATGCCCGAGGACGGCCAGGCCTGGCGGGAGTCGCTGGCGGGCCTGGACGCCGACGCGCGGGACAAGTTCGGCCGCGACATGGCCGAGTGCGCGCCCGCCGAGCAGCAGGCGATCATCCAGGCGGTGCAGGACCTCGGCTCCGGTGACTGGCACGGGCTGAACGCGGGCCACGTGTGGAGCCTGTGGACCCGCTATGCCTGCACCGCGTTCTACGCCCACCCGCTGGCCTGGAACGAGATCGGCTTTCCCGGCCCGGCCTACCCGCGTGGCTACAAGAACAAGGCCGTAGGCGGGCGCGAGCCGTTCGAGGTCCGCGACGCCCAGCCGCAGGACGACCCGGTGCGGAGGAACTCATGACCGCGGTCCGGAGCCGGAACGAGTCGGCCTGGCTGATTCCCAACGACGGCACCCGCACCGATCACCGGCTGCGCCACAACATGCGCCAGTTCGCCGACAGCGACGAGGTCGACCTGGTGGTGGTCGGCTGCGGTGCGGGCGGGGCCACGCTGATCCAGCGGATGACCCGCCGCGGCTGGCGGGTAGCCGGGCTGGACGCCGGGCCGTTCTGGGACCCCGACGCCGACTGGGTCAGCGACGAGGCCGGCTCGCACCACCTGTACTGGACCGAGCCGCGGGTCATCGACGGCGCCGACCCGGTGCCGCTGGGCTCGAACAACTCGGGCCGCGGCGTGGGCGGCTCGATGATCCACTACGCGGGGTACACGCCGCGGTTCCACCCCAGCGACTTCGTCACCTGGACCGTCGACGGCGTCGGCGCGGACTGGCCGATCGGCTACACCGACCTGCGGCCCTACTACCAGCAGATCGAGGAGGAGCTGCCGGTGGCGGGCCAGGACTGGCCGTGGGGCGACCCGCACTCCTACCCGCACCGGCCGCACCCGGTCGGCGGCAACGGCGAGGTGTTCCTGCGCGGCGCCAGCAAGGCGGGCATCGAGGCCAGGGTCGGCCCGGTGGCCATCCCCAACGGCCGGTTCGGCAACCGGCCGCACTGCATCTACCGCGGGTTCTGCCTGCAGGGATGCAAGGTGAACGCGAAGGCGTCCCCGCTGATCACCCACATCCCCGACGCGCTGGCCCACGGCGCCGAGATCCGGCCCGACTCCATGGTCACCGGCATCGAGGTGGACGAGCGCACCGGCCGCGCGGTGGGCGTGCACTACATGCGCGGCGGCGTGCCGCGCTTCCAGCGGGCGTCGGCGGTGGCCATCGCCGGCTACTCCATCGAGACGCCCCGGCTGCTGCTCAACTCGGCGTCGCGGCGCTTCCCTGAGGGCCTGGGCAACGACTTCGACCAGGTCGGGCGTTACCTGATGGTGCAGGGCGCGCCGCAGACCGCGGGCCGGTTCGACGCCGAGGTGCGGATGTACAAGGCGCCGCCGCCCGAGGTCAGCAGCGAGCAGTTCTACGAGACCGACCCGGCCAAGCCCTACCAGCGCGGCTTCGCCATCCAGACCGTCTCCCCGCTGCCGATCACCTGGGCCGAGCACGTGGCCGCCCAGGGGCACTGGGGCGCGGACCTGCGCCGCTACATGAGCGACTACGTGCACTGGGCCTGCCTGGGTGCGCTGTGCGAGTTCCTGCCCCAGGCGGGCAACCGGGTCACGCTGGACAGCGAGCGGGACCGGTACGGGCTGCGGGTGGCCCGGTTCACGTACTCGCAGTGCGAGAACGACAGCCAGCTCATGCGGGCGGCCCAGGGCGTGATGGAGCAGATCCTGCACGCGGCCGGGGCCGACGAGGTCATCACCATCGACCGCTTCGCTCACCTGGTCGGCGGGGCCCGGATGGCGGCCGACGAGCGGCACGGCGTGGTCAACGGCGACTGCCGCATGTTCGCCGTGCCCAACCTGTACATCACCGACGGCAGCGTGCTGCCCACCCAGGGCAGCGCCAACCCGGCCCTGACGATCATGGCAGTGGCGGCCCGCGCGGCCGACCGGATGGCCGACGCCGCCCGCCGGGCCGACTGAGCAGCCGGCTGAGCATGAGCGAGTCACACGCACCGCGGGTCCTGCGGGAGTACGCCTTCATCGCCGACGGCGAGCGCGGCGGGCTGGTCGGGCCGGACGGCGCGATCGTCTGGCTGTGCGCGCCGCGCTGGGACAGCCCGGCCGTGTTCGGCTCGCTGCTCGGCGGCCGGGGCGCCTACGCCGTCACGCCGGACGATCCCTGGTATGTCTGGGGCGGCCACTACGAGTCCGGCTCCCTGATCTGGCGCAGTCGCTGGGTCGGCCGGGTCGTGACCGAGTGCCGCGAGGCGCTGGCCATGCCCGCCGACCCGCACCGCGCCGTGATCCTGCGGCGGGTAGAGGCGACGGACGGCCCGGCCAAGGTCAGGATGACGCTCGACCTGCGGGCCGCCTTCGGCCGCCAGCCCATGCGCGACCTGTCCCGCGCCGACGGCTGCTGGACCGGGCGCAGCGGCGCCATCAGGTTCCGGCTGTCGGGCGCCGCGGCCGCGCGGCGCGACCGGGACGGCCGCCTGGTGATGCCGCTGCGGGTCGCCGCGGGCCAGCATCACGACCTGGTGCTGGAGATCTCGGACCAGCCGCTGCCCGACGCGCCGCCCGACCCGGCCGCCGCCTGGTCGGGCACCGAGAACGCCTGGTCCGACGTGGTCCCCGCGTGCCACGAGCTGATCGCCGAGCGCGATGTCCAGCACGCCTACGCGGTGCTGGCCGGCCTCACCTCCGGCAGCGGCGCGATGGTGGCGGCGGCCACCACCTCGGTGCCCGAGCGGCTGGAGAGCGGCCGGAACTACGACTACCGCTACGCCTGGATCCGCGACCAGTGCTACGCCGGGCTGGCCGTGGCTGCGCACGGTCCGCACCGGCTGCTGGATGGCACGGTGCGGTTCATCACCGAGCGGGTGCTGTGCGACGGCCCGGACCTGATGCCCGCCTACACCGTCGGCGGCGAGCCGATACCGGGCGAGCGCCGGCTCCGGATCCGCGGGTACCCGGGCGGCACGCCCAAGGCCGGGAACTGGGTCAACGAGCAGTTCCAGCTCGACGCGCTCGGCGAGGTGC
>Ga0134126_10014160_pt1 | contig 10073 bp, 11 predicted proteins | sample KB31752_FD_96881 | JGI IMG/M metagenome (GOLD analysis project Ga0134126, IMG submission 96881) | Terrestrial soil microbial communities with excess Nitrogen fertilizer from Kellogg Biological Station, Michigan, USA - KB3-175-2 | ecosystem: Environmental > Terrestrial > Soil > Unclassified ...
ACGGAGGGGGAGGTGGCGCCAGACGTAGCGGAGGTCGCCGAAGTCGGCCAGCAGCTCCCGGACCACCGGCTCCGCCTGCCCGCAGAACGGGCACTCGAAGTCGCCGTACTCCACCAAGGTGATCGGCGCGGCCGACGGCCCGCGGACGTGGTCCCGGGTCCCGTCCACCGGCACCACCAGGTCCTCGATGGACTCGGTGGTGCCCAGCAGCAACCGGGCCCGCCGTGGCCCCTTCACCATGCGGGCGCTCCGGAACACCGCCCAGGTCACCGCCGACGACGCCACCGCCGCCGTCAGGATGCCGATCTTGGCCTCCTGCAGTTGCAGGCCGGTGAACGCCACGGTGGCCACCAGGAGGGCGACGGTGAAGCCGATGCCGGCCAACGTCCCGCCGCCGGCGACGGCCAGCCAGCCGACCGGCGGGGCCAGCCGTCCCCGGGACGACCTGGCCGTCAGCCACGACGCCCCGAACACCCCGACCGGCTTCCCGGCGACGTACCCGACGACGATGCCGAGGGTGATCGGGGAGGTGAAGGCGGTGGCCAGCAGCGACCCGGTGAGGTGGATGCCGGCATTCGACAGGGCGAATAGCGGCACCACCACGAAGCTGGTCCAAGGGTGGATCCGGTCCTGGAGCCGCTCGTTGGCGGACACCGCTCGACGGACCCCGTGGCTGGCCGCCCGGGCCAGCTCGGGCGTGGGCTGCTCGCGGAACCCCCGGAACAACTCCGTAGCCCGCTCGAGGTCTCCCCGGGCGGCCGGCGAGGCGTAGATCAGCAGGCCAATCGCCAATCCGGTCACCAGTGGGTCGACCCCCGACTTCGACAGGGCCACCCAGATCGCCACGCCGACGACCGCCACCGGCCAGCTGGCCCGCAGCCCGCGGCGGAACGCCACTGCCAGCGCCGCCAACAGCGCCCCCGCCACCAGCAGCGGCACCACCGACACGTGGTTGGTGTATCCGAAGGTGATCACCAGGAGGGCGACGACGTCGTCGGCCACGACCACCGTGAGTAGGAACGCCCGGAGCCGCTCCGAGAACTTGGGACCGACGAGGACGAGGACCCCGAGGGCGAAGGCGGTGTCCGTGGACATGGCGGCCGCCCAGCCTCCGGCGCCGGGCCCCCCGGCGTTGAAAACCAGGAACACGGCGATCGGCACCGCCATCCCGCCGATCCCGGCCAGCGCCGGGAGGATCACCCGCCGTCGGTCCCGGAGGTCCCCCAGGTCGAGCTCCCGGCGGGCCTCGAGGCCGACGACGAAGAAGAACAGCGTCATCAGGCCGCTGTCGATCCACTCGGCCAGGGTCATCCCCTCGCCGACGCCGCCGAGGCGGATGGACAGTTCGGTGCCCCAGACCCGCTGGTAGCTGCCGTTGCCGACGTTGGCCCACACGAGGGCGGCGGCGGTGGCGGCGAGCAGGGCCACCGCCCCGCTGGTCTCGGTCCGCCAGAACCGCCGCAGCGACGTCTCCGACGTGCCGGTCCAACCGTCGACGGCGCCATCGCCGTCGACGCCGGGGGTGCCGGCATCCGAGCGGCGGTCCAACGGTGGTGTCTCTGGTGCCGGGGGATCGGTCAGTCCCGCCTGGCGGCCGTCGTCGGTCAACGGTTCACTCCCCGTGGCGTGGTTGCCCACAGGGTAAGCGGGATTCACCGGCCGCCAGCTCGAAGGCCGCCGTCCCCGCCTTCCAGGTGGCCTCGAGGTCGGAGCCGGGGAGGAACCGGCGGTCGAGCTCCAAGATGACCATCCCGTGGGCGAACGCCCACAGCGCCTGGGCCAGCTGCGGGTCGCCGGTGGCGGCGTAGAAGGGGATGCCGGCCCACTCCTCCAGATCGGCCGGTAGGCCGTCGCGGCGAAGGTAGCCGGTGGTGACGAGGCGGTAGAGGTTGCCGTGGGTGAGGGCGTGGTGCCGGTAGGTGCGCAGGAGGGAGCCGATCGGGCTGGCCCCATGGAGATCACGGAGGGCGTCGTGCAGCGTCGCGCCGAACTCGGCGAAGGCGTCGCCGATCAACGCCAGCTCGACGGCAGCCTTGCCGGCGAAGTGCTTGTACAGCGACGGCGCCTGGATGCCGAGGTCGTCGGCGAGCCGCCGCATGGTGAGGGCGTCCCGACCTTCCCGCTCGACGATGGCCCGGGCGGCGGCCACGATGTCGTCGGCGCGGCCCGATCGGGGCACCGGGACCGGAGGGGCGAGCTCTCCGGGCAGCAGGGGGCCGCCGTCGAGGGCCTCCGCCGAGGTCGTGTTGGGATCCCCCGAGGGCAGCCGGGCCGGCACCTCAGGCGACGGCGCCGGCGGGAGCGGCGACGAGGCGGAAGACGGGGTGGTCGGGGGCGATCCGCAGTAGCTCGGCGTCACTGGCGGAGGCGTCGACCCCGTCGAAGAAGGCGCCGACCTCCATCTTCCAACGCCGCAGGTACGCCCGGAGGATGTCGGCCTTGGCCTGGCCGGTGATCTCCTCGGCGACGAACGCTTGGCGGCGCCGGCCGACGACCAGGGTGAGCTGGCCGCCGGCAGCCCGGACGTTGCGGACCCACTGCCCGTTGCCGCGGGCCGACACCAGGTACGGCTGGCCGTCGAGCTCGAGGACGTTGACGGGGGTCCGCCGCACCTCGCCGCTGGTGCGGCCGCGCACCTCGAGCATGCGGCTGCCCCAGATGCTGATGCCCGCCCGGGTCGCCGCCAGCACCACGGGGTTCAGCATCGAACGGGTGATCCGTCCGGGGGCACGGTAGTGGGGTTGCTCGGCCATGTCGTCACTCCTCGTCCAGGGCCGCCCATCGGCGACCCGTCCGCCGGCCTCGGTGGCCGGTCTGGCTAACGGCGTTAGCCACTGACCACGAGTATGGCTAACAGCGTTAGCCCTGTCAAGGGGATGTGGTCAAGCGGTCCCGGGCTGACGGACCGACGGGAGCGGACCGGTGAGGGGGCCCGGCTACGGTGGACCCGATGGCAGACGACCGGCTGTGGCGGCAGGTGGCCGACGTCTTGCGGGGTCGGCCCGGCTGGACGTTCCAGGCCAGCCCCACCCCCGGGGCCCCGCCGGTGTGGTGCTACGTCGAGGGCACCCAGGTCGAATTGTCGGTCACCGTCGACGACGGTGACGTCCGGATCTACCTGGAGGACACCGACGAGGACGTCGTGGTGGCCGACGCCGACGGGCTGGTGGCCTGGCTCCAGGCGAACGCCGCCGCCGCCCTGGGCCACCCGAAGGACGGGCTGCGGCAACGGCTGAAGGCCGGCCGGCTGTTCAGCTGGGATTGAGTTGGAAGGTGAACATCCGGTCGGCGACGATCCGGGCGCCCACCGGGTTCTCCTGACGCAGCCATTCCTCGAAGGCCGGTCCCTGCGTCGGGAGGTAGTGGTCGACCATGGCCTGGCGCAGGTCGTCGCCGGCCGGGGTCATCAGGTCGAAGAGCTCGGCCCGGCCGTGGACGGTCACCGCCAGCTCTTCCCCGGGGAGGTGGGTGGCGGTCACCGCCGGCCGTGACCGGAGGTGCCGCATCCGCACCGAGTTCCGTCCGGAGCTGAACTGCCAGCAGCCGTGCACCAGGTACCCGTCCACCGGACCGGCCAGGGGACGGCCGTCGACGGTGGTGGTCGCCACCACCAGCAGCCGCATCCCGGTGAGCCGCCGGCACAGATCGGCGGCGGCGATGCGGCGGTCATCGGTGATGATCCCCCGGAGGTGCGGGCCGGCGGCCGCGGCGCTGGCGTCCAGCAGTCGTTGGAGGGCGTCCACCTCCTCGGGGGTCTCCCTCATCGGACCGCCCCGATCACGTCGCCGCCAGGCCGACCGCCGGCTGGCCGCCGGTGGTCCCGACCGCCGACCCGTCGAAGGGGGCGTCGCCGAAGGCGAACACGCCGCCGTCGGCCCCCACCAGCCAATACCCACGGCCACCCGGGCTCCGGGTGACCCCCCGGATGTCGCCCACCGTCACCCCGACGCCCGGCAACGACCCCGAGAACGGGGCGTGGCCGAAGGCGTACACCCCGCCGTCGGACCCGACCAGCCAGTACCCCTGGCCGTCGGCGGTCCGGGCGATCCCGGTGATCGGCTGGTGGGCCGGCCCCCCGGCGACCGACCCGTAGAAGCCGGCGTCACCGAATGCGAAGACCCCGCCGTCGGCACCGACCAGCCAGTACCCCTTGGCGTCCGGAGTGGACACCATCCCGACGACGTCGTCCACGTGGACCCCGATGCCAGGGAGGGACCCGTCGAACGGGGCGGCCCCGAACCCGTAGACGCCACCGGTCTTGTCCACCAGCCAGTACCCGTTGCCGTCGGGGGTGGCGGCCATCCCGACGACGTCGTCCACGGCGACGCCGATGGCCGGGAGTGACCCCTCGTAGAGGGCGTTGCCGAAGGCGAACACCCCGCCGTCGGCCCCCACCATCCGGTAGCCGGTGCCGTGGGGGACCGGACTGACGCCGACCACATCGGACACCTGGGCGCCGGCGCCGGGCACCGACCCGTTGAACGGCACCCCGCCGTAGGCGAAGGCGCCGCCGTTGGCCGACGCCACCACGTACCCGTTCGGCTGGGCCGGTTGCAACGGCACCAGCGGCCCGGTGGTCGGCTGGAACAGCTGCCCGACCACCGGCTCCATCCGGCTGGCCAACACCGCCTGCCCGGTCGGGGTGGGGTGGAACGGGGCCTTCGAATCGAGATTGTCGTCGGTGAGCACCGTCAGCCCGTACGCCCACGGGTCCGCGGTGCACCAGGTGTGCCCGGCGAAGGCGTCGGCGTTTGTCATGGCCTCGACGTTCGGGTTGCCGAGCCCCTGGATGGTCTGCACCTCGAGCTGGTCGAGCTGGTGCAGCAGTGTGCTCAGGTACTGCAGCTGCGGCGCCTTCAGGTCGAAGGTGTCGTTGCACGTCGTCCCGTCGGCCGGCAGCGGGTCGGCGTAGGTGGAGAAGACCACCTTGGGCACCTGGCCGTCGGCCTCACCCCGGGCGTCGATCTATTCGGCCAGCGACGTCAGGTTGGCCCGGAGGGTGGGGAGCTCGTCGAAGAAGTCCTGTTGGATGGTGGTCCCCGGGTTCTGCGGGATGCACTCGGTCGGCGGTGTGTTGAACACGGCGTTCTCGACGCAGCCCTCGACGATCTTGACGAACTGGACGTCGTCGGCGCCGAGGGTCACCAGCACCAGGTCCGGGTCGGCGTGGTCGTATGTGGCGTTCAGGTCGGCCTGGGTGGTCCAGTTCCCGAACTGCGCCGGCCGCAGCGTCGCCTTTGTCCCGTTCACCTGCGGTGTGGTGATGCCGTTGGCGAACGTCGCCCCGGAACAGGCGAACTGATGGAAGGCCGCCCCTTCGTAGGTGGCCACCACTTCGCCGTAGGCGTAGTGGGAGTCGTGGCATGTCTGGTACGGGCCTGTCCACGTCGGATCGGTCACCCCGCCGGTCCACTCCCCTTTGGCGGCTGTGTAGACGTACCCGTAGAGGGTGCCCTCACCGGAGGCGATCGAGTCGCCCATCTGCACGATGGAGTGCAGGGTGGTGGCCACCGGCGCGGTCGCCGCCCCGGCGGAGGGCCACTCGCCGGCCCCCGCTCCGGCCACCCCCGCTCCGGCGACCACTACCGCCACCATGGCAGCCGCCAGCGCGGCCCAGCTACCCGTCCGCCGCATCCGTCCCTCCTTGCCGGCCTGCCGCCGGCCACCCGCTCGGCCCTGTGTCCAACCGCGGTGTTTACCAGCTGGGTCTATCAGCCGGGCGGTGCCTCCAGGGCGGCGCGGTCCCAGCCGGCCAGTTCGGCCGCGGCCTCGTAGGTGGTCTGCAGGAACGCCAGCAACGTGGCGTCGGGGTCGGCCGCCGTCCGGACCGCCCGGTACGGCAGCACGAACTCGCCGAGGTCGCCGTCGTAGTAGGCCGCCGCCGGTTCCACCGGCCAGTCGGCGAACCCTTCGGGCTCGGGGTAGGCGTAGGCGTAGAACCCGCCCTCGTTCTCCCCGCCCGGCCAGAACCCGCAGCTGCTGACCTCGTGGCTGTACGCCAGCTGCTGCACCCGGTCCGGGCAGTTCGGCACCCCGCCGGGGTGCAACGGGGCCGTCCGGCCCGAGAACCGGGTCACCGCCAGGTCGAGGGCGCCCCAGAACAGGTGCACCGGACTGACCTTGCCGACGAACCGGCCCCTGAACTCCGTCATCACCCGCCGGGCCTGTACCAGCGCCAACCAGAACCGGCGGGCCGCCGCCGGGTCGTACGCCCGGACGTGGCGGTCGTCGGGGAACGGCACCGCCACCGGCACCTCCACGGGGACCGGTCGCACCACCACCGGCACCCCGACGGCGGCGACGGCGGCCATGGTGGCGGCGTAGAAGTCGGCCACCGACTGCGAACGGAGCGGGACCTGCCGGTGCCTACCGGCGGTGGTCCGGACGTCGAGGACCTCGTCGACGACGTCGAGCTCGATCTCCAGCCCGTCCCAGCCCGCCGGCATCAGGCCGGTGGTGAGCCCCCGCACCGACACGTACAGCGGGACCTGCCACCAATGGTTCACCATCGGCTCCAACCCCAGCCGGACCTTCCCGACCACCTGGGTCCACAGCAACAGGGTCTCCCGGGTGTCCTCCCAGTCCGCCAGCTCCGGCCACGGTCCGTCCTGGGTGTCCTCCGACGGCTGGTCCTCCGGCATGTGGCAGTCCTCCTCGCCCCGGCGGGACCTCGGTCCGACCCGGCCGCTTCAGACTACGACCAGGACTCCGGTACGGGGACGGCCGCCTCGGGTATGGCATTGGCCGAGGCCGAGTCGACCGGACGTCACGGTCGGGGGGTCAAGGCCGAACAGCAGGAGGCCCACCATGGGTATGGCGGACAAGGCCAAGGACAAGGCGCAGGCGGCGAAGGGCAAGGTGAAGGAAGGGGTTGGCCGGGCCACCGACGACCGGTCGATGGAAGCCGAAGGCAAGGGCGACCAGGTGGCCGGCAATATGAAGCAGGCCGGCGAGAAGGTCAAGGATGCCTTTGACCGCTGACGGGTAAAGCCCCGCCGTGCCAGCCAACGGGAACGGGCCGGCCGCCACCGGTGGAGCTGGTCATGGGCGGCACGGCGGGAGCAGCTCGTCGGGAACGGTGACGCGGAAGGGCGACTTCGCCCACGCCGACGTCCCGACCACCGATCAGGTTGCCGAGGAGGAGGTTCTCGGCAGACCGGGGAAACCGCTGAACCACCGCAGCCCGTTCTTCATCGGGCTCACCGGGGCTATCGGCGTCATCCTCGCCTATCTCCTCTTCCGCGCCCTGGCCGACGTCGGCTCGGTCCTCGAGCTCGTCGGGCTGTCACTCTTTCTGGCCATGGGCCTCAACCCGGCGGTGGTGTGGCTGACCCGTCGGCGGTTGCCCCGGTGGGCGGCCGTCGTGGTGGTGGTGTTGGTGGTGGCGGCCTTCGTCGCCGCGCTGGTGGCTGCGGCCATCGGCCCGGTCAGTCGCGAGGTGCACGAGCTGCAGGTGAACTTCCCGAAGTGGCGGCGGGAGATCGACAACGGCCAAGGATGGCTCGGCCATCTCGTCAAGCAGTTCCACCTCCAGAGCCAGCTGAGATCCGGCAAGCTCACCCAGGTGGTCAACCCGTCGTCGGTGGCCGGCGGCGTCGTCGGCGCCGGCAAGATCGTGTTGTCGGCGGTGAGCGCCGTGGTGGTGGTGTGCGTGCTGACCGTCTACTTCCTGGTCGCCCTGCCGGCGATCCGGACGTTGTGGTTGCGGTTGATGCCGGGGTCCCGGCGGATGCGGGTGGCGGCCATCAGCGACGAGGTGGTGTCCCGGGTCGGCGGTTTCGTCCTCGGCAACCTGCTGACGTCCATCGTCTCCGGCCTGGGCACCTGGGTGTGGCTGACCATCTTCGGGGTGCCCTACCCGCTGCTGCTGGCCCTCCTGGTGGCCGTCCTCGACCTCATCCCGATCGTCGGGTCCACCATCGGGGGCATCGTCGTGTCCTTGGTCGCCCTCGTCGTGAGCCTGCCGGTGGCCCTCGGCACCCTGGCCTTCTACGTCGGTTACCGGTTCCTCGAGGACTACCTGTTGACCCCCCGGGTGATGCGGCACACTGTCCGGATCTCGCCCGGGCTGACCATCGTCGCCACCCTCATCGGCGGCGTCCTCCTCGGTCTCATCGGCGCGCTCATCGCCATCCCGGTGGCCGCCGGCATCCACCTGGTGTTGGAAGAGGTGGCCTTCCCGAGCCTGGACCGTCGCTGATCCGAAGGCGGCCGTTGCCCGGTAGGGTCCCCGTCCATGCGCGCCGTCACCGCCTTCGCCACCAAGGCCCCCGGGGCCCGGTTCGAGAAGACCACCATCGACCGCCGGGACCCCGGCCCGGCCGACGTGGTCATCAAGATCGCCTACGCCGGCATCTGCCACTCGGACATCCACCACGCCCGCGACGAGTGGGGGGGTGCCATCTTCCCGTTGGTCCCCGGCCACGAGATCGCCGGCGTCGTCGAAGAGGTGGGGGCCGACGTCACCAGGTACCGGGTGGGCGACCGCGTCGGGGTGGGCTGCATGGTCGACTCCTGCCGGACCTGCGCCGCCTGCCAGGCCGGCGAGGAGCAGTACTGCGAGTCCGGCCCGACGTTCAGCTACAACAGCATCGGGAAGGACGGCCAGGTCACCTACGGCGGCTACTCCACCCACGTGGTGGTCGACGAGGACTTCGTCGTCGGCATCCCCGACGGCATCGGCCTCGACGTGGCCGCCCCGCTGCTGTGTGCCGGCATCACCCTGTACTCCCCGCTCCGCCACTGGCAGGCCGGCCCGGGGAAGCGGGTGGCCGTCGTCGGCCTGGGTGGCCTCGGGCACATGGGGGTGAAGATCGCCCACGCCATGGGGGCCGAGGTGACGGTGCTGTCGAGGACCAACGCCAAGGAGGACGACGCCCTGCGGTTGGGGGCCGACCGGTTCTACGCCACCGACGACCCGGCGACCTTCCGGCAGCTGGCCGCCGGCCTGGACCTGATCGTCAACACCGTGTCGTCCACCCTCCCGGTGGACGACTACCTCGGGACGTTGGCGGTCGACGGCGCCATGGTCAACGTCGGCCTTCCCCCCGAACCGCAGTCGTTCCGGGCGTTCTCGCTGCTCCGCAACCGCCGGTCGTTGGCCGGGTCGTCCATCGGCGGCATCCGGGAGACCCAGGAAATGCTCGATTTCTGTGCCGGGGAGGGCCTGGGGTCCGACATCGAGGTCATCGGCGGTGACGGCATCGACGCCGCCTACGACCGGGTCGTCGCCGGCGACGTCCGGTACCGGTTCGTCATCGACACCGCCGCCTTCTGACCGCCGATCGCCGGCTACAGGAAGCGGAAGTCGGAGAACGGCCAGATGACCATGAACACCTTGCCCACCACCGACGACGCCTTGATGGGCCCCCATCTTCGACTGTCACACGAGCTGAGCCGGTTGTCGCCCATCACGAAGTAGTCCCCGGCCGGCACCTTGGTCGGCTCGAAGTCCGTCGTCTCCGGATTGCTGTTGGCGGTGGGGGCCGGCAGCCACGGCTGGGGGAGCACCTTGCCTGTGACGTACACCTGGTTGTTGTGCGCCGACACCGTCTGGCCGCCCAGGGCGATGACCCGCTTCACCAGATCCGGCACCGGGCCGCCGGCGCACTGTCCCTCCTCGGCCGGTGGGGTGGTGAACACGATGATGTCGCCGGGCTGCACCGACGTTGTGATCTTCTCCACCACGATCCGGTCGCCGGGCTTCAAGGTGGGGTACATCGATGTCGACGGGACGTAGAACGTCTGCAGGAAGAACGCCCGGACCACCACCGCCAGGACGACGGCCACCACGACGACCACGCCCCACTCCACCAACCACCGCTTCGATCGCTTCTTCGGGGGGCCGGGCGTAGTGGGGTCGGCCGAGCCGTCCGACCCGGCCGGGGGCTCGGTGGCCGCGACCGCCCCGGCCGCGGGCTCAGTGGTTCCGGGGGTCATGGGTGGGGCAGGTTAACCGCTCCGGCGGCCGCCATCCCGGCGCCCCATACCGTCGACCTGGCTCGAAAACCGATCCGTCATCTCCGGTAAATCAAAACCGCTGATTTCCGGTGTGGGACTACAGGAAGTGGAAC
>Ga0134126_10014162_pt1 | contig 10073 bp, 12 predicted proteins | sample KB31752_FD_96881 | JGI IMG/M metagenome (GOLD analysis project Ga0134126, IMG submission 96881) | Terrestrial soil microbial communities with excess Nitrogen fertilizer from Kellogg Biological Station, Michigan, USA - KB3-175-2 | ecosystem: Environmental > Terrestrial > Soil > Unclassified ...
CACGCGCACCCCCTGCGTCAGCCGGTCGCGGCTGAGCAGGTGGGCGACGCCCCGCGTGAGGCTGGTCGCGGCCATGCCGACGACGCCGTAGCACTCGAGCACCGTCAGCCCCACGATCTGGGCGATCACCTCGTCGGCGAACGAGACGGAGCCGGACGTGCCCGCGGCCGGGGTCGATCCGGCAGCGCTGACCGACGTGCGCACCATCACGGGATCAGACGCGCATTCGGCCCTCGTGGTTGCGTCCTCCGCGCGAATTCCTTTGTCTATACTCCGCCGTCGTGTCCAGAGTATGCGTGATCTGCGCCAAGAAGCCCGGGTTCGGCCATAACCGCAGCCATTCCATGGTGGCGACGAAGCGACGCTTCAACCCGAACCTGCAGCAGATCAGGATCATGCTCGACGGCTCGCCTACCCGCGCGTACGTCTGCACCCGCTGCCTGAAGAGCGGCCGGGTGCAGAAAGCCGTGTGAGCAGCCCGCCGCTGCGGCGAGCCGACCTCGACCCCGACCCGCTGCGCCAGTTCGCCGCCTGGTACTCGCAGGCCGTCGACGCCGTCGATGCGCCCGAGGCCGTCGTGCTGGCCACCGCCACGTCGTCCGGCGGGCCGTCGGCGCGGATGGTGCTGCTGAAAGGCTTCGACCAGCGTGGGTTCGTCTTCTACACGAACTACTTCAGCCGCAAGGGCCAGGAGATTGCCCAGAACCCGCGCGCCGCGATGCTCTTCCACTGGTCGCCGCTGGGCCGTCAGGTGCGGGTCGAGGGCGCCGTCCACCGCATCGACGCAGCCGAGTCGGACGCCTACTTCAAGACCCGGCCGGCCGGCAGCCGGCTCTCGGCAGCCGCGTCCCCGCAGAGCCGCCCGGTCGGGAACCGCGAGGTGCTCGCGACGGCGGTCGCCGAGCTGGCGTCCCGGTATCCGGACGGCGCCGTGCCGCGCCCGGAGGAATGGGGCGGCCTGCGCCTCGTCCCCTCCCGTTTCGAGTTCTGGCAGCACGGCGACGATCGCCTGCACGACCGCTTCACGTACCGCCGGGAGGGCGAAGCGTGGACGGTGGAGCGGCTCGGGCCGTAGCGTGACCGTCGCGGCAGTCCTCTTCGACTGGCGCGGGACTCTTGCCCACTCGCCGCCGCCGCGCTGGTGGGCGGAGCGCGGCCTCGAGGCGGTCGGGAGACCGGCGCACGAGCAGCATGTCGACCCGGTCGAGGCCGCCCTCCGGGAGGCGGGTGCGCTCGACGGCGTCGACGCCTCGGCCGAGGTCCACCGCCGCGAGACGCTCGCGGTCTTCGAGCGACACGGCCTCGACGCTGCGCTCGCCGCCGCCCTGTATGCGCTCGACGCCGATCCGGCCAACCATCCTCTCTATCCGGACGCCGAGCCGGTGCTTCGGGATCTCAAGGCCCGCGGCATCGCCGTCGCCGTCGTCAGCGACTTCCACGTCGACCTGCGCCCGATGCTCGCGGCCGAGGGCGTTGCAGCGCTCTGCGACGTCTGCGTCGTCTCGGCCGAGCACGGCGTCCAGAAGCCCGACGCGCGCATCTTCGGGCTCGCGCTCGAGAGGCTGGACGTGCCCGCCTCACGAGCGCTCATGGTCGGCGACCGGGCCTCCCATGACGGTGGCGCAGCCGACGCGGGCATCACGACGCTGATCCTGCCGCCGCCACCGTCCGAGCTCGTCCCGCGAGGGCTCGACGCCGTGACGAGGCTCGTCGGATAGCGCCAGACGTCAGGGCAGGGCGAGCCGCAGGACACAGCTGCCATGGGCACCGTTCACCCACCACAGGAGCCGGCCGTTCGAGAGCGCCAGCCCGTGCGGCACCAGCATCCCGCGGTAGAGGCGCGAGACGCGGCCGGTCGCGGGGTTGAGCGTCATCACCGACCGGCCGCTCACCCACGCGACCAGGTTTCGGCCCATCGCCAGCTCGGGCTGGGTGTGGCGGTCGAGGGCGCGCGACCTCAGCCGGGCGCATGTGCGGGCGGAGATCGTGACGAGACGGTGGCCCGGGGACGTTGGCATGATCGCGGCGATCTGGGTCCCGTTTGTGGCGACAGCCGTCGGCGCGCCCGTGACGTTGGCGGTGCACCTCCGCGCCTTCGTCCGCAGGTTCCACGACTCGATCTGGTTCGTGCCGCGGGTCGGAGGCGTGACGTTGTTCCCCATCGGCTGTGGGATTCGCAGCGGCACGATGGCGAGCGTTGGCCAGCGCGCGGCGATGCGGGATGCGCCGGGTGCGCCGGAGATTGCCACCGGCGTCGTGGAGCCGGCCGGGACGTAGCGGATGGTGGCGGACGTCATTCGCGAGACGCCCGGGCCACCGCCCGAACCCAGCTGACACTGCATGGTCGGGTCGACCTCGGTCATGACCGTGCGCGTGTACGCCACGCCGGCGCCGTAGGCGAACGGGCCGATGCCCGTGCCGGAACAGGTGATCTCATAGTTCTCCGTGGCGATCTTGGTCTTGCCGCTCGGGCCGACGCGCCAGAGGGTCGTGCTCGCACCGTCGTGGGTCGCGTTCACGGGCTCGACCTCGACCGAGTCGAAGACGAGGGCGTGCGCCCCGAGCGCCAGGCCGTGGCCGTGGTCGTCGGTGTGGACGCAGGGGCGCGGCACAGACGCGTTGCCCCCGCTCAGCGACAGGACGTGCACCGAGTTGCAGACGCCGCCGGACCGGTCGGTGAAGTGCGTGCGGTAGGCGACCCGTCCGCCGCCCGCAGCAAGCGCGATGATCGGCTTGGACGTCACCGCGAGCGTCGCCGGCATCGGCGCGGCCGCCGCCGGGGCAGCCGTCGAGGCCGCGCACACGAGCGCGGTGGCGACGGCTCCGGCGATGCCCACGAATCGGCCCACTGATCTCAGGGTAGCGACGCGCGGGGGCGGCCACCAGCCGGTGGAATTACCCAATTGGCGGCCGCTGCGGATGTCAATTGCCCAGGATCTCGCGCACACCGGGGAGCGGTCCACCGAGCAACGCCGCTGCCCGGGAGCAGTCCAGCCGGCAGTCGCGCGGCCGCTCCGGGTGCATGCCCGCACTCGTCGTCGTGCGCAGGCGCGCGAGCTCGCGGCCGTTGGCGGCTGCCACCAGGCATGCGAGCTCGAAGCGGCTGACCCCGTCCGCTCCGGCCAGGTGCAGCGGCCCGGCGTGGTCGATTCCGGCCAGCGCGAGCAGGGCGCGCGCCAGGTCGGAGACGTGCACGGGACAGCGCAGCTCGTCCGTGAAGAAGGCGAGGTCGGCGCGGCCGTCGGCCACGTCCAGGATCATGCGCTCGTGGCGGGAGAGAGCCTCGCCGCCGTAGATCAGCGAGGTGCGCACGATGGTCGCCTCCGGATGCCGTTCCGCCACGACCCGCTCGCCGGCCGCCTTCGACCGCCCGTACTCGAGCAGCGGGTTGACGGCGTCGCCCTCGGCGTACGGCCCGCCACGGCCGTCGAAGACGAGGTCGGTCGAGAGGTGGATCAACCGCACGCCACGCGCCGCAGCCGCTGCAGCGACGTTGGCCGAGCCGTCGACGTTGGTGGCCCACGCATCGGGGACGTCCTGGACATAGGCGGTGTGGACGACGCAATCCGGCGCGAGCTCCGCGACGAGCGCCTCGACGGCCCCGGCGTCACGCACGTCGAGGCGCACATGCCCGGGCGTCCGCAGCGACGTGCCGCACACCTCCCAGCCCGCATCCCCGGCGCGGCGCACGAGCTCGCCGCCCAGGTGGCCGGAGCCGCCGGTGACCAGCAGCCGCGGAGGGCTCACATACGCCGGCCGCGCGGGAGCGCGCGCATCAGCTGGGCCATGTCGACCGCTGCGTCGGCGGCCTCGGCGCCCTTGTTCCCGTGGGCGCCGCCGGCGCGCTCCTCGGCCTGCTGCATCGTGTCCGTCGTCAGCAGCCCGAAGCTGACCGGCAGGCCCGTGTCGAGCGACGCCTGGATGACGCCGCGCGAGGCCTCGCTGCACACGTACTCGAAGTGCGGCGTCCCCCCTCGCACGACGCAACCGAGAGCGATGACCGCCTGGTGGCCGCCGGCCTCGGCCAGGCGCCGGCAGGCGAGCGGCAGCTCCCATGCGCCGGGGACGAAGACGATGGTGATGCGGTCGCGCGAGATCCCCCGCTCGACCAGCCGGTCGATGGCCCCGTCGAGCAGCTTCTGGACGACGCCGGCGTTGTACCGCGACGCGACCACGGCAACGTCCATCCCCGCCATCGGCGGCGCCGTGACTGCGTGGCAGCCCGCGGGCACGGTGAGCGTGCCCGCTCCCTCCTCGCTCACCGGGGCGGCTCCGCGGGACCGTCCTCCTTGAGGCGCAGGCCCTGGTGGTGCAGGATGTGCCCCATCCGCTCGCGCTTCGTGCGCAGATACTCGGAGTTGAACGTGTTGGGCTCGGCCTCGATCGGCAGCTGTTCGGAGACCGTCAGCCCGTAGCCCTCGAGGCCTTCGAGCTTGCGCGGGTTGTTCGTCAGGACGCGGATCGACGTCAGCCCGAGGTCTGCCAGGATCTGGTAGCCGACGCTGTAGTCGCGCGAGTCGACCGGGAAGCCGAGGTGCACGTTGGCGTCGACCGTGTCATAGCCCTGCTCCTGCAGCTCATAGGCCCGCAGCTTGTTCAGGAGGCCGATGCCGCGCCCCTCCTGGGCGAGGTAGAGCAGCACGCCCGTCCCCTCCTGGGCGATCTGCGACATCGCCCGGTCGAGCTGCTCGCCGCAGTCGCACCGGAACGAGCCGAACACGTCGCCGGTCAGGCACTCCGAGTGGACGCGGACGAGGACGTCCTTCGCGCCGTCGACGTCGCCGCAGACGAGGGCGACGTGCTGCTGGCCGTCGATCACCGACCGGTAGCCGTAGGCCGAGAACGGCCCGTACTTGGTGGGCATGTCGGCGATCGCGATCCGCTCGACCAGGCGCTCCGTCCGGCGCCGGTAGGCGACCAGGTCGGAGACGGTGATCATCTTCAGGCCGTGCTGCGCGCAGTAGGTGGCCAGGTCGGGCACGCGCGCCATCGTCCCGTCGTCGTTCATGATCTCGCAGATGACCCCGGCCGGCGTGAGCCCGGCCAGGCGGGCCAGTTCGACCGCCGCCTCGGTCTGCCCCATCCGCTCGAGCACGCCGTAGCCGCGCGCCCGCAGCGGGAACACGTGGCCGGGCTGGACGAGGTCGCCGGGCTTCGCATCGGGGTCGATCGCCACCTTGATGGTGTGGGAGCGGTCGGCGGCCGAGATGCCCGTCGAGACGCCGGTCCGCGCCTCCACCGAGACGGTGAACGCGGTGCGCAGCGGCGCCTCGTTGTGGTTCGTCATCGGGTAGAGGCCGAGCTCGTCGCAGCGGCTCTCCTCGAGCGCCAGGCAGATCAGGCCGCGCGCATGCTTCGCCATGAAGTTGATCGCCTCGGGCGAGATGTGGTCGGCTGCGATCGTCAGATCGCCCTCGTTCTCGCGGTCCGGCGAGTCGACCACCACGACCATCCGGCCGGCCTTGATCTCCGCGATCGCCTCCTCGACGGACGCGAAGGCCGACTCGTCGACGCCGGGATATGCCTGCAGGATTTCGGTGTCCATGCTCATGACGGCTGTTTCGATGGTACCAGTGCGGTCGCACCGACCAGCTTCTCCACATACTTACCGACGAGGTCGGCTTCCAGATTCACGCGCGACCCCGGCGCGAGCGCGCCGAGCGTCGTCACCACCCGCGTGTGCGGGATCAGCGCGACCGTGAAGCCGTGGTCGTCGTAGGCCGCGACGGTGAGGCTGACGCCGGCGACCGTCACCGACCCCTTCTCGATCGTGTAGCGGGCGACGGACTCCGGCGCCGAGAAGGTGACGCGAACGCCGTCGCCGTCGGGCGCGACCGCGGTCACCTCCCCCACGCCGTCCACGTGGCCCTGCACCCAGTGGCCGCCGAGCCGGTCGCCCATGCGCATCGCGGGCTCGACGTTCACCCGGTTGCCCGGCGCGAGATCGCCGAGGGTCGTCCGCCGCAGCGTCTCGGCCACCGCATCGAACTCGAGCGCGCCGTCGCCGATCGAGACGACGGTCAGGCAGCAGCCGTCGAGCGCCACGGAGTCGCCGATCGCACAGACCGGCGCGGTCGCGGGCGCCGCGAGCCGGATGCGGGCGCCGTCCGGCGTGGCGCTGATCGCCTCGATCGTCCCCATCTCGCCGACGATGCCCGTGAACACGGTCTACGCCTCCCGCAGCTCGGTGACGGTGAGGATATCGGGGCCCGACGGGACGGTGCTCCACGGCTCCGGCAGCGGGACGTCGCGGGTGAAGAGGCCCGGCCCGTCGCCGAGCTCGATCGGGGCGCGGTAGAGCATCAGGCGGTCGATCAGCCCGGCGTCGAGGAGCCCGGTCGCCAGGGTGGCGCCGCCCTCGAGCAGGAGCGCCGAGATCCGCCGCCGGCCCAGCTCGGCGAGCGCGTCCGCCGGGGACGCGGCCTCGAATGTCTCGACGCCGAGGACTGCCACCGGGGTCGCGCCCGGCGCGGCGAAGACGAGCACCGGCGCCTCCGGCGAGGCGGTCGCGGCCAGCTGCGAGCTCACGGGCAGCCTGGCGCGGTGGTCGAACACGACCCGCAGCGGCTGGCGATCTGCGGGCGGTTCGACGTCGCGGGCGGTGAGCAGCGGGTCGTCGGCGATGGCCGTCTCGATTCCGACGGCGACTGCACCCATCTGGGCGCGCAACTCGTGCACCTGCGCGCGGCTTTCGGGCGAGGAGATCCAGCGGGGGCGGGCCGCCGAGGCGGTGCGGCCGTCGGTGCTGACCGCCGCCTTGTACGTCACGTGCGGGCGGCCGAGCAGCGCAAGGGTGAGCCACCAGGAGTTCTGGCGGCGGGCGTCCCGCTCGACGTCGCCGCCGGCCACCTCGACCGTCACGCCGGCGGCGCGCAGCCGGGCGACGCCGGCGCCGTTCACCTTGTCGCTCGGATCAATCATGGCGGTCACGACGCGGTCGACCCCGGCGGCGATCAGCGCGTCCGCGCACGGAGGCGTGCGGCCGTGGTGGCTGCAGGGCTCGAGATTCACGTAGACGGTGGCCCCGCGGGCGTCACCGGCGGCCCGCAGCGCGACCACCTCGGCGTGGTCGCCGCCAGGCCGTCCATGCCAGCCCTCCCCCACGACGACGCCGTCGCGCACGATCACCGCGCCGACCACCGGGTTCGGCGCCGCCGTGCGGCGGCCGCGCTCGGCCAGCTCGGAGCAGCGGGCGAGATGGCGGCGATCGGCCGCGTCGATCACGACGCGCGGGTGCCGGCGAGCGCCAGCCGCTCGACCAGGCCGCGATACGCCTCGGCGGGGCTAGGCGCGCCGAAGATGGCCGAGCCGGCGACGAGGATGTTCGCCCCGGCCGCGTGCGCGTCGGCGATCGTCGCGTCGTGGATGCCGCCGTCGACCTCGACGGCGACACCGTCGCGCTCCGCCGCGAGCGCACGCATCTTCGGCAGGCGGTCGAGCGTCGCCGGGATGAAGCTCTGGCCGCCCCAGCCCGGGTTCACGCTCATGCACAGAAGCACGTCGGCGTAGCGGGCCGCCTCGCCGATCGCCTCGACCGGGGTGCCCGGGTTGAGCGTGACGCCCGCCCGGCAGCCGAGGTCATGGATCATCTGGAGCGTGTAGTGAAGGTGCGGGCAGGTCTCGACGTGCACGGTGATGCTGTCCGCGCCCGCCTCCGCGAACTGGGCCAGGTGCCGCTCGGGCGCCTCGATCATCAGGTGGACGTCTGCGAACCCGTCGTGGGCATGGATCGTGTCGGCGACGTCGGCGACCATCTTCGGCCCGAAGGTGATCACGGGCACGAAGTGGCCGTCCATCACGTCGATATGGATCACGCGCGCCCCGGCGTCCATGACCTCCGTCACGTGCTCGCGTACGCGGCCGAAATCGGAGGAGAGGATCGATGGCGCGACCCGCACGCCTTGTGGCCAGGAGCGCATCGGCGCCACTGTAGCGGGCGTCACGCGACCGCCACGTAGAAGCCGTCCGTGTGGTCGCGGTGCGGGAGCGTCTGGCGGCCTCCGGCGACGACGCCGTCGCACTCGTCGCGGCGGATCGTGCACACCGAGTAGACGAGCCGCCCGCCCGGCGCGAGCAGCCCGCGCGCATGCTCCAGCATCCGCCGCTGCAGCGCGGCCACCTCCTGGGCGGCGGCGAGCGTGCGCCGCCAACGCGCGTCCGGGCGCCCGGCCAGGACGCCCAGGCCGGAGCAGGGTGGGTCGAGCAGGATGCGGTCGAACCCGTCCTCGTGGAAGTCGAGCGCGTCGGCGATGACGACCTCGGCGCAGGTGACGCCCTGGCTCGCCAGCGTGCGCTCGAGAGCCGCGGCCCGGCTGGGATGGCGCTCGACGCAAACGAGCCGGCCGCGGTCGGCCATGAGCGCCGCCAGCTGCCCGGCCTTCCCGCCCGGGGCCGAGCACAGGTCGAGCACCCGCATGCCGGGCTCGGGCGCGAGCAGGCGGGCAGCCAGCATCGAGCCGCGCGACTGCGGCCAGATCGCCCCCTCTGCGAGCTCGCGGCTGGCGGCGACGTCGAACGGCCCGTCGAGCACGAGCGCCTCGGGCAGGTCGGGGTCGCCGTGCGCGGGGACGCCCAGGTCGAGCGGCTCCGACCGCAGGGTGTTCACGCGGATCGAGAGCTCGGGCGGCTCGTTCTGCGCGGCCATCAGTGCGTCCGCCTCGGCGGGGCCGAACATCGCGGTCCACTCCTCGGCCACCCAGTCGGGATAGGAGTGGCGCAGCGGCGGCGGCAGGGTCTCGACCCAGCCCGGGCCGGCGTCGGCGATCCGGCGCAGGACGGCGTTCGTGATGCCGGCGGTGTGCCGGCCGGCGACCGCCTTCGCCAGCTCGACGGTCTCGTTGACGGCGGCACGGGCGGGGATCCCGGAGGTGAAGAGCAGCTGGTAGGCGCCGACCCGGAGCGCCGCACGCAGCGTCGGCTGGAGCCCGTCCGGCGGCCGCGAGGCGAGCGTCGCCATCGCGTGGTCGAGCGTGCGCATCCGCTGCACGGTGCCGTACGCGAGGCGCATCGCCAGGCGGCGATCGCGCTCGTCGAGGCGGGCGCGGTCGGCCTCGGCCGGGAAGATGCGGTCGGCATAGGCGTCCTCCTCGAACGTCCGCCGCACGACTTCGTAGGCAGCTCGGCGGGCGCTCACGTCGCCCGCGCCGGAGGCGTCTGACGGCCGCGCAGGAACTCGGCCGCGGTCATGCGCCGCTTCCCGGCCGGCTGGAGCTCGTGCACGTCCAGGAAGCCCTCGCCGGCGGCGATTCGCACTGCTCCGCCATCGGTTGCGACCGCGCCCGCCGGACCCTCTCCAGCGGCGGCCGTCGCCCGCCACAGCGTCACCGGCAGGTCGTCCAGCTGCGCGCGGGCGCCGATGTGCGGCGAGAGCGCCCGCACCTGATCGGCGATGCGCGCGGCCGGGCGCGTCCAGTCGACGCGGCGGTCTCCCGGCTCGATCCGGTGGGCATAGGTTGGCTCCCCCTCCTGCGCGCGGCCCGACGTCTCGCCCCGCAGCGCCGCCGCGAGCAGCGGCACGCCCAGGTCGAGCGCGCGCCCGGCGACCGTGCCGGCGTCATCTTCGGGCGAGATCGGGAGGCGCTCCAGGCCGTGGATCGGCCCGGCGTCGAGCTCGGCGACGAGCTCGATCACTGCCGTTGCGGTTTCGCGGTCGCCGGCCATGAGCGCCCGCTCGATCGGTGCCGCGCCCCGCCACCGCGGCAGCAGCGACGGATGCAGGTTGAACAGCGGGTAGGCGTTCAGCAGCGGCGGCTTCAGGATCTGGCCGAACGCGACCACGGCGCCGGCCTCGACGTCGGGCGGCGCGTCGCTGACCCGCTCCTCCTGCACCACGGGCAGGTCGAGCTCCCTGGCGACGGCCACTGCGGGCGGAGTCGCCGTCTTGCGGCCGCGGCCGGCCGGGCGGTCGGGCTGAGACACCACGACCACGATCTCGATCCCGTGCTCGCGCACCAGGCGCTCGAGCGCGCCGGCGGCGAACGCCGACGTGCCGAAGAACGCGATCCTCACGCCTTCAGGCGCAGCTCCCGCAGAGCCGCGCGGCGGTCCTCCTTCGGCGCCCGGTCGATGATCAG
>Ga0134126_10014163_pt1 | contig 10072 bp, 8 predicted proteins | sample KB31752_FD_96881 | JGI IMG/M metagenome (GOLD analysis project Ga0134126, IMG submission 96881) | Terrestrial soil microbial communities with excess Nitrogen fertilizer from Kellogg Biological Station, Michigan, USA - KB3-175-2 | ecosystem: Environmental > Terrestrial > Soil > Unclassified ...
ATGGAGAGAGTGTATCAAATCCGAGCTTTGGTTTCGCGCGTCGAGACCGTACCCGCCTTTTCATCGACGACATAGACGACATCCACCGCTTGGTCCCATGGCTCACGCTTGAGCGGCGTTTCGGAGAATTGGCGCGCGTAGCAGAACCCTATTCTGGTCCACGATTCGGGCGTCTCGGAAAGGAAGCGATCGTACCAGCCGCCGCCCTGGCCGAAGCGCGTTCCGGCCGCATCGAACCGACGGCCAGGCATGAGAATGGCGGCGCCGCGCGCGCCGACGGCCGCGCGCGCCTTGTGCGCTTCCATGAACGGATCGAGCGAGGCGCGCGGCGGTATCTCGTATATGAACGCGTTTTCCGGAAGCGGGAAGACGGTTCGGAAGGGGACTTCCGTGCGCAGCGGAACGTAAGTGATGAATGCCTCGAACGCTAGCGGGCTTTCTTGTGCCACGGGAGTTTGAGCTTGATGTCGCGGTCTTTCCAGAGTTTCGGCAGCACCATATCCGGTTTCCAGTGCTTCTTCAGGTCTTTGAGCTCGGCGTACGGATTATATTTTCCGGTCGCGGCGTAATCTTTGCCGAGGATGGGACCGGTCTCGAAGAATACGAGCTGCGCGATGCGGCGGCCGACGACGAGCGGAATGATGTAGTGCTGCGATGAGTTGCTGATCTCCATCGTCCAGCGGTTGATATAGCCCACGTCGCCCCAGCCCGCGCATTTACAGACGTTCACGAAATTGCGGCCGAGCGAGCTTCGCGCTTTCATCATCGTCGTTACCGTATCGCGTCCGCCGATAAATTCGTTCGTGTGCGCGAGGATGGTTTCTCCGGGCTCAAGCAGGATTACCTTGTCGTCGGGGCGGATGCCGTCGAACTCGAAGTTGAAATTCTCGAGCGCGTCTTTCGCGAACTTGGCGCGCTTCGGCGTCGTGTGCCAGACGCGTTCGGTATCCTCCTTGCTGTACGGGTTGTAGACCTTCTTGTGTTCCTGCGGCGCCTGTTCGCGGAAATACCACTCGCCGAGCGTGACGTCGTAGCTCGAGGTCGCGAGATTCGCGCGCACGAACGGATCGATGACGACCGTGCCGGCTTTCATATGCTCCAAAATCTTCTTGTCCGAGAGCGCCATACGTCCCGGGATTATACGGCCATCTTGGCTTTAATGGGAGGGTGGGACTCGTAGCCGTCGAGCCGGATGTCATCCATGGTGAACGCGCCGATCTCCTTCACCTCGGGGTTGAGCCAGAGGGTAGGCAAAGGAAGCGGCTCGCGGGTAAGCTGCTCCTTCACCGCGTCGAAATGGTCATGGTAGATGTGCGTGTCGCCCAAGGAGTGCACGAACTCGCCGGGCATAAGGCCGGTCGCCTGCGCGAGCATGGAAAGGAGGAGGGAATAGGACGCGATGTTGAATGGCACGCCGAGGAAGAGGTCGCAGGAGCGCTGATGCATGAAAAGCGAAAGCTTTCCGTCCGCGACGAAGCACTGCATGAACATGTGGCAAGGCGGGAGCGCCATCTGATCGAGTTCGCCCGGATTCCATGCGGTGACGATAAGCCGGCGGCTGTACGGATCTTTCTTCAGCGCCTCGACGAGCTCCTTGATCTGATCCACGGACGTGCCGTCGGGTTTCTTCCAATCGCGCCACTGCACGCCGTAGACGCGGCCGAGGTCTCCGGGAAATTTCGCTTTCTCCCGCCAATAGGGCGCTTCGACGTTGTCGGTCCAGATGGTGCGCTCGCTTCCGTTCAATTCCTTCAAGCGATTGTCGTCATTCGACCCTTCGAGAAACCACAGAAGCTCGCTCTTCACCGCCTTGAATGCGAGCTTCTTCGTCGTGACGGCCGGGAACCCTTTTGAGAGATCGAAGCGCATCGTAAGTCCGAAAAGCGCGCGGGTGGAGCCGTTTCGGCCTTCGCGGTCTACGCCTTCTTTCATAACTTTGTCCAGTACGTCGAGATATTGCCGCATGCGGGTATACTAGCATCATGAAAAAGGCGCCGTACATCGTCATAGAAGGCGGGGAGGCCTGCGGCAAGGACACGCAAATCCGGAACCTCGAGGAGAAGTACGGCGATAAGATCCGCTTCACGCGGGAACCGGGCGGGACGCCCCTCGGGAAGACCCTGCGCGAGATGCTTCTCCACCAGTCCCATGGCGCCATCTCGCTTCCGGCCGAACTCTTTCTTTTCCTCGCCGATCGCGCGCAGCACGTCGAGGAAGTCATCCTGCCGTCGATAGAGAAGGGGGTTCCGGTCATTTCGAACCGCTCGTGGGTATCGTTCATGGCGTATCAAATCTACGGACGCGGGCAGTTCGATTGGCGGCCCTTGGTGGAAGCGTCCATCCAGAAGATATTCGAGAACTGCCCCATCGACCTCGCCGTCATTTTCGATATGGACCCCGAGATCGGGTTCGAGCGCAAGAAGGCGATGGGCGTGCCGCTCGACACGATGGAGCAGATGTCGCTTGAGGCGCATACGCGCATCCGGCAGGGCTATCTTGAAACGGCGAAAACGCTTCCGAACGCGGTCATCATCGATGCCTCAAGGAGCAAAGAAGAAGTTTGGAAGGACGTGGAAAGGGCGGTAGCATCGGTCGTATAATCCGCCATGGTGTAGCGCCTCCACTCCATTACGAACTCATTTTGCCGCCATGGATTTCTATAACCATATAAAAGAGCAGGATCCCGACATCTACGAAGTCCTCGAAGGGGAAGAGAAGCGCGAGCGCGAAGGGCTCGAGCTTATTCCGTCCGAAAATTACGTATCGCTCGCCGTGCGCGAAGCGATGTCATCGGTGCTCACGAATAAATACTCGGAAGGATACCCGGGTAAGCGCTACTACGGCGGCCAGGAATTCACTGACAAGGCTGAAACGATAGCCATCGAACGCGCGAAAAAGCTCTTCGGCGCCGGCTTCGCGAACGTGCAGCCGCACGCGGGCGCGCCCGCGAACGTCGCGATGTATTTTGCGCTCCTTGAGCCCGGCGATACCGTGCTCGGCATGGATCTTTCCCACGGCGGGCACCTCACCCATGGCCACCCCGTAACCTACCTCACGAAGATCTTCCGGTTCGTCCGCTACAAGATGAAAAATATCGAGACGGGCGAGATCGATTACGATGAGATGCTCGAGGTCGCGAAGAAAGAGAAGCCGAAGATAATCCTCGCCGGATATTCCGCGTATCCGCGGGAGCTCGATTACGCGAAGTTCGTGGCGATCGCGAAAGAGGTGGGCGCGTACGCGGTCATGGACGTGGCGCACATCGCGGGACTCATCGCAGGGAAGGCGGCGAAAAATCCATTCGACTACGGCTTCGACATCATGACGACGACGACCCATAAGACGCTGCGAGGGCCGCGCGGCGGCATGATCCTCACGCGGGAGAGCGAAGAGCTCGCGAAGAAGATAGATAAATCGGTATTCCCGGGATTCCAGGGCGGCCCCTTGATGCATATGGTCGCGGCGAAGGCGGTGTGTTTCGGCGAGGCGCTCGAGCCATCATTCGCGGACTACGCGAAGCAAATAATCGAGAACGCGAAGGCGATGGCCGAGGTGTTCAAGAACGCGGATATCCGCATGATCACGGGCGGCACGGACAACCATCTTATCCTCGCGGACGTATTCGGTTCGCTTGGCATAAGCGGGAACGACGCGGAGACGCTGCTTGACCGCGCGGGCATCACGCTCAATAAGAACGCGATCGCGGATGATACCCGGAAGCCGATGGATCCGTCCGGCATCCGCTTCGGCACGCCCGCCATCACGACGCGCGGATTCAAAGAGAAAGAGTCGGCGCGCGTCGCGGAGATTATGGTCGATGTGCTGAAGAAAAAAGATGATGCGACCGTCGAGGCTGCGAAAGCGGAAGTAAGGGCGCTTGCCGAATCGCACCCGGTGCCGGAAGCTTTCTAATCATGCAGGAGCATCTGCGAACCATCGTCTCGAAAGCGCTCGCCGAGCTCGGCGCTACGGATGTTTCCTTTGCGGTCGAGCGGCCGGCGGATATGGCGCACGGCGATTATGCCGTGAATGCCGCGATGGCGGCCGCAAAAGCGCTCGGCAAGAATCCGCGCGAACTCGCGGAAACGCTCGCAGCATCACTCAAAGATGCGCTCGGCGGGGATGCCGAGCACGTCGACGTTGCCGGCCCCGGATTCGTGAACATCACGCTTTCGCGCGAGGCGATCGCGAAACTCATCGATGACGCCGGAAAGGAGTCATGGGGCAAGGAAAGCGGAAACGAGGGAAAGCGCATCATGGTCGAATACTCCTGTCCGAACCCGTTCAAAGAGATGCACATCGGCCACCTCATGAGCACGGTCATCGGCGAAGCGTTCGCGCGCATCATCGCGAACTCGGGTGCGGCAGTCATCCGCGATTCATACGGCGGCGACGTAGGACCGCACGTCGCGAAGGCCATCTGGGGCCTGCGGCAGAAAGACATCACGGAACCCGCGACGGCGAAGGAAATAGGCGATGCGTATGCGCACGGTTCGCGCGCGTACGAGGAATCGGAGAAAGCAAAGGAAGAAATAGACGCGCTCAACCGCGCGATTTACGCGGGAACCGATGCAGAACTTATGGAGATCTGGCGGAAGGGCAGGGACGTGGCGCTCGAATCTTTCCGCGAGATCTACAAAATCCTCGGTACGGCGTTCGATTACTATTTCTTCGAAAGCGAAACGGCTGGGCCGGGGCTCGAGATAGTACGCGATGGGCTCGAAAAAGGGATTTTCGAAGAGAGCGATGGCGCCGTTATCTATCGCGGCGAAAAAAAGGGCCTTCATACGCTCGTCTTCATCACGTCGCAGGGAACGCCGACCTATGAAGCGAAGGAAATCGGACTCGCGTTCCTCAAAGAAGAGCGGACGCCGAGCGATCTCGTCTATATCCTCACCGCTGCCGAGCAGATCGGACATTTCCAGGTCGTCCATGCGGCGCTCGAGGACATCGCGCCCTTGCTCGGCGCGAAGACGCACCACATGCCGCACGGGTTCCTGCGGCTTACAACGGGGAAGATGTCGAGCCGCGAAGGGAATATCGTCAGCGCGGCCGGATTCCTCGAGGACGTGATGAAGCTTGCCGCGGAAAAGAATCCCGATCCGCTTATCGCGCAGCAGGTCGCGGTGGGCGCGGTGAAATACATGATCCTGCGCCAGTCGCCTGGGGCTGACATCATCTTTGACCCAGAGAAATCGCTCTCGCTTGCCGGCGATTCAGGACCGTACCTTCAATACGCGCTCGTGCGCGCGAAGAAAATACTCGCGTATGCCGGAAACGGGGAGGGAGGAAGCGAGACGCCCTCCGCGCCGTATGACATCGAGCGGCTCGTCATTCATTTCCCCGAAGTTGCGCGCCGCGCTGCGGCAGAGCTTTCGCCGCAGCTTATCGTCCAGTACCTCACGGAGCTCGCGGGCGCCTGGAACGGGTTCTATGCGAAAGAGCAGGTGCTCGGTTCTCCCGAAGAGGCGTATAAGCAGCGCGCCGCCCGCGCGTTCGCGAACACCATGCAGGCCGGCCTCGACCTTCTCGGCATTCCCGCGCCGGAGAAGATGTAGATTGCGCTTCCGCAATTTTATTGCTAAAAATATCCCCGGGACGCATGGGCGTCTCTTTTTGTTCCATCTCAACCTAAGGGGATTGCATTGACGAAAAAATCGGACTGCAAACGCTTCAGGAAACATTTCGCCGTCATCGCGCAGCGCGAAAATCATTCGAAATTCCGGCTGACCGTCGCGGAGCTTTTCATCCGCGGCGCGAATCATCACGGACGCATCACCAAGGAGCGCGCAAGAATAGACGCGAAAAAATTCTCCGTCGCCTGCAATGACCGGCGGATCGAGGCGGAACTCCCGCGATATATGAGGAACTACCTCAAATTCCTCGAGTCGCCGGAAGTCCACGCGCAGGAAAAACGAAGCCGGCCGCAGCCTTCCCGGGAACGTCCCAAGCTCATTCTCCGAGACCTTTCGGTCGCAGCTTCGTAGCCGCGCCGCGCGCCCGCGTTTCTCTGCAGACATCTGCGGAGAAACGCGAGGCGTTTTCTTTTTATCCCGTAAACGCTAGGATACGTCGTATGGAAGAACCGGCAGGGAAGCCCGAAGCGGTGCTCCGCGAGGAGAAAATCCTCGCCTTTTGGAAAGAGCGCGACATATTCCGCAAATCAGTGGAGAAGCCGGCGCCGAAGGGTGAGTTCGTGTTTTACGAAGGGCCGCCGACGGCGAACGGCCGTCCAGGCATCCACCACCTTGAAGGGCGCGCTTTTAAAGATGCTGTTCCGCGCTATAAGACGATGCGCGGCTATCGGGTTCTCCGCCGCGCGGGCTGGGACACGCACGGGCTTCCGGTCGAGCTTGAAGTAGAGAAGGAGCTCAAATTCAATGGAAAAAAAGATATAGAAATCTACGGAATCGCTGCCTTTAATAAGAAATGCCGCGAAAGCGTGCTTCGCTATATCAGTCAGTGGCAGGTATTCACTGAACGGATGGGCTATTGGGTTGATTTATCGAAAGCATATTTCACCTTCGACGCTCCGTATATGGAAGCGGTATGGGGCGTATTCAAGGCGATCGCGGACGACGGCCGCCTTTTCAAGGATTACCGCGTCGTGCCGTGGTGTCCGCATGACGAGACCGCGCTCTCTTCGCATGAGCTCGCGCAGGGATACGAGGACGTTTCCGACCTCTCGCTCACCGCGAAATTCGAGCTCACCGATCATCCGGGCACGTATTTCCTCGCGTGGACGACGACGCCCTGGACGCTTCCCGGGAACGTCGCGCTCGCGGTCGGTCCCGACATCGATTACGTCAAAGTACGTCCGCTTCCACAAGCAATCATTCAAAAGGCGGGAACGGGTACATATGAAGTTCCTTCACAAGAATATTTTTATCTTGCGAAGAAAATACTTGAAAAATACGAGCAAACCCCGAGAGGATTTCTTGCTCCAAACGGACAAGAATTAGCTATAGAAGAAGAGCTAAAAGGAAGCAGCATTGTCGGTAAAAGTTATAAGCCGCTCTATCCGTACGCGAAAGACATCGCGCCCGTATCCGAGCGCGAAGCATTCGATCGCGCGTTCAAGGTGTATGCGGCCGATTTCGTCACGACCGAAGACGGCACCGGCATCGTGCATACGGCAGTCATGTACGGCCAGGAAGATTTCGAGCTCGGCACGAAGATCGGGCTTCCGAAGATGCATCTCGTTTCGCCGACCGGGCATTTCGTGCGCGGCACGGGCCCGTTCGAGGGGAAGTCCGTCGTCGCGGAGGAAACGACGGTCGACATCGTGAAGGATCTCGCGGCGCGCGGACTCCTTTTCTCGAAGCAGAAGTACCAGCATAGCTATCCGTTCTGCTGGCGCTGCAAGACGCGCCTCATCTATTACGCGCGCGACTCGTGGTATTTCCGCATGAACGATCTTGCGGGAACGCTCGTCGCGGAAAATAAAAAAGTCCACTGGGAACCGAATCATATCCGCGACGGCCGCATGGGCGAGTGGCTCGCGAACGTGCGCGACTGGGCGATTTCCCGCGAGCGCTACTGGGGCACGCCGATGCCGGTGTGGCGGAGCGAGGACGGCAAAGAGCAGATCGTCATCGGCTCGGTGGATGATCTGAAGAAGCACGCGAAGAAAAGCGGGAACACCTACCTGTATATGCGCCACGGGCAGGCCGAGAACAACATGAAGCATTTCTTCGATCCGACCGACGAGCACCGATTTCCGCTCACCGAACAGGGCCGGGCTGATGTCGCCGCGCGCGCGAAAGAAATAAAGGGCCGCGGCATAACGCGCATCATCGCGTCGCCGTTTACGCGCACGAAGGAAACGGCTCGCTGCGCGGCGGAGACGCTCGGCATCCCCGAGTCCGAAATCATGTTCGACGACCGGCTGCGCGAGCTCGGATTCGGTTCGTTTGCCGGCGAAGGGAAAAAAGAGGCGTATTTCGCGTATCGCGACGCGCACGGATATGACGAGCCGCTCCCGGGCGGCGAGAGTTATCAGGACGTGAATCGGCGCATGGGCGACTTCATCTACGAAATCGACGCGAAATACAAGAACGAGGTCATTCTCATCGTGGGCCACGGCGTCGGATCAGAAGTGCTGCCCGCAGTCGCGGAAGGCGCGGACAAGGCGCGCTCCAAGGTTCTCGGGAAAGAGTGCGTGAAGGCGGCCGGCCTTATCGAGATTCCGTTCGTCCCGCTTCCGCATAACGACGACTATGAGCTCGATCTCCATCGCCCGTATATCGATGACGTCGTGCTCGTCTCCGAGAAGGGAACCGAGCTCCGCCGCGTTCCCGAGGTGATGGACGTATGGTTCGATTCGGGCTCGATGCCGTTCGCGCAGGCGGCAAAGGAGAAGGGGAACGAATCGCTCCAGGCGTTCTGGAAGCGCATTCCGTACCCGGCCGATTATATTTCGGAAGCCATCGATCAGACGCGCGGATGGTTCTATACGCTCCTTGCCGTCGGCGTCCTCATGAAGCGCGGCCGCGCGTATAAGAACGTCATCTGCCTCGGGCATCTGCTTGACGCGGAAGGGAAGAAGATGAGCAAGTCGCGCGGCAACGTGGTTGATCCGGCAGCGGAGATGGCGAAATGGGGCGCCGATACCGTCCGGTTCTGGATGTACAGCGTGAATCAGCCGGGCGATTCGAAGAACTACGACGAGAAGACAGTGAAGGAAGCGTCGCGCGTGCTCTCGTGGTTCAGCAATAGCGCGAAGTTCTATGAGCTTTTCAAGGATGTCCCGAAGAAAAGCGGCAGAGAACACGTTATAGACCGCTGGATGCGCATCCGCACGGAAGAGGCCGTAAACGCGGCGACCGAAGCGTTCGACGGCTACCGGCTCTATGACGCCGCGCGCGCGGTCGCGGATCTCCTCGAAGACTTGTCGCAGTGGTACGTGCGCCGCATACGCGACCGCGCGAAGGAGGGCGACGAGCACGCGCTCCGCACGCTCCGGACGGCGCTTCGCGCTGCCGCGCTTCTCATCGCGCCCTTCGCGCCGTTCACCGCGGACGACGTGTTCCAGACCGTAAAAGAAGCGGGGGATGCGGAGAGCGTGCACCTTGCCGCGTGGCCCACGGTGCGCCGCGGATTCTTCGCGTCGTTCTTCGGCAAAAAGCCCGACCCGCTCGTCGCCGATATGAAGCGCGTCCGCGCGCTTGCGTCCGAGGCGCTCATGCTGCGCCAGAAAGCGAACGTGAAGGTGCGGCAGCCGCTCGCGAAACTTTCCGTGCCGGGAACGCTTTCCTCTGAACTTCGCGCGCTGCTTGCCGAAGAAGTGAACGTGAAGGAGGTCGCAGACGGCGCTGCGGAGCTTTCGCTCGATACGGCGCTTACCTCCGAGCTCGTGAAGGAAGGCGACGAGCGCGCGCTTTCGCGGGCGGTGTCGGAAGCGCGCAAGGCGCTCGGGTTCTCTCCGCGCGATTCGGTCGACGTGAAGATGGGCGAGAACGGCGCGCATTCGGTCGAGCTTTCGACCGGCGTCGCGCGATTCGATCTGATGCGGAATGCGGCATAAATATTCGACGGAAACGATCGTCCTCTCCCGTGCGCCCGTCGCCGAAGAGAGCGCGCTCCTTACGCTTCTCACGAGGGAAATGGGGCTCGTGCGCGCCCGTGCGCAAGGGATTCGCAAGCCGGGGGCGAAGCTCGCAAGCGCGCTCGCGACGTTCGCCGAAGCGGACGCGATCCTTGTCGCGGGGAAGGAGGGGTGGCGGGTCTCGGGCGCGCTTCTGCGCGAGAATTGGTTCCGCGCGCTCCCGCGAATGGCTCGACTGCGCGCCGGGCGCGTCGCGTCGCTCATCCTGCGGCTCGTTCACGGCGAAACGCCCGATCCGGCGCTTTTCGATACGTTTAAGGCATTTCTTTCCGCGCTCGCCGAGTTTCCGGAATCGCTCCATGATGCCGCCGAATGCCTTGCGGCGCTGCGCGTTCTTTCGGCGCTCGGACTCGACGCGGGCGAACTTCCGGACGACGGGCTCTTCACGAAAGAATCGCTCGCGCTCGTTTCCGAGAATCGTTCCGCATATATTTCGCGCGTGAATCGCGGCATCGCCGCCTCCGG
>Ga0134126_10014164_pt1 | contig 10072 bp, 18 predicted proteins | sample KB31752_FD_96881 | JGI IMG/M metagenome (GOLD analysis project Ga0134126, IMG submission 96881) | Terrestrial soil microbial communities with excess Nitrogen fertilizer from Kellogg Biological Station, Michigan, USA - KB3-175-2 | ecosystem: Environmental > Terrestrial > Soil > Unclassified ...
AATTATCGGGAAGGAGAGCGTGGTTGGAGCGCCAGCAGTGCTCGGCGCGGACCATTCGCCTAATCGCGCTTTCATCCAGATTGCCGGCTCAGGCTATCGCATCAGCTTACAACATTTGCGTGCCCAGGCTGAGCGCTCAAGCGAATTGAAATTATGCTTGCAGAGATCGGTTCAAGGACTGCTGGCCATGACTTCCCAGTCCGCCGCTTGTAATCGCATTCATGATCTTCCAGAGCGACTGGCTCGTTGGTTGTTGACCTGCCGCGATCGGCTCGACTATGACCGCATGCCGCTGACCCACGAATTCCTGGCAATCATGTTGGGCACTCGGCGGACGACGGTTACGCTGGCGGCCGGCGCTCTGCAAAAAGCGGGTCTCATCGCTTACTCTCGCGGCCACGTAACCATTCAAAATCGCGCAGGTCTTGAGAATACTGCGTGCGAATGCTACGCAACCGTGCGTGATGAGTATCGCCGTCTCGGATTGCTCGACGGCAAGCCCGGCGAGTAGGCGCCCTGATGTTTAGCTCGAATAGGCACGTTCAATGCGGAACATATGTTCAGTACCGAACAGACAGCGCCCCCCCCCCGGAAACATAATTCTCCAATGACTTCGGGTTAGATACGAAGCGACTCCAATTTCGGGATGCAGCGTCTTTCCGAGGTTGAGGCTATGAAAACTGCTTCATCAATAACATCAAAACCCAAATCAGGAATCCTGATATCCAATATCCCGGCTGAAATAAGCGCAGCAGCCGGAAAGTTTTCAGCCCGGCGGCGAAACGAGATGGCACACCTCACCGTGCAGGAAGCCATTGAGGCGCTCATCGCGTGCCACGCCAGAATACGCGTTATCGATACCCGCAGCGGACGATGGTTCGAGACCGAGGGCACTCCAGGGCTCGTGCCGTACCTCGAAAATCCCGCTTTACGAAATGCCAAGACTGTAATCGATAGTTCCCCGCGCCTGCCGATCAGGCCTGAGATGACAACGCGGAAAATCTTGAATTCATGGAAGGAAATTGCCGCCTATTTGGGACGCGGAGTGCGCACCGTTCAGCGATATGAGGTTGCACTCGGATTGCCGGTCCGAAGGGCTATGGGCCATGAAAGATGTGCGGTCCTCGCTTTCTCGGACGAACTCGACGCATGGTTGCAAGCTCGACCCATGCGAAAGCAACTCCCAATCAGCGATACTGCAGGAAATGGCTCGTTGGCAGGTTCAAGATCGCAGATTCCCATTTAAGATTTCGGATTGAAACGAAATTGAGTTGTTCAGTAAGGCCCGGGATGCTTTTTGCCTTCGCGATATGCGGAAGCAACGATGCTGAAATTCTGCGGCTTATGGTTTGCTGATTGCCCGAATGGTATGGCAGAGCCCTCGAAGCGCGCTCTGGGCCTCGGCGCGTCCGCTACGAATCCCAGCTCTGATGCGCGTTGCGTGTGATGAACAATGTTGGTCGATCGATCTCAGTAGTAGCCGAGCTAAACGAGAAATCTCATCAGCTACGTGGGGAGGCATCTTCTCGGCTTTGACCAGGTGCTGCGCGGCCATGCATTGATTCGCAAGATGCTTATACGCAAGGGCGCGATTAGCTCGATTGCTCGGAGCGATCATTTGACAAGCTCCACCACAGTTCGCGTCACGGGTAGCCACCACCTTGAACCGTCCGGTAACGCGTTTATGTAAGCGCCAGATTTTCTGCATACGAATAGCAGCAGCATTGGCGAAAGGCCGACCATAGCCAAAGCTGCAATCGGCGCGTCTAGTGGACTTAAGAAGTGGGTGTAAGGATTAAAGACCATCGCGAGCGCCGCAAAGCCCGCCGTGCACCAGTACATCCCAGCATAAGCACTCTCGATTGCCGCTACCACGATCGAGGCGCTTACAAGCACTCCCAATGCAAATCCGACGTTATTCTGATAGAGCCAACCGAATAGAAGGCCGAAGAAGATTAAAAATAGCCAGGGAACAAAGCTTCTTTTTTCCACTATCGGAGGTCGTTCGATTGTTGCAGCCTTCATGTTCACCGCGATTCCACTACACTATTCATCTCCCGCTTGCTTTTGAAGATTGCGTTTGCCCTCAAGCGCCGGGAGAGAATTGACAAAGCCTAGTAGCTCCGCCTCTGAAATCCACCGCGCGATCGTGCTGCAGACTGTTGCCGGGTTGGGCGAGCCTCATTTACCGTAAGAGGCTTTCCTTCCATGTCTTTTCCATTGAGCAATTCCATTGCCCGTTTTGCCTCGACATCTTCCATTTCGACAAATCCGAAGCCTCGCGGCTGGCCTGAGTGCTGATCGCGTACTACTTGGGCGCTGCTTACAGATCCGTGCACAGCGAACAGCTTTTGCAGTTCAGTATCGGTGACAGTGGAGGCAAGATTGCCGACATAAAGTTTCATTGTTTTCTCCTAATTAATACGATGGCTAGAATTTGGTGTTGGGTGGGCGGGATGATCCGCCGCGAATCGGATTGCCACGCTGAGCTTCCCCGGAGCATGATGCAAGGTAATGCGCTGCAACGCCTCAGTCATCTCGCGCCTGGCCACGGCGCATTGTGCTTCGTCTGGCGAAGCAATCAGAACTACGCGGTCGCGTAGCTCCCGGTGGGTAACCCCAAACGCTCCCTGGTGCTGCATGATTGCATCGAGCATGCGCGCGAATCCCGGCGACGAGTAACTCTTACTAAACGTGATTCCTTGCCGCTGTGTTGGATTCGCTTCCATCCAGTACTCGCAGACTAACTTCCAATGTCCTCGCGAAGCGGATGACCAAAGCTTCAGGCATTTCAACCAGCGTGTGGATCCTGTTCGATATTCCATCCGCACTGCCACTGGCGACGAACCGCCTGCGAAGTCTTTCCAGTTCAAATAAAGAGCGCACTCTAAAATGCGGTCGATTGCGTTAGCCGCCTGTGAATCCTTCCCGTTGTGCATGTCAGATCTCCCGGAGTTTTAATGTTGTAACTTTTACGGATATATCTTCGCGGCAACTTGCGATGTCAAGAGTTCTCGTGAATGAACAACAGAACTTACGAAGAGGCCCAGGCAGAGAAAATTGATGATGAGAGTGTAGCTCTGTGGCAGCGTCGTCATGAACAAAGCGCTGAAAGCTAATGCAACCACCAGGAACGAGGTTGACCAGCCATATTCTCTAGATCGAAAGGCTTCGGCGCAGGTAATCCAGGCTCCGAGAGATATGATTCCGCAAAGCAGCAGTCCGATCTTCGGGGACGTAGAGACAAATACAGCAATCAGCAGGGCCATGATAGATCCCCGCTTCATAAAGTTTGCGAGCATCGGTGAGCTCGATTCTGCCAATCGATGACAGTTAGCTAAGAAGGAGAGCTTCAGATGGGCTGACTTAGTTCAGGAGATCTGAACGAGGGACGGGAAAACGCTCACTCTTTTTTGAGACTACACTTCGTTTCCTGTTTTGTCAAAGCAACAGCGATTATGGGCAGTTTGTCTAAAGCTCCAATGAAATCCAAAGCAGTCAATTCGAGAAACGTTCCCGTTCTTTCTGCACGGCATAAGCGATGAGATCTTTATCGCGCTTATCCCAGTTGTGCGCATCCTGCCGCACTAAATCATTGAACAGGTTAGGTTCTGGGGGATCTCCAGCGCTCGATGTACCGAAATCAGCATAAGAATGGGCACGCGCGGATTGAAGCAAAGGATAATCTGGCGAGACCTCATTGAGAGTTTCGCGATCGAGCAGGGTCGCGTGTAGATCTCCATCATCGGTGAGGGCGAAGTTGGCGACAAACCGGGTGAGTTCGCGGATGTTTGCCGCAGTGCTTTGCATTCCCATTCTGCTCAAAATCTGTTCCGCGTCGCGTCTATCTTGTGCGTAGATAATCACGGAATTACCATCTCTCATTCGGAAGGAAAACAAAGGCATGGGTCAACTCCCAAGAATTGCGTGTTTCGCGATAGTTCCTGTTTCGAACATCGATTTCACAGCGTCCATCAGGTCGTCCACGAGTTCTTCTCGCGGCCGCGCCAAGACCCCATCTACAAAAACCTCACAGAGCTCGTGACCATCGTCGAAGATAACTCCAATCCTCTGATTGGGCAAAGCCTTCCGGATCGCTGCATAGTCGCTTTTCGGATGGTCGTGCGGTTCCTTCAGCCGCAATAGGATCAGATCCGGCGGAGATCCGATAAATGGAAGCTTCAAGTCTTCTACAGTTTCCGCGGACTGCACTAGATACCCATGCGTAAGCAACATGACTACACGCTGGCGACGCGTGGACTGATCGCGGTCGATCAGCAAGATTGTGCGGGGCTTCGTCAAAATGAACCTCGGAGCAAACAAGTGGGAAAGGAGAAGTCAGATATGAAACCACGAGCGCAGCCGATGAACGTTTTCGGCAATTGGACCATTTGGACCGTAGTAGACCCGAAATTCCACGGTCTGTCCCTGAGAAAGCGGTGAGCGACTCGGGTCGATGGAGGACTTATGCACCTGCAAGTCCATTCCCTGCTCGCTGGTGATTCTTCCAATTCCGCTGTCTTGATTGAAGCGCGTCAATGTTCCTCGCATGGTCATGATGCCTTTCCCAAATTCGAAACAAAAATCGAATTGGCTTGAGCAGGGTGTTGTTCTGCTTCCCAGCTGATGGGCTGCTCGGGTTCAAGGTTCGCCGCAGGTTGAAGCGCCTGCACGTCGCGCTTCACGCGCCGCAAACCGCGCTTGATCGATGCCAGAATCTTGCGAGATTCTGCCGTGTCCAATGGAGACTTACTGTTGAGCGTTCGCTTTGATGCCATATTTCATTTTGGGAAAGTGAAGAGTCTAGCTATGGTCAAGATTCCCAGAGTTCCTGCGCAGTGGCTAGACGGGCCTTGGCATCGGCAACTCCTTTTTGCGCCTTTGCCAATGCTTGTTTTGTTTTAGCGTATTTGATCCGAGCGTCCTTCAGCTTCTTCTCCGCAGACTTCATATCTGAGAGCGCTTTTTTGTGCCGTGCAAGCATTGACACCTCACCTCTGCATTGCGGTCGCCTAACCTAGATTATTTGCCACAACGGGAACCTGCTCGACTACCTTGGAGCCAGGCGCTTTGTATGCATCGCAGAGGCAAATCTTGCAAGATCCCGAGCTGCTGGATTTCACAATCGTGTGATCGCGTTTGAGGTGTCCGCAGCTGCATTTTTGTGTTGCCATGGATTAGCTCAATTTCGCCGGGACATCCGTATTTCGACTTGAGAATTTCACTTTGGTTTCCGCGCCGTCTCCGGCGCAGTCTTTGGCAGAGGGTAGTTTCCGCAATACAAACACTTACTCACAGGGCTTATGGGATCGCACCTGGTATCGTAGGTACAGGTTTCACATCTGGGCTTTTCTTCTCTCACGTTTCCTCCTACATTTGCGAAGTTCGTGAAGCGCAAACCTGTTAGTCGTGTTGCTACAACACGCCGAAATCGGGGACATTAACAGGCGGACGCATAGTTTCGAGCAAGACACAATTGCGGGAAATCCGGTGCCATGATGGTAGGGACGAGAAATGGTCCAGTGGACGTTTCCGCGAAACCTTCGCAGAAGACCGTCACAGAATTTGCGTGGCGGAGAGGTGCGATGTACTTCGATCATACTCTCAATTGGGAATTCGCGTTGGTGTACGACTTTTCTGCTTGAACCGAGAATGGTAGGTTGACGATTTACGGCGGTGATTGCGGCCCGCGCGGCAATGCCCTACCGGCTGTGCCCCTACTCTAGTTGACTGGCTGTATGCCATACAGAGCGCTTTACCTCACAGTCGCAGAGCACGACAATAGGAGCTAACAAACTGAAACGCCGTATATAAGTCCAACGGTCGCCACTTCGAGACTCGTCTTCTTATTGGGTGTAAGGCAAAGCTTCGGCGGATCGAACGTCGGAAGACAAACTCAAGGTTCAAGCTAAACGCAGTTGCGACAGCGAGGCGTGAGCCGGCCCGCCGCCGATATCGGGAATGATGATAAGTTCGAGCGTACTCACTCCGGAAAGCTGGACGGAGAAGGTCTCACCCTCATGCACAGTGGCTGGAGGGGTAAAATTCCACTGCTGGCGGACGATCTCATGGAACTGTCCCGTATTGGGCGTCCATCGCAGGACAAACTCCTGTGTCCGAACCGACTCGTTCTCGTCGAAGGCTAGTTGAATGCGTTCTATATTTCGTGGCCGATCGAAGATGAGCCGTACGGTTTGTGTACCGGGCTCCAAGGCACGCCATCCACGCTTGTCGTTCCTGACCAATGCGCCTTCAATCGGATGCTGGGGATCCTCGGAGGTGACCTCGACCGCCGCGGCTCTATCCAGTTCTAACCATCGGGGCTCCGCGGCCTGCACGGCGTTCCGAATTGGGGTGATCAGGCGTTTTCGCATAGAATTTGCCTCCTGCGCTGAATTGCGATGCCGAAATGGAACGTGCATCTGCTCTTCTCGTTCGATTGAGCGTGGCGTGATCTCGCCCGTACCCCCGCATTCCTCGCAGGTTCTACCATTTCCGTTTGTTTTCCGTCCCCTGCAAGCTGGGCATTTCTGATTCATAGTCATAACTGATGATACCTCTGTGCGGACTGGAAAATACCTTGGTCGGCCGTACATTTTCGAACCTAAGTCCCGAGTGTGCACAATTGACCAGTATTCGTTCTTCTGCTTTGGCAGAATGCCTAAAGCATGGGCGGCGTTCGAGTGTCCGGAAAGCAAATGTTGGCGATCCCGTGTGCCACCTGTGGCGCGAAACCGGGAGAGAACTGCAATTTTCAGTCGGGACAGACCAGAAAAACACCGCATCGAGATCGCCGCCGGCGAGCGCGAACGCTTTCGGATGCAGCTAAGGAAGTTCCAAAATGTCTCTCCCTCTGTCATCACCCCTTCTAATCTGCCCTCTCAGTTCTTTCCCTGAATGCGTACGCCTCTCCTCTGGTTAGTTCGCTCAAAGCGGTTCTTCCCAGATCAGTTAAGAGCCAAGACGACGCCAGCAAGAGTGAGCCGTTCTATACAGTCGTCGATCTCTAAAAAGCATGTAATTGACAACAGAAGACACCAAGGAGTCTCTGATGTTTACAGCAATCTTAAAAGCAATCGCGGTAGTAGGACTGCTCATTGCATTGTTTTGGCAATCTCCGAATTATCAAGAGTTGTTGTCGTTCTTCGTATGTGTGGCAGCACTGGTAGTCGTCGGGCAGGCAATTCAATTGAAAAACTACATCTGGGTGGCTGTCTTCCTCGGGATTTGCGCAATTTTCAATCCCGTGTTTCCGGTAGCTATGTCCCGGAACATACATTTGATGGCCAACCTTGTCTGCGCTGGTTTGTTCGCCACTTCACTGCTGTTGTTGAAGACTCTCCCACGGATGTCCGTACTCTCAATAACTGATCGGACACCAGGAAGCGAATCCTTATGAAGCGGCTCCTCTATCTCCTCGGCATCCAGTGCAGAAGTTTAAATAATTGCGACAAGTTCCTGATTTTCCAGTAACCGGCAGTGCCGGACGAAAGCGCTTCTCACCAAGCTACTCGTGGCAAGGAGTCATATCTATTGGCGAGTCATGCGGCACACCGGATCGACTCCTCGCCACTTCTTCCATTCGCCAAAGAAATGCAAGCCAGGGATCCAGACACTTCAATCTTCCCATTCACGATGAGGGGATGTGGAAAGAGGCGGACTTCATGAAAGTTCTGGCGCGATTGAAGGACAAATTCCATGGTCTTCCGTCCGCCTTCGTCACTTCATCTGAATGATCGTAGCTCCTAGTCTTCCGTTCATAGATCGACGACTCCGATCCTGGGCAACATACGATGTCAGTTAATGGGCACTATTCAGGATGGCGGTTTTTAAGAATCCCTTCGTTATCGACAGTTCTGGCTAATGATGTTGCCATCGATCTCGGCACCGCAAACACGCTCGTCTACGTGCACGGCAGAGGAATCGTCGTCAATGAGCCGTCAATTGTGGCAATCGACAAGAATACGGGCGAAGTCGAAGCAGTCGGCAAAGAAGCAAAGGAAATGCTGGGGCGCACTCCGGCGAACATCGTAGCCATCAAGCCCATGAAGGACGGCGTAATCGCTGACTTCAAGGTTACTGAAAGAATGCTGAGCTACTTCATTCGCAAAGCATGCAAGCGCCAGTTGTATTTGCACCCACGCATGGTTGTCGCCGTTCCTTCGGAAATCAGCCAGGTGGAGAGGCGCGCTGTTACCGATTCTGCCTATCGTGCGGGCGCTAGAGAAGTCCACTTAGTGGAACAGGCTATGGCGGCCGCCATCGGGGCTGGATTAAAGATCAGCGAGCCTAGAGGCAACATGGTCGTCGACATCGGAGGCGGTACCACTGACATCGCAGTGATATCGCTCGGCGGTATCGTCTATTCTCGGTCGCTACGTATGGCCGGCAATCAAATGGATGAAGCTATCACTAACTACGTAAAGCGGAAATATAACTTGCTCATCGGTGAGCGCACTACCGAGCAAATCAAAATTGAGATTGGAACAGCTTATCCGCCGGATAAGCCACGTACGATGGAAATCAGAGGACGCAACCTCGTTGAGGGTGTGCCCAAAGCAGTCACAGTAGACGACGCCGAGATTCGAGAATCACTGGCGGAATGCGTTTCGACCATTATGAACGCAATTCGGGCCGTGTTAGAGCGTACTCCACCCGAGCTTTCAGCAGACGTCAGTGATCGCGGCATCCTTCTCGCCGGGGGTGGGGCATTGCTGGAAAATCTGGATAAACGGATTCGAGAAGAGACCGGACTTCCGGCTTTCATCGCAGATAACCCCCTTTGCAGCGTAGGGCTGGGTGTGGGGAAGATGCTCGACGACTTCAGATTGCTAAGAAAAGTCTCGATCGATTAGCTCGCCAAACCGATTCGCACCTCAGGTCACGCGCTTTGCATGAGATTAAGAACTATCCTTTGGTGTGGGAAGCTTTTAACCTGCGGCGATGTGCTGCCTTCAATCTCTTTTTTCTAGCAAGCTTTTGCGCAGCATGCTGGTTTTTACGAAGTGCGCGCCCGCTATTTGCTCGATCAGCAGATCCAGATAAGTTTTCACTTTCCGAACCGACATCCTTAGCAGGCGGCTTAGCTTGGCTTTCTTTTTGTTGTTCATCACGTATTGCTGAAATTTCCATACTTTCTCCATGATGTTACAGATCACTGTTCAAATCGATCGGAGGTAAAGGTCTGAACTTTGCCATAGGCGACCGAAAGCTCTACTACGTCAGCCTTATCCAATTCGGCGATCAGATGGGCATATCGCTCACCCATGGTTTGGCAGAGTTGTCGAAGTTCCGAAGGCGTTAACAGTGACGGGCTTTCCCATTTTTCGACAACGTATTGTGCCGATTCTGATTTAGAAATCCTGTATGTTGCACTCATAGGATCCTTTATTCTTCGGCTTGGATCAGCTCTTCGATGTGGTCTGGATGTGACTTGGCAATGCGGGTACCGAAAAATACAGCCCTCGTTTGTCGCTCGCGTGCTGATGGGCCAGCTTCGGGATAGCGGTAGAAAATACGATAGCTGCACTCGCAACCTGGACACCGCACCACGTGCGCTGAGATGAAACCGTCAGCCCGCAGAGCAATAAACATTTCGCCGGTGCGCACCTTGGCGGCTACCACATTCGATAACTTGCCTACGCCATGTTTTGCGTTTAACAAACAGCCTCTGTTTTCTTTCGGCACGCCGCATCAAGCCCACGATTACTTTCTCGGCGGAGCTGAGGCAGGAATCGACCGGAGTTCCTCTTCGGTTAGAAGAGAACGGTTGCAATAGCCGATCCCGTCAGTGCACGCCTTGAGATTTCGCAGGTGATCTCTTGCTTCCAATGCGGTCATCTCACTTTTAGTGAGGTCGCTAAAGTTGCATGAACCGTTGCCTTCTCTGCAATCCGCCAAATTTCGCTCGTGCTCCAATGCGAGCACTTGCTTCAGTTCTAGCGGAGATAACTTCGAGTGATCACAAGCTCCCCAGCCATTTTGGCAGTGGTCGAGATTCCGCTGATGCTCGAATGTTTGCGCCAGCCTGGACTCTGAAGGTGTGAGTTTAGAGTAATCGCAGAGATCCCAG
>Ga0134126_10014166_pt1 | contig 10071 bp, 11 predicted proteins | sample KB31752_FD_96881 | JGI IMG/M metagenome (GOLD analysis project Ga0134126, IMG submission 96881) | Terrestrial soil microbial communities with excess Nitrogen fertilizer from Kellogg Biological Station, Michigan, USA - KB3-175-2 | ecosystem: Environmental > Terrestrial > Soil > Unclassified ...
AACTGCATGAATCGGCGTTGTCGACCGGCGTCTTCCCCTTGGGCGGCATCCGCACCCGCGTCCACGTCGCCGAGCACTACCGCGTCGCCGACGGCAATCCGGCCAATGCCTTCGTCCATGTCGAGATGGCGATCGGCCAGGGCCGCGACCTGCCGACCCGGCGGCGCGCCGCAGACACCGTGTTCCACGCCCTCTGCGCCGTCATGGACCGCACCGCCGCCGGGCAGCCTCTGGCGCTGTCGCTCGAGCTGCGCGAGCTCGAGCGCGAGACCAGCTTCCGCCGCAACAACATCCACGATCGCCTGACGCCGGCGGCCGGCCGCGCCGCCACCTGAGCTCGAACGCTATTCGTAGAGCACGGAATCGCTGGCGAGGAGGCTCGGCAGGACGCCGAGCCTAGCCTAATATCGGCGAATCAGGCCGCCCCTGATAGGCGGTTGCGGCAGAAGGGCGGCAACCTGCGCAGGGCTGCACCGCACTCCTTGCCTGGTAAAGGCCGCCATCCGAGGAGAGGAGCCGACCGCATGATCATCGACATCTTCACCCATGTGCTGCCGCGCGGCTTCACCGCCGCGCTGGAGCGCAGCGGCTCCCGCCTCGGCTTGATCAAGCGGCTGATGGAGGTGCGCGAGCTGCACGATCTCGACCGGCGCTTCCGCACCATGGATGCGCTTGGCGACTATCGCCAGGTCGTGGCATTGCCCAACCCGCCGATCGAGGATTTCGCCGAGCCCCGGCACGGCGCCGAGCTGGCGCGCATCGGCAATGACGGCATGGCCGAGCTGGTCGGGCGGCATCCAGACCGCTTCGCCGGCTTTGTCGCCGCGCTCTCGATGACGGACATGGACTCCTGCCTCGAGGAGATCGACCGCGCCATCACGACGCTGGGCGCGGCCGGCGTGCAGGTGTTCACCAACGTCAAGGGCAAGGCGTTGGACACGCCGGAATTCGCGCCCCTTTTCGCGGCGATGGCGCGGCACGACCGGCCGATCTGGCTCCATCCCGCGCGCAGCGCCGAGACCACCGACTACGCGGCCGAGCCGCGCTCGCGCTTCGAGCTGTGGTGGTGCTTTGGCTGGCCGTACGACACGTCGGTGGCGATGGCGCGGCTGGTCTTCGCCGGCCTCTTCGACCGCCATCCCAAGCTCGACATCATCACGCATCATCTCGGCGGCATGATTCCCTATTTCGACAAGCGCATCGAGAACGGCTTGGCCGTGCTCGGCAGCCGCACCAGGGATGAGGACTATTCGGGCGTGCTCTCGTCGCTGAAGCGCCCGCATCTCGATTATTTCAAGATGTTCCATGCCGATACGGCGCTGTTCGGCGCCTCGGGAGGGCTCGATTGCGGCGTGGGATTCTTCGGTGCCGGCAAGGTCGTCTTCGCCAGCGACGCGCCGTTCGGGCCGATCGCCGAGACGCGCGATGCGATCGAGGCGGGTGGGCTCGATGCTTCCAGCCGCACCGCGGTCCTCCACGGCAACGCGGAGCGTCTGCTGCGGCGCCGGCTCGCCTCCTAGCGCAGCCGCTGGCCGGCCTCCTTGACCAGGGTCAGATCGACGTAGTCGCCGGCCGCGACCGTGGCCTTGAGGAAGCCCAACTCGTGCTGGGTGTCGAGATTGTGCTGTAAGGCCGCGAGGTTCGGCAGACCATCGGGGTCGCGATACTGGTCCTTATGCGTCAGGAGCCAGCCATCGAACCGCGCGGCGGGCAGGCGGGTGAAGTCGGCGACGATGCCGACGGCGGCCGCGTGGTTGGCCGGGTCCAAGTACCAGCGCAGCGCGCGCAGGGCGTCCTCGAGGAAATCCACCACCGCGGCGCGGTTCTTTTCGAGAAACGGCGTGCGTGCCGTCCATAGCGCGAACTGCGTCGGGCCCATGGCCTCGCGCTGCGTGAACAGCACGCGCGCCGCCTTGTCGAGCTCGGGATCATGCGCGAAGGCCGCGGGCATCACGACCATGTCGACCTTATGCTCCATCAGCACCGCCTTCATGTTCGGGAACTGGACCTCGACGACGCTGTAGTCGCGCCTGTCCTCTAGTCCGTGGCGACGCAGCATGGCACGCATCGCCATGTCGACACCGCTGCCGATGCCATTGGTGGCGATGACCTTGCCCTTGAGGTCCTCGACCTTGCTTATGCCGCTGTCGCGGCGTACCAGGTAGGGCTCGGTGAAATAGCCCTCGACGCCGTCCTGGAACTCATCGGCGATGATGCGCAGATCGGTCATGTGCGCATTGACGATCGCCGTGCCGAAGCTCGCGAAAGTGAGCGCCGCGATGTCGATCTCGCCCGCCGCCAGCGCGGTGATCATGACCGGCGTGCTTTTGAAATGCAGCGGCTCCATCGTGTAGCTCTTGCCGAGGTGCTTCGTTACTTCCGGCCGCGCGAACAGCACGGGCTGCAGCTCGGGCGGCGTCACCACGTAGCCGATGCGGATCGGAACGGGATCGGCTGCCCGTGCCGCGCCCTGGGCGAGCAGAAGAACGGCGGCGAGCAACAGGCAGGTGGCTCTCGGCATGGGCTTGCTCCGCTTCGGGCAGGATCGTGAGTCGTCTAGGCCGCGGCGCTGGCATAAGCGGATTGGCCGGTCGCCGCCTGACGGCGGCGCTCCGCGCGCGACAGCGCCGCCGTCGCCGCCGCCGTGCACAGGGCCGGCAGCGCCACCATCATGAATACGGTCGGCAGGGGCAGGCCCGAGGACAGCAACGCCCCGCCCGCCGAAGCGCCGATGATGGTGCCGATGCGGCCGATGCCGAGAGCCCAGCCGACGCCGGTCGAGCGGATGTAGGTCGGATACATGATCGAGGCGAGCGCGTTCATGGCATTCTGGCCGCCGACGATGCAGAATCCCGCGGCGAAGCTGGTCGCCATGATCAGCGACACCAGCGTGCCGCTGACACCGATCAGCGCGATCGAGACGGCGGCGCCGACATAGCTGAGCGACAATACGACGAAGGCGCCGAAGCGATCGACCAGCGGGCCGTAGCACACCGTGCCGATGCAGCCGCCGATCTGCAGGAGCGCCGTCGCGATGGCGGCGACCTCGATCGACAGGCCCTTGCCGGTGATCACCGTCGGCAGCCAGCTCGCCAGGAAGAACAGGCACAGCAGGTTCATGAAGAACATGACCCACAGCAGCACCGTCGATAGCGCGCGCTGCTCGCGGAAGAGATGGACGACCGGCAGGCCCTCGGCCTTCTCCTCGCGGATGATGAAACGGGTCGCGGCGCTCACCCCGCGCCTCGGGTTAATGCGCGCGAGCAGGGCAGCGATGCGCTCCCCGGCATTGCCGCGCAGCGCCAGGACGCGGATCGATTCCGGCAGCCAGGCCGCCAGCGCCGGCGCGAACAGGATGGGCAGCACCGCGCCGGTATAGAACACGGCAGGCCAGCCGAAGCGCTGGACCAGCCCGGCGGTCGCAAAGCCGGCGACCGCCGCGCCCAGCGAGAAGCCGAAGAACATCATCATGACGACGGTGGCCCGGGTGCGCTGCGGCGAGTACTCCGCGGTAAGCGCGATGGCGTTGGGCATGGCGCCCCCGAGGCCGAGCCCGGTGAGGAAGCGCCAGGCGCCGAGGCCTTCCACCGAGGACGCGGTCGGCGTCAATAGCATGAAGGCGCCGAAGATCAGCAGGCAGGCGATGATCACCCATTTGCGTCCGACGCGGTCGGCGGCGATGCCGAAGAGGAGTGCGCCGGTCATCAGCCCGAGGAGGCCGCTCACCACTACCGGCCACAGTGCGGAGGGCTGGATGTGCATGGATTTGGCCATGGCGGGCAGCACATAGCCCACCATCTGGGTGTCGAAGCCGTCCATGAAGACCGCCAGCGCGCACAGCACCGCCACCCGGACCTGGAAGGCGCCGATCGGGCGCTCGTCAATGAGCTGCGATACGTCGGCGACGCGGTCCTCGGCCACGGGCTCCTCCCACGCGTTTCTCCGGCCGGCGCCGGCTTTGCGGTGAGCTTAGGCGAGAGCGCGCCCGCTGGCGACTGGGATTGCAGGCCGAACTACCCGCGCATCATGTGTTTTCCTTTGCCGGAAGGGACGGCGCGGTGGGACAATTGGCTATGTACGCGGCCACATTGGGCGGCACCCGCTACGTCTTCCCCGATTTGCGCAGCCTGCTGGCGCGCGCCTCGCCGCCGCGCTCGGGCGACGCGCTGGCCGGCGTCGCGGCCCGAACCGCCGAGGAGCGCGTCGCGGCGCAGATGGCGCTGGCCGACCTCCCGCTCCCGGCTTTCATCGCTCAGGCGGTCATCCCCTACGAGGATGACGAGGTCACCCGCCTCATCCTCGATGCGCATGATACCCGCGCCTGCGCAAGGATCGCGCATCTGACGGTCGGCGGGTTCCGTGACTGGCTACTGTCGGACGACGCTACGAGTGAGGCGTTGGCCGCCGTCGCCCCGGGAATAACGCCGGAGATGGCTGCCGCCGTGTCGAAGATCTGCCGACTCCAGGACCTCGTCGCCATCGCCGCCAAATGCCGGGTGGTGACGCGCTTCCGCAACACTATCGGCCTCTCCCGCCGGCTCTCGGCGCGGCTCCAGCCCAACCACCCGACCGATGACGCCAAGGGGGTGCTCGCCAGCATCATCGACGGGCTGCTGCTCGGCAGCGGCGACGCCGTCATCGGCATCAACCCGGCAAGCGATAGCCCGGAACGCTGCCGCGACCTGCTGCTGCTGGTCGACGATCTGCGCCAGCGCCTCGCCATCCCGACGCAAGCCTGCGTCCTGACGCATGTGACGACCACCATCGACCTCATCGCGGACGGCGCGCCGGTCGATCTCGTCTTCCAATCGATCGGCGGGACCGAGGCGCTCAATCGCAGCTTCGGCATCGACCTGGCCTTGCTGCGCGAGGCGCGCGACGCGGCGTTGTCGCTGAAGCGCGGCACCGTCGGCGACAACGTCATGTATTTCGAGACCGGACAGGGCAGCGCGCTCTCGGCCGGGGCGCATCACGGCTGCGACCAGCAGACATTGGAGGCGCGCGCCTACGGCGTGGCGCGGTCGCTCAAGCCGCTGCTGGTCAACAGCGTCGTGGGCTTCATCGGCCCGGAATACCTGTTCGACGGCAAGCAGATCATCCGCGCCGGCCTCGAAGACCATTTCTGCGGCAAGTTGCTCGGCGTGCCAATGGGCTGCGACGTCTGTTACACCAACCACGCCGAGGCCGACCAGGATGACATGGATACGCTGCTGACGCTGCTGGCCACCGCCGGCGTCACCTTCGTCATGGGCGTGCCCGGCGCCGACGACGTCATGCTCAACTATCAGAGCACCTCCTTCCACGACGTGCTGGCGGTGCGCCAGCTCCTCGGATTGCGGCCGGCGCCGGAATTCGAGGCTTGGCTCGGCGCCATGGGGCTCTTGAGCGAGGACGGGCTGGTGCGGCCGGCCGCTCTGCCGGCCTCGTTCGCGCCGCTGCTGACCGGCGGCTAGCGGCCATGGCTCAGCCGCTCGATCCGATCGATCCGGCTTGGGCCAGGCTGCGCCGTCACACGCCGGCGCGCATCGGCCTCGCGCGCGCCGGCTCGGGCCTCGCGACGCGCGAGCATCTCTCGTTCCAACTCGCCCATGCCCGTGCTCGCGACGCCGTGCATGACGCGCTCGACGCGGCGCCGCTGCTCGAGGGATTGCGCGACCGCGGGCTCGAGGCGCTGCACCTGATGAGTGCCGCCGGCGAGCGCCGCGCATATCTTCTCCGCCCCGATCTCGGCCGACGCCTCGACGACCACTCGCGCGACCATCTCGATGCCTGCCCGCGCGGGCATGACCTCGTCTTGGTGCTGGTGGACGGCCTGTCGGCCCGCGCCGTGCAGCGTCACGCGTTGCCACTCATCGATGCGGCCCTGCCCGAGTTGCGGCGCCGGCATTGGCGTATCGGCCCGGCGGCGGTGGTGGAGCAGGGGCGTGTCGCCATCGGCGACGAGATCGGCGCGGCGCTCGACACCGCGCTCGTCGCGGTGCTGATCGGCGAGCGGCCAGGCCTCACTTCGCCCGACAGCCTCGGCGTCTATCTCACCTGGGCGCCTGCCATCGGCCGCCAGGATGCCGAGCGCAATTGCCTTTCCAACGTCCGGCCCGAAGGGATGGGCTATGCCGAGGCGGCGGCCAAGCTGGTCTATCTCCTCAATGAGGCGCGGCGCCGATGCCTTACCGGCGTCGCGCTCAAGGAGCAGGCAGAGGCGCGCAGCCTCGGTGCCGCAGGCAGCGGCACATTGCCCGCCAGCGAGGTCTAGTAGCTGTTCGCCGGGCGTTCGACCGGTGCAGTATGGGGAGGCGCGTCGCGGCTGCTGTTCTCCTGAACCGCGTTGCTCGGCGGGGCGCCATTGTTCTGGGAATGCGAGCTGCACCCGGCGAGGGCGGCCAGCATCGCCGCGGCGAGGAAGGGTCGCTTCATAGCTGAGCTCCGTGTCGTGATGCCGCGGCGCGGAAGGCGGCTGTGTTCCTCGATCTTGCCACGTCAGGACGGCCAGATATAGCGCTCCGCCGTCAGCGCCGAGACACGGGCAGACGATGTTGCTATATGCTCTGCGAGCAGAGGGGGGCGGCATGACGATTGGCTACAAGAGCCTGGGCGGCGGCGACCACAAGGTGCTGGTGCTGCACGGCTGGTTCGGCGACGAGACGTCGTTCGCGCCGATGCAGGATGCGCTGGGCGCCGGCGAGTTCACTTACGCCTTCATGGCCTATCGCGGCTACGGCGCGTCGCGCCAGCAGCGCGGCGAGTACACCATGGCGGAAATCTCCGCCGACGCGCTCGAGCTCGCCGACGCGCTCGAATGGGAGAGGTTCAGCGTCGTCGGCCATTCCATGGGCGGCATGGCGGCGCAGCGCCTGCTGGCCGACGCGCCCAAGCGCGTGCACAAGATCGTCGCGATCACGCCGGTGCCGGCGTCAGGCGTGCCGTTCGATCCGGAGACCTGGAAGCTGTTCGACGGCGCCGCCAAGAGCCTCGACAATCGCCGCGCTATCATCGACTTCTCGACCGGTGGCCGGCTCTCCCGCAGCTGGATCGACCGGATCGCCCGACACTCCGTCGAGAGCGCCACCATCGAGGCGTTCGCCGCCTATTTCCAAGCTTGGGCCAAGACCGACTTCAGCGCCGCCATCAAGGGCAACCCGGTGCCGATCAAGGTCATCGTCGGCGCGCATGACCAAGCGCTCACCGCCGAGGTCATGCAGGCGACATATCTGGCGTCCTATCCCAATGCCGAGCTCGAGGTCATGGCCAATGCCGGCCATTGCCCGATGAACGAGACGCCGGTGGCGCTCGCCACCAGCATCGAGGCCTTCCTGCGCCGGGAATAGCCGGCGACGGCCTCAGGACACCGCGTCGGCCGGCCGGACGCAGTGCGCTTGGCGTTGCGGCACGTAGTCGATGACCACCTCGTCGGGCGCGCCGGTCACCGCGAAGAGCTGCTCGACCTTGGGCAGTTTCTTGGTCTTGGCCGTTTTGAGCGCGTCGAGAATCTCGCCTTGCAGGCGCTCGTCGGCATCCTCCAGCGCCACTGGCTTTTGCAGGAAGAGTTGAACGCGGAGATTGGGATGCGGCCGGTCGAGATCGAGGCTCGCCGAGCAATGCTGGCCATAGCGGCCGAGGAAGAGCCGCACCGCGTCCGGCGTGCTCACCCCCTGGGCATGGGCTTCGGCCAGGGTCTGCGCGGGCAGGACGAGCAGCACGGCAGAGGCGCCCAGCGTGATCGCCGGCGCGCCGGCCTTGTCGATCGTCTCGTCGCTCCATGCCTTGTCCAGCCAATCGGCGGAATGGGCGGCGGGAGCAGCGAACAGCAGGGCGGCGAAGAGATATTTGACGAGTCCGGGCATGGCGGGTCCCTGATACGGTTCGCTCCCTCTCGCGTCAACGTCGCGGCGGGCCTTCCGGTCCTGACCGCGCGCTTGGCGCCGCGCGGATTCTACTGCGCCGGCTAATCCGTCGTGCACCCGACTCTTTTTTGACTCGCCAGAGCGCGTATTTGACTCACCTGTCCGCGGGAAATTTAAGGAATAGGAAACCATTGACTGCCTCGACTATAGGCAAAGCTGGGACCTTGGGCAGCCCCGCGGGTCGGAGAGATCCCAAATGAAACAGAGCGCGAAGATAGAAATCGGCCAGAGATTCCAGTCCATCGGCGTCACCGGGAAGCTGACCGGTGCTTATGAGGTGCAGGCGCTTTTTCGCAGCCGGGTCGACCGGCTCGACTATGCACGAATCGTCGATCTCAGCGACAGCAGCAACACCAAGGTCTTCGCCGTCGCCGCCCTCGTCAACCCGCGGCACTTCCTGCCGATGACGCCGCCGGAGCCCGAGTAGGCCGGGACATCGCGCCACGCTTGCGATGGCGACATGATGCGGTACAGTCGACCGCATGGCACTCTCCGACCTCGACGTTCAGCGCCAAGCGCATAGCTGGATTCAGCGCCATGGCGACGACGCCGTCGCCAAGGCGCGGGAGATGGTGGAGGAGATGCGTCGCAAGGGCGATCATGACGGCGCCGACCTCTGGCTGCGCGTGATCGTCGCCCTGGGGACGCTGGGCGAGCCGCCAACCAAGTCGCATCACTGATCCGGCCTGCGTCCCGATGGCGGACCCGGCTCGCGCCGGCGACGTCGGCGCGCCTTGTCCCTGCGCCTGCCGGTCCGGCACCGGCTTGTCTCGTCCAACCCCTATGTGATACCCGCAACGGCTTGACCTGCCGGATGGCCGGTTCCGGTATGGGCAGGGCGGCAAGTGGCTGCCGCCCTATATTGTCGCCGATCCTTGTTTGGCGTGTTGGGAGGGGCAGGCGCATGCGGATCGCCATACTCGACGACTATTTCGACACGCTGCGCACGCTGCCCTGCTTCGCCAAGCTCAACGGGCACGACGTCACCATCTGGAACGATCACGTCCAAGACGTTGAAGCGCTGGCGCGGCGCCTGGGCGATGCCGAGGCGCTGGTGCTGATCCGCGAGCGGACGCAAATCCGCGCGCCCCTGCTCGAGCGCCTGCCCAATCTCCGCCTCATCAGCCAGCGCAGCGTCTATCCGCATATCGATATCGACGCCTGCACGCGGCTCGGCGTCATCGTGTCGTCCAGTCAGCATCCCGGCACGCCGTCCTATGCCGCGGCCGAGCTGGCCTGGGGCCTCGTCTTGGCCGCAATGCGCCAAATCCCACAGCAGGTGGCGGCGCTCAAGGCCGGCATCTGGCAGACCGGCGTCGGCCACAGCCTGCGGGGCAAGACGCTCGGCATCTTCGGCTATGGCCGCATCGGCAGCGTCGTCGCCGGCTATGGCCGGGCTTTCGGTATGAGCGTGCTGGTCTGGGCGCGCGAGGCGACGTTGGCGCAAGCCCGCGCCGACGGCTACGCCGCGGCGGCCAGCAAGGCGGCGCTCTTCGAGCAGAGCGACGTGCTCTCGCTGCACATGCGCCTGGTCCCGGCGACACGCGGGATCGTCACCACCAGCGACCTTGCGCGAATGAAACCTTCGGCGCTTTTGGTCAACACCAGCCGCGCGCCGCTGATCGAGCCGGGGGCGCTGCTCGCCGCGCTCAAGGCCGGGCGGCCCGGCATGGCCGCGGTCGACGTCTTCGAGGCGGAGCCGGTGCGCGATCCGCAGCATCCGCTGCTGACCATGTCGCAAGTCGTCGCCACCCCGCATATCGGCTATGTCACCCGCGACGAGTACGAGCTGCAATTCACCGATATCTTCGACCAGATCGTGGCCTACGGCGCGGGCTCGCCGATCAACGTCGTGAACCCTGACGTGCTGGCGAGGGCGCGCCCGCGCCCCTAGAGCACGCGGCGGCTATGTACTAACCTGCCGTCAACCAACCATAGGGAGCCCGCCATGCTGTTGCCGCTTCAGAACCGTAGCATCGCCTATGACATCATGGGGCCGGAGAGCGGGCCGGTCGTCTGCTTCACCCATTCGCTCGCGTCGGATGGCGGCATGTGGGCGGAGCAGGTGCCGCCGCTGCTGGCCGCCGGGTTCCGCGTGCTGCGCGTCGACATGCGCGGCCATGGCGGCAGCGATCCGGTGGCGGGCGACTACACCATGGAGCAGCTCGCC
>Ga0134126_10014167_pt1 | contig 10071 bp, 10 predicted proteins | sample KB31752_FD_96881 | JGI IMG/M metagenome (GOLD analysis project Ga0134126, IMG submission 96881) | Terrestrial soil microbial communities with excess Nitrogen fertilizer from Kellogg Biological Station, Michigan, USA - KB3-175-2 | ecosystem: Environmental > Terrestrial > Soil > Unclassified ...
AATAAGCCTGCCGACCCAATCGAGCATGACGCCCATGATGCACTTCCCCCCGGCGGCCTTTGCCGGCCGCTTTTTCCTTTTCTTATCATGCATGACAGCGGTTGCAATTTGGTTCATGCATGGCCGACATCAATCATGATTGATTCACCATGGCGATTGCCGCGCGTAGCCGAATGCGGCAAGTTCGCCACTCGTTCGCCGCTTTTTCAGGCCTCGGAAACCATGACATGACGATGACGCGACGCGGCTTCCTTTCGGCATCGGCGGCGTTTGCTGCGACCCCGGTGCTTTACGGGCGCGCTTTCGGTGCGCCCCTGCCGCGCGAGACCGACATTGTCGTGATTGGTGCGGGTGCTGCCGGCATTGCCGCGGCGCGGCGAATTCAGGCCGCAAGCCGCAAGGTGATCGTGGTCGAAGCGGCGAGCCAGGTCGGTGGCCGCTGCATCACCGACAGCACGACTTTCGAGGTGCCGTTCGACCGGGGGGCGCGCTGGATGCACAATCCGGACAGCAACCCCATCATCAGGCTCGCGCGTTCCGCCGGTCTCGACATCGTCGCTGCACCGTCTGGCCAGAAAATCCGCATCGGCCGCCGCAACGCCCGCGCCGGCGAGACCGAGGATTTCCTGGCGACGCTGGTGAAGGCCAACCGTGCTATTGACGACGCCTCACATCGAGCGGACATTGCCTGTGCTGGCGCATTGCCGCCTGAGCTGGGTGATTGGGCCGGCACCATCGATTTCGTGCTCGGCGCCAGCTTTGCCGGCAAGGACCTGAAAGATCTCTCCGTCGTCGACAAGGTGCGCGGCGGAGACCGCAACGCGGTCGTCGCCTGCCGGCAGGGCATGGGAACGCTGATCGCAAGGCTCGCAGGACAGGTTCCCGTCTCGCTGTCGACGCCGGCGAGCCGCATCTCCTGGGGCACTCGCGACGTCACCGTCGAGACTCCCTCCGGCAAGATCACCGCGCGCGCCGCGATCATCACGGTGTCCAGCAATGCGCTGACGTCAGGCAACATCAAATTCGCGCCCGATATTCCAAAACGCGCGCTTGATGCGGCCGCCAAGGTCAGCTTAGGCAGCTACGATCACATCGCGCTGCAGATGCCCGGCAATCCGCTGGGGCTGGCGCAGAACGACGTCATCATCGAGCAGAGCACCTCCAACCGTACGGCCTTGCTGCTCGCCGATATGGGCGGCTCGTCGCTGTGCTCGATCGACGTCGGGGGCTCCTTCGGCCGCGATCTGTCGGCACAGGGCGAAACCGCGATGGTGGCGTTTGCGAGAGAATGGCTGGGAAAGCTATTCGGCAGCGACGCGGCGGCCGCCGTGAAGAAATCGAGCGCCACGCGCTGGAATGCGTCGCCCTATGTGCTGGGCGCGATGTCCGCGGCGGCGCCCGGCGGCGAGGCCTCGCGCAAGATCCTGACCGAGCCGATCGGCGCCATGTTCCTTGCAGGCGAAGCTACCCATGAGACGCTGTGGGGCACGGTCGATGGCGCCTGGGAAAGCGGCGAGCGCGCAGCCGATGCTGCCTTGCGCCGGATCGGCGCGATCAAGGAGACTGCGCCCGTGGGAGCGATTCCGGCCAGGCGAGCGCCGCGGCCCCGGCACCGCGCCCCGCCTGCGAGAACAGCGTCGCCGTTCTACCAGCGCCGATATTAGGGCGCATGATCTCCGCGCAAATGCTTCGCGTTTGTCGCGAGGGAAAACCGGTACACACTTTTCTGGATCGTGCGACTAGCGCAACACACCGTCAAGCGCGGGCAACCCGAAGATCACCGCGAGCGCAATCAGCGCATAGCAGAGGCGGCGGAACAAGCTTTCGCTGGCGCGGCCGAACAGCAGGGTGCCGAAGCGGATGCCGATCGCATAGACGGGGCCGACGATCAGCGAAAGCAGGATCGCATCCCGGCTCATCAGGCCGCTGACGGCATAGCTGACGACCGAAAAGAAATCAGAGGCGCCGAAAAACAGGATGATGTTGGCGCGCGCAATGTTGGAGGCGATCGGCCGCCCCAGCCAGTAACCCACGATCGGCGGACCTCCGGTCTGCGCGAGGCCCGAGCAAAAGCCCGAGAGCGTACCGATCGCCACCGAGAGCGCGACGTGATCGCGTCCGCGATAGCGCCAGCCCGACAGCAACAAGAGCAGCAGCGCGGTCACGAAACCGGAAATGATCCAGCGCGTCGTAACGGGATTGAGCCGGGTCAACAGCCAGGTGCCGACGGGGACGCCGACCAGCGCGCCGACGACAATGATGCTGGTGGCCTTGCGGTCGGCCTTGCACCAGGCGTTCGGCAACAGCGGCAGCGAGCCCACGAAATCGACGATCAGGAGCAGGGTCGCGACAAGACGCGGGGTCGCAAGGCTGCTCGCCAGCGGCATGAAGATCAGCGCCGAGCCGAAGCCGGAGAAGCCGCGCGCTGTTCCCGAAATGAAGGCGATGGCGCTGATCGCCAGCGCGGCATGGGCGCTGACATCAGTCGGAATGAGATCCGACAAGCTCATCCGCGTAAGACGCCGCCGGTCTTCCTCGTGACCTCCGCGACGATCTTCGCCGCGACGGCGTCGATCTCCTGGTCGGTCATGGTCCTTTCGCGCGGCTGCAAGGTCACGGCGATCGCGATCGATTTCTTGCTCTCCTCGATGCCCTTGCCCTCGTAGAGGTCGAACACCATGACGTCGGTGATCAGCTTCCTGTCGACGCCTTGCGCGGCGCGCACGAGATCGCCGGCCTTCACCTTGCGGTCGACGATGAAGGCGAAATCGCGCGACACCGGCTGGAACGCGGAAAGCTCCAGGGGCGGCTTGGCGCGGGTCGGCCTCTGCCTGGCAGCCGGAATGCGGTCGAGGATCACCTCGAATGCCATCAACGGGCCGTCGGCGCCGAGCGCTTCCAGGGCGCGCGGATGCAGTTCGCCGAAATGGCCCAGAATGTTCTGCGGCCCGATCTGGATCGTGCCGGAACGCCCCGGGTGGAGCCAGCCAGGTCCGCCCGGCACGATCTGAAGCGCCTGCATCGGCGCGCCAGCGGCGGCCAGCACCGCCAGCGCATCAGCCTTGGCATCGAATGCGTCGGCCATCGCCGATCCCGACCAGTGCCGGCCGATACCCTTCGCGGACGCATAGCCGTGGCGGACGCCGGCAGAAGCTACGAACTCGTCTTCCGGCCGATCGCCTTTGAAGATCTGGCCGACCTCGAACAACGCGACATCGGCAAAGCCGCGGTCGCCATTGACTTGCGCGGAGGCGATCAGGCCAGGCAACAGGCTCGGCCGCATGTCGGAAAGGTCGGACGCGATCGGGTTGGCGAGTGCGAGCTCGGTCTTGCCGCCGCCGAACAGCTCGGCCGCAGGCTTTGCGATGAACGACCATGTTACCGCCTCGATCATGCCACGCTCGGCGAGTGCGCGCTTGGCGCGTCGGGTGCGCTGCTGGATCGGCGTCAGCACCGGCTTGCGCGCATCCTCGCCGCGCTCGAACGGCGCCATCGGCACCTTATCGACACCGACAATGCGCACGATCTCCTCGACGATGTCAGCCTTGCCCTGCACGTCGGTGCGCCAGGACGGGATCGCGATCTTCATGACCGGGCCGTGGCCGGCCATCACGAAGCCGAGCCGGGTCAGGATGCTGCGCATCTCCGGCAGAGGCACCTCGATGCCGGCGAGCCGCCTTACCTCGCTCAGCGGAAAATCGATGACGCGGTCATCGCCATGCGCCTTGCCGACTACAACATTCTGCGACGGCGTACCGCCGCAGAGCTCCATCACCATGCGCGTCGCCATCTCCAGCCCCGGCACCATGAAGGCAGCATCGACGCCGCGCTCGAAGCGGTAGCGCGCATCCGAATTGATGCCGAGCTTGCGGCCGGTCTGGGCGATGTTGATCTCGTTCCACAGCGCCGATTCGATCAGCACGTCGGTCGTGTTCCCGTCGCAGCCGGAAGCCTCGCCGCCCATGATGCCCGCGAGCGACTCGACGCCATGATCGTCGGCGATCACGCAAATGCTGTTGTCGAGCGTATAGGTGCGGCCATCGAGCGCGAGCAGCGTTTCGCCATCGCGGGCGCGGCGGACGGCGAGATTGCCTTTCACCTTCCTGGCGTCGAACACGTGCAGGGGACGCGCGCGGTCATAGGTCATGAAGTTGGTGATATCGACCAGCGCGTTGATGGGCCTGAGGCCGATCGAGGTTAGCCGCCGCTGCAGCCAGTCCGGCGACGGGCCGTTCTTGACGCCGCGCACCAGCCGCAGCGCGAAGCCCGGACACAGGCTTTCGTCCTCCACAGCCACCTTTACGGGGCACGGAAACTCGGCCTTGATCTGCTTGATGCCGGGATCCCTGAACTTGCCCATATCGGCGGCGGAGAGATCGCGCGCGATGCCGTGCACGCCGGTGCAGTCCTGGCGGTTTGGCGTCAGGTTGATCTCGAATACGGGATCGCCGACGCCGGCCCAGCCGGCATAGCCCCTGCCGATCGGCGCATCAGGTGGCAGCTCCACGATGCCGTCATGATCCTCGGAGATCTGCAGCTCGGCGGCCGAGCACAACATGCCGCGGCTCTCGACGCCGCGGATAGTGCCGACGCCGAGCGTGATGTTCTTGCCGGGGATGAACGTGCCGGGCGGCGAGAATACGCTGACGAGCCCTGCACGCGCATTCGGCGCGCCGCACACGACCTGCACCGGCGCTGCCCCGGTGCCGGTGTCGACCATGCACACGCGCAGGCGATCGGCGTTTGGATGCTGCTCGGCCGAGATCACCCGCGCGATGGTGAACGGCGCGAGCAGCTTCGCCTTGTCCTCGATGCTCTCGACCTCGAGCCCGATCATGGTGAGCCTGTCGGCGAGCTTGTCGACCGGCTCGTCGGTGTCGAGATGTTCCTTCAGCCAGGAAAGCGTGAATTTCACGGCTTGGTTCCTCGGGTCTCGCTGCTTTTCACTGGGGGATGTTGTTCGGTCTCAGAGTTCCCTCCCCCACAAGGGGGGAGGGAACGGAAAAAGCTGTCGCTTTGCAGGGCCGGAGCATCACGAGCTCAGCCCTCCTGCGAGCGTGGGCACGTCGAGCGGCTTGAAGCCGTAGTGCGACAGGAAGCGTACGTCACCTTCGAAGAGCTGCCTCAAGTCCGAGATGCCGTATTTCAGCATGGCGATGCGGTCGATGCCCATGCCCCAGGCAAAACCCTGGTAGACGTCCGGATCGAGGCCGCAGAGGCGCAGCACGTTCGGATGCACCATGCCGCAGCCGAGAATCTCCAGCCAGTCCTCGCCTTCGCCGAAGCGGATCTCGCCCTTGTCGCGGCGACACTGGATGTCGACTTCGAGCGAAGGCTCGGTGAACGGGAAGTACGACGGCCGGAACCGCATGTTGATGTGATCGACCTCGAAGAACGCCTTGCAGAACTCGTGCAGGATCCATTTGAGATGGCCGAGATGCGAGCTCTTGTCGACGACGAGGCCCTCGACCTGATGGAACTGCGGCGTGTGCGTCGCATCCGAGTCGATGCGATAAGTGCGCCCCGGGCAGATCACGCGGATCGGCGGCTTCTGGGTCAGCATCGTGCGCACCTGCACCGGCGAGGTGTGGGTGCGCAGCAGCATGCGCGAGCCATCCTCTTTCGGATGGAAGAAGAAGGTGTCGTGCATCTCGCGCGCCGGATGGCCGATCGGGAAATTTAGCTTGGTGAAGTTGTAATCGTCGGTCTCGATGTCGGGACCTTCGGCGACCGAGAATCCCATGTCGGCGAAAATCGCCGTCAGCTCGTCCCAGACCTGGCTCAGCGGATGGATGCGGCCCACCTCCGCCGGCACCTCGCGCAGCGGCAGGGTGACGTCGATGGTCTCTTTCACGAGCCGCGCATCAAGTGCGGCCGATTTCAGCACGTCACGCCGTTCGGTCAGCGCCTGCGCGACTTTGTCCTTGGCGAGATTGATCGCCGCGCCTTGCGTCTTGCGTTCGTCCGGCGGCATCTTGCCCAGGGTTGCGAGCAAGGCCGAGATTGAGCCCTTCTTGCCGAGGGCAGCGACACGGACGGCTTCGAGGGCGGCTTCGTCGCCGGCACCGGCGATTTCGCTCAAGATTTTTTGTTCAAGTGTTGCGAGGTCGGACACGGTTTTATCCTGCTTCAGCGGGCGGCTGGTTGTGGCTGTCGGAGGGCCAAAACGTCAAGCAAAAAGCCCTCAAATCAGCCCTGCGACCTGCCGCCTTTGAACCCATTTGCCGCGCGTCCCACCAAGGGGAGGAGGGCAGGAGCATGCGATGCGTTTTGGTGTCGGTATGGCCGTTCTGGCCATTGTTGGTTCGGCCGCCGGAGCTCCGGCCTTCGCCGCGGTGTGCATGGACAAATCCATGACGCAAGACGAGATCATCGCCGCCATCAACGCCGCGCCGGGATGCGACCGGGCGATGAAGATATTCGAGAATACGGCGCAAGCGGCGATGTTCTGCTCGGCGCGGCGGTCGAGAAGAAATGCGAGGCCGATTTCCTCAGCCGTCTCAAGCCGCCGCAGAAGGCCGCCTATCAGCGCGAGATGGGAGCCTGTGACCGCAAATACCACAACGAGTCCGGCACCATGTATCGCTCGTTCACGGCGTTCTGCCGGGCGGAGGTCGCCCAGCGCTACTCCCGTCGGGCGCTGAAGACCTCGCGTTAGGCCGCGAGTGCCGCCTTGGCCTTCTCGGCGATTGCCTGGAACGCCGCCGGCTCGTGGATCGCGAGGTCCGAAAGCACCTTGCGGTCTACGGTCATCCCCGATTTCGACAGCCCGTCGATAAATCGGCTGTAGGTCAGCCCAAACGGACGAACAGCAGCGTTGAGGCGCTGAATCCACAGCGCACGGAACGTGCGCTTCTTGCGCTTGCGGTCGCGGAAGGCATACTGGCCAGCCTTCTCGACGGCCTGCTTGGCGACCCGGATCGTGTTCTTGCGGCGGCCGTAATAGCCCTTCGCGGCCTTGTAGACTTTCTTGTGCTTGGCGTGGGCGGTCACACCGCGTTTGACGCGAGACATGACGAATATCCTTAAAGATCTGAAGTTGTGGCGGGTCGCCGCGCGAACGCGGCATCAGGCTTGTCGGTGACTTTGCGGCCGCGATCAGTCGTTCGGCAGAAAATACTTCTTGATGTTGTCGCCGTCGGTCTTGAACAGCACGCGCGTGCCGCGGAGTTGGCGGATCTGCTTCTTGGTCCGCTTGATCATACCGTGGCGCTTGCCGCGCTGGGCGTGCATCACTTTGCCGCTGGCAGTCACCTTGAAGCGCTTTTTGGCGCCTGATTTGGTCTTCAGCTTGGGCATTTGGCTCTCCTATCGGCCGCAGCAAAACGCGCCCGAGGGGCGCTGTTGGCGGCTAAAATGCTCGTTAGAGCGTTGAAAGTGCTCAGGTTTTCCAGAAGTAAGGCAACCCGCACGGGCATCGCCACGGCAGCCCTTGATCAGCCGGGCGATTAAGGTCCGGGCTTATGACAGAGCGGAGGCGAATTGGCAATCGCCAAGCGGTGTCAAATGGATGAACCCGGGAAACCGTTGATGTGACTTATTGCTCAATCGCTCCCGAACAGGAGTTTTCAAGATGAGACATTCAGCACCAATGACCTTCTCCCCTCGCCTGCTCTCGATCTTCGCCGCTGCGGCCGTTGCCGGGCTCGCCGCGCCCGGCGCCGCCAATGGCAGGACGGTCCGGACCGCGCGTGCCTATGACGGGGTCTGGAACGTGGTGTTCGCCACCACGCGCGGCACCTGCAGTTCCGGCTACAGCGTCCCCTTCACCGTGACGGGCAGCCGCGTCACCTCGGCCGGCGGTGGCCGGGTTTCGGGCTCCGTCAACCGCGCCGGCGGCGTCGCGGTTCAGGTCAAGGTCGGCGCATCATATGCATCCGGTGGCGGCCGGCTCGCCCGCAATGCCGGTGCCGGCTCCTGGAAGGGCATTATCTCCGGTGACGCCTGCAGCGGCACCTGGCAAGCGACGCGAACCTGATCCATCACGTTTTCAAAGAAAGCGGCCCGCCAGACAATCCGGCGGGCCGTTTCATTTCCACAATCAGTCGAGGGCTTATCGCGGCGCCAGCACCATCACGACCTGGCGGCCTTCGAACCTGGCGTCCTGCTCGACCTTGGCGAACTGCGCGACGTCGGCCTTGACCTTGTCGAGCAGCTTGGTACCGATCTCCTGGTGCGCCATCTCGCGGCCGCGGTAGCGCAGCGTGATCTTGACCTTGTCGCCTTCCTCAAAAAAGCGCTGCATCGCGCGCATCTTCACGTCATAGTCGTGATCGTCGATCATCGGCCGGAGCTTGATCTCCTTGATCTCGACCACCTTCTGCTTCTTGCGGGCTTCCGCAGCCTTTTTCTGCGCCGAATATTTGTACTTCCCGTAGTCCATGATCTTGCAGACGGGAGGGTCGTTGTTCGGCGAAATCTCCACCAGGTCCATGCCCGCTTCGGCGGCCATCTTGATCGCCACCACGGTTTCGACCGTCCCGCGGTTTTGGCCGGTCTGATCAATCAGTTGGATCTGCGCATTGCGGACATCATCATTGACGCGCGGCCCGTCTTTGGTGGCAGCGGGCGGGGCTCTATTCGGACGGCGAATGGGGTATTCTCCAATGTTGTGAACGAAGGGCGATATTTTGAAGCAATACGCGGCTACGGGCAAGCGAAGTCGCCAGCTTTGCGACAAAACCGACAAATGCGAGGCATTTCCGCCACGGCCTGCGACATAGACACCTATCCCTGCTTCCGCAAGAAGGGAGAATGCCTTAGGCCATTGTGGGGTTTCAACGCGGCCCGGGTTTTTCCGTCCGAAGGCCAATGAAAGTGAATATCGATGACCGATTCGGTAGGTGCCGCGCCTGATCCGGCCTTCATCGAGGTCGGCGAGGCGATTGCGGCACGGCGGATCGCGGTCCGCGCCCGCGAAGGCGGTGCACCCGGGCTGTTCTGGCTCGGCGGGTTCAACTCGGACATGCAGGGCACCAAGGCCCTGGCGCTCGATGCCTGGGCCGCCGAGCGTGGCTGCGCCTGCGTCCGCTTCGACTATTCCGGTCATGGCGAATCCGGCGGCAAGTTCGTCGATGGCACCATCGGCCGCTGGCTCGAGGAAAGCGTCGCGGTGTTCGAACGGTTCTGCCACGGGCCGCAGGTCGTGATCGGCTCGTCCATGGGTGGCTGGATGGCGCTCTTGCTGGCGCGCGAAATCGCCGGGCGATCCGCTGGCGCATCGCTTGCGGGCCTGGTGCTGATCGCCCCTGCCCCCGATTTCACCGAGGAATTGATGTGGAAGGGCTTTTCGCCCGAGATCCGCCGGGAGATCGAGAGCAAGGGCGTGTGGATGCGGCCTTCGCAATATGGCGACGGCTCGCCTTACCCGATCACCCGCACGCTGATCGAGGAAGGTCGCAACCATCTGCTGCTTGGCAGCTCCATCGAAGTCGGATGCCCCGTCCGTATTCTGCAGGGGGCGAAGGATCCCGATGTACCCTGGAAACATGCCTTTACGTTGGCGCACCGGCTGCCCGCCGATGATGTGGTGCTGACCATGATCCAGGACGGCGATCACCGCCTGTCGCGGCCGCAGGACATCGCGCGCATGCTTGCGGCGGTCGCTGAAATTGGATGAGGGAGAAGGGCCATGAACATCTCAGCCATGCTTCGCAGCTTTTGCGACGCCGTCGAGCGCCGCGACGGCAGGGCCTTTGCGGCGCTGTTCACCGAGGACGGCATCTACCACGATGTCTTCTACGGTGCGTTCAAGGGCCGAGAGAAGATCACCGAGATGATCGACGACTGGTTCTATCGCACCGCGAGCGATTTCCGCTGGGACATGCATGCACCGGTCAGTGACGGCGAGACGCTTTATGCACGCTACACGTTCAGCTACCGCTCGAACCTGCCGGAGGCCCACGGCGCGCGGGTGATGTTCGAGGGCGTCTCGATCATGAAGCTCCGCAATGGCTTGATCTGCGAATATCACGAGGTGGCGAATACCGCGCCTGGTTTCGTCGACATGAACTTCGCGCCGGAGCGGATCGCGAAGATCGCGGCCAAGCAGGGCGCCGCGTTGAAGGCGCG
>Ga0134126_10014169_pt1 | contig 10070 bp, 9 predicted proteins | sample KB31752_FD_96881 | JGI IMG/M metagenome (GOLD analysis project Ga0134126, IMG submission 96881) | Terrestrial soil microbial communities with excess Nitrogen fertilizer from Kellogg Biological Station, Michigan, USA - KB3-175-2 | ecosystem: Environmental > Terrestrial > Soil > Unclassified ...
CAGAAAAAATACCCATTCTATATCAAGGTCACGATCATCCTACTCGGGCTCGTCCTTGCTTCCTATGCGCTGGCCAATCTGCAGGATATCCTGATCCCTTTTTCCTACGCGCTGTTCCTGGCCATTCTGCTGAACCCGCTGGTCGATCTGCTCCAGCGATGGAAGATGCCGCGGGTGTTATCGATCTCGGTAGCGCTATTGATCGCCATCGTCGTTATCGGCGCCTTGTGGTATTATCTTGCCGTGCAGATGTCGCATTTTACCGCTCAGCTCCCGGCACTTGAGCAGCGTACGACCGACCTGGTATCCCGCCTGCAGCAGCAGTTGTCCAGCAAGATCCCCATGGACAGACAAAACCACTATATCGCGCAGGTGAAGGCAGGTATCGGACCGCTGATCGGCCGGGCGCTGGGGTCAGTAGCGGGAACGCTGATCACCGTATCGCTGATACCGGTGTATACTTTTCTGTTACTGTACTACCGGGTACTGATCCTGAACTTTATTTATGACATCTTTGCCGAGGAACATGAAGGAGAAGTACAGACCGTGCTACGGCAATCGCGCGGCGCTATCCAGAGTTATATGTACGGGCTCGTGATCAGGGCATTGATCGTGGCCGGGATGAATATCCTTGCGCTGCTGCTGCTGGGCGTACCTTATGCCATCCTGTTGGGTCTCCTGGGGGCGATTTTGAATGTCCTGCCTTTGTTCGGCGGCGTACTGGCGACGTTGCTGGCCATCGCGGTAGCAACGCTCACGAAAGAAGGCATTCATACACAGGTGGGTATCACCATCTGTTATGTGGTCATACAGTTCATCGACAATCATTTTCTCATTCCTTATATCGTCGGTTCCAGGGTCAAGATCAATGCGTTGATATCGGTGATCGCTATCTTGCTGGGCGCGGCGGTATGGGGGTTCTCCGGGATGATCGTGGCGATACCCTTTATCGGGATATTGAAGATCATATTCGATCGGATACCGGAAATGAAACCCTGGGGAAGACTGCTGGGTACAGAGGAGGAGCCGCAACGAAGGAGGCAGACGAAGGGAGGGCGGGGTAATCCCGGTGGTGGTGCCGGCCGGGGATAGACGCGCAAGGACATGATGACGGAGGCCGACGAAGGGAGGGCGGGTAGGCGCGCAAGGACTGTGAGATCAGGAGAGCCCGCGCTCGTAGTGCAATGCCGGGATCTCAACGTCGGTGAACCCTTTCTTCAGAAGGCGTTCGCGGAAAGCCTGCTGAACATCATATTCGCCATGAACGATGAACAGGGTTTTGACTTGCTTCGGGTCCTGACAGGCCAGGAACTGGCTTAGGTCATCGACGTCGCCATGCGCGCTCATGCTCCGGATACTGCCCACTTCGGCATGTACTTCGTGGAGGATGCCGAAAATGTGTACCTCTTTCGCGCCGTTCATGAGGCGTCCGCCGAGCGAGTTTGGCTCACAATAGCCGACGAGCAGGATGGTATTGCGGCTATTCTCTATGCTGTTGCTGATATGATGTTTCACTCTGCCGGCATCAGCCATTCCGCTGGCGGAGATGATGACACAGGGTTTGTCGTGATAGTTGAGCAGCTTGGACTCCTCCACCGTCTTTATGTATTTGAGTCCTTTGAACATGAATGGGTCTTTATCGGTCTCGAGCAGCTTCTGCACATTCTTATTGAAATACTGGGGGTAGCTTTTGACGATGTCGGTCGCGGCCACACTCAGCGGACTGTCCACATAATAATCGAGATCGGGGAGACGATGTTCTTCTTCGAGCTGATTGAGAGCATATAGCAACTCCTGCGTGCGGCCGACGCTGAATGCCGGGATGATGAGTTTGCCTTTCTTTTCCCCGCAGGTATGATCGATCCATTTCAGCAGCATGTCCGGGGTCGTCTCCACCGGATCGTGAAGGCTGTTACCATAGGTGGACTCGATGAGGATATAATCGGCCTGCTCGAAGGTCGCGGGGCTTCGCAGGATGACATCCTTGTATCTGCCGACATCCCCGCTGAAGGTCAGTCGGGTCTCTTTCCCTTCCTCCATTATCCGGAGATGTACCGAGGCGCTGCCGATGATGTGGCCGGCGTCAGTCCATTGGACCTGGACATTTTCGTCGATGGTATACCAGGTATCGTACTCGACGCTGACGAAATGGTCCATACATTTTTTGGCATCGTCCGAGGTATACAGCGGTTGCAGATATGGAAGTCCTTCGGCCTTGCGGCGTTTGTTGGAATATTTTACATCGTCTTCCTGGATGCCGGCGGAATCCTCCAGCAGAACTCCGGCGAGCTCTTTGGTGGCAGGGGTACAGAAGACCTTGCCGGCGAAGCCGTCTTTGACAAGTTTGGGGACCAGCCCACAATGATCGATATGGGCGTGAGAGAGAATGAGACTGTCCACCTGCGCCGGTGTGAAACCCCAATTGCGGTTGAGGACATCGGTCTGCGCCCCCATGCCCTGGAACATGCCGCAATCCAGTAAGTATTTTCTGCCGTTGTTAAGGGTCAGGAGATGTTTAGAACCGGTGACGACGCGGGCGGCGCCGTGAAATGCGATCTTCATTTGCGGAGATTTTTACTCTGATGATTTTTTAACTTGAATGACCAAGTTATGAAAAATTCGGCGACGGGCTCGCCGGCGGGGTTGGTGCCGAGAGAACGGGCTCTTATCGTCACTGGTTCGCCGGATGACCGGGCTTTTCCGATGGCTTCGCGGATGGCCGGGCCGTCGGTACAGCGGAATGTGGTTCGGCCAGTAGCCTTTTTCGTATAGTCGGCCTCCGTGCGAACAACGAGCATGGACACGGGTGGTTGGGATTCGTTTGCGGCCGCCATGGCGAGGACGCCGGTGCTCATTTCCGCCGCCATGCTCAGGCAGGCGAAATAGGTGGACCGAAAGGGGTTGCGCGTGAACCATTTGTAGGGAACGGTGACCGCGCAGTGATCGGTGTCGGCCTCGACCACGCGGAGGCCCGAGAAGAGGGCGCTGGGGAGATTGGTCAGCAAGAAGAGACGCGATTTCAGAGGATGGCGGATGGCGCTGAAAAAGGCGGAGTTGGTCATGATCTTATTTTTTACTGATTTCTACGATGGTGGCCACCACGCTGTTGGGGCCGGGATCCGGGACCGTGAACTGCATATTGCCTTTGGCCGAGCTCTTGAAGTCTACATGCTTCAGCAGGCGGTCTGCAAGGGCCGCGTCGACGCGGACGCCATAATCCTGACCAGGATTCGCGCTGATGGTCTTGTTGAGCGCATACCAGTCCAACGGTTGGCGGCTGACGACGACGGCCATTTCATCACGATTGCCGATGCTATCCGGCATCATACTTTTATCTCTCGGGAAGAGCCGGTAGCCGGTGATGCCGCAGAAGGGAGAATATTTCGATTTTTGTGGTTCGCCCGTTGCAGGATATGGGAAAAGAGTATAGCTGGTGCCATCCGTCTCCTTTCCGAAGACATACACGTAGCATTCGCTGCGGTTGCGGACCTCCATTTTAAAACGCGTGCCCATTTTTACGGGATCGACGGTCTCGAAGACATTGGAAGTTTTGATCTGTAAAGGAATATAGTCGCCTGAGACGGTCTTGTCGCCTTCATAATGTATCTGTACCAGCCCGATCTCGCAGGAGAAAGGTTCGGTCGCGGCGGCGCCGGTACGTGCCATGGGTTCGATGCCATACGCCTCCCGGACGAAGAATCTGAAATCCGGGTAGCGCACCCAGGCGAATCCGTTGTTGCCCCATTTGGGGCCCCAGCTGTTCATGATCAGGAAGGCGCCGCCGTATTTCCTGTCGTCATATCCTACCACGCATTGTGCGTGGCCGCCGAAGCCGAGGAGGCTTCGGTCATCGGGTGTAGGCTGCCAGAGGTCCTGGCCCGCCATGGGCTGCATGTAACTGCCCCCCACCATCATGCCGATGACCACGGGGGCGCCCTGAGAGATATTCTCCTTGATGGCATGGAGATCGATGACATTGTTGCGATCCCCGGGCGTGAGACGGTTGAAACCGCGCATTTTATATTGCCGCGCCTCATCCAGCAGCTGCTGGTCGGGTTGTTTCGAACAGTCCTGGTCGTTATAGGGGAACTGGTCATACGGAATGCTGCCGCTATTGGTCATGAATTCCATGGCGCGTTCGATATACGACCCGTCGCAGTTGTCGATCCCGATCTGGTTATAGAGAAAGGAGGGGCTGAAGCGCAGGCTGTTGGGGTCGGCGCCCGTCCGTGCCGCCTCTTCGATGGTACGGGCGGCATAGGCACTGCTCCAGGCGACACAGCTTCCCTGATGGCCCTGGTCTCCGACGGCGGGTGCATATCTCTGGAGATTGGCAGCCTCGGGAAGCGGGTTTTTTGTAGAATCGGCTGAGAGGCCCTCGTAGATGCTAGCTTTTTCGAATTGACGGGGATCGAGGAATCCGCCGGTGAAAAGGCGTTGGGCAACGTTGTGAAGGGGTCCGGTTCCGCCGTTTGGGTTACAGCCGGGGCGACCTAATAAAAAAAAGCCGCCTCCCAGGATGATCAGAAGGAAGATGAGGCCACGTCCGCGGAAGAGCCCGAGCAGCAGGAGCAGCAGACCGATGAGTCCGCCTCCGCCGCCACCTCCTCCCGAGTCGTAACCGCCGCCTCCGCCGTTGTCGCCACTGTTTTCTTCGGAGTCGCGTGGATCGTCGACCATTCTTATGGGCATGGGATAAAAGTTTTACCTAAATGTAAAACTTTTTGCGCAGGGGATGGGCGGTTAGAGCTCTACCTGGTTGCGCAGCAGATCTTCGAAGGTATCCCGGCGGCGGATGAGATGCGCCTGGCCGTCTTTGAGGAGAACCTCGGCGGGTTTGTAGCGCGAATTGAAATTGGAGGACATCTCGAATCCATAGGCGCCGGCGTTGTAGAAAACGAGATAATCGCCCTCGCGGACTTCGCTGATACTGCGGTCCCAGGCGAAGGTATCGGTCTCGCAGATATTGCCGACCACGGAATAGCGTTTGTGCGCGCCGTGCGGGTTGCTGACGTTGACGATCCGATGATATGCGTCGTAGAACATGGGGCGGATGAGGTGATTGAATCCGCTGTCGATGCTGACGAAAGTCGCGGCGTCGGTCTGTTTGAGGACATTGACCTTCGTGATGAAATAGCCGCATTCGCTGACGAGGAATTTTCCGGGTTCGAACCAGACTTGTAATGGTCGGTTGCCGGGGTTCGGATGGTTTTCGAAGGCTTGTTTGACCTTTTTGGCCAGCTCGGAGATATTGGTCTCCCCGTCGCCGTCTTTATACGGCACCTTGAATCCGCCGCCGAGGTCGATGAATTGGAGCTCTTTGAATTTCGGGATGAGGTCGAAGAGGATCTCGATGCCTTTGACGAAGACGTCGACGTCCTTGATCTCGCTGCCGGTATGGATGTGGAGGTCGGCGATGCGGAGATCATATTTGTTCACGAGGTCCAGCACCTTGTCGATCTGGTCGACGGGGATGCCGAATTTGCTTTTGTCGTGACCCGTGGAGATCTTCAGGTTACCGCCGGCCATGATATTGGGGCGGAGACGCACGCCTACCGGGTAGGAGTGACCGTATTTTTGTCCGAATTTTTCGAGATTGGAGAGGCTGTCGATATTGATGATGACGCCGAGTTCTTTGGCTTGCGCTATCTCGTCGAAGCCGATGCCGTTGGACGTATACAGGATGCGGTTGGGCGTGAAGCCGGCATGGAGCGCGAGGCGGACCTCATTGATGCTGCTGCAGTCGACATTGGCGCCGAGGCTATGGACGTATTTTAAGATGTTGATGTTGGTGAGGGCCTTGCAGGCATAAAAGAAGACGGTGTTGCTGTCGCTGAATGCGGTGGTCAGCTTGAGGTATTGTTCTTTGATCTTTTCGGCGTGATAGACGTACAGGGGAGTTCCGAATTGTTGGCCGAGTGTGATCAGGTATTGGGGGTCTGGCTGTTGGGACATGGGTAGGGAATTTAGGGTTGGGGGTCGTCGTCCGACTCGTCTGATGCGGGGTCGTGCGTGGGTGTGGCGGGTTGCGGGGATGGGTCGGGGTGCGTGGGTGCGGCGTCGGCTGTTGCGTCGGGCTCTTCGGCAGGAGCTGGTGCGGGTGCGGCGGAGTGCGGGGGTGCGGCGGGGTGCGGGGGTGCGGCGGCTTCGCCTGTCCCGGGCGAGAACTCATCATCTGCAAATGGAGGCGGCACCATCGTCGGCTCGACCAGTGTCTCGGCGAACACTTCTTTCAGTTTCGGAAGATCCTCGGAGGAATTGATCCCGAAATAATCCATGAAGGTCTTCGACGTCCCATAGACCAGCGGCTTGCCGGGCATATTCTCGTTGCGGCCGGAGATGACGACCAGCTCTTTTTCGAGCAGCTTCTGGATCGAATAATCGCTGTTTACGCCGCGGATGGATTCGATCTCCCCTTTGGTAATGGGTTGCTTATAAGCAATGATAGACAGGGTCTCCAGCGCGGCCGACGACAGGCGTTTGAGGAATTTTTCCCCGTTGAGCTGGGCCACCGTCTTGTGATAATCTTTCTTGGTGAGGAATTGCCATCCTCCACCGCTCTCCCGGACTTCGAAAGGATAGAATTCGGAGGCATATTTTTCGATGATGCCGTCGAGCGAGGTCTGGATCTGTTCGAGCGTCAGCTTTTCCTCCATGAAGCCGAATGCGTTGTTGAGCAGCTCGGTGATCTCCATGGAGGTCAGCGGCTTGTCGCTAGCGAATATCAACGCTTCGATATGGGGGATGATGTTTCCGATTTCCATAATGTGTACTCTTCTCTGCTTATCCCTGGAGCGCTGCGGCGCCGCTAACGATCTCAGTAAGCTCGGTCGTGATGGCAGCCTGACGCGCGCGGTTATAGGACAGGCGCAGGACCTTCAGCATTTCATTGGCGTTGTCGCTGGCCTTATCCATGGCGGTCATCCGGGCGCCGTGCTCGGAGGCATTGGCGTCGAGGACGGCCTTATACAGTTGGGTATTGAGGATCTTCGGCATGAGCTCGGTGATGAGCACTTCTTTGCCGGGTTCGAAAATAAAATCGCTTTTGGTTGCGCCGGGCTTCTTTTCCACCTTCGGTATCGGGAGGAACCGCTCCGAAACGAAGGTCTGCGTAGCGGCGTTCCGGAACTGGCTATACACGATCTCCACCACATCGAATTCCTTGTTCGCGAAGGCCTTTACCGCGGCCTGTGCGGCGGCCTGCACGTGCTGAAAATCGAGGTGAAGGAAGATGTCCTTATATGTATCGGTGACCTTGTAGTTATTCTTTTGGAAATGTTCATAGCCCTTTTTGCCGATGCTCCAGATGGTAACGTTGCCTTTGGCGGACTGGGATGAATATTTCTCACGAATGGTGGCCTTTGCCAGTTTGATAACATTGGCATTGTAGGCGCCGGCCAGACCGCGGTCGCTGGTAATAACAATGAGAAGGACTTTTTCGACGGGGCGTTCAATGGCAAGGTCCATCCCCAAATCGCCCTCGGAATTGCTGACGATGTTGCTGAGCAGCTCCTGCAGCTTCTGGGCATAGGGACGCATCTGGATGATGGCATCCTGAGCCCGGCGAAGTTTCGCAGCGCTGACCATCTTCATGGCCTTGGTGATCTGTTGGGTGTTCTGAATGGACTTGATCCGATTGCGTACCTCTTTGAGTTGTCCTGGCATAGGTTTCTAAAATGGGTGCAAAAATAGCGCAAAGACGGGAAAAAACCATGTCGTGGCCACCGATTTCCGCGTCCGATCGGCCGAAAATTGCGAAATATTATGGATTTTTGCAGTCCAACTATGATAAAGAAAGGATCTAACGGGCGTAAAACCGCCGCTACGCGCAAACCGGGAAAGACCGGCGCAACGGGTATCATCAAGAAGACTGACAAAACGGAACGGCCGGTGCGGACCGGAAAGACGGGACCTACGGGTATCATCCGTGAGACAGGCACGAATGGCATGACGGATATGGTCAATGGGGTTGAGTCTACGACACGCGGTGCACGGAAGCCTGCATCTGCGGGCATAAAAGTGAGAGGCGGGAAATCCCAACCCTCCGGCAACGGTGCGAAGGGTGGCAAAAAGCGCGTACCGGTGATCCTCGTCACCAATGACGACGGTATCAGCGCTCCCGGCATCCGCAACCTGGTGGAGGCCGTCAAAGGCCTGGGAAAAGTCGTGGTCGTGGCTCCCGACAAGCCGCAATCCGGGATGGGTCATGCCATTACCATCGGCAATCCGCTGCGTCTGACGCCGATGCATCATCTTTTCGAAGGAGTGGAGGCCTGGTCCTGCTCCGGGACGCCCGTGGATTGCGTAAAGTTGGCCGTGGACAAGGTCTTGCGGCGCAAACCGGATCTCTGTCTCAGCGGGATCAATCATGGGGCCAACCATTCGATCAACGTAATCTATTCGGGGACCATGTCGGCGGCCGTAGAGGCGGCCATCGAAAGCATTCCTTCGATCGGATTTTCATTGCTGGACTATAGTGTCGAGGCGGACTTTACCGCGGCCCGGAAGTATGTCCGGATCATCGTTGAGCATGTGTTGGGCCGCACAATGGATAAACACCTGATCCTCAATGTCAATTTCCCCGCCGTTCCCGAAAACCTGATCAAGGGCATCAGGGTGGCGCGGCAGGCTTATGCGAAATATGAGGAGGATTTTGTCGAGCGAAATGATCCCAATTCAAGAAAATACTATTGGTTAACGGGTAAATTTGTGAATTTTGACCGGGGCAGGGATACGGATGTATGGGCGTTGGAGCACAATTATGTCAGCGTGGTGCCCGTACAATTTGACATGACGAATTACGTTCTTAAGAGCAAACTCGAAAAAACGTGGAAATCGTGATATTTAAAAAAGACAACCTCCGGTTGGGGCTGGTTCTCGGGCTGATCGCGCCGGTACTTAGTCTTGCCGTTTATTATTTTGTTAAGTTCTATCCCGTTTACACGGTCGGCGATTTTCTCACTTTTATCAAGAACAACAAATCGCAGGTTACTGCGATATCGGTGCCGTGTCTGGTCCTGAACATCGCGCTTTTCACGATCTATATCAATTCACACAGGGATAGTACTGCGAAGGGGATATTTGCCGCGACCCTGATCTATGCCATCCTGGCGCTGTTGTTTAAGTTTATTTAAGGTATCCCGCGGCGGCCCCGGGCGCGTAGGCGGAGTCGGGCGAAATACTTTTGGAACATCGTTTTTCAGCCCTTATTTTTGCACTCCTTTTTGAGGCGGCGGGGTCACCTGACGCCGGAAAGAAGACAAGGATTGGCCTATAGTATAATGGTAGTACGACAGATTTTGGTTCTGTTTGTCTTGGTTCGAATCCAGGTAGGCCAACAGGCGCCTCTCGCGACAGCGAGGGGCGTTTTTCTTTGATAGAGGTGAAAACTTTGCTTTCGGAATACTTATTTGATAGATTTTACAAGGCTTGTGAAAACGTCCAGGGTGAGGTCCTCTTTGGTGGAAATGCAGATATCATACCAATTGCTCTCTTTTCTTATTTGCGAAATCAACCAATGATCTCTTCCATCATATACAATTCGCTTGTTACTTAACAGGGCGATCCACGACCCAAAATGTTTTTCATCGAAATTCTTCTCGACGTTCAGGTCGCCAAGTATATTTAAACATAGATCAAAAAGAAACTTATTCCAATTAAGCGAGATCTGCTTCTCTACAGAGAAAGCCCCCTCCAAAGCTTCCTTCATCATTACATCAATATCTGCGCCGGTAGTTTCAACTTTTCTACTATGTCTATCGAGCAACAATATCTTGTAGACGCCGTTCGAAACTTCGGTTATGTTAGCTGTCCAACCCGGCAATTGACTAGGGTTATTCATTAATGATTTGCTATTTCAGATTTTTCTGCAAGTCGAATTCACTACTTTTCTATTGCCATTTATCAACTAGTTCATAGGCCAGCATCTTGCTATCGGCATTACTTCGGCCTATCGATTTTCCTTCATGAGGTGATGTTGAATCGCCTTCAATTGTTTGTAAATCCAGGTAAATCGTTTTTGATCGTATTCCAAACCAATGGCAGATCGGTTCCGAAGTATTCGTGAATTA
>Ga0134126_10014170_pt1 | contig 10070 bp, 4 predicted proteins | sample KB31752_FD_96881 | JGI IMG/M metagenome (GOLD analysis project Ga0134126, IMG submission 96881) | Terrestrial soil microbial communities with excess Nitrogen fertilizer from Kellogg Biological Station, Michigan, USA - KB3-175-2 | ecosystem: Environmental > Terrestrial > Soil > Unclassified ...
AAGGCCGCGAAATTCTGTAAGCTGCCGATCAACTTCACCCGGATCAAAGGATTGCGGGTCTTTCGGTGTAAAAACTCCGAGGCGGATGCCGTCATCACGCCGCACGCAATGGATGAACACGTTGTCATACACCCAGCGAATGCGCTCATTCGGGAAAAAGTTGATTTTGAGCACCTGAAACGTGTCACTCACGCAGCACAGGGCATTTTCCAGCGCCGGGGCGGGAAATTCGTGGGTCCAGCTCCGTGTAAGGGCGCTTTTGTCGGGAAACCGGACGCCGCACGCCAGCACCCCGTGCCATTGCGCATCCTGGTTGAGCCATCGCTGGATGAAATCTTTCATCGCGGGTCATGAGAGGATCAATGGCGCGCGCGTCGGCCAATTGTGTCAGAGACATCACCGCGGCCTCCCGGACGCCGGTGTCAGGATCGTGCAACGCGCTGAAAAGAGGCGTGAGCACTTGCTCGTTTCGACTTTGCCCCAGCGCTTCGACAACCGATTTGCGGACCTCGCCGTCGGGATCTGCTGCAAGCGGCAGAAGAAACCGCACGGACTCGGGCTGCTGTTGCGCGGCAAGGTTCACGACCGCCTCGCGGCGGGTTTGCGGCTTATTTGATTTGAGTCGCCGTATCGTCCACCACTTCGTCATTTGATCAGGCTGGCTCACGGCCCGTACCCGTGTGCGAGCCAGTGTTATGCCAAATCACAACCTCAACGACAATGACTCGCATATATGACGTTGCGAACAACGAAAGGAAAAATTTTTCCTTTTGGCAGTCCGGAATTTGGGCAATAAGTGTGGGAACCATGATCACAGCGCATGCTCGAATCAAATGTCTGTCTGTCGGAAATGCCTGGCGGCTGTTGATCGGCCTTGCTGGTATCCTTCCGATGAGTTTTGGCGCTGCGGCCGCCGATCCGTTCGCCGAAAACGTCCGGCCCACGGAGGCCCTCAAGCCGGGACAGGAGCAAAGAAGTTTTCATCTGCCGCCGGGATTTGAAATGCAACTCGTCGCCGCGGAGTCGGACATCCTCAAGCCGATGAACCTGGCCTTTGACGCGCAAGGGCGGTTGTGGGTGACGGTCACCCGCGAATACCCGTTCCCGGTTCCTCCCGGCAAACCGTCCCGCGACCAGATCAAAATCCTCTCCGACTTCGACGAAGCCGGTCGCGCGCGAAAAGTCACGACGTTCGCCGAAGGACTCGACATCCCGATCGGCATCTATCCGTTCCAGAACACGAACGGGAACTGGAAATGTGTCGCCTGGTCCATCCCGAACATCTGGCTGTTCGAAGACACCGATGGCGACGGCAAAGCCGACAAGCAGGAAAAGCTTTACGGCCCGTTCGGCTGGGAGCGCGACACGCACGGCATGAACAGCTCGTTCACGCGCGGCTTCGACGGCTGGCTCTACGCCACTCACGGCTACAACAACAACACCGACGTGCGCGGCGCTGACGGCCACGAAGTGAAGATGAATTCCGGCAACACCTACCGCATCCGCCTTGACGGCTCGCGCATCGAGCAAAACACCTGGGGCCAGGTCAATCCCTTCGGCCTTTGCTTCGACGCGCTCGGCAACCTTTACTCCGCCGATTGCCACAGCGAACCGGTCTATCAACTTTTGCGCGGCGGTTATTATCCCAGCTTCGGCAAGCCGGACGACGGACTCGGCTTCGCGCCCTCCATGATCTTTCACGGGCACGGCTCGACGGCAATTTCCGGTATTGTCTATTACGAGGACGACCTCTGGCCGGAGGAATATCGGAACAACATTTTCACCGGCAACGTCATGACCAGCCGCGTCAACCGTGATGCCGTCACCTTCACCGGCTCGACACCGCTCGCGAACGAACGCCCCGACTTCGTCGTCACCGACGACCCGTGGTTCCGGCCGGTGAACCTGCAACTTGGCCCGGATGGCGCGCTGTACATCGCGGATTTTTACAATCGAATCATCGGCCACTACGAAGTGCCGCTCACGCATCCGGGCCGCGACCGCACCAGCGGCCGCATCTGGCGGATCGTTTACAAAGGAGCGGACGACAAAGCGAAGCTGCGCCCCCTCGCCCTGCCAGACAATCTCGACGGCCTTATCGCCGAACTCGCTTCGCCGAACCTCACGCGCCGGATGCTGGCGATGAACACGATTTCGGACCGATTCAGCAAATCCGCCGTCACGAAGCTGGAAGCCGCACTGAGCGGAGCCGCCAATGAGTTTCAACTGGTTCACATCCTCTGGTTGCTGCACCGGCTCGACGCCATCAAACCCGCGGAACTCGACGCCGCCCACACCTCCCGTGACGTCCTGCCGGGCGTGCACGCTCAACGCATCGCCGCGGACACGATCTACCGCGATTCGCTGCCCGGTCTCCCTTTGGATACGGACCGGATCGCAACCGCGCACATGATCGCAATCCAAGGGCTGAGTGACGGGGATCCGCTCGTGCAACGTTGCGCAGCCGAGGCCGTCGGAAAACTCAACGTCATAACCGGCGACAACGTCCGGGCGCTGCTCGGCCTGCTCGCGCGCGTGCCCCGGGAGGACACTCACCTGCTTTACACCGTCCGCAAAGCACTCCGCGACCAGCTCAGGGACAACGGGATTTTCGACCGGGTAACGAAAGCAACCCTGAGCGAGCAGGACGAGCGGGCGATCGCGGACGTCGCCGTCGCCGTGCCGAGCCCCGAGGCCGGCGAATTTCTGCTGCGTCACGTTCAGAAGTATTCCGAAAAGAAGGAGACACTCGCGAATTATCTGCGTCATGCGGCTCGTTATGCGCCGGAGAACGAGATGGATTCCCTGGCCACGTTCACGCGCAAAAAATTTGCGGACGATCCCGACTTTCAATTGGCGCTGTTCAAGTCCGTCCAGCAGGGGACCGAACAACGGGGCGCGACACTGACCGGCGGCGTTCGCGACTGGGGCGCCGAACTAGCGCAACGCCTGCTTGAATCCGCTGACGTCAATTCCCCGGAGTGGAGTAACACACCGGTTCAGGGCATGGCGAACACGACGGATCCATGGTTCGTACAGGAGCGCGTTTCGGCCGACGGCGACAAGTCATCGTGGTTCTTGTGCAGTCTTCCGCCCGGCGGCGAGTCGTTTACCGGAGTCCTGCGTTCGAAGCCGTTTACGATTCCTGCCAGGTTGAATTTCTTCCTCGCCGGGCACGACGGGTACCCCGACAAACCCGCGCTGAAGAAAAACGTCGTGCGGTTGCGAACCGCGGCTTCAGACCAGGTCCTGGCCGAAACGTTTCCGCCGCGCAATGACACCGCGCAGCCGGTCACCTGGGATTTGAGCGCTTTCGCCGGACGGCAGGGGTACCTCGAAGTCACCGACGCTGACAACGGCAATGCCTATGCCTGGCTGGCGATTGGCCGGTTCGATCCGCCGCTTGTCGTTGTGCCGAAAGTCAGCCCCAACACGATCGGCCAGCGGCTGCAAGCCGCCGCCGAACTCGTCCGCGCGCTGTCGCTCGCCATATTCAGGCCGCAACTTGCGCGGGCGTTGGTCAATCCGGCCACGGACATCGGCGCGTGCGGCGCCGTTGCGGAAACTTTGGTGGCTTTGCATCCTGACGAAATTCTTGCGGCCCTCGCCCCGATGGCGGGCGATCCTGCCGTTTCCATGGGCCTGCGAAGGCAGATCGCACAGGCAATCGCGCGGAGCAAGGGGCCCGAGGGCGAGGCCATTTTGAACGAAGCCTTCCGCACCCTGACGCGACGCTTGCAGGTGAAGCTCGCGGCGGCGCTTGCGAGCAGCCCTGGCGGCGGGGAGCAATTGCTCAAGCTCGTGGCCGACGGACGCGCGCCCGCCGCTTTGTTGTTGGAACGCGCAGTGAAGGACAAGCTGCTGGCTTCAAAACCGGCGAACGTCAACGAACGGCTCGCGCAATTAACCAAAAACGTGGCCGCGCCGAGCAACGAGATACAGAAGTTGATGGACGGTCGACGCGCCGGTTTTGACCTGGCCAAAGCCTCGGCTGCCCGTGGCGAAAAGGTGTTTACGCTGAACTGCCGCCCCTGCCATCAGATTGACGGCGCGGGCAACGTCGTGGGCCCCCAACTCGACGGCGTGGGCGGCCGGGGACTGGAACGCCTGATCGAGGACGTGCTCGATCCGAATCGCAATGTGGACCCGGCATTTCACACCACCATCGTCTCACTCAAGGACGGCGACGTGGAATCCGGACTGTTTCGTCGCGAGGAAGGCGAGGCGATCGTGTTGGCCAACGGCGCGGGAAAGGAAATTTCCATTCCCAAGAGGGATATTGTCGATCGTCATGCTTCCACCACGTCGCTCATGCCGGAAAACTTCGGAGAAATCATCTCGCCGCAAGACTTCAACGACCTGATGGCGTTCCTGCTCGCACACGGGCCGAAGCCGGGGTCCAAATAATCTGAACACCCGTTGCGTCGGGCACGGGTGCGAACCGTTCTTTTCGGTTGGCACCCGGTGTTAACCCGCGTTTTGCGGTTCAGTTTGCCGGGATCCGGGGATTTTTCATTGACAGTTTGGCGCGAGAATTGTGTGATTCAGCGCATTGCCGAGTCCATTAACTCCTCGCCCTCGGGGAGTCTTTTTGCAGTCCGCCGCCTTGAGACGAATCAGCGACGCATGAGCCAGCGCAAGATCAACATCGCCATTGTCGGGCTGGGCTTTGGCGCGGAATTCATCCCCATCTACCAGCGGCATCCCAACGCCAACATGTACGCCATCTGCCAGCGCACGCGCAAAAAGCTGGACGTGATCGGCGACGCGTTCGGGGTGGAGAAACGCTACGACGATTTCGACCGGTTGCTCAAGGACCCGGACGTGGATGCGGTCCACATCAATTCACCGATCCCTGATCACGCCTGGCAATCCATCGCCGCGCTCAAGGCCGGCAAACACGTCGCCTGCACCGTTCCCATGGCGACCAGCATCGCGGACTGCAAGAAGATCGTGGACCTCGTCCGGAAGAGGAAAAAGAAATACATGATGATGGAGACCGTGGTTTACGCCCGCGAGTTTCTCTTCATCAAGGAACTCTACGAGAAAGGCGAACTGGGCAAAGTCCAGTTCCTGCAGGCCAGTCATCAACAGGACATGGACGGTTGGCCGAATTACTGGCCGGGTCTGCCACCGATGTGGTACGCGACGCACTGCGTCGGGCCGATGATGGCGCTGACCAATGCCACGGCTGAATACGTAAGCTGTTTCGGTTCCGGCACGATCCGCAAGGAACTCGTAAAACATTACGGCTCCCCGTTCGCCGTGGAGACCGCGCACATCAAGTTCAAGAACTCGGACCTGACCGCTCGCATCATCCGGTCGTTGTTCGACACCGCTCGGCAATACCGGGAGAGCATAGACGTCTATGGCTCAAAGAAATCGTTCGAGTGGACGCTGGTCGAGCACGAGCCGCACGTGCTCCACACGGCCAAGCTGCCCGAGCCTGAAATTCCCAAAAGAATCACAACACCCGATTACGCAAAACTCCTGCCCAAACCAATCCGGCGGTTCACAACCAGGGGTGTTTATGACCTGGGAAAAAAAACGCACCTAAGCTTCACGCAGGGCGCCGGGCACGGCGGGAGTCATCCGCACCTGTGCCACGAATTCCTGACTGCCCTGGTGGAGAACCGCGACCCGATGCCCAACGCGCGTCAATCCGCGAACTGGACCTGCGTAGGTCTCTGCGCCCATCAATCCGCGTTGAAAGGCGGCGCGATTGTGAAGCTGCCCAAGTTTACCCTGTAGATTCCCGGTGCATGGACGCGACGGCCAACGCGAATGGACACGCTGGATACAACAAGACCAGGCTGTTCATCCTGAGCGTGGTCGCGCTCGCCACGGCGGGCATGGGTTTCAGCATTCGCGGCGATCTCGGTGGCGCGTTGCAATCCCATTTTTTTGATCCAATCGACAACCTGCATTCGGCGGAAATGACGGCAAGTGTGTTGGGAATCGTGTTCATGGGCTTTGCCGTGGCCATTGCGATCGGCAGTCCGTTGCTGGATTACCTTGGCATGGGACGGCTGCTCGGCCTGTCGAGTCTGTGCTTTGTTGTGGGCAATCTCGTCGTCATCTTTGCCGACAATTTGACGGGCGTTCTTCCGGTGTTTTGGATTGTCTGGAGCGGCATGCTGATCATCGGAATCGGTCAGGGGCTGGTGGAAACGGTCATCAATCCGCTTGCTGCGACATTATACCCGGACGACAAGACCCATAAGCTGAACGTGCTGCACGCGTGGTGGCCGGGCGGTATCATCATCGGCGGACTCGCCAGCCTGGCTTTGGGTCACTGGAGTTTTGGCTGGCAGGCCCGGCTGGCAGTGGTGCTGTTGCCCGCCGTGACTTTTGGACTCATGACCATTGGCACCAAATTCCCGCCCACCGAACGGGTCGCCGCCGGCGTGTCCGCGACGGCCATGTTCAAGGAATTGGGACGTCCGATGTTCATCGTGCTGTGGCTGTCGATGTTTCTGACCGCCGCCTCTGAACTGGCGCCCGGGCAATGGGTGGACATCGCCCTGACACGGACAGTGGGAATGAAAGGTATCGTTCTGCTGATTTACGTCAGCGGCCTGATGTTCCTGATGCGGCATTTTGCCGGAACGCTGGCGCACAAACTAACGCCCGTCGGACTTCTCTGGTGCTCATGCTTGCTGGCGTCGGGCGGTCTGTTGTTATTAAGCGTGGCGAATTCGCCGGTCACCGGTTTGCTCGCGGCAACGGTGTGGGGCGTGGGTGTTTGTTACATGTGGCCAACAATGCTGGCTTCCGCCGCCGAACGTTTTCCCCGCGGCGGCGCGCTGCTGATCGGCCTGATGGGAACGGCGGGCAACCTGTCCATTAAATTTGTTCTGCCGTGGATGGGAAATGTGTTTGATGCAACCAAAATCAAAGTCGCTGGCGGCGAAGCTGCCTTCAAAGAGTTGACCGGGGAGAAGTTGAATGAAGTATTGGGCGTTGCGGCACAGACGTCTTTTCGAGTCGTGGCGATCCTACCGGCGGTATTGCTAATCGTGTTTGGCGCCATTTGGCTTTACGACAGGTCCCGCGGCGGTTACAAAGCGGAGACCCTTGCGCTTGGCGGCGCCAAAATCTGACACTTCAAACGCGACAACCATAACTCAAGAACCAAAACTATGAGCAACGGAAACGAAATTGCCCCTAACGCAAAACGACTCCTGTTCGCTGGCTTTATGGCCATTCTCGCCGCCGGCATTGGCTTTGGTATCCGCGGCGGCATCTTGGCCAACTGGGCCGCCGACTTCGGTTTCACCGGGGCGCAACTCGGCGCCATCGGTGGTGCCGGTTTCACCGGCTTTTGCTTCGGCATCATCATCGGAGGCGTGGTCGTGGATAAGGTCGGTTATGGCAAGCTGGTTGTTGCGGCATTTCTTTTCCACGTACTTTCTGCCTTCGTTACTTTTGCCGCACACAAAGGGCAGGCCCAAGATACGGCTTACAACTTCCTTTATTGGGGGACATTTATCTTTGCACTCGCCAATGGAACACTGGAAGCGGTGGCGAACCCACTGGTGGCAACGCTCTTCCCGAAAAACCGCACCCATTACCTTAATATCCTTCACGCAAGCTGGCCGGCCGGACTCGTCCTTGGCGGTTTGGTGGGCTGGATTCTTGGCGACGGAATGCACTGGACCTGGAAGTGGCAACTCGCGCTCTTTCTGGTGCCCACGGTTCTTTACGGAGTGATCTTCTTTGGCCAGCACTTCCCCAAATCGGAGGCTTCGGCCAAAGGATTGAGCCTTGGAGAAATGTTAAAAGATGTCGGCATTCTTGGCGCGGCGGTCGCCTGTTATCTGCTTGTCCTATTCTTTCAGAACGCGCTGCAGTTCTCACAGGGCATCTCTTTTGCGCTCGGTGGGGTTATCCTCCTAGTCGTAGCAATCATAACCCGATTCTCAATTGGCGCGATCGTGTTGTTCGTGCTCATCGTCACTCATGTCCTTGTCGGTGCGGTCGAATTGGGTACCGATGGTTGGATTCAGAACATCACCGGCAACATCCTCACGACGAGCCAGGGCAAAATCCTCTTCGTGTTCACTTCGCTGCTCATGTTCAGTCTCAGATTCTGCGCACACTTCATCGAGAAGAGTCTCAAGATTTCACCCGTGGGTCTGCTCGTGATCTGCGCGACCCTCGCGTGCATAGGATTGAACCTTGTAAGCGGCATTGCCACTTTCATCGGCGCCATGCTCGCACTGGCGGTTTACGCGCTCGGAAAAACCTTCTTCTGGCCCACAATGCTGGCGGTGGCAAGCGACCGCTTCCCACGCACTGGCGCCATCGCGATCTCAATCATGGGCGGTTGCGGCATGATGTCTGCCGGACTGCTCGGTTCGGCGGGTCTCGGCTATGCTAAAGACCGTTTCGCCGCTGATGAACTGCAGAAAGCCAACCCGGCAATTTACGCGCAGTACAAGGCGGAGAAACCCAGTACATTCCTCTTCCTCGAACCAGTGACAGGACTTGACGGCACGAAGCTCTCCGAGGTCCAAAACGTGGCTGCCGACAAACGAACACCTGAACAGAAGATCGTGGGTGACGCGAGCATCGCCGGCGACCGCCGCACGCTCAAGGCCGACTCATTTATCCCGGCGACGATGGCATGTATTTATCTCTTGCTGCTTATTTACTTCAAGATCATCGGGGGGTACAAAGTCGTGCACATCGACACGGAAAAAATCACTGGAGGAGTTGAAGGGCCAATGGAGGCTTGACGATCGCCTTACACGCGAGAACGGCCTTGGGGTTGTCTTTTTCCTTCGGTTGCGTGAATGAATGCAAGACAGAGATATACGTTCCCGTAACCGGCCGGCCAAAGATTCCTACAATCGTCGAAAAATGCTCCCCGAACTGCATCAGTTGGCGGTTTGTTTTTGACGGAGGTCAGTTCTCCGCGCCCACCAGTTCGGCCTTTTTCTCCCACCGGCGCGGCGCGCGTTCGGGCGGTGTTATGTCCACTTTCGCGTAATACGTTTCCTCACCGAACAATTCATCCACGGCCTTCTGGAATTCGGCGGAAGGCGCGACCGCGAAACGCTCGTGGGTCTCGACGAAAATGACCTCCCCCGTTGGACGTTTCAAACAGAGGAACAGCGGGCATTTGCCCGGAAAGCCCGCTGCCACTTCGCGCACGAGTTCCAGGTGGTCGGGCTTGAGATGCGCCAGATGCAGACGCAGATGCACCTGTTTGGTGAATTTCTTAGGCGCCTCCTCCAGCGCCATGATTTCCTGCGGGAAAATCTTTGGCTTGTCGTCGCCGGTCGTGACCTCGCCGACAACAAAGATGGCCTTGTTCAGCACCAGCAGGTCGCGATGCCTGTCGAAATTCTCGTTCATGCAGAGCACCTGCACCGAGCCCTCAAGATCCTCCAGCGTGACCATCGAGTAGGGTTTGTTGGTCTTTTTGGAAATGCCGTTCTGCACCGCCGCGATCAATCCGCCGATGCGCGTCATGGTGCGGTTCGGCAGTTGCGCCAGCGCCGAGGTCTTGTGCAGGCCGTACTTCTCGATGAGTGGCGCATAAGGAGTCAACGGATGACCGGTGACATAGAAGCCGAGCAGTTCCTTTTCATGAGCCAGCAGCTCGTGCTGGGGCCATTCGGGCAACTTGGTCATCGAATCGGGCATCGCGGGCTCTTTCTCCTGCAACATGCCGAACAACGAAGCCTGGCCGCGCTGACGATCGGCGACGATGCCCGCCGCCCGCGCAATCGTGCGGTCAATCTGCGCGAAAAGCGTGGCGCGGGTCTCGCCGAAACCATCGCAAGCACCGCACTTGATGAGTGCTTCGAGCACCTTGCGGTTCACGGTGCGGGTGTCCACGCGCTCGCACAGACCGGCGAGCGAGGTGAATTTCCCGCCTTCGTTGCGCGCTTTCAGAATGTTTTCCACGGCGATTTCGCCGACGCCTTTGATCGCCGCCAGGCCGAAGCGAATGGCCTGACGCCTCGCGGGGAGTTCTTCAAGGTTCCCGGCACCCCTTTTTTGTGAAACCTCATCGCCGGCAGCTGGCATGGTCCGGTCGTCGCCGCCGCTGGGAGCGA
>Ga0134126_10014173_pt1 | contig 10068 bp, 13 predicted proteins | sample KB31752_FD_96881 | JGI IMG/M metagenome (GOLD analysis project Ga0134126, IMG submission 96881) | Terrestrial soil microbial communities with excess Nitrogen fertilizer from Kellogg Biological Station, Michigan, USA - KB3-175-2 | ecosystem: Environmental > Terrestrial > Soil > Unclassified ...
CGGAGGACGTGGTCGCCATCGACGGCGCGGTCCCCGACCCGGCCGGCTTCGACGCGGCGCGCGCGGCGCAGATCCGCCGCATGCTCGACTACATGGGCCTGGAGCCCGGCCAGCCGATCAAAGCCGCGCGGATCGACCGCGTCTTCATCGGCTCGTGCACCAACAGTCGCATCGAGGACCTGCGCGACGCCGCCGCCATCGCGCAGAAGGCGACCGAGGCCGGCCATCGGGTCGCCGAGCACGTGATCGCCATGGTGGTGCCGGGCTCCGGCTTGGTGAAGGAGCAGGCCGAGGCCGAGGGACTGGACGAAGTCTTCCGCGCCGCCGGCTTCGACTGGCGCGAGCCGGGCTGCTCGATGTGCCTGGGCATGAACCCCGACCGCCTGGCGCCCGGCGAGCGCTGCGCCTCGACCTCGAACCGCAATTTCGAGGGCCGCCAGGGCCGCGGCGGCCGCACCCACCTGATGAGCCCGAAGATGGCCGCCGCCGCCGCCTTCGCCGGCCACATCGCCGACGTCAGGGATTGGCTTTAGGCACACTTGAGTGCGGATTACTTGAGATACGCGCGGCCGAACTGCGGCGCGGCGCCAAGGGCAAGCGGCGTCCCTAGGCGAACGCCAGATCGGCAGAAAAGCGGACGTGCGGGAGCTTGCCGTCAACGCGACCCACGTTCGCCTTGATCAGCTCCGGGACGACATCGACCAGAATTTCAATCATCTCTTCAATGGTGTCGGCTTCGACATTGAGCCCGGGCACGTTGCTCTCGACGAAGAAGATGCCGGCTTCGGCATCTCGCATCGCATTGATGTAGAGTCCTTCGGACATCCTGTTACCGTTCTGAACCCGAAGGCACAGCCCCTCCACGGCGAGGGTCACCGTGCGGCGCAGATTCAAGCTGTGTCAACACCTCACACCCCATATAGGTTCGCTCGGCGAATCATTAATCGCAGATGAAACCTGCAACCCACAGGGACACCGTCCCTGAGCAAGGGCCGCTCTTAAGTTGCCCCGCTCGTCGAATCAGCCTGTCGGTATAGCTGAACGAACGCCGGGCATGGGGCCTGGTAGGGTGGAAGCGCGTTGTGGCGAGCGACTACTACCGCGACCTAACGCGCCTCCTGAGAGAGGCCGGCTGCGAGTTCCGCCGCCAAGGTAAAGGCAGCCATGAGGTGTGGTACAGCCCGATTACCGAGCGCATGTTCACCGTCCCGCGGCCGACGAAGCGTCGCGAGACAGCTAACAACGCTCTGAAGGACGCCGGGCTACCGAAGGCCCTTTAGTGGCCCGCTGGCGGCGACTCGACAGCACCCGAAGGTCGCCGCTTATCCTGCTCCGGTCGCGCTTTGGCCGCCGCTGGGGCGGGACTTGACCGGCACCGCCATCAAGTATCTGAAACGCAACCCCGAACGGCTGGAGCCGCTCAAAGCGATTTCGTGATACTGGACGCCCGTGTTTGAGATGAATGCGACCGTCGCGACGGTGGAGGTCAGCCGCGATCGTCTTGAGGTCAGCCTTCAGGATGGCCGAAGGGCGTCGGCGCCGCTGTCGTGGTTCCCCAAGCTCGCCGCGACGACGCCCGAGGCGCGGCGCATGTGGGAGCCGTGCGCGGCAGGCCTTGGCATCCATTGGCCGCTGATCGACGAGGATTTGAGCGTCGCCGGCCTGCTACGCTCGGACCGGGACGCCGCATGATCGAAGCTCTCAATCACATCGCCGTCGCCGTGAAGGACCTCGATCGCGCCGCGAGCCAGTTCGGGGCGCTGCTGGGGCGGCGGGCGGACTGGCGCGAGGAGGCGGCGGGCGCGCGGCACGCCTGGTTCCAGCTCGCCAACATGGCGCTCGACCTCGTGCAGCCGGAAGGCCCCGGCGAGAGCGGCGATCGGGTGCGCGCGCAGATCGAGGCGCAGGGCGAGGGGCTCTGGGGCCTGGCGTTCGAGGTGAGCAACCTCGACGAGACGCGCCGGGTGCTGGGCCGTCGCGGCGCGCCGGCAGCCGAGCCGGCGGCGCTGCTCTCCACCGACGCCTGGCGGCTGGCGTTCGTCGAGCCGGCCGCCACGCACGGCGTCTCGATCGCGCTCGCGGAGCGCACGCATCGGCCCAGCCCCAAGCCGGCGCCAGCCGACGGCGTGGTCGGGCTCGACCACGTGGTGATCAACACCGCCAACCCGGACCGCGCGGTGGCGCTCTACGGCGCGCGGCTGGGGCTCGACTTTCGGCTCGACCGCTCGAACCCGCAGTGGGGCTCGCGGCTGATGTTCTTCCGCTGCGGCGGCGCGGTGGTGGAGATCGGCGCGCGGCTCGGCGGCGAGGTTTCCGACGCGCCGGACCGGCTCTCCGGCCTCGCCTGGCGGGTCGCCGACCCGGACGCGGCGCAGGCGCGCCTCGCCAAGGCCGGCTTCGACGTCTCCGAGGTGCGCAGCGGCCGCAAGCCCGGCACCAAGGTGTTCACCGTCCGCGCCGGCGTCCCCGGCGCGCCCACCCTGATGCTCAGCGCCGAACCGGCCGCCGAGGAGGACTGATGCAAGCGTTCACCGAGCTTCACGCCAAGGCCGCGCCGCTGGACGTGGCCAACCTCGACACCGACCAGATCATCCCCAAGCAGTTCCTGAAGACCGTCGAGCGCGAGGGCCTGAGCAAAGGCCTGTTCTACGACCTGCGCTTCGACGCGGCCGGCCAGCCGAAGCCGGGCTTCGTGCTCGACGATCCGCGCTACGCCGGCGCGGGCGTGCTGATCGCCGGCGACAACTTCGGCTGCGGCTCCAGCCGCGAGCACGCGCCCTGGGCGCTGCTCGACTACGGCATACGCTGCGTGATCGCGCCTTCGTTCGCCGATATCTTCTACGGCAACTGCTTCCAGAACGGCCTGCTGCCGATCGCCCTCCCCGAGGCCGAGGTGAAGGCGCTCATGGACGAGGCGCGGGGGGGCAACCACGTGTTCTCGGTGGATCTGGCGGCCCAGGTCGTCACCGCACCGTCGGGCAGGCAGTTCCGCTTCGAGATCGATCCGGCCCGCAAGCAGAAGCTGCTGAAGGGGCTCGATTCGATCGGCGAGACGCTGCAGCACAAGGCCGACATCGACGTCTACGAGCACCGCCGCGCGCTGGCGCAGCCGTGGCTGGAGCGGGCGTGAGCCTGATCGTCGCAGGCACCGTGCGCGTCCCGCCCGCGAACCTCGACGGCCTGCGCCCGCACATGGCGACGATGATGGCTGCGAGCCGCGCCGAGGACGGCTGCTTCGCCTACGGCTACGCCGAGGACGTCGCCGAGCCGGGCCTGATCCACGTGTTCGAGGTCTGGCGCGACCAGGCCGCGCTCGACGCTCACTTCAAGACGCCGCACATGGCGGCGTGGCGCGCCCAGTGGCTGAGCTTCGGGGTTTCCGACCGCCGCCTCATCGCCTACGAGGTCGCCTCCGAACGCTCACTCTAGTTATCGAAGGCGCCGATGCCCAAGCTGCTCCTCCTGCCCGGCGACGGGATCGGTCCCGAGATCATCGCCGAGGTGAAACGGGTCGCCGAGCGGATCACCAACGAGCTGGCCATCGACGAGCGCGCCTTCGGCGGCGCCAGCCTCGATCAGCACGGCGTGCCGCTGACCGACGAGGCGCTGGAGACGGCGAAAAGCTCGGACGCGGTGCTGATGGGCGCGGTCGGCGGCGCGGTCGGCGCCTCGCCCTGGGAGAAGGTTCCGCGCAACCTGCGGCCCGAAGCCGGCCTGCTGGCGCTGCGCAAGGGCATGGAAGTGTTCGCCAACCTGCGCCCCGCCATCTGCTACGGCCCGCTGGCCGACGCCTCGACCCTCAAGCGCGAGGTGGTCGAGGGGCTCGACCTGATGATCGTCCGCGAGCTGACCGGCGGCGTCTATTTCGGCCAGCCGCGCGGCGTCGAGGACATCGGCGGCGGCCAGAAGCGCGCCGTCGACACCCAGGTCTACACCACCCACGAGATCGAGCGGGTGACGCGGGTGGCCTTCGAGCTGGCGCGCGGTCGCCGCAACAAGGTGACGTCGGCCGAGAAGGCCAACGTGATGGAGACCGGCGCCTTCTGGCGCGAGGTGGTCACCGCCCTGCACGCGCGCGAGTACCCGGACGTGACGCTCGAGCACATGCTGGCCGACAACGCCGCCATGCAGCTGGTGAAGAACCCCAAGCAGTTCGACGTGCTGGTCACCGACAACCTGTTCGGCGACGTGCTCTCCGACGAGGCCGCGCAGCTGACCGGCTCGCTCGGCATGCTGCCTTCGGCCGCGCTCGGCGATCCCGGCAAGCCCGGCCTCTACGAGCCGATCCACGGCTCGGCCCCCGACATCGCCGGCAAGGGGATCGCCAACCCGCTGGCGGCGATCCTGTCGTTCGAGATGGCGCTGCGCTGGTCGCTGGGCCGTCCCGACCTCGCCGACAGGCTCTCCGGCGCGGTGGGCAAGGCGCTGGACGGCGGCGCGCGCACGCCGGACATCGGCGGGCGCATGTCCACCCGCGAAATGGGCGACGCCGTCCTCGCCGGCCTCTAGGCCCCGCGTTGAGTACTGAAGACCACCGCGTCCCGAATCATCTCGTCCACGAGGCGGTCGGCCCGTCGCTAAGCGGGATCGAGACCGCCGGCGCGCTCGGCGTCGGCGTCAACTCGCTGCTGGTGCTGGGCGTGCTGCCGGTGCTGCTGGGCGCGCTGGTCGACGAGCATCGCCTTTCCGACCCCGACATCGGCCTCGTCGCCACCGTCGAGGTGCTGACCATGGGCGTCGCCACGGCGCTGGCCGGCATCCTGCTGAAGCCGCAGCGGCTGAAGACGATCGGCCTCGCCGCCACGCTGGTGCTTGCAGTCGTCGACTACGCCACCGCCGGCGCGTCCGGCGCCGGCATCTTCGCGCTGCGCGGCCTCGCCGGCGCGATCGAAGGCGTGATGCTTTGGATCACCGTGGCGATGATCGCCCGCACCGCGACGCCCGAGCGCTGGGCCGGCGTGTTCTTCACCGGCCAGACCCTGAGCCAACTGCTGCTGGCGCTGGCGCTGGCCGCCTGGATCATGCCGCGCTGGGGCGCCACCGGCGGCTTCGTGGCGATCGCCGCCTGCGCGCTGGCCGGCGCCGGCGCGGCGCTGGTCGGCCCGAGCCGGCTCGCCGATCTCGACCCCGACGAGGCGATCGGTGGCGCGCCGCCCTTGCGCGGCTGGATCGCCCTCGTCGGCACGCTGATCTTCGTCAGCGGCGCGGGCGCCGTGGCGGTCTACCTGGAGCCGTTGGCGCTGCAGGCCGGGCTCGACGCGGGCGTGGCGCGCACTGCGCTCTGGATCTCGCTGGCCGCGCAGGTGGTGGGCAGCGCCACGGCGACGGCGCTCGCCGGCCGCGTCCGTTGGTTCGTGGTCTTCCTGATCACCACTACCGCCTACCTCTGCGCCTGGTGGGCGATGGGCCAGCATGCGCCGGCCTGGCTGTTCATCGGGGCGAACGCCGCGGCCGGGATCTTCGGCCTGTTCCTCGCGCCGTTTCTGGTGCCGATGACCATCGAGGCCGACCCCTCGCGGCGCGCCGCGGTGCAGAGCGGCGCCGTCCAGCTGATCGGCGGCGCGATGGGCCCGCTGCTGGCTTCGCGCGTGGTGGGCGAAGGCAACGTGCACGGCGCCCTCTGGCTGGGCGCGGCGCTGACGCTGGCGGGCCTGGCCGTGGTGGCGTGGCTGCATTTCACCAGCCGTCGCCCGGCCGTCGCCCAGACGGCCTAGGTCCATGGGGCATGCGCCTGAGCCGGATAGGGCTTTCGATTGATGGTCCCAGGGCGCACGGCGTGCTTCGTGAGCAGGCAGAGGGGCCCAGGCGGGGGCCAAGGAGCCTGCGCAATGAAGAGTGCTTGGTTGGTGGCTCTCGCCGCCCTGGTCGCCGCCTCGCCAGCCGTAGGCGGATGCATAACGACTCCCGCGGGAAGAACCGTTTGCCGCAACGCCGCCGGGCAGATCGTCGCCGCACCTGTGAATGGAGGCGCGGTGGCGGCCGGAGCGGTCGCCACGCCGAGCGTGGCCACTGTCGCACCTGGCGCGGTCGCGCACCGGACCTACCCGGGCGGGGTCAGCACGGTGCAAGGCGCCTATGGTGGAAGGGCCGCCTACAACGCCCGAACGGGCACGGCGACCGCGGCCTACACGAACGCCCGGGGCGTGACGACCACCCAGAACTCGCGCGGCGCCGAGGCGAAGACGATGAACGGCAAGGGCGTCGTGCACACAGCCGGCGGCACGACCTGCGTCAAGGGTGCGGGCAGAGGAAAGTGCAACTGACGCCCACGCCAGCGGAGCCGCTCGCGTAAGCGCACCTGCCCGCCTCGCGCTTGCTTGGCGGGGTGCGAAGCGTCCTGCGCCCGTGATCCTGCAAAACAGCCGGCGCCGTGCTCATGCGACCTCCAGCGTCATCTGGGTCTGGATGACCAGCGCCAGCAGGCGGCCGTCGGCGTTGGTGACGCGCGTCTGCCAGACGCTGGAGCGGCGGCCGACGTGGAGGGGCGTGGCCTCGCCGGTGATGGTCTCGCCGACCCGCGCCGAGCCGAGGAAGTTGGTCTTGCTCTCCAGCGTCGTGGTGCGCGTCCCCGGCGCCAGGTTGAGGAAGCCGGCGATGGCGCCCAGGCTGTCGGCGAACGCCATGTAGGCGCCCCCGTGCAGGATGTGGCCGCCGGTGGTCAGCGCCTCGCGCACGGTCAGCTGGCCGACCACGCGGGTCTTGGTCGCCTCGACCACCTTCACGCCCATCAGCTCGGCGAAAGGCAGCGCCGGAAGACTCTCCGAAAGGCTGGCGTTCGTCATCGCCTTCACCACATGTTTCCTGATCGGGGCGCACGCGGTGTCCCGGTTGCCTCTGCGCCCGTCAAGGCGTACGAGGCGCGTCCTTCCCCAAAGTACCCCGCCTTTCAGGAGATTTTCGATGGGTTACCGGGTCGCCGTCGTCGGCGCCACGGGCAACGTGGGCCGCGAGATGCTGAATATCCTCGAGGAACTGGCGTTCCCGGTGGACAAGATTCACGCGATCGCGTCGCGCAAATCCATCGGCGTCGAGGTCGGCTGGAAGGACGGCGTCATCAAGTGCGAGGACATCGAGCAGTTCGACTTCAGCCGCGTCGACATCGCGCTGATGAGCGTCTCCGGCGCCTTTTCGAAGGAATGGTCGCCGAAGATCGGCCGCGCCGGCGCGCTGGTCATCGACAACTCGTCGGCCTGGCGCATGGACCCCGACGTGCCGCTGATCGTGCCGGAGGTGAACCCGGACGACATCGAGCTGGCGCGCAAGAAGAACATCATCGCCAACCCCAACTGCTCCACCGTCCAGCTGGTGGTGGCGTTGAAGCCGCTGCACGACGCGGCGAAGATCACCCGGGCGGTGGTCTCGACCTACCAGTCCGTCTCCGGCGCCGGCAAAGCGGCGATGGACGAGCTGTGGGACCAGACCAAGGAAGTCTTCGTGCTCGGTCCCACCGAGCCGAAGGTGCTGCCCAAGCAGATCGCGTTCAACGTCATCCCGTTCATCGGCAAGTTCATGGACGACGGCTACACCGACGAAGAGCACAAGATGTGGAACGAGACCCACAAGATGCTCGACCCGGCGATCAAGCTGTCGGTGACCTGCGTGCGGGCGCCGGTGTTCGTCGGCCACGCCGAAGCCGTGCACCTGGAGTTCGCGCGCCCGCTCGACGCCGACGAGGCGCGCGAGATCCTGCGCGATGCACCCGGCGTGATGGTGGTCGATAAGCACGAGCCCACCGGCTACGTGACGCCCAAGGAAGCGCAGGGCGAGTTCTCGGTGTTCGTCTCGCGCATCCGCAAGGACCCCACCGTGGAGAACGGCCTCGCCCTCTGGGTGGTCGCCGACAACCTCCGCAAGGGGGCGGCGCTGAACGCGGTGCAGATCGCCGAGCTTGCAGCCGAGCGCGGCGTGATCGGCCAGAAGATCATCGCGTGAACCACCCCGCCGCGGCGCCCGGCGGCCAGTCCCGCCCGGTGCTCGCGGTCGGGATCGTCGGCTACGTCATCTGGGGTCTGATCCCGGCCTGGTTCATCCTGGCCGGGCGGATGGGCGCTGGCTCGTGGGAGATCGTCGGGCAGCGCGCGCTGTGGTCCGCGCCGTGGGCGGCCTCGCTCGTGCTGATCTCCGGGCACTTCGACCAGGTGCGGCGCGTGTTCCGCAGCCCGCGCCTGCTCGCGCAGCTGGCGGTCTCGGCGCTGATGATCGTCAGCGGCTGGTCGGTCTACGTCTGGGCGGTCAACAACGGGCGCAACATCGAATCCAGCCTCGGCTACTTCATCAACCCGCTGCTCAACATGGCGGTCGGCGCCTGGCTGTTCCGCGAACGGATCGACGCCGTCGGCCTCGCCGCCATCGGACTGGCGGCAGTCGGCGTCCTCCTGCAGACCTTCGCGCTCGGCCACCCGCCGCTGATCGCGCTTTTCCTGGCGGTGACCTTCACCATCTACGGCGTCATCCGCAAGCGGATCGAGGTCGACGCGCAGGCCGGGCTCCTCGTGGAGTCGGTGCTGATGTTTCCGTTCGGGCTCGCGCTGACGCTCTGGGTCGCCCACGCCGGGACGGCGACGTTCGGGCGCCACCTGCCGATCACCCTGGTGCTGCTGGCGATGGGGCCGGCGACCGTGCTGCCGCTGGCCCTCTTCGCCTGGACCGCGCGGCGCATGCCGCTGACCTCGGTGGCGTTCCTGCAGTTCACCGGGCCGACGCTGGGCTTCGCGATCGGCCTCGTGATGGGCGAGCGGCTGAGCCCGGTCGGCGTCGTCTCGTTCGGCTTCATCTGGGCGGGCGTCCTGGTCTTCCTGCTCGGCGCCTGGCGGCGAGTCCGACGGCTGGCAGGCGTTCGGGCCGCGCCTGCGGCTCAGGCCAGCGAAGCGTAGGCCGCCTCGATCAGCCGCCGCGCCCGGGCGTCGGCGATCAGCTCGGCCGACTGCCGGTTCATCACGTAGGCGCCCGAGAGCCCGCGCTCCGGATCGGCGAACGCGCAGGACCCGCCCCAGCCGGAATGCCCGAACGTCTCGCGGCCGGGGCCGTAGATGCCTGGGCCCTCGTTGCGGATGAACCCCGCGCCCCAGCTCATCCGGTAGGGCAGCACGAGGTCGTCCCCGGCGATCCGCTGGCGCGCCGCCTCGGCCGCCACGCCCGGCGGCAGGATGCGCGACACGCCCAGGTCGCCGTCGGTGGCGAGGGCCGCCATCAGCAGCGCCAGCGCCGGCGCGGTGGCGTGGCCGTTGGCCGACGGGATCTCGGCGCGCCGCCAGGCCGCCTCGCCGCGGCCGCCGGGCGAGGCCCACTTGGTGAAGAAGGCGAGCCGCTTCGGCTCGGTCATCGGTCCCAGGTCCGGCATCGCCGGCGGGCGGCGCACGTCGGCGACGCGGTGATCCTCGCTCTGCGGCAGCCCGATCCAGAGATCGAGGCCGAGCGGGCCGGCGATGTCCTCCCGCAGCGCCGTCCCCAGCGTCCGGCCGTCGGCGCGGCGGAAGATCTCGCCGGCGAGGTAGCCGAAGGTCACCGGGTGGTAGCCGCTGGCGGTCCCCGGCGGCCAGAGCGGCGTCATCGCCGCGAGCCGCGCGCAGACGCCGTCCCAGTCGAACCAGTCGGCCGGTTGCATCGGCCCGGGCAGGCCGCAGAGCCCGGCCTGGTGCGAGAGCGCCTGCTCGACCGTGAGCTCGGCCTTGCCGGCCTGTCCGAACTCGGGCCAGAGATCAGCAACGCGCTGGCTGTAGGAAAGCCGCCCCTCGCCGACCAGCCGCGCGACCATGACTGCGGCGAGCGCCTTGGTGGTCGAGAACACCGGGGTCAGCGTGTCCTCGGCGAAGGGCCTCGTCTGCGCGCGGTCGGCCCAGCCGCCGATCAGGTCGAGGACGATCTCGCCCTCGATCGCGAACGTGAACCGCGCGCCGAGCTCCAGCCCGGCCGCGAAGTTCGCCTCGAACGCCGCCCGTACCGGGGCGAACCTCGGCGGACAGAGTCCGCGGATCGGCGCCTCAGCCATCGAGCCGCCGCAGCGTGACCAGCGGCGAGGGGGTCAGCGCGGTAGGCAGCGCGTCGATCGGCAGCTCGTCGGCGGCGGCC
>Ga0134126_10014174_pt1 | contig 10067 bp, 8 predicted proteins | sample KB31752_FD_96881 | JGI IMG/M metagenome (GOLD analysis project Ga0134126, IMG submission 96881) | Terrestrial soil microbial communities with excess Nitrogen fertilizer from Kellogg Biological Station, Michigan, USA - KB3-175-2 | ecosystem: Environmental > Terrestrial > Soil > Unclassified ...
AACGGATCCGTAAAGCGAATAGCGAATAGCGAATAGCGAATAGAACATCGTAGCAGCGAGCGCTGGAGCAACACCCTACTCGCTACTCGCTACTCGCTACCCGCTACTCGCTACTCGCTACTCGCTACTCGCTACCCGCTACTCGCTACTCGCTACTCGCTACTCGCTACGCGCTACGCGCTACTCGTCACGCCACCTGCTTGATGGTGTCGGCGATCTGGTCCACCACCGCATCGACCAGCGCAGAATCGTCGCTCTCGGCCATCACCCGGATCACCGGCTCGGTGCCGGATTCGCGGATCACCAGGCGACCATCCTTGTCCAGGCGTGCGCGGCTCTCGGCGATCACCTGCACCACGCGCTTGTGGTCGAGCGGCTTGCCCTGCTTGTAGCGCACGCTGGTGAGCTTTTGCGGCACGCGCTCGAAGCGGCGGCAGACGTCGGAGAGCGCCATGCCGGCCTCCTTGACCACGGCCAGAAGCTGCAGCGCCGCGATCAACCCATCGCCCGTTGTCGTATAGTCGGACAGGATGATGTGGCCCGATTGCTCGCCGCCGACGTTGAAGCCCTTGGCCCGCATGGCTTCGAGCACATAGCGGTCACCCACCGCCGTCCGCTCGAGCGACAGGCCGAGCGATGTAAGATAGCGTTCCAGTCCGAGATTGCTCATCACCGTCGCAACCAGCCCGCCGCCGCGCAGGCTGCCGCGCGCCTGCCACGACTGGGCGATCACCGCCATGAGCTGGTCGCCGTCGATCACCTCGCCATGCTCGTCGACGATGATCACCCGGTCGGCGTCGCCGTCGAGCGCGATGCCGATGTCGGCGCGCACTTCCTTGACCTTGGCGCGCAGCGCGTCGGGCGCGGTCGAGCCCACCTTGTCGTTGATGTTGAAGCCGTCGGGCTCGACCCCGATGGTGAAGACCTCGGCCCCCAGCTCCCACAGCGCGATCGGCGCCACCTTGTAGGCGGCGCCATTGGCACAGTCGATCACCACCCTGAGCCCGCTGAGGTCGATGTTCTTGGGCAGCGTGCGCTTGGTGTATTCGATGTAGCGCGTCTGCGCCGCCTCGTCGCGATGCGCCCGGCCGATGTCGCGGCCGCGTGCCAGCCGGTCGGTTAGGTCGGTCTCGATCAGGTCTTCGATCTCGGCCTCGATCTCGTCGCTGAGCTTGTAGCCGTCCGGGCGGAACAGCTTGATGCCGTTGTCCTCGAACGGATTGTGCGAGGCCGAGATCATCACGCCGAGGTCGGCACGCAGCGAGCGCGTCAGCATCGCCACCGCCGGGGTCGGCATCGGGCCGAGGAAATACACATCCATGCCCACGGCGGTGAAGCCGGCCGCCAGGGCGTTTTCGATGAGATAGCCCGACCGCCGCGTGTCCTTGCCGATCACCACCCGGTTGCGGTGGTCGCCGCGCACGAATTTGAGGCCGGCGGCCATGCCGACCCGCAGGGCCAGGTCCGGCGTCAGCTTCTCGCCATTGGCGAGGCCACGGATGCCGTCGGTGCCGAAATATTTGCGCGCCATTATGATTGCTCCCTCAATAGCCCCAGTGTACCGCGATTTGCCCGCTGCGGTGAATCCGCCTGCCGCTGGCGGTTAACGGGGATTTCTGGCCTATTTCTGTCCATCATGATTGAATTCGTTGCGGCCACGCGCCTCTCCCCTGCAGAATTTGCAGCCTCGCCATTGGGCGTGTCGCTGTCGCGGGTCGAGAAAGACCCGCGCATCAAGCCGAAAATCACCTATGGCAACTCGGCCGGCCTCGCCGGGATTTACAACCGCCGGATCGATTCGCCCGACCCGGCCGAGATTTTGGTCTTCATCCACGACGATGTCTGGATCGAAGATTTCTACGTCTCGGACCGCATCGTCGAAGCACTGAAGCTGTTCGATGTCGTCGGCCTCGCCGGCAACCGCCGGCGCAGCCCCGGCCAGCGCTATTGGGGCGGCGCCATCGACCAGGGCCAGGTCGACCGCCACCTCGCCGGCGCCGTCGCCCATGGCGACGCGCCACTCGGCAAGGTCGCCTTCTTCGGCCCGATCGTCGCCGAAGTCGAGCTGCTCGACGGGGTTCTGCTCGCGGCCCGCAAATCGGTGCTGCTCGGGGCCGGTGTCCGCTTCGACGAGCGGTTCGACTTCCACTTCTACGATCTCGATTTCTGCCGGACCGCCCGCGCCAACGGCCTTCGCCTCGGCACCTTCCCGCTCGCCGTCACCCACCGCAGTGCCGGCGGCTTCGGCTCTCCCGCCTGGCAGGAGAACGCCGAGCGCTACCTTGAAAAATGGGGCGACTGAGGCGCGCCAATCGAACGCTCGCCAGGCAACAGCGCCACCCGCATTCTGGAACCCCATAATAAAAAGGCCGCCCGAAGGCGGCCCTTTCCAAATGCGTGGCGCGTCGCTTACGCCGTCGGCTCCGGCGCGGCGTCGCCCGGCTCGGCGTCCGGGCGCTTGCGCACCGGCTTGCCGGCCGAGGGAACGCCGGTCGATTTCGGCGTCGTCTCGGCCCCGTCGTCGCGCACCGGCGGCTGGCCGTTGAGCAGGTTGCGGATCTCGTCGCCGGTGAGCGTCTCGTACTCGAGCAGCGCCTGCGCAATGGTGTGGAGCTGGCCGATGTTCTCGCGGATCACCGTCTGCGCCGTGGTGTAGCCCTCTTCGACGAAGCGCTTCACTTCGGCATCGACGATCTGCTGCGTCTCGTCCGACATATGGGTCTGCCGCTGCATCATCGAGCGGCCGAGGAACACCTCGTCCTGGTTGTCGCCATAGAGCAGCGGCCCGAGCTTGTCGGACATGCCCCATTCCGTCGCCATGGCGCGGGCGAGGCCCGTCGCCATCTTGATGTCGGCCGAGGCGCCCGAGGTCACCTTCTCGTAGCCGAAGATTTCCTCTTCGGCGACGCGGCCACCCATGGCCACGGCGAGATCGGCATAGGCCTTGCGGCGGGTCAGCGACACCTGGTCCCGCTCCGGCAGGCGCATCACCATGCCCAGCGCACGCCCGCGCGGGATGATCGTCGCCTTATGGATCGGATCGGACGCGTCCATCTTGATGGCGAGCAGCGCGTGCCCGGCCTCGTGATAGGCAGTGAGCTTCTTGTCTTCCTCGGTCAGGCTGAGGGTGCGGCGCTCGGCGCCCATCATCAGCTTGTCCTTGGCGTCCTCGAACTCGGCCATGGTCACGAAGCGCTTGTTGCGCCGGGCGGCCAGCAGTGCGCCTTCGTTGACGAGGTTCATCAGGTCGGCGCCCGAGAAACCCGGGGTTCCGCGCGCCAGCACCTTGAGATCGACGTCCGGCGCCAGCGGCACCTTGCGCACATGCACCTTGAGGATCTTCTCGCGGCCCTGCACGTCCGGATTCGGCACCACGACCTGGCGGTCGAAGCGGCCGGGGCGCAGCAGCGCCGGGTCGAGCACGTCGGGGCGGTTGGTCGCGGCGATGAGGATGATGCCCTCGTTCGCCTCGAAGCCGTCCATCTCGACCAGCAGCTGGTTGAGGGTCTGCTCGCGCTCGTCGTTGCCACCGCCGAGGCCGGCGCCGCGATGGCGGCCGACCGCGTCGATTTCATCGATGAAGATGATGCACGGCGCGTTCTTCTTGGCCTGCTCGAACATGTCGCGCACGCGGCTCGCGCCGACGCCCACGAACATTTCGACGAAGTCGGAGCCCGAGATGGTGAAGAACGGCACGTTGGCTTCGCCGGCCACGGCGCGCGCAATGAGCGTCTTGCCGGTGCCCGGCGGGCCGACCAGCAGCACGCCGCGCGGAATCCGGCCGCCGAGCCGCTGGAACTTGCCGGGGTCCTTGAGGAATTCGACGATCTCCTCGAGGTCCTGCTTGGCCTCGTCCACGCCGGCGACGTCCTCGAACGTCACCTTGCCATGCGTTTCGGTCAGCAGCTTGGCGCGCGACTTGCCGAAGCCCATCGCGCCGCCGCGTCCGCCGCCCTGCATCTGGCGGATGAAGAAGAACCACACGCCGATGATGACGATGAACGGCAGCCAGGAGCTCAGCAGGATCGACCAGAACGGCGACGATTCCGGCTCCTTGGCGGTGATGTTCACGCCGCGGTCTTCGAGGCGGGTGACGATATCGGTGTTGGGCGGAATGACCGTGTCGAAGCGCGAGCCGTCCTTGAGCACGCCCTGCACGACGTTATCGACGATGGTCACCGAGGTGACCGAGCCGGAATCGACGTCGGAAACGAACTGGCTGTAGCTCTTGTCGGAGACGGAAACGTTCCGCGTGGTCGACTGGAACACCTGGAACAGGCCCATCAGCATGAACAGGATGACGAGCCAGATGGCGAAGTTCCGGAAGTTGACGTTCATAAAATGCGTCCTGGGTAACCGGCCGAGGGGGGAGGCGGAAGGCCGGTCAATCCCGGCAAATGTAGGCCCCGCGCTAGAGCGTTACAAGTGCGGCAGGGTGCGCCTTGCGGACCATTAAGTCCAAGATTGTGGCAGCCTGAGGTTAACCGGCCGTCAGGACTGCGGCCGGACTGCGGGCTCCTTCCCGCCGCACCGAAATGGTAAATCCGTCGCTGGAGACGAGGCAGCCATGGAGCGTTGCCGGCTTGATCGGCAGCCGCTCGCCGAGCCTGGCGTAAAGGTGCTCGACCGCGCCCAGCGCGTGCGGCTTGCGGTCGCCGCCGACCACGCGGAGCACCCGCGTCAGAAGTCGCACCGCCACGGCCCGGTTGAGCCCGGTGAGCCCGGCATGCGGCAATTCGGCGTCGCCGTCCGGCCCCATATGCACGAGCGCCGCGAACGCCGTCTCGGCCCGCTCGCCGATCACCGCGTCGGCATCGGCCATCCGCTGTGCAAAATCGCCCAGCCGCCGGCGATCCAGCCCCAATTCCTCGAGCAGCGGCATCGCCTGGCGCCAGCGCACCCGCTCGTAGTGACGATCGACATTACTCGGGTCGCGTGCCGGCTTGAGCCCGGCTTCGGCGACGATCTCGCCCAGATATTCCGGGTCGACCGCGAGCAGCGGCCGGAACACCCGGCAACCTTCGACGGTCGCCAGCCGGTCCATGCCGCGCAATCCCTCGATGCCGCTGCCATGCGCGAGCCGCATCAGCACGGTCTCCGCCTGGTCGCCCAGATGGTGCGCCGTGAGCAGCAGCTCGGCGCCGTCCTCGGCCATCGCCGCCGCCAGCAGCCGGTAGCGTGCCTTGCGCGCCGCCGCCTGCATGCCGGTCTCGGGCTTCACCCCGTCCCAGCGCAGCCCGCGGGCCTGAAGTCCGAGCCGGGCAGCTTCCGCCAGGACCATGGCGACTTCCTCGCCGGCCTCGACGCGCAACCCGTGGTCGACCGAATAGACGATGAGCCGCGGCCGTGCCCGTCCGGCCGCCGCCCAGCGCGCTGCGAGCAGCATCAGGGCCAGCGAGTCGGGCCCGCCGCTCACGGCGAGGCCAATGGCTGCCGCGTGAGTCGCGGGCGCGAACAGGGTCTCGATGTCGAGCTCGTCTAGGCTGGGCATTGCGCCTTCTGCTTTTCCGCGCTGAGCCGCTGCATGAAGGCAGCCGGTTCCTTGGGATAGCGCTTGAGAACTTCGGCAAAGGTACGGCAGGCGGTATCCTGCTGGCCCGCTCCCGCCAGGGCGATGCCCAGCTTGAACAGCAGATCGGGCGCGCGCGGCGTCTTCTCGTAGTTCTGGAACCCGGTCAGCAGCACATCCGCCGCCTCGTCATAGGCCTGCCGCTGCAGCAACGCCTCACCCAGCCAGTTGGTGGCGTCGGGGGCCTTGGCGTCCTTGGGATAGAGCTGGATGAACTGTTTGAACTGATCCTCGGCGAACTGGTAGTCGCCGCGCACGATCGCGTCGTAGCCCGCCTTGTACTGCGCATCGGCGTCGCCATTGGCGAGCTGCGGCGGCTGGCTCGAATCGAGGCTGAGGTTCAGCGGCTGGCCGTTGCCGTCGGTCGGCAGCGTGCCGAGGTCGGCTGTGCCGCCGCCCTTGCCGACCAGCGGATCCTGCGATTGCCCGAGCCCGTCACTGTCCATCGGCTGGCCTGCATCGGCACTGGGCGTTGCCGCGCTGCCGTCGCGACCGGCAATGGCCGGCACGCTTGCCTCCCCGCTCTGCTGCGGCTGCCCAGCCGGCGGAGTGGTCTGCTCGCCCTGCTGGGCCTGCGGCAACGCTCCGGTCGGCGTCGCGCCGCCGGGCTGGGTTGCCGCATCAGTTTTTTTTCCGGCAGGTGCCTTTCCGTCGCCGCCCTTGCCGCCGGTCCCCTCGAGCTGCTCGAAGCGGAATTCGTTGTCGTCCTGCATCTTCTGCAGTTGCTGCTGCATCTGCGTCAGCGTGAACTGCAGGCCCTGGATCTGCCCCGTAAGGTCACGCACCTGCTGCTCGAGTTGCTGCACCCGCACGATGACCTGCGCATCCGTCTGGCTTTGCGCCTGGGCGAAATTCGGGGCAGCGAGCCCGGCGGCAAGAGCGAACGCGAAGGCCACAAGCCCCCGCGACGCTCCCTTGGATAGGGAAAGAGGCACGATCATCTCCGTGGGTGTTGTCGAACGACACGAGCCAAGAATGCGGAGCGTTTCCAGGGTTACCGGATTTTCGGTTCGGAAACGCGTCCACTCAAGAACCGCCTGCGTGCATAGCGGGAAATTTCGACAAAAAGAAAGCGCCGGGCCCCAAAGTACGCGGGTGCCCGGCGCTTATGCCTCCGTGATGGCGCCAGGCGCCCTCACATTTACTGGATGACCGTCACAGCGCGGCGGTTTTGTGACCAGCACGAGATGTCGTCGCAGATCGCGACCGGCCGTTCCTTGCCGTACGACTTCGAGGTGATGCGCGACGCCGCCACGCCCTTGCTTTCGAGGTAATTCACCACCACCGAGGCGCGGCGGGCGCCGAGCGCGATGTTGTACTCGCGCGTGCCGCGCTCATCGGCGTGGCCTTCGATCAGGATCTTGTAGTTCGAATAGTGGTTGAGCCAGACGGCCTGCTTGTCCAGCGTCGCGGTCGCGGTGGGCGTCAGGTCTGACGAATCGGTGTCGAAGAACACGCGGTCGCCGACCGTCACCAGGAATTCCTGCTGGCTGCCGGGGGCGCCGCCGCCGGGGCCGAGGTTGCCCACCCCGGTGCCGTTGCGGCCGCACGCGGCGAGGGCGATCACGAGCACAACGAAAGCGGCTGCGCGCAAGGTAGCGGTAACTGGCGTCATCGAACGCATCCGGAATGCACTCCTGCAATCAATTGGGTAGCCGCGTTTTACTCGGCGTTATCTTAAGGCCGGGTTGGTGCACGTGGTTAATCGATGCTCAACGCGGCCCAAATGTGGCGGGAATCCGGCACTTTCGGCGGTGTTGCCGGTAGTCCACACATGCGGGTTAAGCTGTTGGAATGCTTAAGCGCCCCAGTCCAGCGTCCCGTTCTGAACCGCCGCTTCCAGCCGATCCACCGCTTCGCCGAGCTTGACATCGATGATGCCGAGATAGTCGGTCCAGTCGGCGAGCTTGCCCAATTCGCGGTCGCCGTCGGAGATTCCGCGCAGCGCGATCAGCGGCAGGCCGAAGCGCTGGCAGGCGCGCAATACGGCATAGGTCTCCATGTCGACCATCTGCTCGACAATGCCGTCATAGGCGCTGCCGCTGACGACATTGGCGCCGGTCGACAGCGTCGCCATCGCGATCCCCGGCACGAACGGCCCAAGCTTGAGCGTCGCCGGCAGGTCGAGGAACGGCACCACGCCCGGCGCAAAGCCGATGGCACTCGCGTCCATGTCGCGCCAGCTCACTTCGCTCGCCTGATACAGGCCGCATTGCTCCAGCTCCGCCGAACCGGCCGAGCCGAGCGAGACGACGAGCAGCGGCAGCCGGTCATCGGCAGACAGCCTGGTCAGGTGCTCGGTGAGCACGATGGCGGCCTCGATCGGCCCGACGCCGGTGATCAGCGGCGTGATCCGGCTCTTGAGCTCCGGCCCGTATTCGAGCTCGGTCGCCATCACATAAAGGATGTCGGCGACACCCGGCCGGCGATCCGCGAACGGCATTCCAAATTGCTCCCGCTATGCCGTGGCTGGTCGGGCCGGAACCGCGGCCCATGCGACGTCAGCTCCTGAGCGTGCCCCAGTTGGGATCGGAGGCGTAGGTGTTCATCTTGATCTGCTGCTCGTTGCGGCCCCAGATGTCGACGGTCCACAGCCCCGGGCCGGAATCCCCGCCCGGATCGCGCCAGAACATGATGACCCGGCCGTTCGGGCAGAAGGTCGGCCCTTCCGCGTGGAAGCTGTCGACCAGGATGCGCTCGCCCGTACCGTCGGGTTTCATCGTGCCGATCTGGAAGTTGCCGTTGGCCTGGCGCGTATAGGCGATGAGATCGCCCTTGGGCGACCACACCGGCGTCGAGTACGTGCCTTCACCATACGAAATACGCTGCGCGCCGCCGCCGCTCGCGTCCATCACATAGAGCTGCGGCTGCCCGCCACGATCGGACTCGAACACGATTCTTGAGCCATCCGGGGAATACGACGGCGCCGTATCGATTTCCGAGCCGCTGGTGAGCTGCACCGGCTTGGCGCCGTTGAGCCCGATCGAATAGATGTTGGTGACGCCGCCATTGCTCACCGAAAACGCCACCGTTCCGCCATCGGGCGAAAAGTGCGGCGCGAACGACATCGGCGCGCCGTTGAGGAGCTTCCGCGACTTGCCGCCGAGCTGCGCCACGAACACCTGCGGATTGTCGTCCTCGTAGCTGGTATAGGCGACCATCGAGCGGTCGTTGCTGAGGTTCGGCCCGAGCGTCAGCGCGGCGCCCGAGCTCAGCATCTGCACATTGAACCCGTCCTGGTCCATGATCGCGAGCTGCTTCTTGCGGTTGGCCTTCGGCCCGCTTTCGGCGATGAACACCACCTGCGAGTCGAAATAGCCGCTGTCGCCCGCCAGCGCCTGGTAGATCGCGTCCGACACGATGTGGCCGATCCGGCGCTCGCTCTGTGGATCGGCGTTATAGGAATTGCCGACCACCTGCTGTGCCGCCGCCGTGTCCCACACGCGCACGCTCGACTGGATCTGGCCGCCTCGCTCCACCGTTCCCATCACCAGCGCGTCGACGTTCTTGGCGCGCCAGTCGGCAAAGGCAGGGGTGTTGCTCACATCGCCGACGATGCCCTGCATCTGCTCGGGCGGGAGCGGCGCAAACAGCCCCGAGCGCGTGAGGTTGTCGCGCACGATCTGCGCGATCTCCTGGCCGAACGCCGGATCGGATGAGCCGAAATCCGGAATGGCGATCGGCAGCGGCGTGAAGTTGCCGCCGCTCACAACGATGTTGACCAGTGCCTCGGCCGGCGACGCCGCAGCGGCCAGCAGCGCGCCGCTGGCAAGGCCGAGCCTCAGCAAATGGCGCCGGGTGATTGCGTGCATCGGGGGTCTCCTTGGATACGGGCAGTTACGTGAGGCTCTGGGCGTCGAAGCGAGCGATCACGTCTTGATTGACCGCCATGGTGTAGGGGCCGCAGCGCACCACGGCGCGTTGCGCGGCGGAAACGTAGGCGCGGTCGAGCGACGTGCTGCCGCTGCTCAGGATCGTCGGCATGGCATCCACATTGCCGGAGCCGTCGATGCTGAACTGCAGTTGCGCGGTGAGGCCCGCCTCCGCCGCGCCCGGCGGAATATTCATGCAGGTCTTGATCTGCGCCACCAGCCCGTCGAGAGCGCTTTGCGACAGGGTCGCGGATTTGCCCGTCGTCTTGCCCAGCGTCGGGTCGCCGCCCTGCCCCGTGACCGCGCCGCGCGACTTCTCGGAATTGATGAGCTCAGCCACCTGGTCGGCGGGCTTGGCCTGCTTGTCCGGCTGCGTCTTGGCCTGGTCGGTCTGCTTCTTGGGCGTGTCGGCCTTCTTCGGCGTCACGTCGGCCGTCTTGACCGGCGTCGGCTTGGGTGGGGCCTTCTGCAGCTCCACCGGCTTGCTGATCGGCAGCGGCGGCGCGGTTTGCGCCTGCGGCGCGTCGCTGGCCGTATCGGTCGCGACTTCCTTTTGCGGCTGCGCATCGTCGGGCGCCGGCATCGGCGTCGGTGCAGCCACCGGCTGCGGATCGGGCACCGGCGTC
>Ga0134126_10014175_pt1 | contig 10067 bp, 8 predicted proteins | sample KB31752_FD_96881 | JGI IMG/M metagenome (GOLD analysis project Ga0134126, IMG submission 96881) | Terrestrial soil microbial communities with excess Nitrogen fertilizer from Kellogg Biological Station, Michigan, USA - KB3-175-2 | ecosystem: Environmental > Terrestrial > Soil > Unclassified ...
CCAAATGCAAGCCCGAAAAATAGTCCCGATACCATTCCGACTTTTCCCGGCAGCAGTTCATGGGCGTATACCACAATGGCCGAAAAAGCAGACGAGAGGATCACCCCGACAATTGCTGCGAGCGCGACTGTCCAAAAGAGATTGGCATAAGGGAGCATGAGCGTAAAAGGCGCCACTCCCAATATGGAGAGCCATATCACTACTTTACGTCCGAAACGGTCACCTGCAAAACCGCCGATAATAGTACCTACGGCCACTGACGCTAAAAACACAAAAAGGTACAGCTGAGACTGCTGTGTGGACACATGAAACTTGCCGATCAGGAAAAAAGTAAAATAAGTACTCATGCTTGCCAGGTAAAAGAACTTTGAAAATATGAGCAGCGCCAGAATCGCCAGCGAAAAAATAACTTTTGTTTTTGATAAGCTTGGGTGAACTGTTCTTACAACAGGCGTAGTTGCCTTCATGTCTAAATGGCCCTTATACCATTTACTAACCTTTGACAAAACTATAATTCCCAGCAACGCAGCCAAAGCAAACCATAGGATGTAACGCTGCCCGTTGGGGGTCACGATAAGCGCCACCAGCAGGGGCCCGGTGGCGCTACCTGTATTGCCTCCCAATTGGAAAATTGACTGGGCAAGGCCTTTTTTTCCGCCGGCAGCAACGTGGGCAAGCCTTGATGATTCAGGATGAAAAATAGATGAGCCAATACCCATCATGGCAACCGCGCCAAGTATTTCAAAAAAACCAGGGGCCTGCGACAGCATCACCAGGCCGGTAAGGGTTATGCCCATACCAATTGGCAGCGAATAAGGCCGGGGTTTTCGGTCGGTAAAGAAACCTACAAATGGCTGTAACAGCGATGCCGTTACATTGAAGGTAAAAGTAATAAGACCGATTTGATAGTAGCTTAAGTGGTATTTGGGTTTTAATAGCGGATAAACTGAAGTGATGATCGACTGGATCATATCATTCAGCAAATGGCCGATACTGATGGCAAACAAAACCACAAAAACGGTTTTTTGAACTACTTGGGCTGGCGCGTTTACGGTGGTTGATTCCATGGCCTGATTGTGAAAGATCAATTAAAAATGAAAGGTATAGCAAAAATGCAATTTTCAAACCGGCAACGAAATATTTATGTTATTATTTGCATTCAAATGATAATGCGGCCACTGTTCTTGGGCGGCTAATGAGTAATTTTGCAAGCACATAAGATTAAACGATAGAAAGAATACTGGAGCGCTTGCAATGGAAACAAAACAACAGATATTAACCATTGATGATATTAAGAAGCTGGTAGATGCCTTTTACGGGCATATTAGAAACGATGCATTACTGGCGCCGATTTTCAACGAACGTATAAAGGACAACTGGCCCCGGCACCTTGAAAAGATGTACCGGTTTTGGCAAACGGTTTTATTGGAGGAATATACTTATTCCGGGAGCCCTTTTTTGCCCCATGCCCGGCTCCCTGTTGACCATGAGCATTTTAGTAAATGGATGGCTTTGTTTACGAAGACGGTGAACGAACTTTTTACGGGCGAAAAAGCGCAGGAAGCGATATGGCGCGCCGGCAAAATGGCCGAAATGTTCGAGCACAAGATTGCTGCATCTAAAAATAATCCCCTAAACATCCTGTAACACGAGCCTGTTCGGGGGGCACCGGTCATATCCGGCTCATTCGTAATATTTCTTTATTCCTTTTGTATCAGAATGATTACTTTCGCACCCGTAATTTAAATTAGCTGCAAAGTATTGTCTGATACATTTAGTTTGCCGGCTTTGTATTTGGCATAAATGAAGATATTTTTAAAAATAACCTTATTTATTATCGGCTTATTGTTGGCAGCAAGCGTTTCGGCACAAGAAAACAAACCATTGCCCCTCAGGAGGATACCCGTCAAGAAGAAAAAGGATATTATAAAAGATTCCATTGCCACCAGGGATACAATAATCATCAGTAAAAAAGGCGTCAGGCAAGTCGACCTTTCTGACGCGATCGCCGATGCGTTTAATATAAAACAGCAGACAATTGTCGACTCAATTACTTCCAAGCCGGCAATTTCAATCGTGCCGGCCATTGGCTATTCGCTGGTGTCGCGCCTGGGAATAGTGCTGTCGGGCAATGCGGCATTCCGGACAGGGCCAAAATCAAGGATTTCAACCATATTGGCCAGCACGGCATTCACGCAGAACAAGCAATTTACATTCCCCGTCCTGACCAATATATGGAGCCCGGGCAATGACTATAATTTTGTTGGCGATTATCGTTTTTTAAAATACCCGCAAAACACCTATGGTTTGGGCAGCAACTCGGACATAAAAAATGCCGACCATATGGACTATGACCTTTTCCGGTTTTATGAGACTATCCTGAGGCGCGTAACCGGTAATTTTTACGCCGGGGCTGGATACGTGTTTGACACGCACTGGAACGTAAACGACAAAGGCCTGCCGGACGGGGCTGTTTCAGATTATTCGCTTTACGGCAAATCATCGCACGACATTTCTTCCGGCATCACTTTAAATCTTTTACTGGATTCGCGCGACAACGCCATTAACCCTTCGAAAGGCGGCTACGGCTCGGTACAATACCGCGATAATTTTGAATTTTTGGGCAGCACCGGTAACTGGCAATCGCTGGTGGTGGATATAAGAAAATATTTCAAATTCCCGGAAGGATCGGATAATGTGATCGCCTTCTGGAGTTACGACTGGCTGATATTGGACGGAAAGCCGCCCTATCTCAGCTTGCCAAGTACGCAATGGGATGCCTTTTCGCAAACGGGGCGCGGTTATATTCAAGGACGCTTCAGGGGTGCGCAAATGGTTTACTTTGAAACCGAATACCGTTATAAGATTACCGCGAACGGACTATTGGGGGGCGTTGTTTTTATAAATGCTGAGTCGTTTTCGGGCGCGCCGGGCACCGGTCTCCAACGGGTACAGCCCGGCTATGGGCCCGGCCTGCGTTTAAAATTGAACACTGTTTCAAAAACCAGCCTCACCATTGATTATGGCTTTGGCAAACAGGGCTCGAACGGCTTATTTATTGGCGTGGGCGAAGTATTTTAACAGACGTTGATTTGCAACAATCTGGTGGAATTGGCCAAATAATATCGAATATCGAATCCTGAATATCGAATGACGAAGTAAATACTTCTTAACCCCACTCAATATTCTTAGCCTTTGCAGTCCCATTCAATTTGATTCCCGGCATAATAATCCCTAAGTTAGCTTTGTATAAACCTAACGCTGATTATGAAAACAGTTACCCCGCTTTCCCGGATAATTTCAGGACTATTATTTTTTATGCCGGTTTTTTTATTGGCACAGGACCGGCCCTACGGTAAAACTTTTGCCACCCGCAGCGAAGTTATGGCGCAGCATGGCATGGCCTGCACAAGCCAGCCGTTGGCTACCCAGGCTGCGATCGATGTGTTAAAGCATGGCGGCACTGCTGTTGATGCCGCCATTGCGGCCAATGCGGTGCTTGGTGTGGTTGAGCCGCATGTAAATGGCATAGGCGGAGATCTGTTCGCTATAGTTTACGAGGCCAAAACGGGCAAGCTTATCGGCCTTAATGGTTCGGGACGCTCGCCTTACAGCTTAACTTTAGACGAATTTAAAAAACGGGGCTTAAAGTATATTCCGGCTACCGGGCCACTGCCGGTGAATGTGCCGGGTTGTGTAGATGGCTGGTTCACGTTGCATGGCCGTTTTGGTAAAATGCCGATGGACCAGGTGTTGTCTTACGCCATAGGTTACGCCCGCAACGGCTTCCCGGTCGCTGACGAAGCCGCCGGATCATTAAAAACAATTAAGGCGCTCTATGGCCAGTACCCCAATATTGTTGAACTTTATAATCCCGGCGGTAAAATACCGGGCAGGGGAGATATCCGCACTAATCCCAACCTTGCCAATACCCTGGAAAAAATTGCAAAAGGCGGCCGCGATGCTTTTTATAAAGGTGATATAGCCCGCACCATCGATGCCTTTATGAAAAAGAACGGCGGCTTTTTGTCGTATAAAGACCTCGCCGACCACCATTCCGAATGGGTGGAACCGGTAAGCACCAATTACCGCGGTTATGATGTATGGGAACTGCCGCCAAACGGGCAGGGCATTTGTGTGCTGCAAATGCTGAATATACTGGAGGGTTTTGATTTTAGCAAGATAACCTGGGGCAGCCCTGAGCATATCCATTTATTTGTAGAAGCCAAGAAACTTGCCTTTGAGGACCGGGCCAAATACTACGCCGACCCTGATTTCGCGAAAATCCCCGTAAAGGAACTGATCTCAAAATCATACGCGGCCGAAAGACGCAAATTGATCGACCCAAACAAAGCTTCTGCCAGCTTCGACGCCGGCAATCCTGCATTAAAGGACGGGGACACCATTTACCTTACCGTTGCCGACAGCGCCGGCAATATGGTATCATTAATTCAAAGCAATTATAAGGGTTATGGTTCGGGTATGTCGCCGGACGGGCTTGGCTTTACTTTTCAGGATAGGGGGCAGTTATTTACGCTCGAGGAAGGTCAAAATAATACTTACGCGCCGCATAAACGGCCCTTCCATACCATTATTCCGGCCTTCGTAACAAAAGACGGCAAGCCCTTTATGAGTTTTGGCGTAATGGGGGGCAGCTTTCAGCCGCTGGGGCATGTGCAGGTGTTGATGAACATGATAGATTTTGGCATGAATGGCCAGGAAGCCGGGGACGCCCCGAGAATAGACCACCAGGGCTCATCTGAACCCACAGGCGAAAAGCGGCAGGGTGTCGGCACCATTTACCTTGAGTCGGGTTTCCCTTACGAAACCATACGGCAACTGATGTACATGGGGCATAAGATCAGTTATGAAATTCCCGGCAGCTATGGCGGTTACCAGAGCATCCGTTACGACCCTGTGCAGAAAGTATATTTCGGCGCATCAGAGAGCCGGAAGGACGGGGAAGCGGCGGGGTGGTGAGGCTCGCCATGAAAAACTTCGTAAGTTTTTAGGTTAGCTCTTTACAAAACAATAAATGGAAATCAATCATGGGATTATTTGGTTTATTTAAGAAATCAGCGACACCATATAAAGACGCAGCTACAAATTTAATATACGAGTTGTTGTTTTGTGATGACATTAACTTGTACAAAAGCAACCACCGGCAACCGGTTAATTATCCCTGGGATGTTTTATTTTCAGACATCGCAAACACTTCAGACCTGCAGAAAGTAATTGCCGACAGCAATACTGAATCAAGGGTAAAAATTCTTGCTTACAATAAATTGATTGCTAATGGTCAAAAAGCAGATAAAAAAGAATTACTGGGCGTTATTGTTGAAGTTGGACTTGACCGGGGGCTTGATGTTTTAGCATCTTTCAGTGATGGAACAGCCCGTTATATTAATCAAATGGGCGGAATTATAATTTGGGAAGCACATGATAATACTTCAAGTTTCTTAACTAAAAAATTATTTGATAATAGTTTCGAGGTAGTAAAGCAAATAGGGCCGTGGGACAAACCGAGGCGCCCCCGACCACCGAAAGGAAATGTAAGAATTACCTTCCTGGTTTCGGATGGCCTTTATTTTGGAGAAGGCCCCATGAACGTGTTATTTAATGACCCTTTAGCGGCTCCGGCGTTGGTGTCGGCAATGGAATTGATGAAATATCTCATGGAAAAATCTAAAAAAGAAACAACCTCATAAATCTATATGCCCACATACCCCCTAAGCAGCACAAAAGGCAAATGGATAATGGTTTCCGCCATTTTGGCCTCGGCTATGGCATTTATTGACGGTACGGCGCTCAATGTTGTTTTGCCTGCTTTGCAAAAAAGCCTTAACGCCACAGGGGCCGATCTTTTTTGGCTGTTGAATGCCTACTTGCTTATGCTGGCTTCGCTGATGCTTATCGGCGGCTCGCTGGGTGATAAGCTGGGCCGGAAAAAGATATTCATGGCGGGCATATTTATTTTTATCGCAGGCTCGGCCGCCTGCGGACTGGCGCCGGGTGTTACATTTTTAATAGCGTTCCGTATCATCCAGGGAATAGGCGGGGCACTAATGATACCGGGCAGTTTATCGCTGATCTCTTCCTCCATCGATGAAAAAGAACGGGGGAAAGCGATAGGTACATGGTCGGCCATCAGCACCGTGGTGACTATGGGAGGACCGATCTTGGGGGGCGCTTTGGCTGATGCAGGCTTATGGCGGTTTATATTTTTTATAAATGTACCTATCGGGCTGGCAGCTTTCCTGATCCTGTGGTTCAAGGTGGATGAAAGCCGCGATACAGATACGGATGCTGCAGTAGACATACCCGGCGCAATAACGATTGCCCTGGGACTGGCTTTACTCACTTTCGGATTTTTACGTGTGCCGGCAGTTGGCTGGCATAACCCGCAGGTATATTTGTCGCTGGCTGCAGGCCTTTTGTTTTTTGCCGCTTTTATTGTTATCGAAAAGACAAGCAAACACCCCATGATGCCGCTGCAATTGTTCGGTAATTTAACATTCAGCGGCGCCAACCTGCTCACATTTTTTCTTTACGCGGGCCTCGGTTCCGGCATGCTGTTTCTCTCCTTAAACCTGGTGCAGGTGCAGGGCTATAGCCAGTTGCAGTCGGGGATGACGTTTTTGCCATTTACCATTTTAATGGTAGCGATTGCGCGGCGTGCCGGGGCGCTTGCCGATAAGTACGGGCCGAGGCGTTTGTTGATGCTGGGGCCAGCGTTGGCGGGTGCAGGATTATTGATATTATCATTTGTAAAACAAACCAATGGCCCTGCGGACTATTGGACAACTTTTTTCCCGGGCATACTGGTTTTCGGTTTGGGTATGTCGTTTACCGTAGCGCCGCTTACAGCCACTGTTATGGGATCGGTGAGCGACCACTTTTCAGGGACAGCTTCAGGCATTAATAATGCCTTAACGCGCATTGCCAATGTTTTTGCAAACGCCATATTCGGCGCCCTGGCGGTGTTGTTTTTTGCCGGCGCGCTGCAAACCGAAATAAAAAACGTTCCGCTAAACGATTATCAAAAGCAGCGGGTAACGGCCCAGGCTGCCGATCTCGGTAACGCTAAAGTTCCGGTAAGCATTGGCCCGGCGCAAAAAGTCGCTATTAAAACCGCCTATCACCAGGGGTTCATTTATGCCTATAAAAACATTATGGAAATTTCCGCCGGGCTGGGCTTTTTGGGGGCGTTGATGGCTTTTATGTTTGTGAAGGATAGTGTGGTAAAAAAGGATTTATAATTGTGTTCGATAACCGGAAACTTACGAAGACCAAAAAACTTAGCTTTCGTCGCAACATTGTTGGCAAACTGTAAAAGTAGTGCTAATTGATTCTACTAAAAGTTAAGAGTAAATAGGTTCGTGGGTGACTTAATAATTTGTACATTTGAAACCACCCTGTATTAAAAAAACTATATGAAGAAAAACCTTTTACTCATTACAATTTGTCTTATTTCCTTTAGCGTTGCAGCTCAAAAGCAAATTTACGTAAGTCCTAAACTCAAGTCAGCCATAGCACAGCATAAAGTCGTGGCAATTTTACCTTTTACTGTAACAATAACCTATAAACACCTGCCCAAGGATTATGATGCTTCAGCCAATCACCAGCAGGAATTGGAGACAGGCAAAAAAGTACAATCAAGTATGTTCACGTACTTACTGCGAAAATCATCTGATTATACTGTAACTTTTCAGGACCCCGAAAAAACAAATGTCCTCTTAGCCAAAACCAAGCTTATCGATAGCCTTGGATTACATACTAAAGATGAAATCGCCAAAGCGCTGGGAGTAGACGGTGTCATATTTGGCACTTATAACCAGGAAACCACAAAATCTGAAGCCGGGGCCATCGTAACCTCGCTTATGTTTGGCCTGGCCAGTAAAACCGGGGACGGTGTATTAACAATACAAATAGCAAATGGCGCTGACGGTGAATTACTCTGGAGGTACGAAAAGAAAATGGATGCGAGCCTGCTTTCATCGTCTGATGATGTAATGGAAAGACAAATGCGCAAACTTTCGAGAAATTTTCCCTACAGCAAATAGCTATGATCAGAGAGAGGCTATCTTAAGAGGAAATTTAGGATAGCTTCTTTCTTATAAGCCGCTTTCATCGGGTTACTACATTATTGGATGGGATGTTCCGGGTCCTGCCAGTAAATGAGTTCAACAAATATCTTGTTGGCTACAGCCAGTTCGGCCTGCTTTTTTTCCAGCGCGGCCAATCGCTCATTTTCATCCATGTTTGCCGGCAGTGACAGGTAGGCAATAACATTCCCGGTCCGGGAATTGACAAACTCGTAGTTGACAACTTTCTGTTTCATGATCAGTTCTGCAATTTGCCGCTTGTATGTTATAAAACGTTTTCAAAGTAGTTAAATTGCTGATAAAGATTAAATAGACGAGCTTTAGGGCTTTTGCCGATCAGCTACTGAAGTACAAGACAGCGGTTCGTCCTGGTTTAAATTCGTATCCGATGAGTTTGCCTGCCGTAGAATGGACGATATATAGTTATGTAGGGCCCGACTTTAACTGGTAATGCTATCTATTTACGGCCAGTGTCTTTTAAAAGGAACCTCAAGTGATTAGAAGTTGTAGATTTGAAATTAAAATTCTTAAGCTTTTAATGGAATATGTAGAGATTAAGTGACAACATGATTTGCACTTAAAGGTCTTGGATAGGATATTTTTTTATTTCCACTAAACGAACACAGAAGTCGATTAGCACATTTTAAAAAACACTTAAAGTTGACCCAAAAAGTAATTAGTTTGATGTACTGGCAAAAAGCAAAATATATATATGCGACCTAACTACAACTTACAATGGCTAACTGACAAGTTTGATAAAAACGAAGTGCTTAAATTTCTATTTTTTTGGGGACATAAAAACGATTCTAACACTGAAATTGGAAAATCTTGCTTTAGTCAATGGTTTGAGTTGCCTTTTGTGGTAGACGGCATAACTTACGCTACTGCCGAGCACTGGATGATGGCCAATAAAGCGCTTTTATTTGACGACAGAAAAACCCGTGACAAAATCATCAGATCAAAAAGTCCTGCAGAAGCAAAAGAATTAGGTCGACAGATATTGGGATTTGATGATCAGATTTGGGTTGCCAATAGTCTAGATATAGTTATAATCGGTAACATTCATAAGTTTAATCAAAACATCAACCATGCCCGGTACCTGGAAAATACGAAAGATAGGATTTTGGTGGAAGCCAGCCCTGTCGATACTATTTGGGGCATTGGCTTAGCGCAGGATAACCAATATATTACCAATCCCTATTTTTGGCGGGGTCAAAATTTATTGGGCTTTGCCTTAATGGAGGTAAGAGATTTTTTCACAAGATACGGCCATTTTAAAAATTTAGAGAATATTGTCAATCCTCCCTGGAGAGACCATCCTAACATTGATTCGCACGATTTGTTCTGGCGTATGGGGGTTGGAGAAGAAGCAATAATGAGATTCAGCAACTATTATTCCAGGCTATCTAAACGGGATAAGACTATTTTTGAATTAACAAATCCTGCACCTTACAATTGGAAGGATTTTTACAATTGATATCCCAGAGGATTATTTATCTCAGATAGTCGCTACTATAAACTCGTGACTTATTTTGTTAACGACAGCCATTCGGCAGACTTACGAAGTTTCAAAAACTTCGTAAGTCTGTTCCGGGTTGTGCTCCCGACGAGATTCGAACTCATATCGATGGTACCGGAAACCATAATTCTATCCGTTGAACTACGGGAGCAATATTGCTGCAAATATATGATTTAAGATTCAAGACTGAAACTTCATATATTAGTATCCTGAGACATTTGTCAATTTTTTTATGCAGATAGAAGTAGTCCTTACGCACCGCTGCCTGTTGGGCGAAGGCCCTGTTTGGGATGCGAAACGAAAAGTAATTTGTTGGGTCGACATTTTGCGGGGCGAGATCCACGAGTATTCGCCGTACACAAAAAATCATAAAACCATCAATGTAAATCAAATGGTTGGCGCCGCGGTTCTTTGCGCCGACGGCAATTTCATGGCGGCGTTAA
>Ga0134126_10014176_pt1 | contig 10067 bp, 4 predicted proteins | sample KB31752_FD_96881 | JGI IMG/M metagenome (GOLD analysis project Ga0134126, IMG submission 96881) | Terrestrial soil microbial communities with excess Nitrogen fertilizer from Kellogg Biological Station, Michigan, USA - KB3-175-2 | ecosystem: Environmental > Terrestrial > Soil > Unclassified ...
TCGCCACGATCGCGCGGGTTTCATCGAAGTTGTTGCCGCCGGTATTGAGATTGCGCTCATAGGCGGGGAAGTTGCTGCTGGTGATCTCGATGCGCAGGCGGTGCCCTTTCTCCAGCCGTATGGCGCTGACCATTTGGTCGAGCGTTACCTCGTATGCCAGGCCCGGGCGCATGAAGGCGACATGGTGGATGCCGTCGCGGTAACGCATGCGCTTCGCGGTGTCATATAAATTCAGAGCCCGGCCGTCGGGAAGCACGTCCACCAGCTTCAGCATGATGTCGGTGTCGGGCGCGGAAGACCGCACGAAGAGCTTCGCCTTGATGTACCCGACGAATGTCCGGTCATGCGCGAGCGCGTCGCTGGTGTATACCAGGACATCCTGACGGCTTTCGATGCTTTTCTGATCGATCGACAGTTGCGCGGAACAGCAGGACGCCCCCTTCGACGGAACGGGATTCATGGGATCGTACACTATGGCGTCGGCTGCCTCGTTTGCGGCGGGCGGGTGCGGATCGAGCGCACCGCCGCCGGACAGGGAGTTCGCCGGAGATCTTGCGTGAAGATAGAGCCGGTACGGTTCGGAGCGGACGGGCCAGGAATCGGCCTTGGTCCAGTGGTTCGTGCGCATGGTGTAGAACTGAACTTTGGGCATCTCAAAGGGGCCCTTGCCGTCATTTTCCACATAATGATCGAAGAACGCGATGATCTGCGATGCATAGTCGAACCGGGCGTCGCCCACGTCGTTGTCGCCGATACGGGTATGTTCGGATTCGGTGCCCTGCATGCAGTGCTGGGTCGGACCGACCAGAAGATACTGATTGGGGGAATTGCGGCTCAGGTACTCGTACATCTTGGCGGTCGGATAAATCTCGACCAGGTCGAACCAGCTATCCATGTGCAATCCGGGGACTTTGGTCGACTCGCCCGACCGCAGAAAATCGTAGCGATTCCAGTCCGGGCTTGCCGGCGCCAGCCGCATGAGCGTGTCGAAGTCCGTTTCGGGCGAGCCGGCTGCCTTCAGGATGTCGGCGCTCGGCAGATACCCTTCCAGATCGGCTCGGTAGGGAGGGCTGGAGTCCGGCGAATACGAGTGCGCAAGACGGGTGCGCTGTTCCTGCGAGAGGCCCGCCGGCATGAGCGGGTGCGCATGGTGGCCGAAGATCTGAAACCACCAGGACCAGAATAACTGCGGCACGCCTCCCAGGTACCACACGCCCTGGTCGCTGTAGCCCGGGATCTCGCCGACACCGGTCGCGGCGCCGATCGGGACCATGGCCTTGTGCGCCGGATGGTTCAGAGTGGAAATCGGCAATTGTCCCTCGGCGCTCGAGGAACAGCCGAAAGTGCCGACCCGTCCGTTCGACCAAGGCTGCGCCGCGATCCAATTCAAGGTGTCGTAGCCGTCGTCCTTGATGCCGCGCAGCCAATGATATTCACCTTCCGACCATCTCGTGCCGCGGTCATTGACGACGACGAGGGTATAGCCCTTGCGAACCAGCCGGGAGAACATCTCCTTGCGGAATCCACGACTGAGCTCTCCCACCGGCGAGTACGGCGTCTTGACCAGGATGACCGAGGATTTGGCACCGTTCGGCACGGCCCGGATCGGATGCACGATGGTCGCGGACAGGTTCACGCCGTCTCGCATCGGCACGGGCACTTCTTCCTCGATGGTCGCGCTACCTTGAAGACCGAGCGTCTCGAGGACGCCGAGGTTGGCGCTTTGCGCCTGCGTACCTATTTGCTCGGCGACCGCCTGGGGAATCGTAACTCGGACCGTTTGCGGCATCGCTCCCCGTGGGAACCCCAGGATGCACGCCAGCAGCACAAATCCGGCGCGGCAGGTATCGCGCCCTGGTTCTGATCGCATTCCCTTCCCCTTCGATGAGCCGGGCTCATTCGCTGACTAGAATCCCACATGAAAACGTACGCCATAAGTTCTCGGCCGGCCGATGAAACGCATGTCCCCGGGCTGGTACGGCTCGAGACGATTGCCGGCTCCGACCTGGCTGACCAGGAGATTGTCCGTCAGATTGGTGCCATACAGAGCGAACTCATACTTTCGAATGGAGTAAGTCAGCGACGCGTTGACCATGGTGGACGACGGGATGGACCGGGTGGTCGGATCCTGGAGATTGAACTCGTTGTACGTGGCGCTGCGGAAGGTGTAGTCGGCCGACAATCTCAGCGATCCCTCGCCCATGGGAATGACGTAGTCGGGCCCCGTCGTGACGATCCACCGCGGGAAGAACGGCACCTTTGATCCCGAGGGCGCATTGAGATTCAGCAGCGGACCATTGGCCTCGGCATCGGTGAACGAGGAATTCAAATTGAGGGTGAGCGACTCGGTCACTCTCGCGCGGTTTTCCAGCTCGAGTCCACGGCTCTTAACCTTGCCCTGATTCTCGACGAACGGGTAGCCGCAGGCCAGCGGGAAGGTGGTCTGTACGTCGCCCCAGTCGATGTAGAACGCGGTGACGTTGGCAACGATGCGCCCGTTCCAGAAAGTGCCTTTTTCACCGATGTCGTAATCCCACAAATGGTCGGGGCCGAAGGTGGGCGGCGCGTTGGTCAGGTGTGCGGCCGCGAGATCGGCGGCGCAAAACGACAGGGGCACCGGCAGGTTCACCCCGCCGTAGCGAAAGCCGCGGGCTGCCTGCGCGAAGAACATGAGATTGTCGGTGGGTTTGTAGGAAATGACCGCGCGGGGATTTCCGCCGGAGGACGTGGTCGTGCCATTGGTCACCAGCGGGTCGCCGGGGCCGAGCGCGCCCGCAATGCCGGTGAAGTACAGGTTGAAATCCTGCTTGAAGTTGAAATAGCGCGCGCCGAGCGTCAAATCGACTTTCGGCGCGATCTCGTAGGTTGCTTCGCCGAACAGCGCGGTCTGATGCTCCTGGACGTCGATGGTGCCGAAGAAAAGATTGTCCTCCCGCGGTGTTCCGTAGTCGGCGACCGAGCTGAATCCCGGAATGCCGTACAGGCTGGCAATGGCGGCGTCGAATCCGGGTGAAACGACGTCCTGCGGATAGAAGCGATGGTATTGTTCATGGAAGGCGCCCACGCTCCAGCGGAACTTCTGGTCCTGGCGCGATACCAGGCGGATTTCCTGGGTTGCGTCCTTGACCGAATTGATCTGGAACGCCTGTGAGGGCAGCAGCACACCCGGAGTCAACAAGGCTTCGTCGAAGAAATCGAAGGAACGCTCGTCGGTGAACTGACGGTCCTGGTACGAGACGGATGCGATGAGGTGCGCAAAGCCCAGGTCGAAATCGCCGGTCAGATTGTAGAGCTTGAAATAGTCGTCGAATCTTTCAGGCAGAAGGGACTCGTAGACATATTCGCCGAGCTGCGGGTAGGTGTTGTAATTGCCGTGGTCGGTCAGGCGCGCGAAGGTGGCGCTGGCGTCGATGGTCGTCCGATCGTTCGGCGTCCAACGCACCGCGACGCGGCCCTGGGTCGATTCCGCGTCGTTCGCGCGCGGCGTGTGCGTGCCGATGTTGTTGATGAAACCCGAGTCTTCGCCGCGATAGGCGGCGATTCTGACGCCCAGCACATTCTCTATCACCGGCAGATTTACCAGGCCCCGGATGCTGTAATTGAAGCTTCCGTGATCGGTATTGGACAGCGCGGTATCGAAACTTCCGGAGAAGGTGTTCGGGTCCGGTTTTTTCGAGATCAGGCGGATGGTGCCGGACATGGATCCCGCGCCGTACAGGGTTCCTTGCGGCCCGCGGATGATCTCGACCCGCTCGAGGTCGAACACCTTGAGGTCGGGATTGGCGGATTGGATGGAAATCGGCGCATCGTCCAGGTAGGTCGAGGTCAGCGAACGGTCTTGAAGTGTCGTGATATCCAGCCCCGTGGTCACGATGCCGCGCATCTCGATCGCATTGACGCCCGGCGAGTCCTCTTGCATGTTGACCGAGGGAATCGTGCGACCGAAATCGGCAACGGACCCGAGTCCTTTGTTTTGGAGTTCCGTGGCGGAGATCACCGAAATGGCCATCGGCACTCGTTGCACCGACTGGGTTCCCTGACGGGTGGCGCTCACGACGATTTCCTCGAGCCCTTCGGCCGAGCCGGCCGTCGTACCTTGCGATCCGGCCGACGAGCTTTGGGCAAATGCGGCCGGGTTGCATCCCAGAAGGACCGCACCCGCAGTGAGGGCGAGCGACAGCCTTCGTTTGCCGGCCCGGGATGCGAAATTATTGTGGCGCGAATCATACATGCAGCTATCCCCCTTACCAATTTGCGGGCGACGTCTCGTGCGTCACGTCAGTGGAAATATAATCTGGAGGGCCACCTCGATGTGTGCGGGCGGTTAGGCTAAGCGCCGCAAACCTTTGGCGAACGGGCAAAACCCGTGGCGGCGGCGCGCGTGGCGCGCGAGCAAACGAGGGTGGCTAGATGCCGGAAGGAATAGGCGAATCGTGCGCCGCTTCGGCCCGCTGCAGATCGCTGCCTATGTCGCGGCCGGCAGCCCAGAAATGGTACGTGGCCCAAAAGCCGGTCAGGGTATTGAGCATGAGTGCCCAGCGTAAGGATTCGGTGCCGGCGCCGAAATGCAGCGCCAGCTGATCGCTCAATATTCCGATGAGCTGCGGCGCGAGGGCAAGATTGGCGACGTTCGCTCCGAACAGAAGCAGCGCGCAGGTCAAGCCGCGCATCCTCGGTCTGACCAGACTTTGAGTGAGGCTGAAGATGGGTCCGATGTTCAAGTAAGCAATGGGCACGAACATCCATAGGGCGACGGTGGCAATGGTCAGGCTGGTCACGGAATAAACGGCGACCGACGCGAAGGTGCCGTACAGAGTCGCGCCGGCCACCACCCATACCTGCCAGCGCAAATCGCGGCGTGCGAGCCAGTGAATCAGCAGGCCTCCGAGAATGACGCCGGCAGCGCCCGCGATTCCCGACACGGTGCCCACCAGCGTTCCCGCCTGGCCCGTGGACAGGTGGTGTGAGCGCGAAAAAAACGCGGGAGTCCACCATAAGAGGCCCCAGCCCCAGTAGGTCACGATGGTACCTCCGGCGAGCACGTGCAGCAGCGAGCGCTGCCGGGCGATGAATCGCAGGGTTTCGGGCAGCGACGTGGCGGCGACCGCGGCGATCGAGGACGATCCTCCTCGCACGGGCTCGCGTAGCGTGAATCGCACGACCAGGGCGAGCAGAATGCCCGGGACGCCCAGGGCCAGGAAGGCCGCGCGCCAACCGAATGCTTCCGCGATGTTGCCGCCCGCCAGCGAGCCCAGCATCGAGCCGGCCGCGGCGCCAAGCGTGAAAATAGTATTGGCCAGCACCAGGTGCGAGCGCGGGAAAATATCGCTGAGCATGGATCGCGAGCCGGGCGTGCCGCCGGCTTCACCGGTCCCCACACCGATGCGCGCCAACAGCAGTTGCATGAAATTGCCGGCCAGGCCGGACAGTGTGGTCATCACCGACCAGATGCACAGCGATACGGCAATGAGCTTGCGCCGGTCCACCCGGTCCGCGATCATGCCCAATGGAATGCCCATCCCGGTGTAAAAGACGGCGAGCGCGGTGCCGGTCAAGAATCCAATGGCGGTATCGCTCAATCGCAACTCGTGCTTGATCGGCTCGATCAGAGCCGATACGACGAAGCGATCGGCGATGTTGAAGGCATACACCAGGGTCAAAATGCCGAGCGCGTACCAACCCTGCCGGGGAATGACGGCTGCGCGCCGGGGCGTATGCTCGCTCACGCCGGTCTAGCCACGCATCCTCGCGCCGTCCGGGTCGATCAACGGCTGGGGTACCAGGCGGGCAGGGCGGGCTTCTCCCAGCAAGGTCACGCTGAGCTCGCCGGCTGCCGCGGCCACGGCCGGTGAAACGTAGCCCATCGCCAGGCTTTTCCCGACACAATGGCCGTAACCGCCTGAAGTCACGTAGCCGACGTATTCCCTGCCCCGGTAAATCGGCTCGTAACCCGTGGCGTCGGCACGGTCGGCGTCGATGTCGAGCGTCACCAGCACGCGCTCGGGCGTGCTGTCGCGGGCCTCGAGCGCCGCGGCGCGGCCGATGAAGTCACGTTTCGCATAATCGAGGTAGCGATCGAGGCCCGTCATCCGCGGAGTGTAGTCGCGGGAGAACTCCCGTGACCAGATGCCGAAGCTCTTCTCGAGCCGCAGCGAATTCAAGGCATACATGCCGACCCATCGAGCGTCATAGGCTGCCCGGACGTGTTCGATCGCGTCATATACGGCGCCCATATGCAGATTCGGGGCATAGATTTCGTAGCCCAGTTCCCCGGATACCGACAGGCGTGCGACGACGGCGGGCGCCAATGCGATATCCATGCGGCGCACCGACATGAAGGGGAAGGCCGCGTTCGACACGTCGTCCGCGGTGAGCTGTTGCAGGACGGTCCGGGCATGCGGCCCGAACAGGGCGATGCCGCCGTAGTGGTCGCTGATGTTGTCGATCCGGACCTCGGCCGTGCTCAGATGCTCGGCAAACCAGCGCATGTGCCAGCTCTGCAGATACCCGGAGCCGCTGACCCAGAATTCGTCGTCTTGCACCCGCAATGTGGTGAGGTCACCGGTCAAGCGTCCCTTCGGCGACAGCATGGGCGTCAGACGAATCTTGCCCACGCCGGGAAGCTTGCCCGCGAGCAGGTGGTCGAGAGCGGCCGCGGCACGCACTCCGGTGACCAGATACTTACCGAAGGAGGAAATATCCAGCAATGCCAGCGATCCGCGCGCCGCGAGGCACTCCTCGCGCACGGAGCCGAAGGCGCTCGAGCGGCCCAGGCTCGGCGTCTCCGCCGCCAAATCTTTTGATGGCGCCAAATACAAGGGAATCTCTTGCCCGAAGCTCACGCCGAACACCCCATTGGCGGCTTTGAGGTGCTCGTACAGAGCAGAGGTCTTGCCGGGCCTTCCGGCCGGCCAGGTCTCATTTGGATAGGCAATCTGAAAGCGCCTGGCGTAGAACTCCCGGGCACGGCTGATGGCATAGGATCGGGTGGCGTAGGGGCCGAAGCGCGCCACATCCATGGCATAAATGTCGCTGTCGGGTTCGCCGTCGATGATCCATTGGGCGAGCGCCAGACCCACGCCGCCGCCCTGGGCAAAGCCGGCCATCACGGCGCAGGCGGTCCAATAATTCTTGAGGCCCGGAACCGGCCCGACCAGCGGATTGCCATCCGGACTGAAAGTGAACGGTCCGTTCACGATTTTGCGGATGCCGGCCTGCGAGAGCGTGGGGAAGCGGCGAAAGCCTTTTTCGAGCGATTCGGTCAAGCGATCGAGGTTCGGCGGCAGCAATTCGCTGTCGCCGTAGTCCCACGGCGTTCCATTGACCGCCCACGGCGTGGCTTCCTTCTCGTATACGCCGAGCAATACGCCCTTTCCTTCCTGGCGCATGTAAATCTCGCCATCCAGGTCCAGAACCAGCGGCATTTCACGTTGGGCGGAAACGATCTCGGGCAGACTCTCGGTGAGCAGGTAGTGGTGCTCCATCGCGACGACGGGCAGGTCGACGCCTGCCATGAGGCCCACCTCCCGGGCCCACAATCCGCCGGCATTGATGACGTGATCCGCGGCGATGACTCCCTTGTCGGTGAGCACGGTCCAGGACCCGTCGGCGCGAGGCTCGAGCCTCTCCACCTTGGTTTGCCGATAAATCTCCGCGCCCTTGAGGCGGGCGGCTTTGGCGAAAGCGTGGGTCGCGCCATAGGGGTCCAGATGACCCTCGACGGGATCGTGGAGCGCACCGAGAACCCCGGAGACGTCGATCAACGGGCACAGATCACGGATTTCAGCCGGCGTGATCAGACGGGTATCGAGCCCCAAGACGCGGTGCCGCGCGTGATCGGCGCGCAACATCTCCCATCGCTCGGGTGTGGCCGCGATATTCAGGCCGCCGGTGAAATGTAAACCGATGTCCTGGCCCGACAACGCCTGAATTTCCTCGTACAGCCGTACTGTGTAGGCCTGCAGCTTGGACACATTGGGATCGCTGTTGAGCGCATGAAAACCGCCCGCGGCATGCCAGCTGGAACCCGCCGTGAGTTCCTTGCGTTCGCACAGCGCGACATCCCGCCAGCCGAGCTTGGTCAAATGGTAGAGGACGCTGCAACCGACCACGCCGCCGCCGATGACGAGCGCCTGGACATGTGACTTCATGAGGTATACCGCGGGAAAACTGCGAGCATAAAGACGAATGGCTTCCCGGCGCGCGCTAAAGGTTAGGCGTATGCGGATATTTGTTAGGAAATCGGGCGCCTATGAGCGCAGATTCTTGCGTAGGTCCGACGGCCGCAATCCGAAATGCCTGCCGAAGGCGGTCGCAAAGGAGGTTTGATGGCGGTAGCCGCAGGCCGCCGCGACGCGCTTCACCGAGGCATGCTGATCGCGCAGCAGGGTCAATGCGTGCTGCATGCGGCAACGTACCGAGAAGTCGGACACCGTCTCGCCGTACACCGCCTTGAAGCTTCGCTTGAGCGTGGTCTCGTTCATGCCGGCGATCCGTGCCACCTGGCGAATGGTGGGAGCCGGTGCCAGCTGGGTCATGAGGTGCTGCCGCGCGCGGGCCAGGCATTTGAGCTCGTTGCGGCCGTAGTGCTCGACGGCCATGCCGTTCAACGAATCGAAGCCGGCAATGGCCGTGCACAGGAGCTCGGTCGCCACGGATTCGGTGTAGACCAGTCCAAGCACGCCCGTGTGCGGGTTTTTCACCAGCTTTTCCGCCAGCTGAAACATCTCCGAGCTCAACGGCACCTGCAGATACTGAAACTCTCCCGTGGTGCAGGTCAAAAAGTCGCGCAGTTGCCGGAACCCTTCCGTGGACGTGCCGAAGAAGTTGCTGACCAGAAATTCGGGCGTGACCGAGACCGCCACGCAGCGTTCGTGGGCGCTCGGCTCGACCCACTCGTCGATATCCACGCCTTTGGGCTGCCGATAAATGGTGAGGCTTGGCCGGTTCAACCGCAGGGCCTCGGCGCGGCTGACCGACATGGTCAAATCTCCCGTCAGCTTGAAATAGAGCTGAACCAGCCCATCGCCCGGCACGAGTTCGATGCGCGGGTCCTTGTAGACGAAGTTTTCGGTCATGACGTACACGTCGTCGCCGATTTGGGTGAGATCCCAGTACCCCTCACCCTCCTCGGGCGGCAGCTTGACCCGGGCTCCGAAAAGCTTGCGCGACGGGTGCCGCACGAATCGCGCCAGATTGGGAGAGCGTTCGAGGTTCTCGAAGGCCTCGAAGATCGACCGGCCCATGCCCGCGATGTGGGTGCGGAACAGCCCCTTCGAGCGATCCGCCTGGTCGACCGCACTGCCGTTGTTGCGTGAATTCGCCTTCATCTCGCTCCGCCGCGCGGTTATGCCGGAATGCCTAAGCCTTGTTCGATGTTTCCAACGTCCGAAGCATTGAATCTGATCCGCCCGGTCTATCATACTCCGCCGATTCTCGACACTCGCACGGAATGAAACAACGTTATTCAATCTGGTCGCTGCTGCGCGGCTCACTGTCGCAACACGAAGCCTGGCCGCCGGCGTGGCGGGATACGGAGCCGCGCGGCAAATACGATGCGATCATCGTCGGCGGCGGCGGGCACGGGCTGGCGACGGCGTATTATCTTGCCAAAAACCATGGCATGGCGAACGTCGCGGTGTTGGAGAAGGGCTGGCTGGGCGGGGGCAATACCGGCCGCAACACGACCATCGTGCGGTCCAATTATTTCTTTCCCGAAAGCGCGCGCTTGTACGATTTCTCGCTGAAGCTCTACGAGAACCTGTCGAGCGAGCTCAATTTCAACATCATGCTGAGTCAGCGCGGAGTGATCACTCTCGCGCATAGCCGCCACGATGCCGAGATCATGGCGCGCGCCGCCAATGCCATGCACATGAACGGCATCGACGCGGAACTGCTCGGCCGCGAGGCCGTGATCGAGCGCGTTCCGCTTCTGGATACGTCCACCGCGGCCCGGTTTCCCGTGTGGGGCGGGATTTGCCAGGCACGAGCGGGCTGCGCCCGGCACGATGCCGTCGCCTGGGGTTATGCCCGCGCCGCGTCGGGCCTGGGCGTCGACATCATTCAGA
>Ga0134126_10014177_pt1 | contig 10065 bp, 11 predicted proteins | sample KB31752_FD_96881 | JGI IMG/M metagenome (GOLD analysis project Ga0134126, IMG submission 96881) | Terrestrial soil microbial communities with excess Nitrogen fertilizer from Kellogg Biological Station, Michigan, USA - KB3-175-2 | ecosystem: Environmental > Terrestrial > Soil > Unclassified ...
CCCCTGGCGGCCGCCCAGCTTCCCCCAGTCCGGGCCGGTTGAAACTCCTCCACCCTGAGGTTGAACAGGCGCCGGTCGGCGCCGAGGGCTGATCTGCGGCGGGACGTTACGCTGCCCCCCTTTGGATCGGGGGCGGGGGAGTGAACGTCTTGAGGCCGCATCTACGAATTACGGTAGAAACGCTGCTGCGTCAGGGACGGGGCCAGCGAGAAATCGAGCGCCTGATCGGGGTCGATCGCAAGACCATCCGGCGCATCGCCCGCGAGGGACAGGAGCAATCCGGGGCAAAATCCCCCGGGGTGGCCACCGGCTCCGACGGCCGCGAAACTGCGATTCCCGCGGGTGAAAATCCCCCACCCCGGCCACCGGCTCCGATCCTGAAAGAGGCCCGCTCGGCCTGTGAGGAGCACCGCGCCTGGATCCAGGACCAGGTTGAACTGGGGCGCAACGCGCAAAGCATTTTCCAAGACCTCGTCGAAGGGTTTGGCTTCACCCACCGCTACAACTCGGTGAAGCGTTTTGTGCGCACGTTGAAAAGACGTGAGCCGGAGCGCTTCGACGTGCTCGAGAGCCGCATCGGCGAAGAGGCACAGGTCGACTTCGGCAAAGGAGCTCCGACGCTGTACCACAACGGCAAGTATCGCCGGCCGTGGCTGTTCTGCATGACGTTGAAGTATTCCGGCAAGGCTTTTCGCAAGGTGGTCTGGAAAGCCGATCAACAAACCTGGGCACGCCTGCATGAGGAAGCCTTCAGGGCATTCGGCGGATCGGTCGAGTATGTTGTGTTAGATAACCTTAAGCAAGGTGTCATCAGCCCGGATCTCTACGAGCCGCAGTACAATCCCGTCTACAGCGCGCTACTGTCGCACTACAACGCGGCACCGGATGCGGCGCGAGTGGAGGACCCTGACAGAAAAGGCGCGATCGAATCGACGATCAAACATACACAGAACACCGCGCTCAAGGGCCGCAAGTTCAACTGTATCGAGGACCAGAACGCATGGCTCGCCCACTGGGAGGAGCGCTGGGCCGCCCCACGCATCCATGGGCGCAAGAAACGCCAGGTCATACAGTTGTTCCTGGAGGAAAAGCCACACCTGCAGCCGCTTCCGGTGCAGGGGTTCCGCTTCTTCACTCAGGAGACTCGCACGGTCGATGACGCAGGTCTGGTGCAGGTGGAGGGCTCGTACTACGCCGCCCTCCCGGCACCACTGTACTCCGAGGTCACGGTGCGCATCTACGAGCGCGAAATCGAGATCCTCGATCAGCGCGGGCAGTTTCTGCGCCGGCACGACAAGTCGCTCGAGAAGGGCCACTTCGAGATCCCTCCAGAGGACCGCATCTTCAACCCCTCCCGTGAAACCGCGCGTCTGATCGGCAAGGTGGCCAGGATCGGTCCCCACTGCGCCCAGCTCGCCCGGGAAATCTTCGCGCGCCTGGGGCGCCCCGGACAGAAAGCCATTTACGGCCTCGCCAACCTCACGCGCCATCACAGAGGCGAAGACATCGAGCGAGCGTGCGAGAAGGTGCTACGCCTGTCGCAACCGTCCTATCAAGCTCTCAAGCGCATCCTGAAGCATTACGCCGCGCAGGCGAGCGCTGCCGCTGATAAGCCCTCGCTGCAGCAGCACGGGGAGCACATCCGCCAGATCGGCGAGTACCAGGCGTTCTGGGACGAATACTGCCAGATCGCCACCGGCTCCCACGAACCTGATCCCTTAGCGACCACCAACAACCCATAGGAGACGATGACGATGGCTATGTCGATACCGGAACTGGAACGGGCGCTGCGCGCGCTACGGCTCTCAGGAATGATCACCACCCTGCAGGCTCGCGCGCAACAGGTCGCGCAGCACGAGATGGACTTTATTGAGGCGTTTTCCTGGCTCGTCCAGGACGAGCTCGATCGGCGTCGATCGAGACTTCTGGAGCGACGCTTTACGGTCTCGGGGCTAACGGAAATAAAAGACCTGAAGGACTTCGACTGGAGTTACAATCCGAAGATACCTAAGCGTCAGGTGTTAGAGTTGGCAACGCTGAAGTTCGTCGAGGAGCGGGAAGGCGCGTTGTTTATCGGGCCTCCCGGACTCGGGAAGAGTTATATCGCGAAGGCGATCGCGCACTTGGCTACACAGCGCGGCTACAAGGTGTTCTATCGAGAGGCTCACGTCCTGATCCAGGAGATCAACCAGGCACGTGAGCTCGGCGAGATCACCAAATACCGTGCTCAGATGTTGAGTGCTGAACTGATGGTCATTGACGACCTGTTTCTCCGCAGACTGCCATCCAATGCCGGCGACGAGCTTGCGGATGTGTTGATGAGCCGGTACGAGAAATTTTCTACAGTTCTCACCTCCAACAGACCCATAGACGACTGGTCAAAGCTCCTGGGGGATGTTGTGGTCGTCGCGCCGCTGCTTGACCGCTTGATGCACAGGGGGAATCTGCTGAAGTTCGAGGGCAGAAGCTGGCGGCTGAAGGAAGCGGCCGAACGGGTTGCCAAGCGTGCCGTCAACGCGTAATCATCCCCTCGTCCCGCCGCTGTCAACTGGAGGATTTTGACCCCGGCCAGGGTGGGGGATTTTGAAGTGGCCGCCAGGGCACAGCCAGTCTGTCGTCGGCGACGACGTGACCGGACAAGATGACGTCGCGAAAGGTATCCCACGTCGTCTCGTGGGTGACAACACAGTTGTCCCACTTCGTTTCGTTCGTATTAACGCAGACCCGCATTAGCACTCCTCAAGCAGAAGCTCGGCGGAGTGTGCAATCTGTCACGGAATAGATCAGCGGTCGTTGAACGACCTATCGAATTTGGCATGTGAGAGTCCCCCGAGTATTAGCGGCTACCGGCCTGAGTCGTCCACCCGGGCACTCTCGATGCACAGCAGACGACTACGGGCCGGCAGCCCGTCTATTTACACGACAGGAGAGCGGGGTACTCGACAGGGAAGGGAGGGGCATCGAGCACAGACCGCACTTCTCGTCATGAGCGATTCCGTCGTTTCCGGTTCCGCTGGTACATTCCCCACAAGGCATTCAGGTATTCGTTGGACAGTCGTCGGGGCAACTGCTCAAAGCCGGGAATGCTCTCGAACAGCAGCAACATGGCGTCATTGAACCGCACTCGCGTCAACTCGACTCCTGAGTCCTCGATGACGATGCGAAGGAGCATTCGGAACTGGTCTCTTGTCAGGCGATGCATGTGTGCTTTCCTCTTGCATTGCACACAGGCACCATCCACCAACAGCCCGGAGGTGGACAACGGATGTCGGGGATCGGAGAAAGGAGGGTGATCCGGCCGGTATCACCCCCTCGCTCTCACTTCGGACTAGACCTCCTTTGCGATCGGATCGACTGTTACGTTCGGTGGTACGGTTACGTTGTCAACGTCCTTATCAAATTGACGAACACTGAATCTCGTCGTCAGATGGTCCGGATTGACACAACCTGTGTGTTTACAGGTTGTTTTTACTTCGTGGTAGGTCGGAATCTGACCCCGGAATGTGACGTAGGCGATGCGTCGCAGAACTGTATTGACGATGCGACCGTCTTCGAGTTTCGTAGACCAGCAGATACGACCATTCCAGACCCAACATTCATCTGAGGCAAGACCCTCGAATAGGATGGGGAACAACTTGCGGCACTTGTCGACGAACAGATTTTCGAATGCCATTTTTGGCTCCAATGTTAGGTAGCGACATTGCTACCAGGTAGTGGTATACCGATGGAGACCCTTAACTGGAACTGGTGTGTGGGGTGGTTTTTTGTACAGTATGAACTTATGTCCGGAGAGAACCGGTTCACACTTTGGGTGGGCTCGTAGGGCTACATGGGCGGTTATGTTTCCCTGACAAGCTCGAAAGGTCCCCGTTTGGACCAAGCTTATGTCACGGCCGTTCGGTCGTGAGGGTGATACGCTTTGGCAAGTGACGTTTGATCGGTCGCAGACGCAGTAATCACGGGGGTATCTGCGGAAAAAACGTGTGTCTGCTCGTTCTGCGTTCCCTAACACGTCGCCTAGAATTCCCATTGTCAGGGGTACGTGTTGGTTCCTCTACTTCTAGTCTCGTCTTTCATGTAAAGCGAGTGGTCGTGCAGACGGCCGGTTGAAGAGGTTTAGCCCATCGCGATCAGGTTACGGATCATGCCCATCGAACCGTCCGGCTTCGGTGGCAGTTTGGGGGTCACTGGTCGTTTCTCCTTAGGCTGAATTCCCGGCCTGACTTTGATGCGGTACTCCAGCACGAACACGTGTTCACCGGTCCTCTGGTCGAACCCTTGTCCCTTCTTTTTCACGGTCGAACGTATCTTGTTGGGAAATCCGAGCGTCTTGTCCAGCAATACCAGTAACTTGTTCCAATTGTTCATGCGATGTGCCTCCTGCAGCGTATTTACTCCCTAACACCTCACGCGGCAGAAACGATCGTGTTACACAGAGTGTTTTTCGTCTAGCGTGAGCAGCAATTGGCTAGAAGGAGTCTGTTTATTCCGGTAACCTTACCGGCATGTACTCCGCCCTTGCTACGTGCAAGTGCAGGAGACGAGGATCGTCAGTCTGACGGCAATGCTGAGCACGTGGATCTACGGCAGTCGTGTGTCCTATGCCAAGTGGTGCCAATCAACTGCCGCCGCGACCAGGCCCACGACGACGACCCAGGAAACTACTGACAACCAGGCCGCACTCATCACATAACGGGCTTCAATGACTACGGCGCGCAACCAAGTAATCTGCGGACGTTTGTCCGCAGCGGCGAATTCGTCACTACTGCGATGATCGATTTTGAATCGGAGATCGTCAATCGGGTCATGATTGAAGGGACACTCTCGAATCTCCCTGTCGTACTCATTGCGCAACTTCTCAAAGCTGTCCCATTGCGGATGATCCCCGGACTGCGCCGTTAGGATTTCCAGCGATCCTCGAAGTTCGGTCAGTCTGACACCGCTCTCGTGAAGCCGGGTGGCCTGCAATTGGCTGCGGCTATTTCCTTCGATCAGACTAATAGTGAGTACAAAGACCGAAATGATAGTCGTTAGTACAGCAGTGCCAATTCTCAGCAGTACGGGTGCGTCACCTGATCCGATCACAGGATCAAGCAAGCCGACACCAATCGCGATGACCGACAGGAATGCTATCGAAAACGTCGAGAGTCGATCGCGGAGTTCAAGTCGCCGAGCGCCATAGAAGCGTGCCCCCGCAGTCCTCCATAGGTTGGTTCGGAAGGTATTTGTTAGCTCGACGTAACTATTCATAAGTTTTCGGTCGTAGGCGCGGCGTAAAGGCGAGTGATGCCCGGGAGACCAGTCACATCCCCTCAACGCTCGGAACGTTGACACGCGCCAGCATTGAGGTGGCGACCACAGGCGTCGCGCGAGCCCTGCCGAGCAGGGCCTTGCATTGAGCACATCCGCTGACCCCGGAAAAAAGGTCAGGTACTGATTTAACAGTAGGCATCACTCGCTAGTATATATTAGCTTCATCTGCCTTCATCGCGTTGAGAATTGAGGCCGTATATCCGCTGAACCGAGCTTCGATTTGATCGTCGGTAAGGGCGTCGTCTGGCCCGACTCGCCCCCGCTCGAATAGGAATCTGAGTTTTTGGGCTGGAGAGGTGAAGACGTCAAAGTCTCGAACATATCCGGCGTGGGGTCGATATTTCATCTCAAAGAACGCGCGCACGAAGGACTTCAGTCCGGCCGGTGCCCCGTTTTTGAATTCGGGCAGCCGCTGAAACATGCTGTGCACAACGAAATCGAGTTTATGGAGCAGGGACAAATCAGATATCTGGCTGAAGTATGCAATCCAGCCATAGCGCTTGTTCTCTTTGACGGCGCCAGTGATGCGTTCATTGAGTTCGAGGAGAAATATCTCCTTGAGTCGTTCCAGATTGAGAAATTTGTGCTTGTGTAAGCGACGATCCTTGTTATGCCGGAAGTCGCTGAACTTTCCGGCCAGGGATTCAAGCAGATTTTCGACGGTTGAGTCGCGAACGGTCACGACTCGACCCCTGAAGACATATCCCAAATATCGAAATTCACCAGTCAGGCGTGTCAAATAACTTTTGCCACCACCGACTTTGTGTACTGACAGTCCGCGCCGCTGGGCGCGCGATACGAATGATTTCTGGGCTTTTTGAACGGCCTCTTCGTCTCCGTAGATTAGAACGTCGTCGACATAGCGGAAGTATCGAACCGGTAGCGTCTTCATTCCTTGATCTATCTCGGACACGTAGATCGCGGCCATGATATTTGACGTAGCGAGTCCCTGCGGCACGCCTTCACGTTCACTGTGTTTCGCGTATTCCGTACGGCGGGTCGATGACGGAACTGTCGGTGTGAGAATTGATCTTTCGATGAGCTTCAACGGTCGTGGATCGGTGATCCGACTGGAGATATGTTTCATTAGGCGATCGCGATGCAGTGTGTCATAGAACTTTTTGATGTCACACCCGGCCGCAAATGTCGTTTGGGCGTCGCGGTTTGGAAGATCGGCTGCAATCTCTCGGATAATGCTGCCGGCGATGTTACGCGGTACACATTCCGGAAAAGCCTTCGCGAGTAGCTCTTTGATCTGGTGGAGAACAACCCGATCGCGGACCGTTGGTATGGAAACTAGTCGAGGCTTGCTATCCCTTCCCTTCGGTTTTAGGACTTCCAGATACGGTGAGAAGCGGAATGTGCCATCAAGGCATTTTCTGGACGCATGCGTTAGGTCGGCCATTCGGCCTGCCGCGAACTGGAATCCGTTAATTCGGTCGACACCTTTGCCCGGGCTGATGCTAAAGTGAGCCTTGAAAGTCGCCTCAAGTGCAGTGCAACTCATCAGCTCTTCAAAGAGCCGCGTACAATTGAAAGGTTGGCGTAGCGCTGTTTCGATCGCAGCGATGGAGATATCAACTTCGACGGATCTGTTGAAGTCGAAGGGTATTTGACCTATATCTTCATTGAGATCGAAAGCACGGTTACTAAGTCGGGCTCCCATATACGGTGCACGTCAGAGCGTTGAGTGCACTCTGCGACCCATCAGCTAGCTGAGAGGGTGCAGGTGCCCTGTACCAACCGTCCGGTTTGGCTCAAGTAAGTAAATCACTCGGGGGAGCCTGAAACCACTTACTGAATCTCATTTTCATGGCCCCAGCAGGCAAGATTGCAGCTGAAATCGCTGAAATCGCTGTGAAGCGAATGCTGCATGCGTATCTGTCGATTCTTTAGGACTCATAATTAACTGAGAGAATTGGCGCAAAAAGGCGAGCCGTTGGAGCCCAACACCGTGTGACATCAGGGCATCCGGCTGAGAGATCACCGTCGCCACAATACGAAAGAAAAGGGCACGTCGTTACCGTCGAATACAGCGTTAGTTTTCTTGTCTATCTTCTAGGTGGTCATTCCGGCAGGTCTACCGGCACTCCTCTCGCAGCGTCTACTGGAAGTCTACCGAACCGGTCCTGGCGATGATGTAACTTCGGGAGTTTCGTGCATCTTCCTTTTATGCGGCATACTATCACCAGCAATACTTAGCGAAGAATCCTGAGGGGTATTGCGGGTTGAAAGGCACGGGAGTTTCTTGTTCGATTGGTGGAGGCCTGGTGGTTCGCGCGCACTTGGGTTTGGCTGCAGAAAAGTGCGGAGATTCGGAACGGTAGAGGCGTCTACCGGAAATCTACCGGAATGGAGGCCGGTAAATAGTCCACCGCTAATACGTGACCCATACCAGCGACGAGGGGTCCGGTTCCTTCAAGGCTTCCAGATCTTGACGAGGCGGGATTTCTTGATCGCTTCGTCATGGGTTGCTAGGGTTAAATCGTGTGCACGTGCTGTGGCAACGATCATGCGATCGGAGGGACCGCCGTGGAATGTATCGGGCAGATCATTAACTGCAATGACCGCCTCTGCGTCCAAGGGTAAGACCGTAAGCATGTCCGGAGCCGTGGCACGCCTGAGCCACGTGGCAAACGGAAGCGGTAACTCGATGCGACGTCTGGCATGGAGCATCTGCGATTCCCACTGACATCAGGCAGGAAGGTGAATGCCCCCATCCGTAGCTACGCGATCCAGTGCCTTGCGTTCCCGATTAGGTATCCGCAGGTAAAAGTGATCGTGGGCCCAGAAAATTTTCAGATTGTGCCTGCAGCTTGTGTTCGATTCGCCCTCTTCACTGATGCGTTTCCCACGGTAACGGAATTCCGGTCAGTCGCTCGAACTTCTTCCGAACGTCGGACGCAGGCACTGCGGCAAAAATGGTCGAATCCGTGTCCGAATTTCCGAGGCCAGCTCTGCTGGAGGAGCAGAAAGAAACGGCTTCAGCCGCATAACTCAGGCGGCAATTGCCTTGACACGCACCGGGCGACGACGGCGCGGCCCGGACCAAGAACTGAATTCTACAGTGCCTATCAGGACCACGCCAAGCTCGTGTCCGCGGCGCTGACGGTGGTAACAATAGCGGCATCCAGTATCGCTCCGCCATCTGCGCGTTAGATGATTGCGCTCGGTAGGTTGGGAGCGGGACTATTGAGTGGCGGCTGATCGCCAGGCCCTGAGGGAAGTATGTCGCAAAGCCCGATCGACACCATCACGCATTACACCAAGGCGGCTATTATCCTGCATTGGCTGATCGCGGGTCTCCTCCTCGCGCAGATAACGTTTGGCTGGTTTCTGGAGACCGTGCCGCGTGGCACCCCGATGCGAGGGGTCTATGTCAATCTTCACAAGTCGACAGGATTGACGCTGGCGCTGTTGATTGTCGCCAGAGTTCTATGGCGGCTCGCAAATCGGCCGCCGCCGCTACCGTCTTTCATACCGCCCTGGGAGCGTCGCGCCGCGACATGGAGTCACCTGGCGCTGTATGTATGCATGCTCGGGATGCCGTTGTCCGGCTACATCGCATCCAACTTCAGCAAGTACGGCGTCAAGTTGTTCAATTGGGTCCTGCTGCCGCCGTGGGGGAGGGATGATGCGTGGGTCTACGAAATATTCAACACTACGCATGTTGTTCTCTCCTATCTGTTCGTGGCGATCATCGTTTTGCACGTCGGTGCCGCCATGAGGCATGTGGTGCATCGCGATGGGGTCCTGCGCCGCATTTGGTTGCCGCGCAGGTGATCCGCCGTGCCAGGGCAGGCCTCAGGACCCGCCGTTGTTTTTCTTCAGAAACTCGACGATTTTTTTCCGGACCGCCGCGTCGGCCAGACCGCTGTAAGGCTTCATGTTGTTGTTGGGAATGACCGCCTCGGGATTTTCTATCCAGCGTTCCAGCGTCGCCTCGTTCCACGTCACCCCTGATTGGCGCAAGCTTTGTGAATAGGCATAGCCGGTGGATTGCCCCGCCTTGGCGCCCACGATCCCATGAAGGGAGGGGCCGAGCCGGTTGTCGTCCGGCTTCAACGAGTGACAGGTTCGACAGGAGTTATTAAAGGCCACCCTGCCATCGTCCTGGGGGGCCGCCGACATGCCAACCGTGAATCTCAGCAGACCCGCGCAGACGGCCAAGGTTGTGGCCATGATTCGAATAGGGCGGCTCATAGAGAAGCTCGCTGACTCTGCCCGGGAACAAACCACTCCGGGTATTTCGAAACGCTCAGGCTACCGGACTTGTTCCGAGGGTCCTTCCCGTCGCAGTATGTTTAGAAAGCCATCATGCGGAGTGTAGCTCGATGGACTCAGCCTGGTGGTGGGTGCTTGCGATCACGCTGATCATCCTGGGTGTCATCGGCACGTTTCTCCCGGTGCTACCGGGGGCAGCGTTGGTGTTCGCGGGCATGGTGCTGGCCGCCTGGCTCGATGATTTTCAGCGAGTTGGCTGGATCACACTGGTGATCCTCGGTGCGCTGACGGTCCTGGTCCTGGTGATCGACGTTGTTGCCGCGCTCATGGGAGCCAAGCGTGTGGGTGCGAGTAGGCTTGCGCTCGTGGGAGCGGCGGCAGGTACCATCGTCGGCTTCTTCTTTGGCATTGTCGGCATCCTGGTTGCGCCCTTCATCGGTGCTGTCATCGGGGAGCTTATCGCCCGAGGTCAGATGGCACCCGCGGCGCGCGTCGGATTCGGCACGTGGCTGGGCATCGCGGTGGGCG